>Ga0180220_1001531_pt1 | contig 16876 bp, 12 predicted proteins | sample eDN5th37CBELigBY_FD_151335 | JGI IMG/M metagenome (GOLD analysis project Ga0180220, IMG submission 151335) | Enriched backyard soil microbial communities from Emeryville, California, USA - eDNA 5th pass 37_C BE-Lig BY (version 2) (version 2) | ecosystem: Environmental > Terrestrial > Soil >...
CAGATGTCCAAACTGGATTCCGCGGCGCAAAGCCGCATGTCGGCCATGAAAAGCGTGACGACCAAATCGCTGTCGATGGCGACGATGATGGTGGCGACGCTGCCGATTATCGCGGTCTACCCGTTCGTCCAAAAATATTTCGTCAAGGGCGTGCTGGTAGGGTCGCTAAAAGAGTAGGGTGTAGAGCATTGTGCTTTAACCATCAGGATTTCAGCTTGAATCCTGACATAAATCGATCTTTGGGAAAAGGGGTTATTGGGTATGAAAAGCTTTAGAAAATCGCTGATCGTGACGCTTGTCTTTTTATGCACGGCGGCAACGGCCCTGGCAGGCTGCGGCAGCGGCAATGACGGCGGCAAGACGGCCGAGGGAACAGGCGGAAGCAATGCGAAAACCGAAGAGAAAACGGACAACCAGGAGGGCACGGGCTCCGGCAAATTCGAGCTTGGCAGCGAACCTCTCGATTTCAGCTTCTACGGCCATTACGATTGGTATACGATGCCGTCCTGGGGAGCGGACGAAGCCAGCAAGTGGATTCAGGACAACAAAAAAGTAAATATCACGGCGATCAATTCCGGCGGGAACGCTGCCCAAAAGCTGAATACGATGATCGCTTCCAAAGAGCTTCCGGACGTCATCTGGACGGACCGCGGCACCGATGTGGAGCGTCTGCGGGCGGCAGGAATGCTTGTATCCTATGACGAATATCTCGACAAGTATCCGAATTTGAAAAAATGGGCGGGGGATTCCACGCTCAACATGCTTCGCTCAAGCGACGGCAAGCTGTATCAGTTCCCGAACTGGTATACCTCCCAGCCGGCGGGCAACGCGGGGTATTTGATGAACAGCAAGATGTACAAGGATCTCGGTTCGCCGAAACTCGAAACGACCGATGACCTGTACAATTATTTGAAAGCCGTCAAAGCGAAATATCCGAACGTCGTGCCGTTCGAACCGGATCTCGCGAAAGACGGCCAAGGCTTGGACATTTTGTACAGCGCTTTCGGCGAAGACCATTCGCCGGTATATTTGAGGGAAAGAGCCGTGCCGAACGGCGACAAGCTGACATCGATCTTCCAGGATCCGGTATACCGCGAATCGATGCAGTTCGCTTCGAAGCTGTTCCGCGAGAAGCTGATGGCCCAAGACGCGCTGACGCAAACGAAAGACCAGGTGCTTGAAAAAGCGTATACGGGGCGTTTTGCGATCGCGGCCGGCGCCAGTCCGACGGAATACGGCAGCAAAGGCGACGTGGAGCTGAAGAAAAAAGATCCGACCGCCGGGTACGAAATGATTTGGCCGTTTCATAAGGAAGGGCTCGACAAAAACAAAATTTGGACCGGAAGCTATAACCAGCTCGGCTGGAACGTGGCTCTGATCACCAAATCCGCCAAAGACCCGGAGAAAATCTTCGCGTTCCTCGATTGGCTGACAGGCGAAGAAGGAAGCCGCGTCATCATGTGGGGGCCGGAAGGCATCCTGTGGCAGGGAACCGACGAAGAAGGATACCCGATTTTTACCGACACGTACATCAACGACGTGGAAAGACGGAGCAAAATCATGGACGCTACCGTCAATCTGCAGTGGAACGGCAACACGGTATATATCGACAAGTCCAAAATGAAATTCGAAAAGACGCTGCCGCCTGAAAAACAAAACTGGGAAAGCCGCTATCAGTCGGCCATCACTTGGAAGACCCAGTATAACGCCACCGCATTCGTCAATTTGAACCCGATGCCGGACACGGAAGAAGGCATCATCCAACAAAGCGTGGACGAAATTTTCTCCGAATCGAGGGCGAAGGCGCTTTATGCCCAAAGCGACGAAGAGGTATTGGCTATTTTGGACAAAGCCGAAAAAGATGCGATGGCCGTAGGGTACGACAAGCTGCTCGCATTCAAAACGCAAAAATGGCAGGAGAACTTGAAAAAGATAGGCGGATAATCAAAAAAATGGTATAGTTGTCATATCGATCGATGCGAAAAACAGCGATTGATTCATCGTGCGCGCATTAGGCCGTCCCTCGGGGCGGCTCATGCGTTTATGCGGGGAAATCCATGTACAGCGTTTGCGGCTGGAAACTATTCGGTCAGGAGATGATTTCATGTATAAAGCTTTAATCGTCGATGATGAAATCCTCGATTTGGAAGGGATGAGGACCTTCATACCTTGGACTGAGCTGGGACTGGAAGTCGTGGATGCCGTCCATAACGGCTTCGAAGCCATGAACGTCATGAAAAAAGAAAGCATTGATGTCCTCGTCACGGACGTACATATGCCAGGCATGTCGGGCCTGGACCTTGTCAGAAAAGCAAAAGAGCTATACGGTCGCATCAAGGTCATTTTTGTAAGCGGATACCAAGACTTTAATTATGTCAAGCAGGCGATTTCGCTTCATGCCTACAATTATGTCCTGAAACCCATGGATGACCTGGAATTGATCGACGCATTAAAAAAAATCGTGCTGGAGCTGGATGCGGAGAGGCAGCGCGAAAAAACGGAGCAGGCGTACCGGCAAACGGCTAAAAACGAATATCTCCTACAGCTTCTCGAAGGGAACGTTACCGTCGAGGCGGAGATGATTTTGCTTGAGCATTACGGCTTGCAGCATGTCCATTGGCCGGTCCGGGCCGCCGCGCTGGAAATCGACGATCTCGGCTGGAAGCTGGAGGCGCTGCCGGAGCATTTGAAGCAGGAATGGTTTAACAAGTTTTACGAATCGGCTTTGCCGATCTTTGAATCCGAAGGCATTCGCCATATCGGCCGCATCTCCAAGCAACGGATCTTTCTGCTGGCCGAATGCGGCGTGCGGGAGCCGGATTTGGAGAAAGTCATTCGGCAGCTTTACGAGCTTCATCCCCATTCGGTGACGATTGGGTTAGGGAACGGGGCCGATGCCCTTCCGGGACTTAGAGCTTCATACCTAGAAGCGCTCACCGCGCTGGATTACAAGCTGATCGTCGGCAAAGGACAAGTGATCCGGCATGACAAGCTGGAAGCCGAAAGAGGGGAAGAAATCCAAGCGGCGGACATGCCGCTCGAACCGCTGCTGAACGCCGTGCTGCATTATGACCTCGTCAAAATCAGCGACGAAGTGGACGGCTTGTTTGCGGCTGCGGCCGGCATGCGCTCCAAAGTGCGAATCCAATATTTCGTGATGAACGTTTGGCTGCGACTGGAGAGCCAGCTCAAATCGATCAGCGACAACATGTTTCAGACCCTTCAGCACGAGGGACTTCCCAGTCCCGACATGATGCTGAAATACGAAACGCTTCACGACATTCGTTCCTGGCTAAGGTACCGGTTGTTCAGCGCCGCCGAGATCATCCAAAACAAAAGACAGAAAAAAAGCGCCAAGCTGGTGGAAGAAATGATCCGTTACGTGAGGGAACAGCTGCATGATAACGTAACGCTCAAGGAAGTGGCCGATTATTTGTCTTTTTCGCCGAACTATTTGGGTTCGCTGTTCAAGGAGGTTACGGGCACCAATTTCAGCGAATACGTCATTACGATGCGCATGGAGAAAGCGGGAGAACTGCTCAAGGACCCGCGGATTAAAATCTATGAGGTCGCCGATCGAGTAGGATACCGGTATATGCCTTATTTCAGCCGCCAGTTTAAAGAAGTGTTCGGCATGACGCCGGGCGAATTCAGGAGAAAGATGTAGATATGAGAAACGAGAACCGGTCGGATTCCAAGCGACGTTTGTTCATGCCTTTCGGCATGAAGCTGTTTATCTCTTATATGTTCCTGATCATCGTGCCCATTTTTATTTTCGGATACATCGCCAACACCATCCTGGTCGACCTCTACGGCAAGCAGATGAACACCAATCTGACGGGTACGATGGCCCAGATCCGCGACAACATCAATTACAAGCTGGAGGATACCCAGCGGTTGTCCGATACGCTGTATTTCGACGAAAGCATGCCGCTTGAAATTATGCGGTACGAAGAAGGCTGGGTCAGTTACCTGACGACGACCAAGCTGCTCATTCCGAAGTTTCGGCAGACGGTAGATTCGACCAACCGCAAAATTTGGATGAGCGTATACCTGAAAAACGAGACGCTGCCGGAGATCTACAACAGCGACCTGCCCGCCTCCGATCCGCTCGCCAAAGGGAAACATTGGGAATTGTTTCATCTGCGCCGGATTATGGACAAACCCTGGTATACGGAGTTTCCGAAGGAGAATTACGGCAAAACGGTCGTATGGCAGCAGATCGAAGACGACGGCCGATTCGGCAGGATCAGCCTGCTGCGGCGGCTGGTGGACACGCGCAACCCGCTGAAGCTGGAGACGATCGGGTTCATGCGGATCAGCGTGTACCTGTCCGAAATTTTCCAGAGCGTGGATATTAACAAATTCGGGAGCGGCAGCATGCTGCTTATTCTCGACGAAAACAACCGCATCATTTACGGCTCGGGCGAAAACGTTCCCGACATGCATTCCAATTACGAGTTGATGGACGTATCCAGGTTTACGGTGCTCAGCGAAAGCCTGCCCAAGCTGAACTGGAAAATGACCGCGCTTGTTCCCGACACGATCATTCAGCAGGAAACCCGAAAAATCAATCTGCTTACGATCGTGATTTGCTTGGCAAGCTTCGCCTTGGTCCTGGTTTTCGCTCTGGGCGTATCCCGTTTTTTCTCCAAGCGGGTGTCCAAAGTCGTATCCATCTTAAACCTGTTCCAACAGGGAGATTTTCATAAACGGTTCCACTACAAGGGCAACGATGAGTTTGCGATGATCGCTTCTTCCTTGAACAAACTGGGGGAGCAGACGGAACGGCTGATTCAGGAGGTCTATCTGACGAATTTGAAGAAAAAGCAGGCGGAGCTGGAGACGCTCCAGGCACAGATCAACCCGCATTTTTTGTATAATACGTTGTCTTCGATCAGCCGGCTGGCCAAATTCGGGCAGGTGGACAAACAGCATCAGATGGTCATGAATTTGGCGAGATTTTACCGGTTGTCGTTAAACGACGGGCAGACGATCATTGCCATCCATGAGGAACTGGAGCAAACGCAGGCGTATTTGGACATTCAGAAAGTAAAATACGGGGACCGGATGGACGTGGAATTTAACATCGAGCCGGAAATCGTCAATTACGTAACGGTGAAGCTCATTTTGCAGCCGTTTTTGGAAAATACGCTGCAGCATGCCTGGCGCGGAGACCATATTTATATCCGCATCAGCGGGCGGGTGGAGGAAGGGACGGATTCGATCTTGTTCGAAATCATGGATGACGGCGGCGGCATCCGCCGGGATGTGCTGAAGCAGGTCGTCTCCGCGATGAATGCCCCCGCTGCCCCGCGGAGCCATGGAAGGGGAAGAGGCTATGGCATCCGCAACGTGAATGAACGCATCAGGCTGTATTTCGGCAATGATTACGGCGTGCAGCTGTACAGCACCCCGGGCATCGGCACGACCGTTCAGATTCGTATTCCGCTGAAACGCGAGGTATCTTGGGCGGAGGAAACGCTTGATACGAAATGGACGGGATAAAAGGAGCCCCGCGCAGCCGGACTAAGTTTCGGAAGGCGGGGCTTTTTTCAGGGAAGTTTTTCCGATCCCCTCGTGCTATAAAACAGCCTTATGCGGCAAGAAAGCTTGAATCGGCTTGAGGCTTTTTTTTGCATTGTTGGATATGTTTCAGTTGCCCGAGGTTTAGCCTCTCACGTTCGAAGTTAGATCCAGCCAGTCGAGCTCTTCGCGCGTCAGCTTGATGCGGGAGCCTTCGTCGCAGGAGCGCAGCTCTTCTTCGGTTTGCGCTCCGATCAGCGCGCAGGTCGGGAACGGCTGGTTCAGCACGTACGCAAGCGCGATCTGGATCGGGGTCGCGTTCCGCTCTGCGGCAAGCTGCTTGGCGCGCTCAAGCCGCTCCCAGTTGGCATCGCTGTAGAACACCCGGACCAGATCGGCATTGTCGCGATTTTCGGGCGTGAACCTTCCCGTAAAGAAACCTCTCGCCTGGGAGGACCAGGAGAACAAAGGGAACTGCTCGGCTTCATGCCATTTGCAGGTTTCTTCGTCCGCCGACACGCAGCCAGGCCAGAAAGGTTCGTTCGCTTTGGCGAGGCTGAGGTTCGGGCTGCTGAAGGAGAAGCCGGTCAACCCTTTTTCCTCCGCATAGGCGTTGGCGTCGCGGATCCGCTCCCACGTCCAGTTGGAAACGCCGATCGCGCCGACGGTTCCGTTTTTGACGTATTCGTTCAAGATTTCGATGACCTCGCCGGCAGGCACGTTCGGATCGTCGCGATGCAGGGCATACATGTCGATAAAATCGGTTTGCAGGCGCGACAGGCTGGCCGTGATGTCATGCTTGATCGCTTCCCGGCTGACGCGCGGGCCATGTTGGTCGTGATGCGCGCCTTTCGTTAAAATGACCCATTCGTCCCGGTTGTTTCTTTCCTTCAAATACCGCCCGATCACTTCTTCGCTTTGTCCGCCGCAATAAATATGCGCCGAGTCGAGGGAATTGCCTCCGGCAGCGAAAAAGGCGTCCATATTGGCTGCCGCCTTTTCGTAATTGTGATGATAAAAATAGTCCGTCCCTTTCATCAGCCGCGAAACTTTTTTATCCAAACCTTGTATCGAAATGTATTCCATGGCAGTTACCTCCCTGAAGGATTTTTTGGCTCATCCTCATAGCTCAACACAAATTTAGATCCTAAGCAGTCCTACTTTTGCGAATATACGCCGATTATATTTCAACGCGAAGATGTTCCCTTGCCGACCGCAGGCAGGCATCGATGACGCGCATGTTGCGGATCGCATCCTCCGGCTCAAAGCGAAGCGGGGTCTGATGGATAATGGCATTCGCCAGATGATCGGCCTGCAATGCATATGCATTCACTTTAGGCACCTCGATTTCTTTGCGCTCGCCGCGTGCCGTCAAGACAAAGTTGTCGCTTCCGACGAATGCGGATGGGAGTTCGATGATGCCTTCGGTGCCAAGAATCTCGAGCGGATTCCGGAAGGCCGCCCACATGCCGCAATCAAACGTTAAGGCTACCGATCCTTCAAACTCCAGGAGTCCCGAAGCCATCATGTCGACGTCGTCATGCTCCGCGGAGAACAAGGCGTTCACCGTTGCCGCGACCGGCTCTTTGCCGAGCAGCATCCGGGCGGCATGGATCGGGTAGCAGCCGACGTCGTAGATCGACCCGCCGCCCCATTCTTTTTTGTAACGGACATTGTTTTTGTCACCCGCGTTATTGAACGTAAAGGCGCCGCGGATTCCCCGGATGTCGCCGATCGCCCCGGAAGCGATCAAATCCTTGATCATATCGTAACGGGGATGATAACGGTACATAAACGCTTCGGACAAATATACGCCGGCGGCTGCCGCGGCCTCCGTCATTTCCACGGCTTCCGCTTCGGTCAGGGCCAGCGGTTTTTCGCATAAAATGTGCTTTCCGGCCTTAGCCGCGCGGATCGTCCATTCTTTATGAAGATGGTTCGGCAACGGTATGTAGACGACATCGACAGAGGGGTCTTCGAGAAGCTCCTCGTAACTTCCGTAGGCGACGGGGATATTCAGTTGTTCCGCCGTTTGTTTGGCTTTATCAAGATCGCGGCTTGCAATGGCATGTACCTCGTTCAGGGCTGACTCTTGGACGCCCGGGATGACGGAACGTTTGGCGATGCCGGCACAGCCGAGAACACCCCATTTTAATGTTTTCGGACTCATGGGAATCATCAACTCCTTTGGCTTGGAGCCCCCGCAAACGAAAATGAAAACGGTTAAGCGAATTTGCGTTAAAGGGCTTGATAATATGATATTGCTATTATAAAATAGCGAATTTAAAATTAATATAATACGATTTTGCGATCGGTTATAAATATATTGTCATTCAAGGAGATGAGGCTGTGCAAAGGCAGATTCACCTGTTGACACTTCCCGACATGCCGTTTTTTTGTTTTCCGGAATCGGTGGGCATGTACCAAGAGGAACCGGAACACAGCGTTTTTCGCGAAGCGGGGGCGCTCAACAATTTCAATATTCATTACGTCGCGGCCGGCAAAGGTTACATTGAAATCGAAGGGGAGATCCATGAGCTCGGTCCGGGGGAGGCCGTGCTTTATTTCCCGATGCAGCGCCAGCGGTATTACAGCAGCAAAGAGGAGCCGTGGGACGTGCGTTGGATCCATTTTTACGGGACGGGTCTGCAGGAATATTTGATCGGGAGGGGCTTCCATGAAAGCCCGCTGTGGACGATCCGCAATCGCCAAGCGTTCGAGCAAGCCCATGAGGCGCTCTTAAGCGAAGCCGAAACGTACCGGATGCTGCATTCCTCCCATTTATCCACGCTCACGTATGCGCTTTTGGCCGAATTTATTGCGCATGCGGTTGCGTTATCCCGAGGCAATTCGAAAACGTCGGGCAAACGGATTCTGGAGCTGCTGCCTGTCATGCAGCAAGAAGCTGCGCAGCCGTTTATTCTGGAAGAATGGGCGGGACGGCTCGGGATCAGCAGCTATTATTTCTGCAAGCTGTTCCGCAGCGTCACGGAAATGACCCCGATGGAATTCGTGACGAGATGCCGGCTGCAGATGGCCAAGCAGTGGCTGCTGGAAAGGAAGGAAACGACGATCGGGCAAATTGCCAAAGATGCCGGGTATCCAAGCGTCAGCTACTTCAACAAACGGTTTATGGAGCATGAGGGCATGACCCCGACGGCGTACCGTCGATTATATGGGGTGTTGTCATGAAGCGGGCCAGGTCGCCTACTTAACGGGCGTCTAGGGTGCGATGCCGTCCCCGGGGGGAGTGCTTCCCCTTCATCCATGTGCGGCATCGTGGAAGTGACCTATTTACCATCCGAATGGCAATCCTTCATAAAATCGGCAGCCCGTTCAAAAAGAACGGGCTGCCGTATTATAGAGTCACATATTAAAGCAGAACAGATCGTTGGGAAAGAGATAGCGGGCCTCCATCCGTTACGCCGGCGAAATGGCCGCGGGCTGTGCCTCGATGGTGCCGCCTCCCGAAGCCCCCTGCTGCAGCTGGTACATTTGATAGTACCGGCCGCCCAGCTGCATCAGCTCGTCATGCGTGCCGCGCTCGACGATTTCCCCGCGGTGCAGCACGAGGATTTGGTCGGCGCTGCGGATGGTCGACAGGCGGTGGGCGATGATGAACGTCGTTCGGCCTTTTTTCAGCACCTCCAGCGCGGACTGGATCAAGCTTTCGGTTTCCGTATCGATGTTGGCCGTCGCTTCGTCCAGAATGAGAATCGCCGGGTCATAAGCGAGCGCACGGGCGAAGGAGATCAGCTGACGCTGCCCCGCGGACAACGTGCTGCCTTTTTCGATGACCGGCTCGTCGAACCCTTGCGGCAGATGGGCAAGAATCCGTTCGGCGCCGACGTCGCGCAGCGCTTTTTCGATTTGCTCCCGCGATATTTTTTCGTCGCCGAGGCTTACGTTTGAAGCGATGGTTCCCGTGAACAGGTAAGGGTCCTGAAGGACGATCCCCATATGATGCCTGATCCACTGCTTCGGCAAATCCTTGACGTTCTGGCCGTCGATCGTAATCGTTCCCTTTTGCGGGTCGTAAAAACGGAACAGGAGATTGATGATCGAGCTTTTGCCGGAGCCGGTATGGCCCACGAGGGCGACCGTCTGGCCTTGCTTCGCTTCGAAGCTGATGTTTTTGAGCACGTAGTTTTCCTTTTTATAGGCAAACGATACGTTTTTGAACTCCACATCGCCTTTATAGCGCGGCATCGTGCCGTCCGTTACGTCTTCGCCCGGTTCATCCATGAGCGTGAAAACTCGGCCGGCCGACACCATCGAGGAATCGAGCGCGGCCAGCTGGTTCACCATGCCGGTGATCGGCTGGAACAGGCGGCCGAGCACGTCGACGAAAGCGTAAAGGACGCCGAGCGATACGGCCGTTCCGCCCGACAACGAGCCGAAACCGAAGTAGGCGAGAATGACCGCAAACGAAAAGCTGCGGAGCACGTTAACCAGGTTATGCGACGTAAATGCGTTCAGGTTCAGCATTTTGTTCTGGTGCTTCATGTAGTCGTCGTTCAACGTTTCGAATTCTTCGCGTGTTTGCTTATGCCTGCGGAAGACGCGAATGATGGACATCCCTTGGATCGATTCGTTAATGATGGCGTTGATTTCGCTCAGGCGCGACCGGATGATCGTGTTGTATTTGGTCGCGAGCTTCCGGTAGAGCACGATCCAAGCGATCAGGAGCGGGATGATGAACAGGCAGACGAGGCCAAGCCGCACGTCCAGCAGGAAGAGGGCGATATAGACGCCGGTGATGTAAATCACCCCGGAGCTGAAATTGGCGAGCACGGCCACGAACAGGTCTTTAACCGCTTCGGTATCGTTCGTGATCCGCGAGACGACTTTGCCGGCAGGCAGCGTGTCGAAAAAATAGACCGGCAAACGCTGCATATGCGCGTACACGTCGTTCCTCAGTTTTTGGATCACTTTGTTGGCCGAAGATTGCAGCCAGTACGTTTTGCCGAATTCCGTAAAAATGCTGATGACCAGGAAGACGCAGTACAAGCCGACAAGCTTCATGATGCCAGGGATTTCCGGTTTGTAAAAGGAATACAACTCGGCGGCCGATAGCTTTTCCGCCGGATATTGCGTTACTTTGTCGCCGTATTTGATGGTCATCATACCGTCCGCAAAAGTCCGTTCGCCTTCCGGGGAAGGTACGGGCTGGTTGATGAAATAGAAGCTGCGGCCGGATTGCAGCAGGCGCACTTCGGCGCCTTTCGTTTCATCCGGCGCGAAGCGGTCGCCCCGCTTGTAATAATGTCCTTTATATTCGGCGGCCTGATCGGCCGACGTCGTTTCGTAATAAGGGCGTTCAATGCCCAGCATATGATCGTCGATCATGCTTTTGGCGATAAAGGGTCCGGCCAGTTCCGCTCCGACGCCGATGGCGAGGGCGATAAAGGCCGCGATGAAAATGCCTTTGGCGGTCAGGGCGTATTGAAACAAGCGCCTTCCCGTCCCGGGATTAGGAGTCATATGATGCCTCCTCCTCGTTTGTCAGATTGTTTTCGACCTGCTGCCGTTCGAATTGCTCGCGGTACCAGCCGCCGCGCTCCAGCAGTTCGGCATGGGTGCCCTCTTCGATAATGCGGCCTTCGTCAAGCACGACGATCCAGTCCGCATGTTCGATCGCCGAAAGGCGGTGGGTCGAGATCAGCGTCGTTTTGCCGGAGCGCTGCTCGCGGATGTTGTCCACGATGCGCGCTTCCGTACGGGCATCGACGGCGGAGAGGGCGTCGTCCAGGATCAGGATTTCCGGATCGGAGATAAAGGCGCGGGCCAGCGATACGCGCTGTTTTTGCCCTCCCGAAAGGGAAACGCCTTTTTCGCCGACGAGGGTGTCGAGACCGTCGGACAACGTATGCAAATCCTTATCGAAAGCGGCCGTCGCGATGGCGTCCATGATGGTGGCGTCATCGGCCTGATGTTTGCCGAACTGAATGTTTTCGCGAACCGATTTGGAGAACAGAATCTGCTCCTGCGGCACGTAACCGATCCATCCGTGAAGCCGGTCTTTGGCGATCTGCTGAATCGGCGTCTCCGAGATGAGGATGTCGCCGGTTCCGGTCGGATATTCGTGAAGAAGCTGCTTCAGCAGCGTCGATTTGCCGCTTCCCGTACGCCCGACGACGCCGAGCGTCTGTCCGCGGCGGATCGACAGGCTGATATGCTTCAGATTATCCACCGTGGAGGTTGGATAACGGAACGTCACGTCCTTGAACGCAATGGTGTCCGGCGAATCGACGCGAACCGGTTGAGGGACGTCCTGCACGTCGGGCACGACCGACAGCGTTTCCTCGACGCGGTCCAGCGACGCGCTGCCGCGCTGCATGATATTGATGAGCTCGCCAATGGCGAACATCGGCCAAATCATCATCCCGAGGTACATATTAAAAGATACGAGATCGCCGAGGGTGATCTGGTTTTTGAAAACGAGATAAATGCCGAAAGCGAGCCCGATCACGTAGCTGAGCCCGACGCACAGCCGGATGGTAGGCTCGAACAAGGCGTCCAGCTTGGCGACGCGCATATTTTTGCGGTACACGTCATCGGCGATTCCCTGAAAGCGGCGTTCATCCGATCTTTCCTGAACATAAGCCCGAATGACGCGGACGCCGGCTACCGACTCCAGCACTTGGTCGTTCATGTCGCCGAAAGCGTCCTGGGCTTCCGTGTAGCGCTCATGAATGACTTTGCCGTATATTTTCATGGCAATCGCAATAAACGGCAGCGGCAGAATGGCGGCAAGCGTCAGCTTCCAGCTGATCAAAAAGCCCATGGCGAACAGGATCACGGCCAGATAAGCCGTCGAGTCGGTCATGACGAGCATGCCGAACCCCGCCGTATTGGCGACGGCGCGCAGGTCATTGGTCGCCCGGGCCATCAGGTCGCCGGTACGGTTCCGTTCGAAAAACGGCGGGGTCATGCGCAGCAGCTGATTCATGTAACGGGAGCGCAGGATGCGTTCCACCAAATTGGCGCCCCCAAACAACTTGTGCATCCATATGTACGTAAAGATGTAAATCAGGACCAGGGTCACGATGATCAGAACGATGTATTTCGTGAGCGAAGCCCAGGTGATGGAGCCGCGCACGATTTCATCGATGGCGTTCCCCAGCAGCCGGGGCGGGAACAACTCGCCGATGCCGCATATGATCAGCATGAATAGGCCGATTAGGTAGCGTTTCTTTTCCTGTCGGAAAAACCAGCCCAGTTTTTGTAATACGGAGAACAAATCTTTCACTTCCTCTCTTGATTCTTTCTTGCCGGTAAGCCAACTGCGGAGGACCAGGACATTAAAAAAAGGCATACTGCCCGTAAACGGACGATATGCCTTTGCGTTCCAAACATATATCATGCGTACGGTTGACGGTAAACGCAAGCCGAGCATGAAGGAATGGCTCATATTCATTGGCTCCTTGAAACCTGTTTCCAAATTTCAAAAATCAGTTCCACCAGCTGGGCTGCACCGGTATTCAATTGTCGGTTGATTCCGTTGATGATCGATAAAATTGAACACGTTCGCCCACCCTTTCGTTGGTCAGGATTTGACGGCATCCGGCGCCGGATGTCCCGATGCACGCCATGCCTTCTGGTAATAAATTGAATTTCAGGCCTCGTATGCTGAGAATTTTATCACCCTCCTCGAGCGTCTGTCAATTTTTATTTTCCTAAGTCGCCATATTAAAGTTATGATATATTGGAGATAGGCAATTCAATTGCCTGGCTACAAGACATGAAGGGAATGAAGCAGATGGAACTTCGAATCAGCAACGAAGCGGCAAAATGGTACATTAAGGAACTGGAGCTGCAGCCCGGCGGCGCGCTTCGCTTCTTTCCCCGCTACAGCTCGGGAGGGGGCCTTCATCCAGGCTTTTCGCTAGGCATTTCGGTAGAAGGGCCCGAGCGTCCGCTGCTCAAGCAAGAGCTTCAAGGGATCACCTTTTTTATAGAAGAGCAGGACGGGTGGTATTTGGAAGGGTATGATCTGGTCGTTCGGTACCTGGAATCCCTGGACGACATTGAATATATTTACGAAGCGGATCAAGATCATACGTCTTCTAGCGCCGGGTAAGTGCAGTTTATGATGTGAGGAAGGAGGGAGAAGCATGTCTCATTTGGACCGTGATTTCCGCCAGTACATCAAAAAAACGTCCAAAATTACCGTGCAGGTGGCGATCCTCGTCAGAAACAATGCCGGGGAAGTGCTGCTGCAGCAGCGGGCGGGAGCTGAGGAATGGGGGCTTCCCCTCGGATCCTTGACACCGGGAGAATCGCTGGAGGATGCGGCCCGCCGGGAACTGTGGGAGGAGACGTCCCTGACGGCCAAAGAGGTAAAGCTCGTGCACATGTTCTCCGGCCCGGAATTCAAAAAGGTCGCAAAAAGCGGGGACGAAGAATTTATGGTCATCGCGCTGTATGAAGCAACCGGGCTTCAAAGCGAACTTGATTTCAAGGCGGAAGTGAACAAGGCGCTTCGCTTTTTCGGGGAGCCGCTTCCGGAACTCGACGTGCTTACGAAGACCCTTCTCGACCACTGCCGCGGGTAACGGAATGCCGGCGCATGAATAAACTCCTTTCCGGCCCGGAAAGGAGTTTATTGCTGATCGTGGCAAGCATGAACGCCGACGGCTCAGATATGATGCGAAAAAGGATCGGATTCCACCGCGAACTGAAAATCGTCGATGTCGTATACCGTTACCGGTACCGCGGCGTCGATGATGCGGTGAATCAGCTCGGGCTGATCCGTCAGCAGCGGAACCTGCTCCCGTTGGGATACGAGCAGCAGCTCCGTTTCGACCGGATCGAAAAATTCGCCGTACGGCGCGGTATCCATGGCGTTGACGACGGTAATCCGGGCCGTTTCGCCGATCAGGATGGAAGAGCTTTTGGCCCATGGCATATTCAGCCCTTTTTGTATTTTTTTCTTGTTCAACGGCTCATCGAGATAGGCGACGAGTTCCTTGATTTTTTCTTTCACATGCTTGTCGTCGTCGCTATTGCTCATGAGCTGCTCGTCGCTGGAAATGAATTCGTACAGCTCGAGCAGACTGGTATACGGTACCATATATTCAACCGGCACGGGAGTCAGCAGCAGTTCTCCGTAAATCGCCAGCATGACAGCTTCCGTAACGAATTGTCTTGACATTTGGGTCCTCCTGAAGGCCCCTGCCGCAGCGGCAAGGTCTTTGTTTTCGGTAGATTTGGGTTCAAGAAAGCTTTTCTTGCAACTTAAGGATATATAATCATTGTAAAGGGGAAATGTCAACCGGGGAACCGCCTGCCTCTTCGGGTCAGCCAAGAGATTCCGCGCCAAAACCTATCATACAAGCCTGAAAGGGGAGTGAAAATTCACTTGAATCTTTGGAAATCATATTTTCGATTCGTAAAACCTTATACCAAATGGATTGTGTTAACTTTGATCATCGGGATGGTCAAATTCGGGATTCCGCTCACCCTGCCGATGATTTTGAAATATGTGGTCGACGATTTGCTGCTGAATCCTCAAATGACGCTGGAGGCGCAGGTGACGCAGCTGTTTCTTATTTTGGGCGGCGCATTGGTCCTGTTTGTGGTCGTGCGCGGTCCCGTCGAATATTTGCGGCAATATTTTGCTCAGCTCATCACGAGCAGAATTTTGTTCGATATGCGGAACAAGCTGTATGCCCATCTTCAGCGGCTTTCCTTGCGTTATTACCAAAACACGAAGGTAGGCGAAGCGATTTCCAGGTTCATCAACGACGTCGAACAAACGAAAAACATCGTGGAAGTCGGCATGATGAACATCTGGCTGGACATGTTTACGCTGTTGTTCGTCCTGGCGGCGATGTTATATCTGAACCCGGTGCTTACGCTGGTGGCGATTGCGATTTTGCCTTTGTACGGCATCGCGGTCAAGATTTTGTACAAACGGCTTAAAAAGCTGACCAAAGACCGTTCCCAGGCATTGGCCGGCATTCAGGCCTATTTGCATGAACGGATTCAGGGGATATCCGTGATTCGCAGTTTTACGCTCGAACGCCACGATCATGGGCAGTTCACCCAGATCAACCGGAATTTTTTGAATAAAGCGATGGCCCAAACGCGTTGGAACGCGCTCACGTTTTCGGTGATCAATACACTGACCGACATCGCGCCGCTGCTCGTCATCGGGTACGGCGGTTACCACGTCATCCACCATAGTTTGACCATCGGCACCTTCGTCGCTTTTTTCGGGTACTTGGACAAGCTGTATGCGCCTCTGAAGCGCCTGATTAACTCATCCACCGTGCTTACCCAAGCTTCCGCCTCGCTGGAACGGGTGATGGAGCTGATGAACGAGCCGTACGACATCGTCGATGCACCCGACGCGAAAAAGCTGGATGCGCCGGCACGCTCCATTACGTTTGACGGAGTTTGGTTCAAATATAACGAGCAGGGCGATTGGGTGCTGAAAGACGTGAACCTGGAGATTCGCCACGGTCAAACCGTCGCCTTTGTGGGCATGAGCGGCGGAGGGAAGTCGAGCCTTATATCGCTGATCCCCCGGTTTTACGACATTCAGAAAGGCAGCGTGTCCATCAACGGGGAAGACGTAAGAAAACTGACGATGGAAAGCGTCCGCGGTTCGGTCGGCATGGTGCTTCAGGACAACTTTTTATTCAGCGGATCTGTAAAGGACAATATTCTTGTCGGCAATCCGGACGCAACGGACGAAGAGGTCGAAGAGGCGGCAATCCGCGCCAACGCTCATGATTTCATCATGGATCTGCCGGACGGCTACGATACGGAGGTCGGGGAAAGAGGCGTCAAGCTTTCGGGCGGGCAAAAGCAGAGGATCGCCATCGCGCGCGTTTTCTTGAAAGACCCTGATATTCTTGTGCTTGACGAAGCGACGTCGGCGCTGGATTTGGAGTCCGAACATTTGATCCAGCAGGCGCTGCAGTCCTTGTCCGCGAACCGGACGACGCTGATCGTCGCCCACCGCCTGTCGACGATCACGCACGCGGACCAGATCGTGGTCATGGAGCACGGCATGATTACCGAACAGGGAACGCATGCCGAGTTAATGGCGATCGGCGGCAGCTACGCCAGACTGTTTAACGTGCAGCATCTCGAGGTGTAAAGGGGAACAACCGGAAAGAGCCTTGGCTGAATGACAGCCAAGGCTCTTTTCTTAAGATATAAGAAAGTATAAGTTTCGAAGCGAGTTGCTACCTAATATCTCAAGGGAAATTTCCGCTAGGCGCGGTCTGTCTTCTGTGAAAGTACGTCGATAGACGTTTTTCTTGCGAAATGGAAGTTACGTGCGCCCGATGAGCAGCGATAAGATTCCGGCGGCAATCAAAGGACCGACGGGCAC
>Ga0180220_1001533_pt1 | contig 16839 bp, 14 predicted proteins | sample eDN5th37CBELigBY_FD_151335 | JGI IMG/M metagenome (GOLD analysis project Ga0180220, IMG submission 151335) | Enriched backyard soil microbial communities from Emeryville, California, USA - eDNA 5th pass 37_C BE-Lig BY (version 2) (version 2) | ecosystem: Environmental > Terrestrial > Soil >...
CGCTACTCGAAAATCCTGCTGGTCGCCGCTATCGCCCTGTTCGCATCGCTGGTCGCCTTTGGCAACATCACCGACTACGGCAGCAATTTCGCTTTCGTGCATCACGTGCTGCTGATGGACACGATCTTCCCCACCGCCACGATCAAGTACCGCGCCATCGACTCGGTATTCCTGCATCACGCGGCCTACATCTTCATCATCGCGCTGGAAACCCTGACGGCGGTACTGTGCTGGTGGGGCGCGGGGCGCTTGCTCGGGAACGTGCGCGCACCGGCCGCGGAATTCAACCGCACAAAGAACATTGCCATCGCCGGCCTGACATTGGGCTTTCTGGTGTGGCAGGTGGGCTTCATGTCGATAGGCGGCGAATGGTTCGGCATGTGGATGTCCGACCAATGGAATGGCGTTCCCGACGCATTCCGCTTTTTTATCACGATAGGCGTGGTGCTGATCTATTTGGTGCAGTGCGACGACGAGATCTGAAACCCGAGCACTCAAAAAAACATAAGGCCCTGTAAAAACAGGGCCTTATACATATGCCTACCCATTAAGCAATGGATTTTTCCTAGAACGGAATATCGTCGTCCATATCGGCCAGGTTGGCCGCCGGAGCCGCCTGCGGCGCGGCGGGACGCTGCTGCTGCGGCGGACGCTGGCTGCGCTGCGGGGCCGAACCGTAGTCGCCGCCGCCCATGGGGGCGTCGCCCGAGCTTTCGCGCCCCCCCAGCATCTGCATCTGGTCGGCAACGATCTCGGTGCTGTAGCGGTCGGCGCCGGTGTCCTTGTCTTGCCACTTGCGGGTCTTGAGGCGGCCTTCGACATAGACAGAGCGGCCCTTGCGCAGGTATTCACCCGCGATTTCGGCCAGGCGGTTATAGAAGACGACGCGATGCCATTCGGTTTCTTCGCGGCGCTCGCCGCTGCTCTTGTCCTTCCATTGCGAGGTGGTGGCAATGGAGACGTTGCAGATGGCGGCCCCATCGGGGCTGTAGCGCACCTCGGGATCGCGTCCCAGGTTGCCGACGAGTATGACTTTGTTGACTGAGGCCATGACAGTATCCCTAACTTGAATTCACATTGCCGCTATTATCGACGATTTGCTCACCGTATCGATAATAAACCGCACAATTACGCGGGCCATAATTGCCCATCCTCGAGAATCGAGTGTCGTGCGGGCGGACTTACACATCCAAGTTAAATACTAACAAACTCGGGGCCGCCGAGCCCGCGGCCCGTCCGATCGACGATTACCGTTCTACCGGGGCGGAAGCCTCTTCGCTTGCGGACCGGGGGGAATCGAACCATGCGACGGGATCCTGGCGCCGCTCATTCACCGACAGCTGGAACACATCCGGCCTGGCGTAGTGGCCCACGACGTCGAAATCGAATTTCCCACGCGCGACCTGGTCAAGCTCGATTTCTGCGATGAGAATCGTTTCACGCTCGAAATCCGGTCCCGCAATGATTTCGCCGAAGGGATTCACGATGCAGCTTCCGCCCCGCGAAATGACCGTCCCGGGGTCATTGCCCAGCTCGCAGGGAAAATCATCGGGGAAATCGCTGCGCACACTGTATTGGTTGCAGGAAAGCACATAGCAGCGGCCCTCTATCGCGACATGCTGCATGGAAGCCACCCAGCTATCTCGTGCATCGGCCGTGGGAGCGCACCAGATCTGGATGCCTTTGGCGTACATGGACGTACGCAGCAAAGGCATGTAGTTTTCCCAACATACCACCGCGCCCAGGCGCCCGTGCGGCGTATCGAAGACCGGCATGGTGGAACCGTCGCCGAACCCCCATATCAGACGTTCGCAGCCGGTGGGCATCAGCTTGCGGTGCTTGCCCATCAGCTCGCCCTCGGGCGAAAAAAACAAGACGCAGCAATATAGAGTTCCTCCGTCGCGCTCGATGACGCCCATGACGAGGTGAACGCGGTTTTTGCGGGCAATCTCGCCTAACGCCTGAGTGGCGGGCCCGGGAACATCCACCGCGCTTTCCCAGTAACGACGATATTCGTCGCGGCCCTCCATGCTGCGCGTGCCGACGACCGAGCCGAAAGTGGACCCCTTCGGATAGCCGGCGACAAAGGCTTCGGGAAACACAACCAGCTCGGCGCCCCCGCGAGCCGCGTCCGCCGCGAGATCGGCGGCTTTGGCGATACAGCCATCGCGATCGAACACTACCGAGGCAGCTTGCACAACAGCCGCGATAGAGGGCCGGGGAGTAGTGGCTTCATGCATGGCAAACTCCTATATTGTATCAATAATGGACATATAAAGAATCAATATCGGAATATTGCATGAGGCGCGGCGATTTGACAAGCATCTGTGCGAAACGCAAACTCCCGCCCATGTGCGAAGGCACGAGCATGTTCTGTCAAAGGAGAAGCGCCCCATGCCGGCGGACAAAGCGGGCAAGCAGGCCCAAGGTGTAAACAGCGTGGACCACGCATTGCGGCTCGTCACCCATCTCGCCGAGCGCGCATCGGTGCATGGAGCCACCATGGCCGAGCTGTCTGAAGGGCTAGGGTTGCCGCGGCCCACGCTATACCGTCTTTTATCGACCCTGCAAGCCCACGATCTCGTTGTACGCGTGAACAAGCGATACCGGCTTACCCTGCGTCTGGCCGCCCTGGCGCAGGCGGCGTTCTCGAGCAGCGGCATCCAGACCCTGTGCCAGCCGAATCTGATCGAACTGGCCCGCCAGACCGGCGAAACAACCCATTTCGCCATACTGGACGGCGACCGCGCCGGCTATATTGCAAAAGTGGACGGAGCCCACGCCATACGCATGATGAGCCATGTAGGCTGGCGGGGCCCCTTGCACGCTACGGCAGCGGGCAAGATACTTTTGGCCTGGTCGCCCGAAGAGCTTAGAAACGTCTTCCTCCAAGGGCCGTTGGAAGGCCTCACAACGCATACGCTGACCGACCCGGAAAAACTGCGCACACAGCTCGACCTGATCAAACGCCAGGGTTATGCATTGGATGACCAGGAGCTGCTGGAAGGACTGGTTTGCGTCGCCGCGCCGGTGGTGGCCGATGGTTGGCTGGTCGGCGCGGTTTCAATTTCGGGCCCGACCATACGCCGTCAGGCCCTGCTTGACGCCGTGCCCCTGGTGCAGGCGGCCGCCGACGCCATTGCCGCGCAACTGGAGGCGTAAGACCAAGGGGAAAACCTCAACGCGTCAATGTGCGCCGATGGGGTTGTGAACCAAAGTGTCCCAATGGGGCTGTGAGTCAAAGTGCTCTTTGAGGAAAGCCACAAATGCGCTGACCTTGGCCGGGATGTTGCGCCGGCTCGGATATACGGCCCAGATGGCCGTGCTGTTGGCGATGGGATAATCGTCGAGCACAGTGCAAAGGCGGCCCTGCTTGATGGCGCCCGCAACGTCCCACGTCGCCTTCAGCGCAATGCCCAGCCCCGCATAGGTGGCATCCCGGATGGCTTCGCCGTTGTTGCACACATAGTTGCCCTTGACCTTGATCCGCTCGAGCCCCTGGGGACCATTGAAAGTCCAGTACGGCTGCTGCGACAGCGCCAGGCAATTATGCTGGACGAGATCCGAAGGCCGCTTCGGCACGCCATAGCGCGAAAGGTAATCGGGTGAAGCGCACACCACGCGATGATCCGCGGCCAGGCGGCGCGCGATGAGGTCGGAGTCCTCGAGGGCGCAAATGCGTATGGCCACGTCGAATCCCTGCGAAACGATGTCCACGATCTCGTCGTTCAGCGCCAAACTCAATTGCACCTGAGGATAGCGCTTCAAAAACCGGGGCATGATGGGCGTGATGTGCTTCAGGGCGAACGAAGCCGGCATCGTCACCCTCAGCACGCCCTGCGGGAGCTCGTCGCGGCGCGAAGCCGCGGAAGACACCTCTTTGATCTCGTTCAAAAGCGGCTCGACCTGCGCCAAATACTCCATGCCGTCCTGAGTCAAGGTCAGGCGGCGGGTCGTGCGGTGGAAAAGCCGCGTCCCCAAATACTTTTCCAGCTTCACCAGCCGGTAGCTGACGGCGGCCGGGGTGACGTTCATTTGCCGCGCGGTGGCGGACAGACTGCCGTTCTGCGCAATAAGAATAAAGACTTCAATGTCGGCAACGTCCAACATACCGTCCTCACTTATTAAGCATTTTTAAAAGTGATAGAAATTCTATACCGATTATTTGCGTAATAGCCATTGATATCATGGCCTCACTATTAAACGTGAATGAAAACTCACGAAGGAGAGAGGCATGACCCCAAGCACAGGAGAGCTCCTGAAATCCTATTTCGTTCCGAATGGTTCGTATCTGATGGAGCTGGCGGAGGACGGCAGCGATGCGGAACAGGTCAAAGTACTGCAAGCCATCGGCAAAGCCATTGAACAAGATCTCAAGGCCGACGCAATCATCGTCGCATCGCCTCATTGGCTTCCCAAAAGCGCATTCTTCGTGGACTGCGGCAGCATTCACGAATCCTTTCACGACTATGTGCTGCGGCCGGCTCCGTTCGGCAGGCGCTTTTTTACGCACGTGATGCCGGGACACCCCGAGCTGGCGAAAGCATTGATTTCCGCCGGGCAGCAGGCCGGCCTTCCGGTCAAGGAAAAAACCTATGGCCTCGACCACGGCGCGTTCTGCCCGCTGAAGGTAATGGGCGTGCGCATCCCGGTCGTTCCCATCTCCATGTCGCAACGCTCTCACGAAGAATGTGTTCAGTGGGGCAAGGTCATCCGTAAAACGGTCGAGGAAAGCGGCTTGCGCGTGGTGCTTCTGGCGCCGGGCAACCTTACCCATCGCCTGGACCTGCGCATTGAGAAAGCAAAGAAAGACGAATACTTCGGTGACGGCAGGCGATTCGACCGAGAAGTATGCGATCTGGTCGCCGCCGGCCGCAGCCGCGACGTCGACAAGATCGACCCGGCCCTCTGGGCGGCGGCGGCTCCCGAGGCGAATCTATGCAATCTATTCATGATCGCGGGGGCAAGCGGCGATGCGCCTGGAAGCATTCTTCAATATCACGGCGCCATCTACTCCGTAGGTGACGTGACCTTCGCTTTCGACACTGTTGCAGTTTGAGGAGACAAGACATGAACGTGACGGCATCCCTCGACACCATGAATCCCCAATTCATCTACGACGCCCTGCGAAAGGTCGGTACCGGACGCGCCACCGATCCGCTAGGCAGGCAGTGGCTCATCGAGTTCACCGGACGCAATGACGACGACAGCATGCAGGTGCGCATCATCAGCCCCGAAGACCGAACCCAGGAACTGCTGGTGACAGAAGAGGATTTCCACTTCAGCGACAACAAGGTGCGGATCAAGGGCGTGGACGATTTCATAGGCTTCATGCATCCCGTCTACCTGAAGAAGATGCGCGGCTTCACCCGCGGAAACATCCCCACCCCCGACATAGCCGGCCCCACGCTGCCCTGACACCCCGACCGTCAGTTGCCAGGAGACGCCCATGAGCGCAGAACAAAGAATCGCCGAACTCGGCCTGACATTGCCCGAACCCGCCACGCCGGTAGGCAGCTATGTGCCGGGAGTGATGGTGGGCAACATCCTTTTCATGTCCGGCCACGGGCCCTTCGACAGCCAGGGACGAACCACCTCGCAAGGCAAGGTGGGCCGCAGCATGAGCACCGAAGAAGCGCAGCAGGTGGCGCGCCAGGTGGCGCTGAACATGCTGGGCTCGGTGCGCGGCCTGGTGGGCGACCTGGACCGCGTCAAGCGTGTGGTGAAGGTGCTTGGGCTGGTCAACTGCGTCGACGGCTACACCGACGCGCCCAAGGTCATCAACGGCTTCTCCGACTGCATGGTCGAAGTCTTCGGCCAGGCGGGCGGCCATGCGCGCTCTGCTTTCGGCGTCACCGAACTGCCGGCCGGCATACCGGTCGAGGTCGAAGCCGTCTTCGAACTCAGGTGACCCCGTCGCAGCGCAAGGCAAACAGCCCAACGAAGCACAGGAGGAAGCGAACCGACATAGCGGCACGAAGAAGGAGACAAGCGGTACGCAGTACATCAGTGCAAACCGCGGGGCGCCGCCCTTCAGGCGAGCCCTGAAAACATAAATCAGGAGACGAGTGATGAAAACGAAGCTAGGTGCTCTGGCACTGCTAGCCAGTGCCATGTTGTGCGCAAATTCCGCAGCAGCACAGTCCACGTTCAAGATAGGGCTCATACAACCCGCGACCGGCCCTGCGGCGTATGACGGCCAGAGCGTGATCAACGGCGCGCGTCTCGCCGAATCAGAAGTCAACGCCGCCGGCGGGGTACTGGGCCGCAAGCTGGAAATCCTCCTTCAGGACGGCAAGGCCGACCCGGCCGAATCGCTGAATGCAGCGGAACGCCTGATCGATCGCGACAAGGTGCGCGTGCTCATCGGCGCGTGGGCGAGTTCCGCCACATTGGCCGTCATGCCGCTGGTGCAGCGCTATGAGATTCCATTGATCGTCGAGACCTCCACCGCCGAGAAAATCACCGAAGCCGGCAATCCATGGGTATTTCGCACGTCCTCCAACAGCAAAATCGATGCGGACGTACTGGGCCCTCATCTGGTGAAGGACCTGGGCCTGAACAAAGTGGCGTTCATGGCGGCCAACAATGATTTCGGCAGGGCGGTGGTCTCGAACTGGACGCGTGTCCTGACACCCCAGAATGCACAGATCGTGGCGACCGAATATCACAAGCCCGGCGAGACCAATTTCTCTCCGACCCTGACCAAGATCAAGAACAGCGGTGCGGACACCATCGTCATCACCAGCGATGTGACGACGGTTTCCAACATCATCAAGCAATCCTACGAACAGGGCCTGCAGAATCTCAAGCGCATCGTCACCAGCGGCAACCCGCCCGAGGCCATCATCCCTCTTGCGGGCAAGGACGCCGCAGAGGGCATGCTGGTGCAGAACTACTGGGTTCCCTATGCGCCGGCGCCCGGCCAGGAAGAAGCCTCCAAGAAATTCCAACAGACGTACGAAAGCACATACAAAGGGCGCCTGGCCGACAAGTACGCCGTCAGCGGCTACGACGCGGTGAAGCTGGTGGCCGCGGCTGTCAATGCGGCGCAATCCGACGAACCGGAGAAGATCCGCGATGCGCTCAAGGGCATCCGCCTGGAGGCCTTGCAAGGCGTCATAGAGTTCGACGCGCAGCAGCAGGCTCGGCCCTTCCAATCGATGTCCCGCATCGAGGACGGCAAGCCGGCAATCATCCTGAAGGCCGGCCAGTAATGCAGATAGGCTCCCCGGCGCCCTAGGGCCGGCGAGCCTGATTCCAGAACGTCCAGCATCAAGCTCCCCCGTGCCGGCGCATCGGGGGGCGGGGATGGTTGCGTACAGACACCGGGGAACAGATAGGGAGAAGACTGTGCATTGCTCAACGACATATACGAGACGGGCGAAACTGCTCATCGGCGCAGGCGTGGCGCTGGCCGCACTGGCAGCCGGCGCACACGCCGAATCGATCAAGATCGGCCTGATACAACCCGTCAGCGGGCCGGCCGCCTACAACGGCCAGAATACGGTCGACGGCGCGCGGCTGGCCGAAGCGCAGATCAATGCCTCCGGCGGGGTGCTGGACCGCAAGCTCGAGATCCTGCTTCAAGACGGCAAAGCTGATCCGGCGGAATCCCTGAGCGCCGCGGAGCGCCTGCTGGACCGCGATCAGGTCAAGGCGGTGATCGGCGCCTGGGCCAGTTCGGCCACCCTGGCGGTAATGCCTTTGATGCAGCGCTACGAGGTGCCCTTGATCGTCGAGACTTCCACGGCGGAAAAAATCACCGAGGCGGGCAACCCCTGGGTATTCCGCATTTCATCGAACAGCCGGATCGACGCCGACGCGCTGCGTCCATACGTGGTCAAGAAGCTGGGCTTGAAGAAGCTGGCATTCATGGCGGCCAACAACGATTTCGGCCGAGCCGTCGTGTCGAACTGGACGCGTGTGGTGGAAGCCGAGGGCGCCACGGTGGTGGCGGTCGAATATCACAAGCCAGGGGAAACGAACTTTTCGCCCACGCTGACCAAGATCAAAGGCAGCGGCGCGGATTCATTGGTCATCACCAGCGACTCGAGCACCTTGTCCAATATCGTGAAGCAGTCCTATCAGCAGGGCATGGCCGGCATGAAGCGCATCGTCACCAGCGGATTCCCCGCTGAAACCATCGTCACACTGGCCGGCAAAGAGGCGGCCGAAGGCGTGATGGTGCAGAACTACTTTGCGCCGCACGCGCCGCCGCAAGGCAAGGAGGAAGCCTACGCGAAGTTCGCCCAGGCCTATCGCGATGCCTATGGCAAGCAGGATCAGGGCGTCGACGCCAATGTGGCGGCGGGCTATGACGCCGTGCGTCTCTTGGCGAAGGCCATTGGCCAGGCGGGCAGCGCCGAGCCCGGACGCATACGCGATGCCCTGAAGCAGATCCGCTTCGACGGCCTGACCGGCGTCCTGCAGTTCGATGAGAAAGGGCAGGCCCGGCCGATGCAATCCATCTCGAAGATCGTCGACGGCAAGCCGCAGCTGGTTCTGCAGATCCAGTAAGCATTTTGTATCACTACCTTCATCACTAGGCACCTTATGAACTACGACATCACAGGCAAGAAGGCAATCGTTTGCGCGGCGAGCCGCGGTTTGGGCAAGGGCTGCGCCATGGCCCTGGCGCACGCAGGCGTCGATCTGGTCATCAATGGACGCGATCCGGATGTCCTGGCGGCAACCGCGGAAGAAATCCGCAGCGCATGCGGCGTCGAAGTCCAGGCAGTGGCGGGCGACATCACCACGGAGGCCGGCCGGGCGCGAGTGCTGGCGGCGTGCCCCAGCCCCGACATCCTGGTAACCAACGCCGGCGGCCCGCCGCCGGGCGATTTCCGCAGCTGGGAGCGCCAGCAATGGATGGATGCGCTGGATGCCAATATGCTGACGCCGATCGAATTGATCAGGGCAACGCTGGACGGCATGATCCAGCGCCGATTCGGCCGCATCGTCAACATCACGTCCAGCGGCGTCAAAGAGCCCATTGCCGTGCTGGGCCTCTCCAATGGCGCACGCACCGGCCTGACCGGCTTCGTGGCGGGGCTGTCGAGGGACACCATCCGCCACAACGTCACCATCAACAACCTGCTGCCGGGCGCATTCGATACCGATCGGCGCGCCGCGATCGTCGCCGCCGGCGCCAAGGCCAGCGGCAGGTCCGAACAGGAAGTACGCCGGGAACAGATCAGCCAGACTCCCGCCGGCCGGTTCGGCACCATAGAAGAATTCGGCGCCGCCTGCGCCTTTCTATGCAGCGCCCAAGCCGGCTTCATCACCGGCCAGAATCTGCTCCTCGACGGGGGCGCCTATCAGGGAACCATGGGATAAGCCCATTTCGAAGATGCGCACGAAGGACGGCCCGGCGGCCGTCCCATCAGGAGCACGATAATGAACGAGATTCTGCAGCAACTGCTCAACGGAATCATCATAGGCAGTTCCTATGCGCTGCTGGCAGTAGGCCTGACACTGATCTTCGGCATCATGCGCATCGTGAACTTCGCGCATGGCGAGTTCTACATGCTGGGCGGCGTATTCTGCTTCTATCTGGCCAGCCGGCTGGGAATCAACTACTTCGCAGCCTTGGGGCTGGCCCTGGTGCTGGCGATGGCCTTGGGCGCCTTGCTTGAACGCTCCATACTGCGCTGGCTGAAAGACGCCTCGATCGATTCCACCATCATCGTCACCATAGGCCTGTCCGTTTTCATACAGAACATCACGCTGCTGTGGATGGGGCCGGTGCCGAGAAACATCCCCACCCCCTTCAGCAACGCGCCCCTGTCGGCGTTCGGCCTGACTTTCACCGCCATACAGATTTTTGTGTTGCTGGTCACGGCGCTGGTCATCGTGGGCTTTCATGTGCTGCTCAAGCATACCTTCCTGGGCAAAGCCATGCGCGCCACCTTCACGCAGAGGGATGCGGCGCGGCTGGTCGGCATCGACACCGACCGTATCGGCGGAGTGACCTTCATTCTCGGCTCGGGCATGGCGGCCCTGGCCGGGGCCATGCTCGGCTCTATCTATCTGGTGTATCCGTCCATGGGAGCCATTGCCGTCCTCAAGGCCTTCATCATCGTCATTGTCGGCGGCCTGGGCAACATCATGGGCGCCATAGTCGGGGGACTCATACTCGGAGTGGCCGAAAGCTTCGTCTCCGGGTTCATCTCGTCGGACTACAGCGAGGCCATCGGCTTCTTCATCGTGATCGCCGTGTTGCTCTTCAAACCGCAAGGCCTGTTTGGACGAAAGGGGCAAGTCTGACATGCGAACTTCCAAATTCATGCTGACGGCGATCGTCGCCATTGCAGCCATTGCAGCCGCCGCACCGTTTGTGCTTCCAAACTACCATCTGCATGTACTGACCACGGCGGGACTGTTCATACTGCTTACGTCCGGCCTCAACCTGATCCACGGATACATAGGGCGCTTGTCGCTCGGCCACACGGCATTCTATGGGCTGGGCGGCTATACCGCGGGCATGCTGTCGGCCAAACTGGGGCTGGGACTGCTCATCACGCTGCCCATGGCGGCGCTGGTCACGGTCGTGGCGGGACTGGCCCTGGGCCACATCACCCTGAGGTTCAGAGGAGCCCAGTTCGTGCTGGTCACTTTGGCATTCGGCGCAATTCTGCATCTCTTTGCAAACAACCTGGTCGAGATTACCGGCGGTCCCATGGGCCTGCCCGGGGTGGCGTCCCCGCTGATACATCAGAACCTGCCGGGCGCGCACCTGTTCGGCAGTCGAGCCAGTTTCTACTGGCTGGTGCTTGGGCTCGATCTGCTGGCGCTGTACTTCATATGGCGCATCGTAGGGTCGCCTCTGGGCGATGCCATGATCGCTGTGCGCGAGGACGAGAACCTGGCCCAGGCCGTAGGCATCAATGAATACCGCTACGCCATGCTTGCCTTCGTTTTCGGGGCCGCATTGGCGGGCCTGGCGGGCGCCATCTACGCCCACTATGTCAGCTTCGTCAGCCCCGAGATCTTTCACTTCAACATCATGATCATGATTCTGGTCATGGTGATCCTGGGAAGTGTCGGAACCATGATCGGCCCCGTGATCGGCAGCGTGCTGGTCGTGCTGCTGCTCGAAGTCCTGCGGCTGCAGGACGCATGGCGAGAACCGCTGTTCGGCCTCATATTGGTGTTCGCGACACTGTTGTTTCCCCAAGGCCTGGCCCTGTTGGTCCGCAACGGCTTTCAAAGACTGTTCCATCGCCAGATGGGCAGGCAGGCGGATGGGACCGACGCGCCCGACGATTCCGGCCCGACGGCGCCCCGCCCGTCCCCTGTGCCGGCCGTGGCCCGGGCGGCATCCGGACGTGCGGACACCGGCGACACTGGCGATCTGTTGCTGAGCGTCCAAGACCTGACCGTGCGATTCGGCGGGCTGGTGGCGGTCGACCACGTCAGCTTCGAAGTCCGGCGCGGACAAATCGTCAGCCTCATAGGCCCGAACGGAGCGGGCAAGACGACAACGCTCAATCTCGTCACGGGCTTCATTCCCAGGCATGCGGGAACGATTCGCTTCAACGGGGCTGACCTGCCCCGGCGCCTGATGCCGCATGAAGTCGCCGAGCAAGGCATGATACGCACCTTCCAGACGACCCGGGGGCTGCAATCCATCGCCGTGGGCAAGGCTGTCGAAACGGGCCTGCATCGAACCCTGGGGCTCAATTGGCCGAACATCTTCAAGGCCATCACTGTCGGCATGCCGGAAGGCGGTCGTACGGCCAGGGCGGAAGCCTTGCTGAAGCGCGTGGGCCTGGAACGCGATCCGCAGGAGTTGACGTCCAATCTTTCTTATGGAGAACAACGCCTGCTGGAAGTGGCGGTGGCCCTGGCCGCCAATCCCACCCTTCTCGTGCTCGACGAGCCCGTCGCCGGCATGAACCCTGAAGAAACAGCAAGAATGATGAAGCTCATCCGCAACCTGCGGGACACAGGCGTCACGGTGCTGCTTGTGGAACACGACATGAAGCTGGTCATGGGGCTTTCCGATCACATCGTCGTGCTCGATCACGGCAAGAGAATCGCCCGGGGATGCCCCGCCGAAATCCAAACACATTCCGCGGTGATTGAAGCCTACCTGGGTCGAGGAGCGGCACATGCTACAGCTTGAAGACATAGACGTGAAGTACGGCCAGCGGCAGGCGCTGTTCGGACTCAACTTGCACGTCGGCGAAGGCGAGTTCGTCACGTTGCTGGGCGCAAACGGCGCCGGCAAGACCACCACGTTGCGGACCATCTCGGGCCTGATCAAGCCCGTGCGGGGCCGGATACGCTTCTATGAAGAGGACATAAACGGCCGGCCCCCTTCCGCCATCGTCAGCCGAGGCATCTCGCATAGCCCCGAAGGGCGCAAAGTGTGGCCCTTCATGAGCGTGGAAGACAATCTGCTGCTCGGCGGCTACGTCCATCGCCACAAGCGGAAGCTGAAGGACGAACTACAGCGCATTTACGATCTGTATCCGCGGCTGCACGAGCGTCGCCAACAACATGCCGGCACATTGAGCGGAGGAGAACAGCAGATGGTCGCCATCGGACGCGCCCTGATGTCGAATCCCCGCATGCTGATCCTGGACGAGCCATCGCTCGGCTTGGCGCCCATCATGATAGACCGCACCATGGACCTCATCCGGGACATCCACCGATCGGGCATCACCGTGCTGCTGGTCGAGCAGAACGCCGCGCTCGCCCTCGAGATATCGGATCGCGCCTATGTGATCGAAACCGGCAAACTGGTGCTGGAGGGCGCCAGCGCCGCGCTGCTCAAAAGCGACTACGTGCAGCAGGCCTATCTGGGCATGGGCGTCGCGGTCCAGCAGGATTGACGGTCAGCTCTGTTGCCCGGTGGGCCCCGACCGGAATCCCCGCGCGGTCAAAAACCACACGAAGGCCAGGGCGGCGGCCAGCAGGAAGACCTTACTGGCGTCGCCGCGAGCGCTGATCACGCCTCCCAATGCCGCGCCGGCAAAGACGCCGAGGGACTGCGCCGTATTGTAGAAACCCAGGGCAAGCCCCTTGTATTCCACCGGCGCCACGCGCGACACCAGCGAGGGCTGCAGGGCCTCCAGAATGTTGAAAGCGATGAAAAAACCCACGAACAGCACGACCAGGGTGTAGAAATTGTGGCTGGCCAGCGGCATCAGGGCCAGCACCACGGCCAGGCCGGCCACGGCGACCTCCAGGGCCACTTTGTGGACGCGCCGGGCCTCGGTGTAGAACACGGCCGGCACCATCAATATGAAGGACAGCAGGATCACCGGCAGGTAGACCTCCCACAGGTGGGCCGAATCGTAGCCGCCCAGGCTGGAAAGCAGGCCCGGCGCCACCATGAAGAGGGCCATCAGGATGAAGTGCAGGCAGAATACGCCGAAATTCAGGCGCAGAAGGCCCGGATGCCGCAGCACGTCGCGCGGCCTGGCCTGGACGATGGGCTTTTCGATGCGGGGCGCCGAAGGCACCAGGGCCGCGGCGATGAACAGACAGACAAAGCCCAGCAGGCTGATGGCCCAGAACAGGCCCGACAGCCCGAACTCGCCCACCAGCAAGGGGGAAAGCACCAGCGAGGCCGCAAAGGAAATACCTATCGAGCCGCCCACCATCGCCATGGCCCGCGTGCGCACTTCGGGACGGGTGGCATCGGCGATCCAGGCGGTGATGGCCGCCGACACGGCGCCCAGGCCCTGGACCACGCGGCCGGCGATGATCCAGTCGATGTCGCTGGCCAGGGCGCATATGACGCCCCCCGCCGTGAACAGGAGCATGCCGAAGACGATGACGGCGCGGCGGCCGTAGCGATCGGACGCCATGCCCAGCGGAATCTGCAAAAAAGCCTGGGTCAGGCCATAGGCGCCCAGCGCGATGCCGACCTTGGCCGCATTGTCGCCCCCGGGCACGGACAGCGCCGCCACGGCAAAGATGGGGGTCAGCAGGAACAGCCCCAGCATGCGCGAGGCGAACAGCAGCGAAAGCATGATGCTGGCGCGCCGCTCGGTGGGAGTAAGTTTCAGTTTGGCGGGTTGCATCGATCCCGACGGAAGGGGGTGGCTGGACATAACCATCAAGTATAAACAAGCCTGCGCATCGGGAGCCGCCCGGCTCCCCGCCGGGCGGGCGCGGTCCAGGCACACCACGCGAATCGCCTCGGCGCGCTATAGTAACAAGTTGGCCTTTCAAAGACTTGAACCTGATGGACGCGATTCGCATCCGGGGCGCCCGTACGCATAACCTGAAGAACATTTCCGTCGACCTGCCACGCCACAAGCTCGTCGTGGTCACGGGACTGTCGGGCTCGGGAAAGTCGTCGCTGGCCTTCGACACGCTGTACGCCGAAGGGCAAAGGCGCTATGTGGAAAGCCTTTCCGCCTACGCCCGGCAGTTCCTGCAACTGATGGACAAGCCCGACGTGGACCTGATCGAGGGGCTTTCCCCGGCGATCTCCATCGAGCAGAAATCCGCCGGCCACAATCCGCGCTCGACGGTGGGCACCATCACCGAGATCCACGACTATCTGCGCCTGCTGTACGCACGGGTCGGCACGCCCTACTGCCCCGACCACGGCCTGCCGCTGCAGGCGCAAAGCGTCAGCCAGATGGTGGACCAGGCCATGAACTGGGCGGCCAATACGCGCCTGGCGATTCTTGCGCCGCTGGCCCGGGCGCGCAAAGGCAGTTTCGAGGACGAGTGCGCGAGCCTGCAGGCGCAAGGCTTCGTGCGGCTGCGCGTCGATGGCGAAATGCTGGAAATCGACCGTATCCCCCCGCTCAAGAAAACCGAAAAGCACGATCTGGACGTCGTCGTGGACCGCCTGCGCATCAAGCCGGAAAGCCGGCAGCGCCTGGCTGAAAGCTTTGAAACCGCTCTGGGGCTTTCGGACGGCAGGGCGATCGCGCTCAATATGGATTCCGGCGAGGAATTGACTTTTTCCAGCCGCTACGCCTGTCCGGTCTGTCACCACAGCCTGCCCGAGCTCGAGCCCCGCCTGTTCAGCTTCAACAATCCGGTCGGGGCCTGCCCCACCTGCGACGGCCTGGGCCATGTGGACTTCTTCGACCCCAAGCGCGTCGTCGCTTTTCCCGAGCTGAGCCTGGCCAGCGGCGCGATCAGCGGCTGGGACCGGCGCAACGCCTTCACCCACTCCCTGCTGAGCAGCCTGGCGGCCCACTACGACTTCGACCTGGAGACGCCTTTCAACGAGCTGGACGAGAAGGTGCAGCAATGCGTGCTGTACGGCTCGGGCGAAGAGGACATCGCCTTTCTCTATCTGAACGAGAAAGGACGCAGCACCGTCAAGAAACACCCCTTCGAGGGCGTGATTCCCAATCTGGAACGACGGTGGCGCGAGACGGATTCCAGCGCGGTGCGCGAAGAGCTGGGCAAGTTCCGCCATACCAAGACCTGCCCGGCCTGCGAGGGTTCGCGCCTGCGCGTCGAAGCCCGCAACGTGCTGATCGGCGACGAACCCGGCGCGCAACAGCGCCGCGGCCGCGCCATCTATGAGGTCGAGGCCCTGTCGCTGGCCGCCTGCCTCAAGTGGTTCCAGGAGCTTGAACTGAGCGGCGCCAAGAAGGAAGTCGCCAACCGCATCACGCGCGAGATCGAGGCCCGCCTGCAGTTTCTGAACAACGTCGGGCTCAACTACCTTTCGCTGGACCGCAGCGCGGATACGATTTCGGGCGGCGAGGCCCAGCGCATACGGCTGGCCAGCCAGATCGGCTCGGGGTTGACCGGGGTCATGTACGTGCTGGACGAGCCCTCCATCGGCCTGCATCAGCGCGACAACGACCGGCTCATCGAAACCCTGCATCACTTGCGCGACCTGGGCAACAGCGTCATCGTGGTCGAGCACGACGAGGACATGATCCGTTCGGCCGATTTCGTCATCGACATGGGGCCGGGCGCCGGCGAGCACGGCGGCCAGGTGGTCGCCCAGGGCGCGCCCGAGACCCTGGAAGACAACCCCGCCTCGCTTACCGGACAATATCTCAGCGGCAAACAGCGCATCGAGATCCCCGAGCGCCGGCCCGTCACGCCGGACGCGCACTGGCTGCGCCTCAAGGGATGCACCGGCAACAACCTGAAATCCGTCGACCTGGGCATTCCGGCCGGACGCCTGGTCTGCATCACCGGCGTATCGGGCTCGGGCAAGTCCACCCTGATCAACGACACGCTGGCCACGGCGGTATCGCGCGAACTGCATCGCAGCCAGGCCGAGCCCGCCCCTTACGAAAGCATGGAAGGCCTCTCGGCCTTCGACAAGATCATCAGCGTGGACCAGAGTCCCATCGGCCGCACGCCGCGCAGCAACCCCGCCACCTATACGGGCATGTTCACGCCGATACGCGAGCTGTTCGCCGGCGTGCCCGAGGCCCGCACGCGCGGCTACGACCCGGGCCGCTTCTCGTTCAACGTCAAGGGCGGCCGCTGCGAGGCCTGCCAGGGAGACGGCGTCGTCAAGGTGGAAATGCATTTTCTGCCCGACATGTACGTGCCCTGCGATGTGTGCGGAGGCAAACGCTACAACCGCGAGACCCTCGACATACGCTATCGCGGCCGCAACATCAGCGAAGTGCTGGACCTGACCGTGGAGCAGGCGCTGGACTATTTCGAGGCCGTGCCCGCCATCGCGCGCAAGCTCAAGACCTTGATGGACGTGGGCCTGTCGTATGTGCGCCTGGGCCAAAGCGCCACGACGCTGTCGGGCGGCGAGGCGCAAAGGGTGAAGCTCTCGCTGGAGCTTTCCAAGCGCAGCACGGGCAAGACGCTGTACATCCTGGACGAGCCCACCACCGGCCTGCATTTCCAGGACATATCGCTGCTGCTCGA
>Ga0180220_1001535_pt1 | contig 16830 bp, 14 predicted proteins | sample eDN5th37CBELigBY_FD_151335 | JGI IMG/M metagenome (GOLD analysis project Ga0180220, IMG submission 151335) | Enriched backyard soil microbial communities from Emeryville, California, USA - eDNA 5th pass 37_C BE-Lig BY (version 2) (version 2) | ecosystem: Environmental > Terrestrial > Soil >...
CCAGATGACGGTGCAGGAAAACCTCGAACTGGGCGGATACCTCATGACGGCGGCCCAGCGGCGCCAGGCCCTGGACGACGTCTATGCCCTGTTTCCGCGCCTGGCCGAGCGCCGCGAACAGCAAGCGGGCAGCATGAGCGGAGGCGAGCAGCAGATGGTGGCGGTGGGGCGCGCGCTGATGGGGCGGCCGCGCTGCATACTGCTCGATGAGCCGGCGCTGGGGCTTGCCCCACGCATGGTGGCCACGCTGTTCCGCATCTTGCGGCAGGTCTCGCAGAACGGGACCGGCGTACTGCTGGTCGAGCAGAATGTGCGGCAGGCGCTCAGCATCTGCGATCATGCCTACATCCTGGAGCGGGGCCGGGTGGTGGCCGAAGGCTCGGGCTCCGAACTGCTGCACGGCGAGCGCATACGCAAGTCCTACCTGGGGCTTTGAGCGCGCGGTGAAGGCCGCCGGCATTGGTCATTGGCGTGATGGCGTCTCGTCATGCTGAACGTTGCTAGAATAAACACGACTTCAGCACAACGAGACATTTCAATGAGCAAAGAGGCAGCCGACCAGGCCCCGACCGAACTCTATACGCAACCGGGGCATTTGCTGCGGCGGGCGCATCAGATTTCCGCCTCGATCTTCCACGACGAGCTGGGCGCCAAGATTACGCCCATCCAGTATGCGATTTTGCGCATTCTCGTCGAGCACCCCGGCGTAGACCAGGTGTCGCTGGCGGGGCTCGTGGCCATCGACACCTCCACGGCGGCCAGCGTGGCCATCCGCCTCGAAGAAAAAAAGCTGCTCATCCGCTACCTCGATCCCAACAACCGGCGTCAGCGGGCTCTGTATGTCACCGACGCGGGACGGGCCCTGTTGCAAAGCACCGTGCCGGGTATTTCGCGCCTGCACTATCGCATTTTCGAAGGGTTCACCCCCGAGGAAGAAGCCCAGTTCATGACCCTGCTGCAAAAGCTGGTGCACATCAACAATTCCAAAAGCAGGGCGCCGCTTTCGCGTCGCAAGCCTTCGCCTCCGGCAGAGCATCCCGCCCCTGAAGAAACCGGGACCTAGATTACAAAAACCTAGGGTAAACCCCCGCTTGCGCTGGCATGTGCGTGCAGTAAAATTTCGCTATAGGTTCAGTACACTGAACGTGAATTTTCCAGCGAGGCCATCATGTTCCCGAAAAACACCTGGTACGTAGCCTGTACCCCGGACGAAATCGAATCCAAGCCGCTGGGCCGGCAGATATGCGGCGAGCGCATCGCCTTCTATCGCGGCCACGAAGGCAAGGTGTGCGCGGTCGAAGACTTCTGTCCTCACCGGGGCGCGGCGCTTTCGCTGGGCTACGTCGAAGGCGGCAACCTGGTGTGCGGCTATCATGGCCTGGTCATGGGTTGCGACGGCAAGGTGGTGTCCATGCCCATGCAGCGCGTGGCCGGCTTCCCCTGCGTCAAGAGCTACCCCGTGATCGAACGCTACGGCTTCATCTGGGTGTGGCCGGGCGACCCGGCCCAGGCCGACGAGTCGCTCCTGCCTCATCTCGAGTGGGCCGAAAGCCCCGAGTGGGCCTATGGCGGCGGGCTGTATCACATCAATTGCGACTACCGCCTCATGATCGACAACCTCATGGACCTCACCCATGAGACCTATGTGCACACGACCAGCATCGGGCAGGACGAAATCGACGAATCCCCCGTGCATACCAAGGTCGAGGGCGACACCGTCGTCACCAGCCGCTTCATGGAAAACATCATGGCGCCGCCGTTCTGGCGCGCCGCCCTGCGCTACAACGACCTGGCCGACGACGTGCCGGTCGACCGCTGGCAGATCTCGCGCTTCACGCCGCCCAGCCACATTCTGATCGACGTGGGCGTGGCGCACGCGGGCAAGGGCGGCTTCGAGGCCGACCGGTCGCACAAGGCCGCGGCCATCGTGGTGGACTTCATCACCCCCGAAACCGAGACCTCGCATTGGTACTTCTGGGGCATGGCGCGCAACTTCAAACCCAACGACCCAGAGCTCACCAAGGCGATCCGCGACGGACAGGGTAAAATATTCGCCGAGGATCTCGAAGTCCTGGAGGCGCAGCAGCGCAATCTCCAGGCCAATCCCGACCGCCGACTGCTCATGCTCAACATCGATACGGGGGGCGTGCAATCGCGCCGCATCCTGGATCGCCTGGTGCAAGCCGAGCAGCAGCAACCTACCGCCGAGCCCGCCTGATTTCAATATCGTCGTATTGCGGGACCGGTATTCCGGCCCGCAGCAATGCGGGTAGAACCGCAAATATAGAATATCTAATGAGTCAACTCACCGTTAAAGTAGTCAATAAGGTGCAGGAAGCCGAGGAGATAGTCAGTCTGGAGCTGGCTAGCGTTGATGGCAAACCTCTTCCTTCCTTCAGCGCCGGCGCCCACATCGACGTATACATTCGCGACGGGCTCATTCGCCAGTATTCCCTGCTCAACGATTCGGCCGAACAGCATCGCTACGTCATCGGCGTGCTGCGCGATCCCGAGTCGCGCGGCGGCTCCATCGCCGTGCACGACGATATCAAGCAGGGCGATACCATCCAGATCAGCTCGCCCAAGAACCATTTCGAACTGGTCCAGGCCAAGCGCACGCTATTGTTCGCGGGCGGCATCGGGGTAACCCCCATTCTGTGCATGGCGCGCCGCCTCAGCCATATCGGCGCCGATTTCGAAATGCACTACAACTCCCGCACGCCCGAGCGCATGGCGTTCCGCGACGCGATCGGCAAGTCGTCCTTTGCCGACAAGGTGCATTTCCATTTCGACAACGGCGACGACAGCCAGAAGCTCGATCTGGCCCCCTTGCTGGCCAATCCCCAGCCCGACACCCATTTGTACGTGTGCGGTCCCACGGGGTATATCGACTTCGTCGTCAACACCGCCAAGCAGGCCGGCTGGCCGTCCGACCACGTGCATCTCGAGTACTTCGGCGCGGCCGAGGTCGACACCAGCGGCGACACCTCGTTCGAAGTCAAGATCGCCAGCACGGGCCAGGTCTTCACCATCCCGGCCGACAAGCCCATCACGCAGGTGCTGGACGATGCGGGCGTTTTCATTCCCGTCTCGTGTGAAGAAGGCGTTTGCGGCACCTGCCTGACCCGGGTGCTGGAAGGCACGCCCGACCACCGCGATCTCTATCTCACCGATGCCGAGCACGAGGCCAACGACCAGTTCACGCCGTGCTGCTCGCGCTCCAAGAGCCCCATGCTGGTGCTCGACATTTAAGGTTTTTTCAACGGGCCCCGTCGCGGACGGGGCCACCCCTCAGAGAGTCTCAGATGTCCCGTAGAAACGTGAACGCCCAGCGCCGGCAAATGGTACTGGGCGGAGCGGCTATGGCCGCCGGCGGCATGCTGCCTTCGGTCAGCCGCGCCGCCGAGCCGGTCAAGGTCGGCCTTATCGTTCCCATGTCCGGCCCGTTCGCTTCGACCGGTCGCCAGATCGATGCAGCGGTCAAGTTGTACCAGAAGAAGCATGGCGACACCGTCGCCGGCCGCAAGGTCGAGGTCATCCTCAAGGACGACGGCGGTGTTGCGCCCGACGCCACCAAGCGCATCGCCCAGGAGCTGGTCACCCGCGAAGGGGTGCAGGTGCTGGCCGGCTTCGGCCTGACGCCGCTGGCTTTTGCGGCGTCGCCCATCGCGACCCAGGCCAAGACGCCCATGATCGTCATGGCCGCGGCCACCTCCGTCATCGTCAAGCGCTCTCCCTACGTCGTTCGCACGGGTTTCACGCTGCCCCAGGTCACGGCTCCCATGGCCGACTGGGCGCTGAAGAACGGCATCGAGTCCGCGATCACCTTCGTCAGCGATTACGGCCCGGGCATCGACGCCGAAAAAGTGTTCATCAAGAGCTTCACGGCCGGCGGCGGCAAGGTGGATGCCAGCATCCGCACGCCCTTGCTCAATCCCGACTACGCTCCCTTCCTGAAGCGGGTCAAGGACAGCAAGCCCCAGGCCCTGTTCGTGTTCGTGCCGTCGGGCGAGGGCGCGAACGTGCTCAAGCAGTTCAATGAGCGCGGCCTGGCCGACGACGGCATCCGCCTCATCTGCACCGGCGACGTGCTGGACGACGACCTCATGGTCAGCATCGGCCCCGTCTCCGAAGGCGTGGTCAGCAGCCATCACTACTCGGCCGCCCATCCTTCGGCCGAGAACAAAGAGTATGTCGAGGGCTTCCAGCGCGACAATGGCGGACACCGGCCCAATTTCCATTCCGTGGGCGGCTATGACGGCATGCATTTGCTGTATGAAGCCTTAAAAAAGACCAACGGCGACGCAAATGGCGATAAACTATTGGCGGCCATGAAAGGCTTGTCCTGGAATAGTGTCCGCGGCCCCGTCACCATAGATCCGGACACGCGCGACATCGTTCAAGACGTGTACATCCGCAGGTCCGAGCAGGTCGATGGCCAGATGTGGAACGTCGAATTCGATAAAATCGCACAATTCAAAGATCCAGGCGTTTAAGCCTACCGGCCGAGCTACATCAGCGCATCACGACGAGACATCGCTCCGGGCCCGGTTCGGCCGTCATCCCCCGGAGCATGTCCGTTCTTCGTTACAGCGACTCCGGTTTCGATACTTTTAGTCAATCTCAACAATGGGGAGTGAATTCATCATGCCGCATACGTATGCCGAAAGCGGACAGGCGTTCCGCTGGAGCACAGGGTGGCCGCCATGCTAGGTAACCTGCTGGGCGTATTGTTCGATGGCGTCGCCTACGGCAGCCTGCTCTTTCTGATCAGTGTCGGCCTCTCGGTAACGATGGGCCTCATGAACTTCATCAATCTGGCTCACGGCGCTTTCGCCATGGTGGGCGGCTATGTGGCCGTCGAACTGATGCGGCAGCTGGGCGTACCGTTCCTGGCGACCCTGCCCCTGGCATTCATCAGCGCCGCCTTGGTAGGCTTCGTGCTCGAGCGCACTCTCTACCGGCGCCTGTACAAGGCCGACCACCTCGACCAGGTGCTGTTCTCGATCGGCCTGACCTTCATGGTGATCGCGGCGGGCATCTATGTATGGGGGCCTTCGCAACAGCCGGTTCACCTGCCTTCCTGGCTGCGCGGCCAGGTATCGGTATTCGGCGTGGGCCTGGGCGTCTATCGCCTGTTCCTCATCGCGGTGGTCGTCGTCGTCACGGCTGCGCTGTTCCTGCTCATCGAGCGCACCCGCCTGGGCGCGCAGATCCGCGCCTCGGTCGACAACCAGGAAGCCTCCGCGGGCTTGGGCATCAACGTCAGCCGGGTGTTCAGCCTGACGTTCGCCCTGGGTTCGGGGCTGGCGGGGCTGGGCGGCGGCCTGGGCATCGACGTGCTGGGCCTGGACCCCACCTTCCCGCTCAAGTACATGGTGTACTTCCTGATCGTCGTGGCCGTGGGCGGCGCCGGCACCATCAGCGGCCCCTTGCTGGCGGCCATCGTGCTGGGCGTCTTCGACGTGGCGGGTAAATACTATGTGCCCTCGCTGGGCGCGTTCGTCATTTACGCGTTGATGGTCGTGCTGCTCATTCTCTTCCCCTCCGGACTCATCTCGAGGCGTTCATGACGAAATCAACTCTATTATCCTCGCTGTCCATCTCGGACAAGCTGCCGGCGCCGCGCGTGCCGAACGCCAGCTGGACAAAGTACGAAATCATTTTCTGGCTGCTGCCTTTCGTCGCCTTTTTCCTGTTCAAGGGCTATCTGGTGCTGGCCAGCCAGATCATGATCCTCGGCCTCTTTGCCCTGTCCCTGGACCTCATCCTGGGCTATGCGGGCATCGTGTCGCTGGGGCATGCGGCGTTCTTCGGCCTCGGAGCCTATACCGCCGGCCTGCTTTCCGTGCATGGCTGGGGCGAACCCATCAGCGGCATGCTGCTGGGCGCGATCGTGGCGGCGATATTCGGCTTTCTCACCAGCTTCCTGGTGGTGCGCGGCCATGACCTGACCCGCCTGATGGTCACCCTGGGCATCTGCCTCATGCTCTACGAAGTCGCCAACAAGGCCGCCTTCATCACGGGCGGGGTCGACGGCCTGTGGGGCATCCAGATGTGGAAGCTGCTGGGCATCTTCGAGTTCGACCTGCAAGGCCAGACGGGCTTCTTCTACAGCTTCGCGGTCCTGTTCATCGTGTTCGTGCTGGTGCGCCGCATCGCGCGCTCCACCTTCGGCCTGAGCCTCATCGGCATCCGAGAAGGCGGCAAGCGCATGCCCGCCATCGGCGCCAACATCAACCGCCGCCTCATCGCCGTCTATACCCTGGGCGCGGGCATCGCCGGCATCGCCGGAGCCTTGCTGGCCCAGACGACCCAGTTCGTCGGCCTGGACTCCCTGGGCTTCATACGTTCCGCCGACCTGCTCATCATCCTGGTGCTGGGCGGCACGGGCCGTCTGTATGGCGCGCTGATCGGCGCGCTGGTGTTCATGATTGCGCAGGACCAGATCGCAAACGTCAACCCGGTGTACTGGCAGTTCTGGATCGGCCTGTTCCTGGTCATCATCGTCATGGTGGGCCGCGGCGGCATTCTGGGCGCTGTCGACGCCTGGCGTGAACGGCGCCGCGCCCGTGCAACAAACGCAGGAGGCCGGGCATGAATACCACTCTCCGTACCGAAGGCATTTCCAAGCAGTGGGGCGCCTTCAAGGCAAACAGCGACATCTCGCTCACCTTCGAGCCCGGCGGCCGTCATGCACTGATCGGCCCCAACGGCGCGGGCAAGACCACCTTCATCAACCTGCTCACGGGCGCTTTGCAGCCCACGTCGGGCAAGGTGTTCTTCGGCGACCAGGACATCACGGCGCGTTCGCAGCACGAGCGCGTCAAGATGGGCATGACGCGCACCTTCCAGATCAACACCCTGTTCCAGGGGCTTACGGTGCTGGAGTCCGTCGTGCTGGCCATCAGCGAACGCGACGGCCTCTATCGCAACTGGTTCCGCACCGTGGCCGAACAAAAGAAGGCCATCGACGAAGCGCTCGAACTGCTTGCCACCCTGCGCCTCGACCGCGACATCAACACCGTCACGCGCAACCTGCCTTATGGCAAGCAGCGCCTGGTTGAGATCGCCCTGGCGCTGGCCACCAAGCCCAAGGTGCTGTTGCTGGACGAGCCAGCCGCCGGCATTCCATCGACCGACAGCGCCGAACTGTTCGAGGTGATCTCCCAGTTGCCGCGCGACGTCACGGTCGTGTTCATCGAGCACGACATGGGCCTCGTATTCCGCTTCGCCGAGCGCATTACCGTGCTGGTGGGCGGCAAGGTCCTGACCGAGGGCACGCCGGCCGAGATCTCGGCCGACCAGCGAGTGAAAGAAGTCTATTTGGGCGAGGCAGCGCATGACGAATAAAGGAAGCGATTTGCTCGTAATGGAGCACGTCACCGCGGGCTATGGTGAGGCCGTGGTACTCGAGGACATCTCGCTCACGATCAAGGAGGGCGAAAGCCTGGCCCTGCTCGGGCGAAACGGCATGGGCAAGACCACGCTGCTGCTCACCATGATGGGCCTGACCCAGCTGCACAAGGGCAAGCTCTTCTGGAAGGGCGCCGACATTACCGGCCTTACCACCTACAAGCGCGCGCAGGCCGGCCTGGGCTGGGTGCCCCAAGAGCGGCACATGTATCCGTCGCTGTCGGTCGAAGAGCACTTGACGGTGGTGGCCCGGCCCGGCGAATGGACGGTCCCCAAGATCTACCAGCTGTTTCCGCGTCTGCAAGAGCGGCGCAACAACATGGGCAACCAGTTGTCCGGCGGCGAGCAGCAGATGCTGGCCATCGCACGCGCGCTCATGGTCAATCCGCGCCTGCTGCTGCTCGACGAGCCGATGGAGGGCCTGGCGCCCATCATCGTTCAAGAACTGCTGGGGGTCGTGGGCCGCCTGGTCAAGGAAAGCGGCCTGTCGGTCATCATTGTCGAGCAGCATGCCCGCATGGCGCTCGAACTGACCGAGCGCGTGATCGTTCTGGACCGCGGCCGCATCGTACACGATTCAGACAGCCAGGAACTCCTGGACGACGATGCCAAGCTTCAACGCCTGGTGGCGGTAGCGTAGCCCGCCCGCCTTGCGCAAAAATGCCCTGCCGTCAGGCAGGGCATTTTTTTTGCCGCCGGGCCTCGCCAAAGTGCACGCCAGGCTTATTTCATCGGCTCAACATCGGTTCTCTTCCAGCCAGGCGTCCGCGTCGGACGCCGATATGGGCCGCGAAATGAGGTAGCCCTGGGCGAAATCGCAGCCCAGCTGCAGCAGCCGCATCAGGCTTCTCTGGTCTTCAACCCCTTCGGCGGTGACGCTTACCTTCAGGTTGTGCGCCAGGCCGATGATCGAGTCGACGATGGTCTGGCTTTCTTTGTCGTTGTCCATGTCCCGGATGAAGGACTGATCGATCTTGAGATTGTCGACCGGGAGCTTGTGCAGATACGAAAGCGAGGAGTGGCCGGTTCCGAAGTCGTCGATGGCGATGCGCACTCCTATGGCGCGGATGCGATGCAGCACGCTGAGCGAGCGCGTGGCGTCCAGCATGATGGCGCTTTCGGTGATTTCGAGCTCGAGGTAGTGGGCGGGCAGGTTGTGGCGGGCCAGCAGCTTCTGGATCTGCGCCGGGAACTCCTGGCTGAGGAGATTGCGCGCCGATACGTTGACGCTTATGGTGGCGTGATGGCCCTTGTTGTGCCACAGGCGGCATTGCCCCAGCGCCTTGTCCAGCACCCACAGGGTCAAGGGGTGGATCAGGTCGCTGTATTCGGCGACCGGCATGAAGTGGCCGGGGGGAACCAGGCCTTTTCCGGGACGCTGCCAGCGCAGCAGGGCTTCGAAACCGACCGTGCGGCGGCGGCGCAGGTTGATCTGCGGCTGGAAATGCAGAAAGAACTCGTCGGAATCCAGGGCATGGCGCAGGTCGGACAACAGCAGCAGGCGATTGGGCGTGCGCTCGTTCTGAGAGGCGTCGTAAAAGGCGAATCCGCTGCCCTCGCGCTCGGCGCGGTGCATGGCGCTGTCGGCGTGACGCATGAGGACGTCGGCTTCGGTGCCGGCGACCGGGTACTCGGCAATGCCGATGCTGGCGCTGATCTGCATCTCGGTGCCGTCGAGTTCGACGGGACGGCGGATCTCGTTGAGGATTTCCTGGGCCAGATCGCGTATCGGCATGGTCAGGTCCCCTTGCCGGAACAGCAGGGCGAACTCGTCGCCGCTCGAACGGCCCAGGTCTCCATTGGAACCGACGAGATTATGCAGGCGCCGCGCCACGGTGCGCAGCAAGTCGTCTCCCACGTGATGGCCGAAGGTGCTGTTGATTTCCTTGAAGCCGTGCAGCGTCAGGTTCACGACATACAGGCGCTGGCTGCTTGACGCGGCGTCATTGAGCGCGGTTTCGACGCGCGTCGTGAAGACTTCGCGCTTGTACAGGCCGGTAAGCACGTCGTGGCGGGACTGGTAGCGCAGCGCTTCGTGGTGGCGGTTGTGCTCGATGGCCATCGAAGCGACTTCGGTGGCCATCTTGCTGAACTGCAGGTCTTCCATGCTTGGAGACCCCGGCTTGCGGAAGTACACGGCCAGCGCGCCGACCACCCTGCCATCGGCCGCGAGAATGGGATGGGACCAGCAGGCGCGCAGATCATGGTCGAGTGCGTATTCGCGTATCGACTCCCAAGCCGGATCGGTGGCGATATCGGGGGTGACCACGACCCGATTCTGGACCATGGCGGCGCCGCAGGTGCCCAGCGCATTCTCGCAATTCAATTGGGTCAGCGCTTCGGCGTAGCTGTCCGGCAGCGACGGGGCGACGCACGACTGCACGTGGACGCCGTCGGGCGCCAGCAGCAGGATGGATACGAGGCCGCCTTCGATCTGGGTCTGGGTGACTTGGGCGAGGGTCCTCAGTGTGTCGTCCAGGGGCCGATTCTGGGCGATCATTTGCAATATCTTGTTTTGCCCCTGCTGGCGCTGCAGGGATTGCTCCCATTGCGCCTCTTGGCGGCCCAGCGCCTTGGCCATGTGGTCCAGTTGGCCGGCGATGTCGGTGAATTCCTGCCCCGACACCATCTTGGTCACGCGGGTGTCGTACTTCCCCTGGCTCAGGCGCTTTGCCGCGGCGGCCAGATAGCGGACGTTGCGGCCCACGATCATCTGTATGCCCACCCAGCCCAGAACCAGTGTCAGCAGGCCCAGCAAGAGGGCCAATGCGCCGCTTATCCAGAAGGTGCGATAGATTTTCGCCAAGGCCTTTTCGGTGGGATGCTGGTAGATGACGGTCAGGGCGTGCGGGTCTTCGTCGGTACCGGTCCGGGCGTGGCTGATCAGCCATTCGCTTCCATCACGCCGCTTGAGGATGTGGGAGCCTTCTTTGGTGCGCGCCAGCAGTTCCTGCAGCCGCACATCGCCCAGCACCTGGCCGATCTCGATGCTGGGCAGCGGCGGTATGCTGTTGAGGACGACGCCGTTGCGGTCCAGTATGGTAATGATCGATTCATTCGAATGCTGGGCGGCATGGCGGGCCCGGACCATGGAGGTGATGTCCAGCGAGGCATACAGCAGCGCCCATGGCTGTCCGTCGGCCTTGCGCAGTGCGGTTGCAACCAGGATCACGGGCTTGCCGGATATCCTTCCCACGTGATAGTCGCTTACGATGATGCCGGTTTCATAGAGCGCGCGCTGGAAATAGTCGCGGTCGGAAAAATTGATTTCGCGCAACGCTTCAGGGGGATGCAGGCCCGAGCACAGGCTTTGTCCCGAGACCGACATCAGGCCGATATCGTGATAGCTTTTCTGGTCCTCGAGCAGGCCGCGCATGTATTTATGGCATTGGGTCCAGTTCTGCCCAATAATCAGGGGCATGTGCGAAATGGCCTTGAACATGTCGCGCGTGCTGCTGAACAGCCAGCTTTCATCATGCGCGGCCAATTGCACGAAACGCTCGGCGTTTTCGGTGCTGTACTCGGTAAGATAACCGCGCTGCTCGTAGACGTAGAGGCACAACCCTGCGAATGAAGGCATGACTGCAACGCATATCACAAAGAATATGCGCACATAAATGCTCTTGAAAGCGTCCTTGCGCCACACCATCGCCCGGATTCTCCTGTAGGCCGAGTCTGCGCTCGGTAACCGTAGCATTATTGTAAGTATGTTTACGTTTTGTTTGCTCGGCTCAGCGTGCTAGTTTACGGGTTTTTGGGCGTTTGTCTTGAGCATTTCGAGGTACATACGGGCAAGTTTCGGATAAAAAAAGAAAATACTACTTCATCAACGGCTTTTCCATGAGTTTATCCACAATATCCGGGGATAAATATTCTTACGGTGCAGCCGCCGAAGACGATATCATCTTTGCGCAAAGGGTGCCGACATCGAAATTCAATCAACGACAGAGCCATGAACGAAACACTCAGCCTTTGGGACTTGTGGTTCCCGCATATCGAAACCATCGTCATACGGCTTATCGTTGCAGCCCTGATCATGACGATAGGCTGGGCGGTGTCCGTGGCGGCCGGCCGGGCCGTGCGCAAGCTGGCCGCCCGATCCAGCCGGGTCGATCCCACCGTCGTTCCGATGGCCCATACGGTCACGGTGTGGGCCATACGCATCATCGTGCTCATCGCGGTGCTGGCCAAGCTGGGCGTACAGACCGCCAGCATCATCGCCATGCTGGGCGCGGCCGGCCTGGCCATCGGCCTGGCGCTGCAAGGCACTTTGCAGAACATTGCCGCGGGCATCATGCTGCTTGCCCTGCGCCCGCTGCGTGCCGGCGAATCCGTGTCGGTGGTCGGCAAGGCCGACGGCACGGTGGAAGAGGTGGGTCTGTTTCTCAGCCGCTTCCGCCAGGCCGACGGCACTCAGATCACATTGCCCAACAGCCTGGTATGGGGCAATGCCATCATCAATTTCAGCCGCAACGGCTCGCGGCGCGTCGAGGCCCAGGTGGGCATTCTTTATGGCCAGGACATCGGCCTGGCCCTGCAGACCGCCCGCTCCCTGATCGAAAACCACCCGCTGGCGCTCGACGCGCCCGCCCCGGCTGTCTTCGCGGGCGAAAACCGGGTCAATACCGTCATGATCGTCGTTCAGGCCTGGGCGGCCGCGAACGATTATGGGGCCTTGCTCAACGACGTCCGGCGCGACTTGCCGAGCCGGCTGCAGCAGGCGGGCTTCAAGATGCCGGCCTAGGGCCAACAGGCCCTGGGGCCCGTCAATCGCGGGGGCTGGCGGCGCGTATCATCGCCGTGCATACGCCGCGCATCATGTCGACTTCGTCCTGGGACAGCGCGTTGCGCGTAAACAGGTGCCGCATGCGCGGCATGAGTTTCTTGGGATGCTGCGGGTCGAGAAAGCCGATCGAAACCAGCGCTTCCTGCCAATGGGCCATGAAGGCCTGGACCTTGTCGTTGGCGGCGGGCAGGCTGCCCGGGGCGACGGCCTGCTTCTCGGTGCGGGGCACCAGCGGCCGGTCCTGGCTGCTGATGAGCGCATAGCGCAATTCCCATGCGGCCAGCTGCAGCGCCTGGGCCACATTGAGCGAACTGTATTCCGGGTTGGCGGGAATGTGGCAGATGCGCTGGCACAGCGCAATGTCCTGGTTGGTCAGGCCCGAGCGTTCGGTGCCCAGCACGATGGCGACACGGCCGTCGCCGTGCTCGGCCAGATGGGCCCGGCTGGCATCGGCTGCCTGGCGTATGTCGCATACCAGGGGGCCGAGGTCTCGCGGCCTTGCCGTCAGGGCAAAGGCCAGCGTGCTGCCGGCCAGGGCCTCGGCCAGCGTGGAGTGGATTTGCGCGTCGGCCAGCACGTCGGTTGCCCCGCTGGCCAGCGCCAGCGCCTCGGCCTGGTTGACGATGTCCTCGTGGCGCGGGGACACCAGGCGCAGCTTCTGGAAGCCCATGGTCTTGATGGCCCGCGCCGCGGCGCCGACATTGCCGGGGTGGCTGGGGTGCACCATGATGAATTCGATGCGTCCGAAGGGCGGGGCGCCGTCGCCGGAGGGGAAAGGGCTCATTTAGAACAATCTGCCTGTGTCATTTAAAATAGGCGGTTTACAAGTAATACGGAATTTTATGCACCCGATGCTCAATACCGCCATCAAGGCGGCACGCCGCGCCGGCGCGATCATTAACCGGGCCAGCCTCGATCTGGAGCGTTTGCAGGTGGCGCGCAAGGGACCCAAGGATTATGTCACGGAAGTGGACCGCGCCGTCGAAGACGCCGTCATCGACGTCCTGCGCACGGCCTATCCCGACCATGCTTTCCTGGGCGAAGAATCGGGTGCCCATCCCGCCGCGGGCGCCCGGCCCGACGCCGTGCCCGAATTCCAATGGATCATCGACCCGCTGGACGGCACGACCAACTTCATCCATGGCTTCCCTGTATACGCGGTCTCCATCGCCCTGGCGCATCGAGGCCAGGTCACGCAGGCCGTCATCTTCGATCCCAACCGCAACGAACTGTTCACGGCCAGCCGCGGGGGCGGGGCGTTTCTGAACGACCGCCGCATACGCGTTTCCGGCCAGACCCGCTACCACGACGCCCTCATCGGCGCCCACGTTCCCCGGTCCGCCAGCGACCTCACCGTGGCAGAGCGCTTTTCCGAGCTGCTGTCCGGCTGCGCCAGCGCGCGGCGCATGGGCGCGACGGTGCTCGACCTGGCCTATGTGGCATGCGGCCGCATCGACGGCTTCTGCGGCGCCAGGCTCAAGCGCTGGGACATGGCGGCCGGCAGCCTGCTGGTACTCGAGGCGGGCGGCCTGATCGCCGACTTCGAGGGCGAGCAGGGCTGGATGCAGTCGGGCAGCGTGCTGGCCGCGAGCCCCAAGATCTTCACGCAGATGCTCGCCCACCTGCAAGGTTGACCGGGCCTAACGCACTGTTACGTGCGTGAGATCAAAAGCCTCTATGATGCCCATACCGCATAAAGGAGTCTGTTGATGGAGTGGATGCTTGACCCGTCGGCGTGGGTGGGCCTGCTGACGCTGGTCGTCCTCGAGATCGTCCTGGGCATCGACAATCTCATCTTCATCGCCATCCTGGTCGACAAGCTGCCCCCCAAGCTGCGCGACCGCGCGCGCGTGATGGGCCTTTCGCTGGCGCTGCTGATGCGCCTGGGCCTGCTGACCGTGATGTCGTGGCTCATCAAGCTTACCGCGCCGCTCGTTTCCGTGGGGCCCATGGAGTTCTCGGGGCGGGACATCATCCTCATCATCGGCGGCTTCTTCCTGCTGTTCAAGGGCACGATCGAGCTGCACGACCGTATCGAGGGCCGCAACGAACACGGCACGGGCGAGCGCCTGCATGCCAGCTTCGGCCTCATCGTCACCCAGATCGTCGTCCTGGATGCGGTGTTCTCGCTCGATGCCGTCATCACGGCGGTGGGCATGGTCGACCATCTGCCCGTCATGATGATCGCGGTGGTCATCGCCATGTCCATCATGCTGTTCGCGTCCAAGCCGCTGACGACCTTCGTCAATGCCCACCCCACGGTGGTGGTGCTGTGCCTGGGATTCTTGCTGACCATCGGTTTTTCGCTCGTCGCCGAAGGCTTCGGCTTTGCGATTCCAAAGGGCTATCTGTATGCTGCCATCGGCTTTTCGGTGCTGATCGAGGCGCTGAACCAGGTGGCGCGCCGCAACGTACGGCGCCTGGAGGCCCGCAGGCCGATGCGTGAGCGCACCGCCGAGGGCATCATGTACATGCTCGGCAAGCGGCCGATGACCAGCCCCGAGCAGCCATCCCACCAGGAAGAGATTCCCGAGCAGGTGTTCGGCGACACCGAGCGCAATATGGTCAGCGGCGTGCTGACGCTGGCCGACCGCAGCATTCATTCCATCATGACGCCGCGCAACGACATCTCTTGGCTCAATCTGGACGACGACACCGAGACGCTGCGCCGGCAGCTCGATGGCTCGCCGCACAGCTTCTTTCCCGTCTGCCGGGGCTCGCTGGACGAGGTCATAGGCATAGGCAGGGCCAAAGAGCTCATCGCCGACCTGATCACCCACGGCACGATACGCCTGTCCAGATTGCGCGATCCCATCATCGTGCACGAATCCATCGGCATCCTCAAGGTCATGGAAACGCTCAAGCGCGCCAAGGGCCAATTGGTGCTGGTCACGGACGAGTTCGGCGCCATCGAAGGGGTGGTGACGCCCATCGATGTCTTCGAGGCGATCGCGGGCGAGTTTCCGGACGAAGACGAGCAGCCTGATATCATCCAGATCGATGAGGATCATTGGCGCGTCGATGGCGCCGCCGACCTGCATCATCTGGAACAAGTGCTCAACGCCGAAGGGCTGGTGGACGACGACGAGGTCTATTCCACCTTGGCGGGCTATCTGCTCGAGCGGTTCGGGCACCTACCCGCGGCGGGAGACAGCTGCGTGCTCGAGCAGCCGCACGCGTCCTTCCGCCTCACCGTGGAGCGTGTCGACGGCAGGCGCATCGCCGCGGTCGCCATCGAGCGAACGCTTCACAGCCAGCCCGAAAACGACGACGCCGGTTAGGCCGGGTCCGCGTGTCGACACATACGGTTTTTTCATCAGGCCGCCCTGAGGGCGGCCCGGATGGTTCCGCGATCTTTGCGGCGGAACCGGTTTTTTAGCGAGAGGTTATGACGGAAAGCGCGTGGTTTTATCTCAAGGCTTTGGTTCTTGGCGTTATCGAAGGGTTTACCGAGTTCATCCCCGTATCGAGCACCGCTCATCTGCTGATTCTGGGCGACTGGATCAATTTTTCGTCCGGCGACAACAAAGTCTATGAGGTCGTCATTCAGTTCGGCTCCATTCTGGCCGTGATGTGGATCTTCCGCGCCAGGCTCTGGCAACTGGCTCGCGGCATGTTGTCGGGAGACCGCGGCGAACTGATGTTCGCGCGCAATCTGGCGATCGCCTTTCTTCCGGCGGCGGTGATCGGCGCCCTGGCCATCGGTTTCATCAAGTCGCTGTTCCTCAATCCCGCCGTATTCGTGTTCACCCTGGTGGGAGGCGGGTTGATCATGCTATGGGTCGAACGCAAGCCGCACTACGCCAAGCACGCCGACGAAACGGTCGCTTCGCAGCACGCCTCGGCGTTCAGCCTCGAAGAAATCACCTGGAAACAGGCGCTGGTGGTCGGGTTTGCCCAATGCGTGGCCATGGTGCCCGGTACTTCACGATCGGGCGCGACCATCATCGGCGGCATGCTGGCGGGCATACAGCGCAAGACCGCGACGGAGTTTTCGTTCTTTCTTGCCATGCCCACCATGCTGGCCGCCACAGTCTACGATTTCTACAGGCACGGTGGCGTTCTGTCCGACCAGCAACTGATCGGCATCGTGATCGGTTTCGTGGCGGCCTTCGTCAGCGCCCTGTTCGTCGTCCGCGCAGTGCTCAATTTCGTTGCGCGCCACACCTATCGTCCTTTTGCCTGGTATCGCATCGGGCTGGGAATGGTGGTGCTTGCCTGGCTTTACCTGCGCTAGACGCCGTCCCGAGACAGGTGCTGCAAGCGTATGCCCCGGCCGTCGATCACCGCCCAGCCGCCACGCCCGGCGCCGTGGTCGAAATCCCAGTCGGGCAGTACCACCCGCAGGCGCGACGCGCCGTCGACCTGGAGGGTGTGCGCGGCGGGACGGTGAGTGTGGCCGTGCACCATGGCCGCCGCCCCGCTGCGGCGGAACGCCCGCAGGACCGCTTCGGGCGCGACGTCCATGATCTCGGAGGTTTTGCCGGCGTGCGAGGCCATGCTGCGGCGGCGGGCCCAGTCGGCGATCGCTTGGCGCCGTGCCAGGCTCAGGCTCAGGAAAGCCCGTTGGATCCACCGTGTATGCACGATGCGCTTGAAGCGCTGATAGCCCACGTCGGCCGTGCAGT
>Ga0180220_1001536_pt1 | contig 16827 bp, 15 predicted proteins | sample eDN5th37CBELigBY_FD_151335 | JGI IMG/M metagenome (GOLD analysis project Ga0180220, IMG submission 151335) | Enriched backyard soil microbial communities from Emeryville, California, USA - eDNA 5th pass 37_C BE-Lig BY (version 2) (version 2) | ecosystem: Environmental > Terrestrial > Soil >...
GGTGGACCGGTGCTGATCTCCTGGCATCCATCCTATATCTTGCGGTTAAACGACAGTGTCGCGAGAGAACGTGCAAGGCGTGAATTGATCGAAGATATAATCCAGGCCGCTCGCATGGGCGTATCTGTCTGACCCGTCAATGTTTCAGCTTCGATCAGGAGAGATCAATAAAAGGAAGCCGCCGGCGCGTTTGGTGTTTTAGTTCACTGACAGCAGTGGCCATTGCTGCTCCAATGTCGGCACTTGCCGTAATTCCCTGCACGAAGGGCTGGTCGTGCATCAGATACGGCAGCGCGCCGAACGCAATCTTGCCACATGCAATGTCCGGTACCAGCAGAGTGTAGTCGTCTGAGACCTCCGGAATATCCTCTCCGACCGAAACGAGTTGCCGGCGCAGTGACGGAAACGGCAAATCCTTCGTCTTGAGTGGCTTCTGGCCTCGGGCGTCGATGAACACGTCGAATGTCCGTACTTCCGAGCCGATGGCGATGACGGTGTGATCGTTCCTTACCTCCATGTCGTAATCGTGCCCTAGTTCGAGGACGTCTATCAGGCCGGCCTTGCGCAGCGCCAGTAGCCTGCGGATCGATTCCGACGGGATTGCAGCATAGTTGTCGACGAAGACCTTGCAGAGTCCTGTATCGAACCGCTTGCGGTCCTCTTCATTGAGACGCGGAATAATCTCCTGAACGACCTCGTGCAGCCGAAGGATTGCATAGCGCCAGGGGACGGTATGCTTCTCCCGCTTGTTGCGCTCGACTTCTTTGAGATTGTATTCTGCCCAGCGGAACGCATCGTGGTTTTGGCGGTCGGCAAAGTAGGCATCAGCGAAGCTGTCAGCGTTGAGTTCCGAAAGCGAAACACGCTCGCTCCAGGCCGGATCGGCGTCCTCGATTTCGCGCGCGACCAAGGCAAATATCCTGTCAAGCAAGCCACTGGCACCGCTCTCGATCTCCCTGTTGATCGCCTGCTCCGTGGCAATCTGCAAGGGCTCGTAAGGGATCGGGCAATAAAAATCCGCTTCTGGCAGGATGGCTGAACGGGACATAAGCGTTATCGCCAGACCTTTACTGTCCGGGTCAAGGTCGAAGCGCAGGTTTTCGTCTTCTTCCTCGATAAAGCTTCCATGTTGGGCAACGACCGCCATTGCTGCGTCGATGGCGCTGAGCGATGTCCCCATAATGCCCACTTTACACGCTGGTATCCTGGCTTCGATCAGTCCAGACCAGGGGCTGGGAAAATAACTGCGCGTTGCTTCGTCGCCGTCGGGCCAGACGTGGCCGGTGGCGATGACGACGAGATCGAGGAGTTTCGAATCGAGCTTCCCCTCAGTCCAGAGTTTGACACCATCGGCCGTGGCTTCGATATCCGTGACCTCGCAGGATTCGTGCACTTCGACTTCAAAGTTTTTTCGACGCGCTGCCTCGACAAGAGCCAGAAACTGATCCCGGAAATATTCGCCCAGCAGAATGCGAGGCAGGAATTGTCGATCGTGAAGACCTTCCTTGTCGACCCGGTATCGAGCGAGATGCGTCTCGTCCTGCTTGCGCAGCCAGTCCAGATAGGTCGAGGTAATCGGCGGAATCTCGATGCTGGCGATGTTGGCCAGCATCATCCGGCTGTTCTCATCGTCATTATAAGGCATGCCTACGCCAGCTTCATCTTCCTTCTCGTAGATCGAGATGGACATTGGCTCTGCGAATTTGAGCAGCGAAAAGAAAGTGTAGATCCCGGTCGGACCGGTGCCGACAATAGCAATGTTCTTCATGGGCGATTACCAATTTCTCCACATTCCAATACGCGTGGTAAACGGCCCAGCTGGGCCGGCCCGCTTGTGTTTGCAGTTCGAACATCTCTTCACATCAGTTGTATGCTGCGAGATCAGAGCTTGACGGCATTTTCCCGCGCCCACAACCGGAGCTTGCGGCAGGATGTAACAAATTCCGACGCTCCCTTTTCATTGTCCAGCGAGATTAGTCCCTCATCCATATCGGGTTCAATGCCCGCCTTTGCCAGTAGCGGCATCGCGCCTGCGGTAAACCCGATCAACTTGCAATGGGCAAAGGCGTCGGCAACGAAATCCCGCGCCGCGGCTGGCTGTCGCGTCCAATTTTCGCCAATGATGCCCAAACGGATACAATTCATCATGCCATTGCAGAAGCGGCGTGTTCGGGGTCTTGTTATTGCCGCCGCCAGTTTAGCCGCTATGGCGCTTTGCAGCCTTGCTCTGGGCTCCCGGTCAATCGCCCTTACCGAGACCATCCATGCGCTATGGCAGCCTGATTTTTCGAACAACGAACATCTTGTCATTCTCGAACTGCGTATCCCCCGCACCATCGTTGCAATCATCGCGGGGATGGCTCTTGGAACCGCTGGCGCCATCATGCAGGCCGTTACGCGCAATCCGCTCGCCGAACCAGGATTGCTAGGCATAAATGCAGGAGCAGGCGTCGCTGTCGTTCTGGGAGTCGTGACCATTAATCGGACGACAATGGCGCAATATGTCTGGTTCGGATTTGTGGGCGCCGGTCTTGCAGGAATTGCCGTCTTCATTCTCGGAGACGCCCACGGGAAGGCGAATAATCCTGTGCAACTGGTGCTGGCTGGAGGCGGATTGTCGGTCGTGCTTGCATCGGTCACGGGCATTGTTGTCATCAATGCACCGCTCGCTGTCCTTGACCAGTTTCGTCACTGGGCCGCAGGCTCCGTTGACGGGCGCGACCTTGATGTCGTCGCCATTCTGGCTCCAGCAGTCATCGCAGGGCTTGGCGTGGCGATGTCGATCGCCGGAAACCTGAATGCAATGGCGCTGGGCAGGGATTTTGGTGCTGCGCTTGGCGTCAACCTACACGTGACCTGGCTTTTGGCCTGTCTTTCCGTAATGCTTCTGGCAGGTTCTGCCACTGCTGGGGCTGGCCCCATCGCGTTCGTCGGACTGGTGGCTCCTCATCTGGCCCGGACCATCACTGGACCGGACTATCGTTGGATACTGCCATATTCCGCATTGCTGGCGTCCAATCTTTTGCTAGGCGCTGACATCATAGGAAGGCTGATTGTAGCACCTTCGGAAGTTGCAGCCGGGATGGTCTCCATGTTGATCGGCGGGCCGTTCTTTATCTTTGTCGTGCGCAAATTCCGGTTGACGAAACTATGAGCACATCAATGAATATATTTCGGATAGGTCCTTTTTCTGTTCGCTGGAAATCGCGCCCATTGATGATCTGCTGTCTCTTGCTTGCAGCCATCCTGCTGCTTGCGGTTTTCCATATCGCAACAGGTACAATGTCATTCAGCTCTTTCCAGGTCATTTCGAGTCTGGTTGGTGGAAGCGACAACGCGACCGCCGATCGCATAATCCAGCGCGTACGTTTACCTCGCCTTGTCACAGCCTTGTTTGTGGGTGCTTCACTCGGTATGGCAGGCGCGATCTTCCAATCAATCTCGCGCAATGCCCTTGGCTCGCCCGACGTGATCGGCTTTACGACAGGTGCAGCAACTGGCGCCATTGCACAAATCATATTGTTCAATGCCGGTCCGCTTGAAACAGCGCTTTCAGCCGTTGCAAGTGGAATGGCGGCGGCAGTTCTTGTGTTTATGTTGGCTGTCAAGGGGCGACGAACCGGCGGCTATAGGCTTATCCTTGTCGGAATTGGCGTGGGGGCCATTCTTTCGGGCATCAATACCGTACTTCTGGTCGCGGGCGATCTGGACCAGGCCGCGTCGGCCCAACTCTGGCTATCGGGATCACTCAATACAAGAAGCTGGGCACATGTTGTCCCAGCAATGGTCGGTTTCGCGGTAACCGTGCCGTTGGCGCTTCATTACGCCAAATCTGTCAATATCTTGGAAATGGGCGATGATGCAGCATGCCAGCTCGGCATCCAGCCGGAGCGTACGCGTCTGGCAATGGTGTTGGTCGCGGTCACGCTAACATCTGTTGCTACCGCATCCGCCGGACCGATTTCCTTTGTCGCTCTGGCAGCGCCACAGTTGGCCCGGCGTCTGACGGCGAGTTCGAATGTCCCGCTCATTTCGGGCGCCCTTATGGGGGCAACCCTTCTGGTGGTTGCTGACTTGTTAAGCCAGCATGTGCCATTCGGCATCAAAATGCCGATTGGTCTTACGACCGGGCTATTAGGGGGACTTTATCTCCTCTGGGTTCTTGCTTGCCAGAAAAAGTGATTAGTTCTAGTTGAGAAGCACCGTAAATCAGCGAAACAGATGGCTCACGCCAGGACCTTGGCGACGCTGAGCGGCTCGACTGTCTCGTGAGAATTACGCGCAGCGCCGGCCCAGCTTCAACAGAGATGGACCAGCACCCGATGCTGTTTAGTAATCGGTGATCTTTTTCATGTAGCGGCGACCATCCAGCATGACCTGCTCACGCTTCGCCGCCAGTTTGTAGGCAAATTTCCAAAGCGCATCGAAGAAAATCAACGGCACGAAATATCCCTTGAAAGTGTCATCTATGTCAGCGAGATCAAGTTTCGCTGCGTCCAGCACCAACATATTGTCCGGCTCGCCGAAACGGTACAGGAAATCCCGGCCACGCTCCGCCAGCGCACGCGTTTCATCGAGCCCAATCATGACCACGAAGCAGGCATTTTTATCGACGACTTCGAATGGGCCATGGAAGAACTCATTGGCATGGATAGCTTGCGAATTGATCCACAGCATTTCCATGAGCACGCAGATGGAGAATGAATAGGCTGCGCCATAAACCGGACCGCTAGCCATGGTGTACACGACTTTTTCGCGGCCATAGCGCTCTGCATATCTGGTAAAGGTTTCATCAAAATGCTGCTGACTGCGTTCAATGGCCGGTTGCAGTGCCGGCAGGCTCTCCAGCAGGTTGGGCAGCAGGCTGGTCTTGTCGCGTAAATCGACAATGCCCGCCAGCAACATGTAAAGCACGCTGTAATTGCTGTCGGCGCCATCGATCGGAATGCCGGTGGTATAAGACGCCTGGTATTGCAGCACGTGGTCGGCGGCGGCTGCGAGCGGCGATTGCGGATCCAGCGTCAGGGAGATCACGCAGGCGCCCCGGCGACGGGCATGTTCTGCCGCCCGCACCGTTTCCTTGGTGGTGCCCGTCTGGGAGCACAGAATGACAATGGCGTCGCTGTTGAGGCGACGCGGGTCGCGTGTGACGAACTCGTCGCCATTATAGACATCAGAGGTCAGCAGTCCCGAATGGCGATCCAGAAAATACTTGCCCGGATGCATGATTGACAGCGATCCGCCGCAGGCAACCAGAAACACATGCGAAAAATCCCGCTGCGCAAGCGCATTCAAGGTTTCAGCAATATCGGTAGGAAGTGGTTTGGACATTCTATTCCTCTTTTCAGCGTCTTGAAGAGCCTGGCTGTGCCGATCGGCAGCCGTTCCGGTCCAGTGCAACATTTCCCGGTACCAATCCCGCGATACGTTGACAGTTCTACTTTAGTGTGCGAACGTTCTCACATCTTGTCAATTGGGAAAATAAGAATGATCAAAATCGCGGCGATGGGCGATAATGTCGTCGACTGTTACATTTCGCGTCGGGAAATGTTTCCGGGCGGTAACTGTGTCAATGTCGCTATCCATATGAGCCGTTTTGGGGCCGAGGCGGCCTATATCGGCGTGGTTGCCGCGGATGCGGCCGGAAGGGTCATTCAGGCCGCACTGCGCGACGAGGGCGTCGATACTTCGCATCTGCGTATGGAGGCCACAGGCAAGACGGCCTATTGCATCATTGGTCATCGCGGCAATAATGATCGCTATTTCATCCGCTTTGATCTCGGAGTGTCGATGTTTGAGCCGAGCGCCGCCGATATTCAGTTTGCGCGCCGGTTCGATGCCGTCCATATCGGTCAGTCGAGCGGCCTTGACGGCTGGCTGGATGCCATTTCGCCGCAACGTCTGTCCTATGATTTCTCCACCCGTCGCGACGTGGAACACTATCGACGCATCGGCCCGAAATGCTTTCTGGCCGCTGTTTCGGGCGGTGAGCTTTCGCCGGACGAGATTACGGCGACCATTGCCTGCCTGCGCGAGAGCGGCGCGGATTGGGTGCTGGTCACCCGCGGCACCAAGGGCGCAGTTCTTGCCAGTGCGCAAGGGGTTTTCCATACCGAAGCAACGCCGATTGTGGCGGTTGACACGTTAGGCGCTGGTGACAGTTTCATCGCCCGCACCCTTTATGGCCTGGTGAAAGGCGAGGCGCCCGCAACATTGCTACAGGCGGCGTCACGCGTTGCTGCGGCGACATGTGGCCAATATGGTGGTACAGGTCATGCCGCGCCGATTGATCTCGGCGAGCCTATAGCCGAGTTGCAGGATTGAGCTCGCTGCGCATGTCTTTTCGAGGTTAAGACCGGCCAGATCAACCGGGATGGCGGGCGAGCGAACAACGGGGCTGCCATTCGGCATGCAGCACGATATCCTGCTGCGCGCGATCGGCGCTATCGAGCCGCTCCAGGACCAGACGGGCCGCGGCTTCGCCAACCTCGAGCAGCGGCTGCCGGATTGCCGTCAGTTTAGGGGTAAAGAACGACATCCAGTCCAGATCGTCGAAGCAGACCACGGACAGTTGCTGCGGAATGGAAATATCGAGTTCGCTGATTGCCAGCATGGCGCCGGCTGACATCAATCCATCGGTGGTAAACAGCGCTGAAGGCGGGGTTTCCCGGGTCAGCAACGCGATGGCGTGCTGGCGGGCAATATCGATCGAATAGCTGCCCACCTGGCCAACGAGGCTCGGATCAAAGGCGATCCCGGCTTCCTCATGCGCTTCGATATAGCCGAGCAGACGTTGCCAGCTCGGATAAAGCGATGAAATATCGATTTTCTTGTGCTGGCGGTCGTGAAGAAATGCGTTGAGATTCTTGTAGCGGCCATGCTCGAGTTCCGCCAGTACGCCAATCCGACTGTGGCCGTCGAGAATCATTTGGGTCACTGCGGCGTGGGCGGCCTGGCGGCCATTGACGGTCACCGAATCCGCCTTCAATCCCTTCACGCGGCGATCGATCTGAACCACCGGACAGCCGCTGGCAACGACATCGTGCAAGTGCTGCGCCTTGAGAATATCACAGGGCGCAATGATGATGCCGTCGGCCTGCTTTTCGCGCAGAAGATCCACTGCCTCCAGCTCACGATCGATCGATTCATCGCTGTTGGTGACGATCAAGCCAAAGCCGCGCGCACGAACCACATCGGAAATACCGCGCAGAATACTGGCGTAAAACGGGCTTTGCATGTCGCCCGCGACAACGCCTATGGTCTTGCTGCGCCCGGTGATAAGACTGCGTGCCAGCAGATTGGGGCGATAGCCCAACATATCAGCGGATTTCTTCACCTTGTCGCGGATTTCTTCGCTGGTATAGCCATAGCCGCCCAAGACACGTCCGGCGGTCGCGGTGCTGACGCCGGCCAGGCGCGCTACATCGGCAATGGTCGTCTTGTCGGCGCGTCGTTCACTCATGTCTGCGCGTTCCTTCCAAGCAGTTCCACGCTGCTCAATACCTGTACCGTTTCATAGGCGATGATGGGCCTGATCTCAACTTTCAACTTGACGGATGCGTTCAATCAATGGCTATATTGTGAGAACGTTCGCATATCATTCTCAGCAACGCAAGTAGAAGACGAGCCTCGCACGGGGATAAAGTTCCAATCAAAGGGGAGATAAATGACCAATCGTCGCAAAACCGCATCCCGGCGCATGATGGTAGCGCTGGCGGCGCTGGCCACGGCCGCCAGCATCACCTCGGTGCATGCCGCACCGATCAAGGCACTACAGGACGCTGTGCCGGAGAATTACAGGAAGGGCGTCAAGATTGCTGCCTTCAATGACTGGCCACCGGACGAGTTTGTCGAAGACGGCGTCCTGAAAGGCTGGAGCATCGACATGGCCAAAGCCATGTCGGAACGCATTGGCGTACCATTCGAATTTACCGCAACCAGTTTCGACGCCATCATTCCGGGACTGGCCAGCAAGCGTTTTGACGCCGGATTTTCTTCCTTCGGTGTGACGCCGGAACGGCTTGATTCGCTTGATTTCATTCCTCAGCGCAAGGAAGGTACCGCCTATGCCTTCTTGAAAGGCAAAGACTTTTCCATCAAGTCGGAAAAAGATCTGTGCGGCCAGAGCGTTGCAGTGATGACAGGCGCCTGGGACTACCAATATCTGAAGGAAAAGAGCGCGGAATTGTGCGAATCCGCCGGTGAGAAGCCGATTAACCTGCAGCAATTCACCACCCAGAACGCCGCCGAACTGGCTGTGTCCTCGGGGCGTGTTGAGATGGTGGCGGCCGGATCGGCAAAAATGCACTATATGGCCAAGATTACGGGGCGCTTCAGCGTATCTGAACTGGTCAGCAATCCGGTCTTCAACGGCATTGGCGTGCGCAAGGGTGATGCGCTTGGGCCAGTTTTCCGTGATGCCATCCAGTCCATGATCGATGACGGCTCCTACAAGGAAATCATGGCAAAGTGGGGCGTTGATGGCGCCGGCACCCTGGAAAAGGCGGTGCTGGTTACTAAGGACAATCCGGAGCCAAAATAGTCAGGGCCGATTGAAGGAGAACGCCTGTCAGCCGGCGGCGGTGCGAATACAGCCGCGGTCCATTACGCAAGGGCCGGCCCGGAACACGGGCCGGCGGGTTTGGTAAGTTCGAATACGAATTCCGCTAAACACGATACGGTAGTCTGGAGTAAATCATGGCAAGAACAGCAAAGACGGTCGCGCACCGGCCGGATATACATAGTGTCAAACCGATACCCGTGCGCCATCCGTCTCGATGGATCACCGGCGCCGTGCTCATTCTGATCGCATTGAGTTTTGCCAATATGCTGGCGACCAATGAGAACCTGCAATGGAACATTGTTGTGCGCTACATGTTTCATCCCGACATTCTCGCTGGCTTGGCGCGCACGCTGTTCCTGACTTTTGCCGCAATGATCTTCGGTTTTGCAATCGGCATCATACTGGCCGTGATGCGCCTTTCGGCCAATCCGGTGCTGCAATGGGCAAGCTGGCTGTGGATATGGTTCTTTCGCGGCGTTCCACCCCTGGTTCAGCTGATTTTCTGGTACAATCTGGCGCTTCTGGTTCCCAATCTGACCATTGGCATCCCGTTCGGGCCGACCTTGTGGTCCTGGGACATGAACACGCTGATCACGCCGATGAGTGCAGCACTGCTTGGCCTGTCCTTTACAGAAAGCGCCTATGCCGCCGAAACCATCCGCGCTGGCATCCAGGCGATCAATCCGGGCCAGACCGAGGCCGCCGCGACACTTGGCATGACGCGGTTTCAGATCATGAAGCGCATCGTGCTGCCGCAGGCAATCCGTATTATCATTCCGCCGATCGGCAATGACACCATTTCAATGCTGAAATTCACGTCGCTGGTCAGCGTGCTTGCCTTGCCCGATCTGCTCTATTCGGCGCAGATGATTTATTCGCGCACATATCAGACCATTCCGCTGCTGATCGTGGCTACGATCTGGTATCTCATCCTGTCAACCGCCCTGACTATCATCGAACACCATATCGAGAACCACCTGAAATCCCGGCAGATCACCTGTTCCGCGTCATTCCTGTCCAGACTGCTCCCCTTCAAATTTGCGCTTGGATATCAAAAATGAGTGAAACGCCCGCGAGCTTGCCACTGTTGCAGGTGGAAAGACTGACCAAATCTTTTGGCAATCACCGGGTGCTCGACGGCATCGATATGACGGTGGAAAAGGGGGACGTGACCTGCATTGTCGGCCCATCCGGCTCCGGCAAAAGCACATTGCTGCGCTGCCTGAACTATCTCGAAGTGCCGGATTCCGGTGCCGTGTTGCTCGAAGGCGAGCCGATCGGCATGCGTTGGCAGGGTGAGCGGCTTTATACGATGTCCTTCAACGAACTGGCACGCCAGCGCCAGAAAATGGGCATGGTGTTCCAGGGCTTCCATCTCTTCCCCCATAAGACCGTGGTGGAAAACATCATCGAGGCGCCTATGATCGTACGCAAGATAGGTCGCCAGTCGGCCACCGCCGCGGCGATGAAGCTGCTGGAAAAAGTCGGCCTTACCGAGCGCGCGAATTATTATCCCGACCAGCTCTCCGGTGGGCAGCAGCAACGCGTGGCGATTGCCCGTTCATTGGCGATGCAGCCTCGGCTGATGCTTTTTGATGAACCCACATCAGCTCTTGATCCGGAACTGGTCGGTGAGGTTCTGGCGGTGATGCGCCAGTTGGCCGAAGATGGCGTGACCATGATTGTCGTCACGCATGAAATGAACTTCGCTCGCGAAGTCGCCGACCTTCTGATTTTCATGGATGGTGGCGTGATTGTTGAATCCGGCCCGCCTAAAAAGGTTATGGGCAATCCACAACATCCGCGTACTAAAAGTTTTTTGAAGCGCGTGGCGTGACAGGAACGAATGATGATAATTCTCAATGCACAGCAAACCGAAGCCGCGCTCGATTATCCGGGATTGATCGAAGCCTTGCGTCAAGCGCATGCGAGCGGCAAACGACCGCAAAGCGACACTACCGTGCTTCAGGATCGGAAAAGCGCAGACAACCAGTTTGTGTCCCTGGTAGCTTGGCTCGAAGGGGAGGCGGTTGCCGTCAAGCTGGTCGGTGTTTTCCCTGCGAATGTCAAACTTCCTGTGGCCCAACCTTCGATCCAGGGCACGGTAACGCTGTTCAGCGGTCAGACCGGCGAAGCACTCATGGTCTGTGATGGCGCCATTGAAACCTTCAAGAAGACGGCGGCAGATTCGGCACTTGGCGCCAGCCTGCTGGCGCGCAAGGACGCCCGTACCTTGCTGGTGGTTGGTGCCGGGGGGCTAGCGCCCCATGTGGTGGAGGCTCATTGCGCCAGCCGACCGTCGATCGATCAAGTCTTTATCTGGAACCGCAACTTCGACAGGGCGGAAAAACTTGCCAGCCGAATTGACATTGCCGGCGTCAACATCGTTGCCGTGGAGGATCTCGATAACACAGTCTCGAAGGCGGAAGTGATATCGTGTGTCACCATGTCGACCAGTCCGCTGGTTAAGGGAAAACTCCTCAAAGAGGGCGCTCATGTTGATCTGATCGGTGCCTATATGCCAGACATGCGTGAAGCCGATGATGACGTGTTCCGTCGTGCCGGACGGGTATTTGTCGATACGCGCCATTGCTGTGATGGTTCGGGTGAACTCGGAATTCCGCTCGCTACAGGACTTATCAACCATGAGCAAATCGAAGCTGATCTGATTGAGCTATGTCAGGGAAAACATCCAGGCCGCAGCGACGACCGCCAGATCACCGTCTACAAAAATGTTGGCGGCGGGCATCTCGATCTGTTTACCGCGCAATACCTGTACAGCACTCTTTAAGAGGGATGCCACGTTCAACAAGCACGGTATTGAACACCGGACGGCTGCGAAGACCGGTTGTTGAATGGCAATCAGGTGGGGGTGTCTGGGGAAAACGCCTGCTTCTCTAAATTTCGATTAGTCCAAATTATCTGTTTCCATTCCGGTCATTTAACGCTTTTCCTTAGCTTTATATCCAATCAAAGTGACGGCATTTTTGGCCTGATTGGGATCACTTGAAACATGATATCGACGGGGGTCACGTTCTTTAGATCGATTTAGCTTTGGAATTGAGGCTGATTTGAATGTTCGTGCGTTAAATTCTAATCAGGTCTCGATTTCACAGCTGGGAGATATCATAGGTGGTTGCGAAGGGCCGTCAGGAAATCCTGAACTGAAGCGCGCAACGGTTCGTTTCGCCGATGAAAAGCGACGATAGAGACCTCCGGCATATCGTTGATCGGCAGTGACACCAGTCCCTGCATGGCGTAATCCTGCGCAGTCATCGCATCCACGACGCCGACTCCACCGCATGCACGAACCAGACTGCAAACAGTTCCACAAAACGGCACAACGCATACAGGATCATAGTTTAGTCCTTGAGCGGCAAAGGCTGTACGAATCGTGCCGCCCATGGGCGACCAGTCTGCATTGTAACAAACCAGCGGGTGTTTGGCGATAATCGCGCAGGTAAGTGACTTCAATCTAGCCAGCGGATGATCTGATTGAATGACCGCAACCAAAGGGGTCTGTCCGACAATATAGGAGTGAAATTCGGCCTTTGGCGGTAAAGCCATTTGTAAACCGATGTCAGCCTCCTCTTTGCGCAGGTCCTCTTCGGGTGTGTGAACCTTCAAGAGTAGGCGCTGTCTCCAGTCTCGGTAACCTGCATTGAGAAGCACCGGTCCTATAAAACTTTCAACGAGTGCTGGCGTTGCAGAAATCGCCACAGGGCGGGACGCGCGATGACGCAAGGTGGATAATTCAGAGCGCACAAGGGTGTGCGTCGTGAAAATTGGCATCGAGAGCGCAAAAAGCTCATTTGCCTCGCGTGTCGGTTCAAGACGATTGCCGGTACGATGAAAAAGCGAGAAGCCGAGCCTGCTCTCCAGGCGCTTCAATTGTCCGCTCACACTGGGTTGAGATATTCCCAGCAAGCGCGCGGTTTCAATTGTCGTTCCAACGCGCATGAGCGTCCCGAACAGTTCCAGTTCACGCAAATCCATTATCAGCCTATTAATAAGAGATAGCAGATTTATTATTATCCATACGGGTGGTTGTTGTCTAATTTCTTTGTTGAAGAAGCGGTGGCTATAAAAAATAAGGGGATGCCGCTTCAATCACAGCAAATGGTGTAGGAGCACTTTCATGCTTTCCAGGCTCGGCCTAAAAGGCCTTTTTCTCGCCTCTGTCTTTTCGCTTTCCGCTCTCACGGCGCAAGCTGATCCACTGCGTGTCGCTATCGGTTTTGATCCCATCACACTTGATCCGATTGCAACCAGTGACAATGGTTCGATCTGGACCCAGCTGCTCATTTTCGACACGCTCGTTCGCCCGGACAAAACCGGCGAAAAGCTTGAGCCGGGCCTTGCAGAAAGCTGGACCGTTTCTCCGGATGGGCTGACGCTGAAGTTCAAGTTGCGGGATGCCAAGTTTTCTGACGGCACGCCGGTGACGGCCGAAGACGTGAAATTCTCTATTGAACGTGCTGCTTCCAAGGAATCCGGATGGGGTCGGTTCTATCGTCCGATCACAGGCTTTGAGATCGTCAGTCCGCATGAAATCACGATGAAGCTCGCCGAACCTTTTACGCCGGCCTTCAACAATCTGGGGCTTTTTGCCGCTGCGATTCTACCCAAGGCGCAGGTGGAAGCCAAGGGAGCGGCGTTCTTTGATGCGCCCGTTGGATCAGGTCCTTTCATGCTGAAGTCCTGGGTGCGGGGCTCGAACGTGGAGCTGGCTAAGAATCCGCATTACTGGCAGCAGGGCAAGCCTTTCGTTGACGAGGCGCGTCTCGATGTCGTCACCGAACCATCTGTACGTGCCATCAAGCTTGAGGCGGGCGAAGTCGATGTGGCGCTCGATCCGCCCGTCAATCAACTAAAGGAGCTTGGCAATAAGGAAGGTATCAGTGTTGGCCAGACCATCCCTTATCGCGCCGACTTCGTGCAGCTCAACACCACACGCAAACCCTTCGATGATGAACGTGTGCGTCAGGCACTGAATTATGCGATTGACAAGAATGCACTGGTACAGGGCGTGCTTTATGGCGCTGGCAAGCCAGCTGCATCAGCCATGCCTGTCATGGCCTATGCCGATGCGAATCTAACGCCTTATCCTTATGACCTGGCCAAGGCAAAGGCGCTTTTGACTGATGCGGGTTACGCCGGCGGCTTTGAGGCCCAGCTTGTGGTCGACTCAGGCGCCGCAACCAGCCGCAATGCAGCTATTGCACTTCAGGCGATGCTGCAACAAATTGGTGTCAAGCTCAAGGTACAGATGCTGGAAGGCGGTACCCAGTGGGAAACGACCAAAGCGGGCAATTACGATATGTCGGTGTCCTACACCACCTCCGACACAATTGACCCCGATCAGATCATCGGTTTTGTCGCCGTTAATCCGGAACGCGCGAATGCCTACCACACCCAGTGGAAGAATGATCGTCTCAACGAGCTTTACGCGGAAGAGCGAAAGACCGCTGATGGGGAAAAGCGTGGTGCTATGTTTAAGGAAATGATCGGTATCCTGCATGACGGCGCACCGTATATTTTCCTCTATCATCCCGCGACAGCCTGGGCGGTGCGCAGCAACGTGAAGGGCTTTGAAGTGCTTCCCACTTCAAACTTCCGCCTTGAGGATGTGAAACTCGAAAAATGAGGTGAGCCATTGCCTCGCGATTCAGCGCCTGCGGGTCGATTAAGGATAGCAGGCGCGAATCCCGCCGCCTATCACGGTTACGGCATTTCCCAGAGCCATGCGGCCGGTCAATTCCGCAAGGTACGGCATTCTTAATGAAGTGAGCCATCGCCTTTTCGAAAGATACTTTCGAAGTCCGGGCGGTACGCCAAAATCGAACGCCAGCGAACGCAATGATTTTTTCCATTCTCAAACGTCTGCTGATGCTGATCCCGGTTCTGTTGGGGATTACACTGATCAGTTTTCTGCTTCTTCAGATAGTGCCGGGCGATCCGGCGTCCCATGCGATGGGAACCCGCGCCAGCCCTGAAGAATTGCAGGCCATGCGTGAACTCTGGGGACTCGATAAGCCGTTATGGGTCCAGTACATCTATTTTCTGCGTGATTGCCTGACGGGGAGTTTCGGGGTTTCGATCTTCCACAAGCAGCCAATCATCGCTCTGGTGATGGAGCGATTGCCCTTCACATTAGCAATCGTGGCTTATTCAACCATTATAGCCCTTCTGATCGCCCTCCCGTTCGCCATTGTCGCCGCCATTTATCGCGGCCGGTTCATCGACAACGTCATCCGTCAGGTGTTTGTGGCGCTCATTGCCATCCCGCCGTTTTGGCTTTGCTATATGCTGATTATCTGGCTAGCGCTTGGCATGGGCTGGTTCGCTACCGGTGGTGTCGGCACTGGCTTCTGGATCAACATAAACCGGCTTTTCCTGCCCTCTCTGGTTGTCGGTCTTTCAACCGCAGCCCTCATACAGCAGAGTCTGCGCGCCGCGCTCATAGACACGATGAAGGCTGATTATATCGACACGGCCCGCGCAAAAGGTCTTCGCCGTCCGGAAATCTTTCTGCGCCATGTGCTGCCAAACAGCCTTATCTCAACAATATCCATCATCGGCGTGCGGGTAAGCTGGATAGTCGGCGGCACCGTCGTGGTCGAGAAGATCTTCTCTGTACCCGGTCTTGGAAGCCTGTTGATCGATGCCATCGTTTCGCGCGATCTGCCCGTCATCCGCGGCCTGACCGTCTTCTTCGCAATCATGGTTGTGATTGTAAATCTGATTACCGACATCTGCTACGCGCTGGCCGATCCACGCGTCAGGATGGAGTAGACCATGTCCATTCCCGGAAAACTTCTGCACACCTGGTCCGGTGCAATTGGCCTGCTCATGCTGCTGATCACACTGGCCGCTACTGTCCTGACACCGATATTGTCACCTTACGATCCCTTCGCGCTCGATTTTGCGGGCGCGATGCAACCGCCGTCTGCGCTGCACTGGTTCGGCACCGATAATTTCGGGCGCGATATTTTTACCCGCATTCTGGCGGGCGCCGTATACGATCTGCGTCTGGCGCTGATCTGTGTCTTCGGTCCCATGATCATGGGTGTGATGATCGGTCTGATCGCAGGTTACTTCGGCGGGATTGTCGATGCGGTGCTGATGCGTATCACCGATATCGTCTGGGCTTTTCCATTCTATGTCCTCATCCTGGCTATAGTCGGGGTGCTTGGGCCCAGTGAAACCAATCTTTATATCGCCTTCTTCATCGTTAACTGGATCGGCTATGCGCGCATTGTGCGCGGTGAAACACTGCTTGTGTCGCGGCTGGAATATATCGACGCCACACGCGTTTTGCGATTTGGCAAGCTGCGTGTGATGCTGCGCCACATCATGCCCAATGTCGTCACGCCGGCGATTGTTTATTCAATGTCCGATGTCGTGCTCACCGTTCAGGCCGTGGCCGCCATGTCCTTTTTCGGCCTCGGTGTGCAGCCTCCCGCGCCGGAATGGGGCCTGCTGATCGTCGAAAGCATCGATTATATGCGCGAGGCGCCCTGGATGACCATTTTTCCGGGTCTTGCCATCGTCTGGATCGGCATTGCATTTTCGCTGTTTGGCGAAGGTCTGTTCACCACGCTGAAACCGAAGGGGTAAGTCATGAGCCTTCTTTCTGTCCGCGACCTCATGACCGAGTTTGGCAGCCCGTCGGGTGTCGTTCGTGCCGTCGATGGCATCAGCTTCGATGTCAATCCCGGTGAAATTTTTGGAATTGTGGGCGAATCCGGCTGTGGCAAGTCAGCCACCTGTCGCTCGATCCTGCGCCTTTTTGGTGGTGCCGCCGCGCGGGTCAGCGGCGGTCAGATACTGCTCGAGGGCGTCGGCGACCTCGTTCCGATGAAGGAAAGAGCACTCTCAAAGATCCGCGGAAGCGATGTCGCCTTCATTTTCCAGGATCCGCTGACGGCGCTCAATCCGACCATGCGTGTCGGCAAGCAGATCAGTGAAGTCATACGCCGCCACAGAAATGTCAGCAAAAAGGCAGCCCGCGAGGCGGCGCTGCAACTGTTGCGGGATGTCCATGTAACGTCGCCGGAGCGCCGACTTGACGCCTATCCGCACGAACTTTCAGGAGGCTTGCGTCAGCGGGTGGTTATCGCGATGGCTCTCGCGTTGCGCCCGCGTCTGATTATAGCCGATGAGCCTACCACTGCGCTCGATGTTACCGTACAGGATCAGATATTGCGGCTCCTCAAAGAACGTCGAGACAGCCTTGGTGCCTCAATCATCTTGGTCACCCA
>Ga0180220_1001537_pt1 | contig 16815 bp, 15 predicted proteins | sample eDN5th37CBELigBY_FD_151335 | JGI IMG/M metagenome (GOLD analysis project Ga0180220, IMG submission 151335) | Enriched backyard soil microbial communities from Emeryville, California, USA - eDNA 5th pass 37_C BE-Lig BY (version 2) (version 2) | ecosystem: Environmental > Terrestrial > Soil >...
CGCGCTGCCGCGAGCCCTGCCACCCCCGCGCCGATCACCACTACATCCATGAGAATTCACCCTCCGATATCGACTACCTCCGTGCAATTCGAGTGCTCGCCCGCTCCCTCCGGCACCTTCCCGGCCGGAGGTGGGTATCCGGTTCGATGGCACCTACTTCCAAACTGTCGACGCGATGTCGGTACCACCCCCGCGCCGGCGCGCGGGTTGCGCGGCGCGGCCGAACCCGTCAACTTCCTGGCCGTTTGGCGCCCCGGACGGGCCGGGGAAGGGACCGTGAGTACAGCATGATCAGTCGTTCGACCATCGACCGGGAGGCTCGCTGATGGACGCCTCCTCCGTCTCCCTCGGGCTCGCGTTCCTCGCCGGTCTCGTCTCCTTCCTCTCGCCCTGCGTGCTCCCGATCGTGCCGAGCTACGTCTCCTTCATCACCGGGATGACCCTCGACGAGCTCCAGCACGACCCCCGCGGCGAGGCCAGACGACAGGCGGCGATCCACGCAGGGCTCTTCATCCTCGGCTTTTCCGCGCTGTTCATTGCCCTCGGCGCCTCCGCCACCGCCTTGGGAGCCGCGCTCCGTCGCGCGCTCCCACTCCTACAGCAGATCGGAGGGGTCGTCATCGCCGGGTTCGGCCTCTACATGCTCGGCTGGCTGCGGATCCCCGCCCTATTGCGCGACCGACGGATCCAGCTCGCCGCCAAACCCGCCGGCAAGGCAGGTACCTTCATAGCCGGGATCGCCTTCGGCGCCGGGTGGACCCCCTGCGTCGGGCCGGTCCTCGCCTCCATCCTGATGTTCGCCAGCCTCGAGGAGACGATGGCGAGAGGGATGATACTACTCGCCGCCTACTCGCTCGGCCTCGGGATCCCCTTCTTCCTCGCCGCCGTCGCGTTGCACTGGTTCCTCTCCGGCACCCGTTCCCTGCGACGCTGGCTGCGACCGATAGAACTGGCGACCGGCGCCTTCCTCCTCGTCCTCGGCGTCCTCCTCTTCACCGGACGCTTCGCCGCGCTCGCCGGATTTTTCGCACGCTTCGGCCAACTGATCAACCTGGAGATCTGAGATGTTCGGAATATCAGCCCCGGATCGTACCCCCACCCGCGCTCGGGCCGGTTCCACCCCCCGGCGCGTCGCCCGGTTCGGGGCGCTCCTCGCCCTCGCCGCCGTCTTCACCTTTGCCGGGTGCCAGGACCTCGAGAGCGACATCGCACGCCAGAACACGGCCCGCGCCTTCCGCGCCGCGCAGCGCGAGGCCGAGCGCCAGCAGCTCGCATTAGGCGACGTCGGCTACGCGATCGGCAACCCCGACGCCCCCGTCACCGTCGTCGAGTTCAGCGACTTCGGCTGCGGCTTCTGCCGCGCCTTCGCGCTGGAATCGTTCCCCACGCTGCGCAAAGAGTTCATCGCCACCGGTAAGGTCAGGTGGAGGTACGTACCCTTCGTGCTCGGGATCTTCCCCAACGGAGACCGCGCCGCCGGCGCGGCCATCTGCGCCAACCCTCAGGGTAGCGACGCCTTCTGGAAGATGCACGACCTGCTCTACGAGACGCAGCACGAATGGAAGTCCGCCGGCAACCGCGCCCGCGCCCACTTCGAACGCCTCGCCGCCGGGATCGGACTCGACCTCGGCCAGTTCCTCGATTGTTACGACAACGATCGCGCCGTGCCAGAGGTCACGCTCAACACCCGACTGGGCCAGCAGCTAGGCGTCCGCGCCACCCCGACCTTCTTCATCAACGGCGTCCGCGTCGAAGGCGCCATCCCCTTGGATCTGTTCAAACGGATTCTCGAGGAAGCCGGCACCCGCTGAAGGGCGATGATGGCGGTCGTACCGAATGCGGCCGCTCAATACCTGTAGCGTAGGCGGGGTGTACTCCCCTGGAGCGGAATTGCGCAGGAGGGAGCGGCTATCCAGACATCGTTCCAGCACAGCACCACCCTGAATCCCGAATGCCGAATCCCGAATCCCTCACCTACGCTCCAGGCACGAAACTACCGTATTCGGTATCAGATGACTTCGTAGATGTAGCACTTCAGGTAATGGCTCTCGTCGTACCCCACCAGGATGGGATGGTCGACCGCCTGGGCCCGCTCCTCCACCAGCCAGAGCCGCCGCCGCGCGTCATGCGCCGCGTCCGCGACCACCGCCTTGAAGAGGTCGGGGGTCATGTGGTAGGAGCAGGAGCAGGTGACCAGGAAGCCGCCCTGCTCCAGCATGCGTAGCGCCCGTAGGTTGATCTCCTTGTAACCCCGCGCCGCGCCTTCCAGGGCCGCCTTGTTCTTGGCGAAGGCAGGGGGATCCAGGATGATGACGTCGAAGCGCTCCTGCTGCGCCTCCAGCTGGCGCAGGACGTCGAAAGCGTTGCCGACCTGGAACCGGATCCGGTCGCCGAGGCCGTTGCGCGCCGCGTTCTCTTCGGCCGCCGCGATCGCCTCCGCCGAAGCGTCCACGGCGATCACCTCGCGGGCGCCGGCGGCCGCGGCGTTCAACGCAAAGCCACCGACGTTGCAAAAGCAGTCCAGCACGCGACCCCCCGCCGAGTAACGGCGCACGGCGTATCGGTTCTCCCGCTGGTCCAGGAAGTAGCCGGTCTTCTGTCCCTCCGCGACGTCCACGGCGATCTCCAGCCCGTTCTCGACGATCGTGATCCGCGGGTCGAACTCGCCTCGCAGGAAGCCCTTGCGCTCCTCTAGACCCTCCAGCCGGCGCACCGGCACGTCGTTGCGCTCGTAGATCCCCCGCGGGCGGAGCAGCTCGTCCAGGATGTCTACGATCTCGCCCAGCCAACGGTCGATGCCGAGGGCGAGCGCCTGTACGACCAGGATATCGCCGAACTTGTCTACGATGAGCCCGGGGAGCAAATCGGCCTCGCTGAAGACCACCCGGCAGGCGCCGGTGTCCGGGAGGAGCCGCTTCCGGTGGGCCCAGGCCCGCTCCAGCCGGCGCCGGAAGAACTCCCGGTCGACCGGCTCGTCCTCCGCCGTCAGCATGCGCACGAGGATCTGCGATGCGGGGTTGATGTACCCCTTGCCCAACAGCCGGCCCCGGAAGTCGACCACCGTCACCACGTCGCCAGGGGCGAACTCCCCCCGCACCTCCGCCACCTCCCCCCGAAAGATCCAAGGGTGACCCGCCTGTACGCGCCGTTGACGACCCTTCGCCAGCTCCACAACCGCCATGATGACTCCTTCCACAGATAGATTCGGCACTATCGTAGCGAAAGCCCGCCCAGCGCGCCACCGCGACCACAAGTTGGATGGCGCCCCCAATGGCATGCTCCCAACAGCACGCCCCCCAAAGCAACGAGGCGCGGCGACCCCAACATCGCCACGCCCCGCTCATATCCTCACAGCCAACACCTCGGCCATACCCCCACCCCCCAAAATCCCCCCCCCCGAATCCCAACCCCCAACCCCCGAATCCCCAACAGATCCCTGATCCCCAACCCCAGATCCCTAAATCTGATAATCCGCTGGATCCCAAGGCCTCTGCGTGCTCCGGCCGTCGCGGTAGCGCAGGAACGGAGGCTCGATCTGCACCGTCGTCCCCGGCGGGACCGAGCGCGTCAGCCAGACGTTCCCGCCGATCACGCTCCCCTCGCCGATCACCGTGGCGCCGCCGAGGATCGTGGCGCCCGAGTAGACGGTGACCCGGTCCTCCAGCGTCGGGTGGCGCTTCGGCGGATCCCAGGTCGCCTCCCCGTCCTTGACCACGCTCAGAGCGCCGAGGGTGACCCCCTGGTAGAGCTTGCACCACCTCCCCAGTACCGCCGTCTCCCCGATCACGACCCCGGTCCCGTGGTCGATGAAGAGCCCGGGGCCGATCTTCGCGCCGGGGTGTATGTCGATCCCGGTCTGGCCGTGCACGTACTCGCTCATCATCCGCGGGATCAGCGGGACGCGCCGCCGGTGCAGGAAGTGGGCGACCCGGTGCACCGCCAGCGCCCGGATCGAGGGGTACGCCAGCAGGACCTCGACGATCGAGCGCGCCGCCGGGTCTCCCGCAAGCGCCGCCTGCGCGTCCTCGTAGAGCATCTCACGGATCTCGGGGAGCGCCTCGAGGAGCTCGCAGACGACGCGCTCCGCCTCGGCCGCCGGGTCGTCCACCTCCACCAAGGCGCCCTTCCCCTCGCGGAGCGACTGCTCGAACGCCTTGGTGACCTCCTCACCGAGATACTCCTGTAGCCGCGCGCAGCGCTCCCCGATCACGTACCGGATGTTGCGCCGACCGAGCTGCTCCCGCTCGTAGTAACCGGGGAAGAGGAGCCCATCGAGGATCTTGAGCACCTCCACGACCCGCGCCAGCGAGGGGAGGTTGCACCCGTCGATGTGATTGATCCCCCCGACCGCGGCGTACGACTCGAGGAGCCCGTCCACCGCGGTGTCGAGACGGCGCGCAGCTTCTCCGTTAAGGCGCTTCACCGGCCAGCTCCTCCGCGATGACCGAGAACGAGCTCCAGTAGCGCTCACCGGTGTCGGGGAGGACGCAGAGGACGGTCTTCCCTTCGCCCAGCCGCTGCGCGATCTGACGCGCAGCGACCAGCGCCGCGCCCGACGAGATCCCTACCAGCAGCCCCTCCTTACGCGCGAGCTCACGCGCCGCGCGGTACGCATCCTCGTCGGCGACGTCGATCACCTCGTCGTATACCTCGCGGTCCAGGATCGCCGGGATGAAGTTCGCGCCGATACCCTGGATCCGGTGCGGACCCGCCCGCCCTTCGGTCAGCAACGGCGAGCGGGCCGGCTCCACCGCCACCACCAGGAGCTCCGGCTTCTTCGACTTGAGCACCTGGCCGACACCAGTGATCGTGCCGCCGGTACCGATACCGGCCACGAAGGCGTCCAGCTGCTCCAGCGGCACCGCGTTCAGGATCTCCTCCGCCGTCGTACGACGATGGACCTCCACGTTCGCCGGGTTCTCGAACTGCGACGGCATGAACCCGTTCTCGCCCAGCTCTTCCAGCAACGCTCGCGCCGCCTCGACCGCGCCGTTCATCCCCTTCGCCGCCGGCGTGAGCACCAGCTCCGCGCCGTATGCCTCCAGGATGCGACGACGCTCGATGCTCATGCTCTCCGGCATCGTCAGGATCAGCCGGTACCCCTTGACCGCCGCGACCATCGCCAGCGCCACACCGGTGTTGCCCGACGTCGGCTCGACGATCGTCATCCCCGGGCGCAGCCGGCCATCACGCTCGGCCGCCTCGATCATCGCCTTCCCGATCCGGTCCTTCACGCTCCCGGCCGGGTTGAAATACTCGACCTTCGCCAGGATGGTAGCCTCGCCCGGCTTGGCCAACCGGCTCAACCGCACAATGGGCGTATCACCGATCAGGTCGGTGATGTCACCGTAAACCCTGTCCCGCATCTGGAATTCTCCGATGAATGTGTTGCCGTGGAACGTCTACGTTACTGAGATGCGCCCGCGATGGCAACGGCTCGCGCGGAAACCGCCCCGCCGGCGACCAACCGCCTCACCCGCAGGGCCAACAGGATCCCCACCGCCGCCAACCCCGTGGAGAGCCCCGCCCAGACCCCCACCGGACCGAGGCCCGTACGGAAACCCAACAGATACCCCACCGGCATCCCCACCACCCAGTACCCCACCCCCGCCAACAGCATCGGGACCCTCGTGTCGCCGGCGCCGCGCAACACCGACGCCCCCGCCACCTGCGCCCCATCGAAGAGCTGGAAGAGCGCCGCGACCAGCAGCAGCTTCGCCCCCAGCTCCACCACCCCGGGGTCGGCGGTGTAGAGCCCGATCAATTCGCGCGGCCAGAAGGAGAAGACCAGGGCGCAGCACGACATGAACCCCAGCGTCAGGAGATACGCCCCGGCCACGGCCCGCCGGACACCCGCCTCGTCCCCGGCGCCGAGCTGCTGTCCGACCCGGATCGAACCGGCCAGACTCGTCCCCAGCGCCACCATGAAGGTCGTCGACGCCAGGTTCAACGTCACCTGATGCGCCCCCAGCGGCACCGCGCCCAGCCACCCCATCATGACCGCGCTGAAGGTGAAGAGCCCCGTCTCCAACCCCACCTGGCCGCCCACCGGGAGCCCCAGGCGCAGGATCCGGCGCAGCAGCGCCGCGTCGGGGCGGAGCGAGACCCCGGCGATCGCATGCAACTCGCCGCGCGTGAAGAGATAGACCAGCGCGGCCGCCAGCATCGACCACCGCACCAGCGTCGTCGCCCAACCACTCCCCACCACCCCGAGCGCCGGGATCAGACCATCGACGCCGTGGATCAGGATCCAGTTGAAGACGACGTTCAAACCCAAACCGATGAAGGTGATCACCATCACCGGGAGCGCGACCCCGATCCCCTCCAGATACTGCCGGATAGCCATGAAGAGGAAGGCCGGCGCCACCCCCCACGCCAGCGCCGCGAGATAACCCCCGGCCAGCTCCGCCACCCCCGGCTCCTGCCCGAGCCACGACGCCACCCCGTGCCCGAAGAACGACGCCGCCGTCACCGGGACCGTCAGCCCCAACGCCAACCAGAGCCCCTGCACCAGCGTCGCCCGGCACCTATCCCGTTCCCCGGCGCCGAACGCCTGGCTGATCAACGGCGACACACCCATGATCACACCCGAACAGAGCGTGATCACGAAGATGTGCAGCGCGCTCCCGAGGCCGACCGCCGCCAGCGACTCCCCACCCAACGAGCCGACCATGATCGTGTCGGTCGTGTTCATCCCTACCTGCCCCAGCTGGCTCACGATGATCGGCCCCGCCAGCCTCAGCAGCCTGCGCAGCTCCGCGCCGAATTCACTACCGCGCCGCACGCTCCCGCTACTACTCCTACTTCCGAGCCAGGATACGATCCACCAACTCGGCGTTCGTCTCCGTCTGCTTCATGATCGCCAACAACTGGCTCATCGCGTCCGCCGGGTTACTACCCGCCAGAGAGCGACGCAGTATCCGCGACGCCTCCAGCTCCGACTCCGAGAGGAGCAACTCCTCCCGCCGCGTCGCGCTCGCCACCAGGTCGATCGCCGGGAAGATCCGACGGTCCGCCAGCTCCCGGCTCAACATCAACTCGCTGTTACCGGTACCCTTGAACTCCTCGAAGATCACCTGGTCCATCTTCGACCCGGTGTCCACCAGCGAGGTCGCGATGATCGTGAGCGACCCGCCCCCCTGCGACTCGCTCACCTTCCGCGCGCTGCCCAGGAACCGCTTCGGCTTCTCCATGGCCGACGCGTCCAACCCCCCGGTCAGCGTCCGCCCGCTCCCCGCCTCCACGGTGTTGTACGCGCGCGCCAGTCGTGTGATCGAGTCCAGGATGATCACCACATCCTGACCCAGCTCGACCCGACGCCGGGCCCGCTCCAGCGTCAGCTCCGCCAACGCCACGTGCTGGCTCGGTGGCCGGTCGAAGCTCGAGGCGATCACCTCGCCGAAGCCGCACGCCTCCATCTCCGTCACCTCCTCCGGACGCTCGTCCACGAGCAGGATCAGGAGCTCGCACTCGGGGTGATTACGCGTTATACCCTCCGCGACCGACTGCAGCACCGTCGTCTTCCCCGCCTTCGCCGGCGCGACGATCAACGCGCGCTGGCCCTTGCCGAACGGACAGAAGAGATCGATCACGCGGTTCGTGTAGTCCCGCTGGCCGCGCCGGACCAGATCGCACTCCAACCGCAGCCGCTCGTACGGGTGCTGCGCGCTCAGCCGCGTGAAGTCCGGGCGTACCCCCAACTCCTCCGGCGCCCTCCCATTCACCGCATGCAACGACGTCAACGGCGGACTCTTCCCACGAGTCGCCTGTGCCGCGACCTCCCCCTCCACCTCGTCGCCCGTGCGCAGCCCAAAACGCTGCACCAGCCGGGGATTCACGTAGGGATCGCCATCCGCGGGGAGATAACTCCACTCCCGACGCCGCACGAACGCCGCGCCACTACCCAGTACCTCCAGGATGCCCTCGATCTTCCCGTTCGTCACAAAGCCTCCACTACTCACACCCTATGAATGGGATCCGCCAAAAACAGCGCGGAAGGATGGCGGTCGCTCCCTCCGCCGTCAACAAGAGATCGGCTCCAGGATCTCGACCCGGACTCGTCACGATGACGGATGCCTGCTTGGATGCGGGACCGCTGACTACATGATACCCGCTGACGATGACCGAACACGCCGATTGGAACGACCCCGAACGCGCCATCATGAATCGTACCAACAGGAATACGCCACGGCCGAAACCCGGACTCCCCACCCGTCGAACGCCCGCGCCCCTCCCCCCTCCAGCCGCCCCGCAACCGCTTGTCTTTTGTTCTAAATTGCGTTACTTTATAAGGATCGCAGGTGCGAGGCCGGGATACACGGGAGACGCGGACCTCAGGGCGCTCGAGCGTCCTCCTCCGCGCCGGTGACCGGCCTCCTCGCGTTTACGGGGCGGCTCACCCCGTATCTTGAGAGGATATAGAGAACACTCGATGGAATTCGACCAGATCATCACGTCGCCGGAGATCCTCCAGGCCACCAGAGAGCTGGGCTGGATGACGCCAACACCGGTGCAGGCCCAGACCATACCGGTCGCGCGCAGCGGGCGTGACGTGGTCGGCATCGCCCAGACCGGGACCGGCAAGACCGGCGCCTTCCTCATCCCCGCTCTCGAACGGCAGGTCCACAAGGAAGGACTCCACACCCTCGTCCTCTGTCCGACCCGCGAGCTCGCGCAGCAGGTCGCCGCGGATGCCCGCGTCCTCGCCCGTTACACCGAGCTCTGGATCGGCGAGATCTACGGCGGCGTCCCCATGGCGCCGCAGATCCGCGACCTGCGCGCCGGCTTCGACCTCATCGTCGCCACCCCGGGGCGCCTGATCGACCATATCGAGCGCGGCAACGTCGACCTCTCGGAGGTCGAGGTCGTCGTCCTCGACGAGGCCGACCGGATGCTCGACATGGGGTTCAGGCCCCAGATCGAGGCTATCCTGGCCAGGCTCCCCCGCGAGCGGCAGACCCTCCTCTTCTCGGCGACCATGCCCAACGGGGTCCACGCCCTCGCGCTCCGGATCCTGAACGACCCGGAGTGGATCGCCGTCGCGCGCCCCGCCACCGCCGCAGACAAGGTCGAGCAACGGGTCTACCCGGTGCGCCCCGAGCAGAAGTCCTCCCTCCTCCTCGACCTCCTCGAGCGGGAGGCGATGGACCAGGTGCTCGTCTTCACCCGCACCAAGATCGGCGCGGACGCGCTCTTCGCCCGGCTCCGCCAGCGCGGGATCAGCGTCGGGCTCCTGCACGGCGACCGCGACATGCGCGACCGGCAGAAGGCGCTCGACTCGTTCGCGCGCGGCGATATCCGCGTCCTGGTCGCGACCGACGTCGCCCAGCGCGGGCTCGACATCGACGGGATCAGCCACGTCATCAACTACGACGTGCCGCAGCACCCCGACGACTACGTGCACCGCATCGGCCGGACGGGTAGGGCGGGGGCGAGCGGGACCGCCATCACCTTCGTGACCCCGGGGGAGATAGCCCTGCTCCGCGAGATCGAACGCGTCCTCGGCTACCGCCTCCCCCGCACCACGCTCGAAGGGTACGAGTCCATCCTCGCCCTCGAGCCGCCGGCCAAGCCGGTCACGGCGGTCAACCGCGCGGGGAGCCGCCTCGGCGCCCGCAGCACCGCCGACCTCTCGCCGGAAGAGCTCAAAGCCCTGCTCAGCGTGGGGTGAGGACGACGGCATCTCCCCCGGCCGCCAGCGCGAACCCCGCGCCCGGCGGCCGAGCCGCCCCATCACCTCCGCAAACGCCGGTCCGCACCGGCGATACGGCCACGCGTTGGCCATACCGCGCCGAGCGGGTTATATTGCCTGGCACGCGATTTCCACTTGACGGCACCGTCCGTGATTTCCTCGGAGGGTGCCGATGAACCCATTCCAAGGAGGAGATATTGGCGCGTAAACCACAATCGAGATCGACGTTCGATCGCGCACGCGACGAGCTTTTCAGCCATATTCACCGCTGCGAGGTCATCGGTGCCACCGAAGAGCAGCAGGTCGAGTGGATGGATGACACCATCCAGTACATGGCCGAGCGCTACCCCGACCTCAGCGATCGGGAGCTCCAGCAGCTGCGAGATCTGGGACTCCGCTTCTGCCAGCCGGTTATCTCCCGTGGTGATTTCCAGGCTCCCAGCACGCGCAACGAAGCCGACGCGGCCTGACTCGTCGGCTGACAACAGCGGTACGAATTCCGCTTCACCGCCCGGGTGCACACCACCAAGCGCCCGGGCATTTTAGCCCCCCACCCCCCCGCTCCCCCAACCCCCGAATCCCGACCCCCAATCCCAACCCCCGAATCCCAAGCAGTTCCCCAACCCCCAACCCCTGACCCCTGACCCCCATCAGGAATGACACTTGCTCTGACTCTGGCTGGCGCAATGGAGGTGAGCATGCCTGTCGAGTTCGATATGACGGGGGGCCATGACCTCCCCCAGGGAGAGATCGTTCCGGGAGCGTTGCTCCAGAGCTTCTATGCCGGGGAGCAGATCGTCTGTCCCCTCGGGTGCGGCGGCCATGTTCACGCCGTGCGCGTCAGCACCCTCGACGATGGCGGCGGTGACCTCTGGTTCGAGTGCGGTTGCTGCGCCCAGCGCAACCGCATCCTCGTCCCCCCCGCGACCGCCGCCGAGAAGTCAGCGCTCGAGATCACTCCGCCCCCCGGGGTCGCGCCGGTCTGCCCCCGGCATGCCGTACGCGTCACCCTACGTCAGAACGGACGACAACTCGTCTGCCCCGAGTGCGGGGTCCGGTTCCGGGAATGAAACGGGAGTACGACCGCACCGGCCGCCTGGCACACCCACCCGCCGTCCGGGAGAAGCGAGCCCGCACGGCGCGCGTCATGGTCGTCGTCTCCGTCGCCGCGCTGATCTTCGCGCTCGTCAAGATACAGCTCTTCTCCTCCACCGCCTACTCGCTCCTGGCGTTGGAGAATAGGACCAGGGCCGTCGTCGTCCCCGCGCCGCGCGGTACCGTCTACGACCGCCACGGCCAGGTCGTCGCCGAGAACATCGTCGGCTACCGCGTGCTCCTGATGCCCGCGCCGATGGACTCCCTCGTCGCGGTGGTCAACCGCCTCAAACCGATCCTCGGCCTCGACGACGAAGAGATCGCCCGCGCCTTCCGCAAATATCGCCGCGAACCGCACCTCCCCATGGTCGTCCGTCAGGACGCCCCCCCGGGCGCGGTCGCCCGGCTCCAGGAACGGCGCTTCCTCTTCCCCGGCGTCCTCATCGACGAGTACCCCAAGCGTCACTACCCCGCCGGCAGCGCCATCGCGCACCTGATCGGGTATGTCAACGAGATCAGCGAGTCGGAGCTGAAGCTCCCGGAGTTCGAATCCTATCGCCAGGGTCGCTGGATCGGCAAGGCGGGGCTCGAACGATCTTACGAGCTCGAACTCGGCGGCTCCCCCGGGGTCAGGTACCTGGAGGTCGACGCCGTCGGCCGGATCCGGCGCTGGCTCCCCGAATCCACCGGCGTCCCCCCCGTCCCCGGCCGCGACCTGCAGCTCTACCTGGATCTAGACCTCCAGCGGTACGTCCAGATCCTCTTCCAGGACCTGCAGGCGAGCGGGGTCATGGACGACGTGCGCGGCTCCTTCATCGCCATGGACCCCCAGACCGGCGGGATCCTCGCCCTCTACGCGAACCCGACCTACGACCCCAACCTCTTCACCGGCGGGATCGACGCCCGGACCTGGGCCCGGCTCACCGAGGACGAGACGAACCCGCTCCTCAACCGCGCCACCGGCTCCGCCCAGCCCCCCGGCTCGACCTTCAAGCTCGCCACCGCCTCCATGGCGATGCGGCTCGGGCTCCTCAAGACCGACGAGTACATGCCCATCGGCTGCGTCGGCGGGCTCCGCTACGAGGGGCGCTACGCCCGCTGCTGGTACGGCCGCGGCCACGGCTCCCTCGACCTCGTCGGCGCGATCAAGAACTCCTGCAACGTCTACTTCTACCAGGTCGGGATCAGGATCGGGCTCGAGCGCTTCATGGAGCTCGGGACCCGGCTCGGGTTCGGCACCAGGACCGGGATCGACCTCCCCAACGAATCGCCCAACATCTTCCCGGTCGACGTCGAGTGGTGGGAGAAGCGCTTCGGCCACAAGCCCCGCGACAACGAGGTCATGTCCCTCTCGATCGGGCAGAGCACCATCAACCTCACCCCGATCAGGGTGGCCGAGCTCTACTCCGCGCTCGCCCGGATCGATGGGAAGGCGCCCGTCCCCCGCCTCGTCAAGTCCGACGACCCGCCCCGGGTCGGCCTCGACCTCGGGCTCACCCCCGAGCAGATCAAGACCCTCCGCAAAGGGTTCCGCCGCGTCGTCGCGCCCGGCGGCACCGCCGCGCTCAGCCGGCTCCCGGGGTGGGACTTCATGGGGAAGACCGGCACCTCCCAGAACCCTCACGGCGCCGACCACGGGTGGTTCGTCGGGATCGGCGGCCCCTTCGGCGGGGAGCCGGAGATAGTGGCGGTCATGCTCCTCGAGCATGGGGAGCACGGGTACACCGCCTCGGGCGTTGTCGCCAACGCGATCAACTTCTACCTCAACCGCAAGTACGGCCGCCCCTTCGACCGCTACCCCACCCCCCGCGACCGGATCCCGCGCGGGATGAATATCGACTGGCGGTGGTACCAATCCGAGGTCGTCGACCCACCCTGAGCCGCGCCGGCGGTGGTGCGCATCCACCCCCCGGAACTCCATCGTATCAAGACGACGTCACCCGCCCGCGCCGATCTGGCGGACGCCCAGCTCCCCTCCGCGCCCCACCCCCGCGCCAGGGGTGGCAACCAGGGCGCCATCGCGTTAACTTGTTGTACAATAGTATCCGATCACGGGTATCCCGTCCCCGGAAGTCCTGATCACCACTCTCGATGCGGAGAGGAGGCGCCCCGGTATGGCCACTCCGTTCCTCGGCTCCGAGGAGTACGACGAGCACGCGCACCGGCTCTACGACAACGGCGAGTACGACCGTGCCCTCGAAGTCCTCAAAGACGGTCTGATCCTCTACCCCACCTCGGTCGATCTCCTGGTCGGCCTCGGCTACACTCGCCTTGCCCGTGAAGAGTTCGTCTGGGCCAAGCACGCCTTCGAGAAGGCGCTCGCCCTCGAGCCCGACAACGAAGACGCCCTTGCCGGCCTCGGCGAGACCCTGCTCCGTTTCGGCCGCCATCAGGAAGCGCTGCGGCTCTTCCGCAAGATCCGCGTCGATGGCGCGTCCAGCGCCGATCTGGACCTCCTCCTCTCCATCGGCCGCGCGCTCTACCGCGAGAAGCTCTTCGAAGACGCCCTCACCTTCTTCGACGAAGCCATCGCCTGGTTCCCGGAGAGCGCCGACGCCTTCGCCGCGCGCGCCTACACCATGCACCGGCTCGACCACGCCGAGGAGGCGCTCCACGACCTGCGCCACGCCCTCTGCCTCGACCCCGATCACTACGAGGCCCGTATCTACCTCGGCCATCTCCTCTACGACCGCGGAGAGTGGCGGGGCGCGCTCGCGCAGTTCGAACAGGTCCCGCCGGCCGAGCACTGGGATACGCTGGCCGTCTGCCGCGTCGTCGAGCTCAAACGGTCGCTGTACGGCTACCAGCCCGGGCACCCCGAGCTCCTGCTCTGGGACGCCAGACTCGAAGAGCTCGCGGCCGTAGCCGATCCGATCGATGAACTCCTCGCGGAGATCGAGCGCCAGGCAGCCGCCGATCCCCCCGCGGCCTGAACCGCCTCTCGCTCGAGGGCTGGAAAGCGATACCCTGCTAATCGAGGTGCCTCACATGGATGCCGTCGCCAAACGCCTGCACCAACTCCTCGTCCAAGCGCTGCGCGAGCGCCATCACGACGCCGGCCTCGCGCCGGTCACGGTCGCCGAGATCTACCAGGAGCTCGTACCCTATCGCGCCGTCCGGGAGCGGCTCGGCGTCGAGCTGAACGCCGACTACGAACACGCCCTCCTCCGCCTCCTCGCGGGCGAGGGCGATCTCCTGCGCCTGGAACCAGCGACGGCACGCGACGAGCTGCGTCAGGAGCTGGCGTCGCCCAACCCGTACGTCGGCATCTACCGGAAGTTCGCCGCCTGCGACGTCTGGGTGCAGCTCGACGTCGAGCCGGCCCAGGACGGCGCCAGCGAATCGATGAGCGCGGAGACGACGACGTCGTCGGCCGCCCCGAGCGCGGGACCGGACGCCGGCGCCGTAGCCATAGCGCCGCCACCGGTGGCCGCCCCGCACCCGGCCGTGGCGCCCCCCGCGTCTCCGGCCGCTCCCGTAGCCGCGCAGCCGGTGCCGCCGCGCGCCCCGACGCTCGCGGCCCCTCGGCCGCGCCCCGACACGGGCACCCCTTCCAGCTGCCACTTCTGCAACAAACCCTTGCCCACGGGGCGCATCGTCCGCTTCTGCCCGTATTGCGGCAAAGACCAGCGGCTCCGGCCCTGCGGCAAGTGCGGCGAGGCCCTCGAGCAGAGCTGGAGGTACTGCATCTCATGTGGAGAGCCGGTGGCGGCGAGTCCGGCCGTTGCCGCTGGCGTGGTGGGCTAGGATCCAGGGGCTGGGGGCCAGGATCCAGGGGACGGGACAAGGGGTAGGGGGCGGCGCGGAACTTGCGACCGGGCGAGGCGCTTGACGCGCGTGGCCTTTGTATCTATCTTCGCCGCACCTCAGCACGTGAAACCGTCGAGGATTGCGTGCCCGCACCATCGCTCTGGGTGGGACGCACAATTTGTCAATTCTCCAGGAGGGGAGCGCAAATGCGCAGGATGAAGTGGATTGCGGTCCTGGCGATCGTACCTGCAGTCGGCCTCGCGGCTTGCGGGGATAAGCCTGCGGAGCAGGCGCCGGCCACGGAGCAGCAGCAGACTCAGCCCGCCGCGCCGGCCGACACCCCGGCGGAAACGCCGAGCACCGACGCCCAGGCGGGGGCTACCGGCGACATGGTGGCGGCCGGTCAGCAGATCTTCACCGGTCAGGGGATTTGCTTTACCTGCCATGGCATGGATGGTAAGGGCACCCAGCTCGCTCCTGACCTGACCAGTGGGAAGTGGCTGTGGGTCAACCCGGCGCAGGGTGACATCCAGGCCCAGATCCAGACGATCGTCAAGAACGGCGTGCCGCAGCCGAAGCAGTTCGCCGCGCCGATGCCCCCGATGGGTGGCGCGCAGCTGACCGACGAGCAGATCCGCGACGTGGCTGCCTACGTCGCTTCGATCAGCGGCGGCAAGAGTTGAGAACTCGCAATTGGTTGGCGCCGGGGCTCTCCCATCGGGGGTGCCCCGGCGCCGTTTTCGTTCTACTCGTGGTGACGGCGCTGGGCTGCGGTCGTGCCGAGACCCCCGAGAGCCGCGCGCTCCTCGAACTCGCCGGGGACACTATCGAGCTCGAGCGCGGCGCCTCGATCGCCGATATCCTCGTACGCTCCGCGGCCACTGCCTCCGCCGTCTTCGAGCCGGACACGGTCACCATCCGGCAAGGCGACGTCGTGCGTTTCATCACCGCCGACCGCCACCCGCATGCCATCAGCTTCGACCCCGCCGGGCTGGCGCCGGCGACCGCGGCCTTTCTGCGCCAGACCGACCAGCTCCGCAGCCCCCCGCTGATCGCCGAGGGGGCGAGCTGGATCGTCAGCTTCCAGGGCGCCCCGCCGGGCGTCTACCCGTTCGTCGACCTCTCCCAGGACCGGCGAGGCGCCATTGTGGTGATCTTGCCGACGCCGGAGGAGTAGAAGTAGGGGGACGGCCTCGCGGCGCGTGACGGAGGTGGCGGTGGCGCCGCACGATGAATCGCGCCAGGCGACGTCGTCTAATCCAATCTTGTTCCTACTTCCTAGAACGGAGCGACCATGGGAACCCAGGGGCATGACAAGGAGATCGTCTTCCTCTCGGCGCGCCGTACCCCCTTCGGCACCTTCGGCGGATCGCTGCGAGGGTTGACCGCGACCGAGCTCGGCACGCACGCCGCCCGCGCCGCCCTCGAGAGTGCGGGGATCCCCGCGGACGAGGTCGACCAGGTCATCTTCGGCAACGTGCTCCAAACCTCCTCCGACGCCATCTACCTTGCCCGCCATATCGGGCTCCGCGTCGGTGTCCCGCAGGAGGTCCCCGCCCTCACCGTCAACCGCCTCTGCGGGTCGGGGTTCCAGTCGATCGTGAACGGCGCGCAGGAGATCATCTTGGGCGAGGCCGAGGTCGTGCTCTGCGGCGGGACCGAGTCGATGAGCCAGGCGCCGCACGTGGTGCGCGGTGCGCGCTGGGGCGACCTCCGGCTCGGCGAGCCCGGCGGCGCCTTCGAGGACTCGCTCTGGGCCGCGCTCACCGACCCGTACTGTGGGCTCTCCATGGCGCAGACCGCCGAGAAGCTCGCCGAACGGTACGGCGTCACCCGCGCCGAGGCGGACGAGGTCGCGTACCGGTCCCAGCAGCGCGCGCACGGCGCCCACACCGAGGGGCGCTTCCAGGCGGAGATCGCGCCGATCACCATCCGCACCCGCAAAGGCGAGATCGACTTCGCGGTCGACGAGCATATGCGCCCCGAGACCACCCTCGAAGCCCTCGCCGGGCTGCGCCCCTACTTCAAGCAGGATGGGCTGGTCACCGCCGGGAACGCGAGCGGGATCGGCGACGGCGCCGCGGCGGTCGTCATCGCGAGCGCCGACTGGGCGCACCGCAACGGTGTCTGTCCGATCGGCCGGCTCGTCTCCTGGGGGATCGCCGGCGTCGACCCGAGTATCATGGGGATCGGTCCCGCGCCCGCCAGCCGCAAGGCGCTCGAGAAGGCGGGGCTGACGCTCGACCAGATCGACCTGGTCGAGGTCAACGAGGCCTTCG
>Ga0180220_1001539_pt1 | contig 16792 bp, 13 predicted proteins | sample eDN5th37CBELigBY_FD_151335 | JGI IMG/M metagenome (GOLD analysis project Ga0180220, IMG submission 151335) | Enriched backyard soil microbial communities from Emeryville, California, USA - eDNA 5th pass 37_C BE-Lig BY (version 2) (version 2) | ecosystem: Environmental > Terrestrial > Soil >...
GATCTCGAGACTGAACGCCCCGTCCGCGTCGGGCAGCACGAGTTCGGCGCGATCGACCATCACCGGCCCCGACGTCTCGACGACGATGCGCGACTTGCCCGCCTCGATCAGTCCGTAGCGAAAGACGTGAATGAGCCCATGCCCTTGCCGACCCGCCTCCGGCGGCAGATGAAACTCGGTTTCGGGAAGATCGATGATGACCCGCGGCGGATTGGCAAGGCTGCGCGCATGCACCTCGGTCGGGCCGCCGAGCTGGAAGCTCAGCACCGTCCGCGTGGCATCACCTTCGATTGCATATCCAAGAACGGCGTTCACTGGTCGGAACGGGGCGACACTCGCCTTTTGTGGCGCCGGTTTCACGCGGGCGGGCCGCACGGCCTTTGCATTGCGGTCGGCCGGTCGGCGATCGGTTGCCTCGGTGTCCGAAGCGGCGGCACGAACCTCGGTGGTGCCGGCCCACGTCGATGCCACGCCTTGCTGCCCCCGGGCCTCGCCGAAAGGTGTGGCCAGCGCCGCAACAGTGCCTAGAGCCACGATAAAGCTCGCCCTCCAGCACCATTGCAGGAAGGTTGCCGCCCGGTTGTATGAGCGCACTCCGGACACCCCCGACACCCCCGAAAGCCCGGCCTCCGAACCGGCTTACACCCATCGTTAACCGAAACTTTTCCGAATCGGCCGCTATCTGTTCCCTGTCGATGATCGAGGCAGGCCCTGCTTGATGACTTGCCTTGTTCCCCTTCGACCCGTAAACGTATATCGTGTATCGACACGCTCGTCTGCCGCTCCGTCGGTCCAGGCCCAATCGTCACGTTACGGGCGGGCATTGATGCCACATCCGGGCAAGGGCGAACGAGGTCCGAGCAAACTCGACGCAACTGCGCCGCGCCGATCTCGAGCTGCAACCGGTCCTCGGTGCGGCGAGATAATGTGCTGATTCCTTGTCGGAATCAGAGCAACATCGGTGAACGCGGAAGCCGAAGCCATTCTTGAGCCCTTGCTCGCCGGCCGCCTAGTGAACCGGTCGACGGCAGGAATAATTGAAGTGGCCCCGAACTGCCAGGCATCGTGCCAGGCTGGAGTGGCCGAAAACCGAGCTCGTTGAGCCGTTTCGCGGCCAACATCTGGACCGGAAGGTCCGCCACGTTGAGGACATGACTGTCCTTTCGAGGAACAAATGACACGCCGGAGCGAGAGCATGCACGCCAGGAGCGGATCGCAAGATCCGGTCGAGCGCGGTTGCGCCTCGGGATGCCTCAGTGTGCATTTCGATGACGCGGACCTGCGCCTGTGCATGGCGGCAGCCTCGCCCCACACCCTTTCAACCTTCCACGATCAAAGCGCCGTCACAGGCGCGTTGCGGGTGCGCGGCCGGACGGCTGTCGCCTCGCGAGGCCCTGGGCGTCGCGTCAGGAACGAGACGCAATGGACAACAAGAACAAAATGCTCATCGACGCCACCCACCCGGAGGAAACCCGGGTGGTGGCAGTTCGAAACGGTCGGGTAGAGGAGTTCGATTTCGAGTCGGCAGCGCGTAAGCTGCTCAGAGGCAACATCTACCTGGCCAAGGTGACGCGGGTTGAGCCGTCCCTGCAGGCCGCATTCATCGACTACGGCGGCAATCGCCACGGCTTTCTCGCCTTCAACGAGATCCATCCCGATTACTACCAGATCCCCATCGCCGACCGGGAGCTTCTGAAGCAGGAAGAGGCAGAGGCCGAGCAGCGTGCCGAGGCCGAGATGGAGGAGCGGGTGAGATCCCGCGGTCCGCGCCGTCGCCGCAGAAGCCGGGGCGAGCGGTCCTCCGGCAGCGCCGAAGGCCGGTCGTCACGCGGCGCGGCCCAGGATGAGCGCGATCAGCCGAGCGAGATCGAGACGTTCGAGGACGGCTACCGGACGTCCGGTCCCTCGTCCGACGATGATGTTGCGGCGGCCCCGGTCGCGGCCCAGCCCTACCGCCATGCGACGGTTGAGGACGATGTCCTCCGGGAAGACGCGGCGCCGCTCTTCGCCGACCCGCTTTCGAGCGAAGCCAGCCCGTTGCCGGGCTCGCCGACGCCGGCGCCCGACAACGATCCAGTCGCTGCCGCGGACACCGATGCTCAGCCGGCCATCGCCTCGCCCGACGGCGAGGCTGTGCCGCCGGGCCCCACGCCACCGCCGGCTGCTTACCCCCGCGGCGAGGCGCCACCGACGGCCCTTGCCGCCGAAGCGGCGCACGACGTCGAGCCCGATGTCATCGATGTGGCGTCGGTCGACGACGTCGACGACGACGATGACGATACGGACACCAACGGCGCTCCCGACGACGAGACCGTCGAGCAGGTCACAACCGAGGACGACGCGCTCGAGGAGTTGCCGGAGCGCCCGCGCCGCCGCGCCCGCCAGTACAAGATCCAGGAGGTCATTAAGCGCCGCCAGATCATGCTGGTGCAGGTCGTCAAGGAGGAGCGCGGCAACAAGGGCGCCGCACTCACCACCTACATCTCGCTGGCCGGCCGCTACACGGTGCTGATGCCGAACACGGCGCGTGGCGGCGGCATCTCGCGCAAGATCACGCAGCCGCAAGACAGAAAGCGCCTCAAGGCCATTGCTGAGGAGCTGGACGTGCCGGAGGGCATGGGCCTCATCATCCGCACCGCGGGCGCCGCGCGCACCAAGCAGGAGATCAAGCGCGACTACGAGTATCTGCTGCGCCTCTGGGAGAGCGTGCGCGACCTGACGCTGTCGTCGACCGCTCCCTGCCTCGTCTACGAGGAAGGCAACATCATCAAGCGCGCCATCCGCGACCTCTACTCGAAAGACTTCGACCAGATCGTCGTCGCTGGCGACAGCGCCCATCGCGAGGCGCAGGACTTCATGGAAATGTTGATGCCCGGCAGCGGCAGCCATGTCGCCAGCTATCGCGCGCCAGAGCCGCTGTTCGCCCGCTATGGTGTCGAGCGACAGCTCAATGCACTGTTCAGCCCCTACGTGACGCTCCGCTCCGGCGGCTACATCGTCATCAACCAGACCGAGGCGCTCGTATCGGTCGACGTCAACTCCGGCAAGTCGACGCGCGAGTTCTCGATCGAGGAGACGGCTCTCAACACGAACCTGGAGGCTGCCGAGGAGATCGCCCGCCAGCTCAAGCTGCGCGACCTCGCCGGCCTGATCGTGGTCGACTTCATCGACATGGAGGAGAAGCGCAACAACCGCGCCGTGGAGCGCCGGCTGAAGGATGCGCTCCGTCACGACCGCGCCCGCATCCAGGTGGGGCGCATCTCTCACTTCGGCCTCCTCGAAATGTCACGCCAGCGCCTGCGCTCCGGCATTCTCGAAGGCTCGACGTCGCAGTGCCCCCACTGCCAGGGAACCGGCATCATCCGCTCGATCGAGTCCGTGGCGCTGGCAGTGCTGCGCGGCATCGAGGACCAGCTCCTGAAGCAGCCGTCGTCGCTGGTCGCGGCCGCGACCGCCGAGGTGGCGCTCTACATCCTCAATCACAAGCGCGCCTACATCACCGATATGGAGCGCCGGCACGGCGTCATCATCCGGGTCGAGGCGTCCGACCGCATGCAAGGCGCCAATTTCGCTATCGAGCGGACGGCGACGCCGGCCACGGCCAAGCCGGCGCCGCGGGCCGCGGTCAGCATGGAGTGGGGCTTCGACCGCGACGACGAGGCTGCCGACGAGACCGATGACCTCGCGGCCGAGCCGCTTGGCGACGAACCGCGCGACGGCGAGGAAGGCACCCACGTCCGTGGCGACGGAGGCACCGAGGAGGAGCGCCGCGGCCGCCGCCGCCGGCGTCGCCGGGGCCGCCGGGATCGCGACGGCGAGCCGCGTGAAGGCACGGAGCCGGGGCATCCTGGCAGCGTTGCGCCGCCGAGTGCATCGGCATCGAGCGACGACGAGCGTCCCGATGCGACCTCGCCCGGACCCGACGACGCCCTTGCGCTCGAGGACGACGGCGCCGGTGATGAGGGCCCCGACGCAGCCGCTGGCGAGCACGCCGACGAGGCCGGCGGCGAGCCACGCCGTCGCGGCCGTCGGCGCGGGCGGCGCGGAGGCCGCTCACGGCGGCGCGAGGGAGAGGCCCCGAACGCCGCGGTTGCCTCCCTCGACGACGTCGATCGCCACGAGTGGGGCATCGCCGAATACGCTCGCCCGGGCGCGGAGCAGCCATCGGAGTTTACGGAAGGCACCTCGGTCGCTCATGCCCTTCATCTCGTCCGCTCCGTCGAAGTCGAGGCTCGCCGGGGCCAGCGGCAGGAGACGACCAGGGCCACCATTGTCGAAAGCATCGGCGGCGCGGCCGGAGACTCCGACTACGCCTATTCCACGGCGGAAGCGATCCGCCTCGCCGTGAATCTGGCCGGTGGCGTTCCCGACGCGCCAAAGGAGGAGGTCGCGCTCCCCGTTGCGGCAAGCGATGCCCCGGTCGTCGAGATCGACGAGAAGTCCGCATCGGCGCCGTCCGGCGAGCCCCCTGCGGTCGCCGAGCCCACGACCGCGGAAACTTCCGAGATCGTGGCGGCCGCTCCGCAAACGCCGTCCCCCGAGGCTCTCGAGCCTGTGTCCGCAGAGACATCTACGGTCGAGCCGGCCGAGCAGGCAGCCTCGTCCCCCTCGATGACGCCGACGGTCGAGGACGCCCACGGCGAAGCGCCGCCTCCACCGCGCTCCAACGGTCACGACACCGAGCACCCGGTCGAGCCGGTTGCCGCGCACGTCGAGCCGGAGCCGCAGCATGAGCCCTTCGCCATCGCCGCTGCGGAGGAGCCGCCGCGGCCGGCGCGCAAAGGCTGGTGGCAACGCCGCTTCGGCTCCGAATGACGTGAAACTCGGCGGCGAGGCCGGGCGAGACGGGAGCGCCCCGCCCTTCCTCGGTCCAGCGTCGCACATAACCAAACAACAAAGGCGGGCTCACTGAGCCCGCCTTTACCGTTCTCATGATAGCCGATGTGGTGATCACGGGCGCCCCGCGGGCACCCGCGCAGGTCAGTTGTCGTCGACGATCGCCTGCTTCGGCCCGATGCCGCGGAAGAACTTGGCGATGAACGACTTGTCCCGCATGTGCGCCGGTGTCTCGTTCTTCACGAAATCGAACACGCGGCCGTCCTTCATTCCGTAATGCGCCACCTTCTCGACGCTCCCCGTCGGGTTGAAGTACACCGCGACGACCTTGCGATCGACCTCCTCTTCCTTGAAGAAGGCGTTCTGCTTGGTCGTGGACGAGATGTAGTAGTAGGCATTGCCACCCGGCAGCGCTGATGTCGTCGCCGGCGTCCCGAGCGCCATGCGCACCGAGTCTTCGGTCATGCCGGGCTGGATCTGCTGCAGGTCGGATTCCTGAAATTGATGGCCGTGCTTGAGCGTCGTCGATGCGCAGCCCGTGAGCACGAGCGCGAGCGTCAGACCTGTCGCAAGCCAGAGGCTCGCTCCGCGCGAGCGCTCCCCCGTCCCACCTCTGGTCATGTTGCGATCGCCCAACATCGGTCCCCCTGTCACTGGCGCCGTCCGGTTCCGAGCGCTATAGGAGCACGAGAATCGGATGCGTTGCGCCTCGCGCTCCCGACTAGCCGGAACACGAGGCTCTGACAACGCCCGGCCACCAGACGCCTGTGCGCGATCCTTTTCCCCTGGAGAGCCTTCCACAACGGGTCTTGTGTGACGCACGCGAACGATGGATCAAGCATGCTTGGCTGGCTCAAGGGCAGATCGCTACGCCGACGCACAGGGCAGCAGCTTTATGAAGGGATTGTGGCGCAAGCACGCGATCCGGCGCTTTACGAGACGTGTGGCGTCCCCGATACGATGGATGGCCGCCTGGAAATGGTCCTGCTGCACACGGTCCTGGTCCTCGATCGCCTGCAAGCGGAAGGTGCAGCCGGCCAGCGCCTCGGGCAGCATCTGATGGAGCGGCTGGTCGCAGGCATCGATGATGCTCTGCGTCGGATCGGGCTCGGCGACGACAGCGTCGCACCCCGCATCAAGCGGCTTGCCGGTGCGCTCGCGGAACGGGCCCGGGACTACCGCGCCGGCCTTCGGGCGTCTTTGCAAGAGGACACATCCCCTTCCCCCTTCCCCTTGACGGGGAGGGATCAGAGGTGGGATGAACGCCCCGCTCCATCGCTCGCGATCGTGGGCAATACGCCAGCCTCGCGGCTCGAATCAGCGTTCCTGGAGCACGTTTTCAGTGCTGATCCTGCCTCGCCGTCGCGCCAACAGAAAATCCACGCACAGCGGCTCGTGGCCTACGCCCTTCGCGCCCGCCGGGCTCTCGACGCCACCTCATCCGAGGATCTGCTCGCAGGCAGGCTGCCATTCCCGCCCGTCATCGAAACGGAAACCGGCACGCAGGAGACACGCGCATGACGCCTCTCGATTGGACCCACGCCGTCCGTGACGTTCCCGGCGAGGGCTTGGCCATCGAGCGCATCGCGACACCCGAGGAAGCGCAGCGCCTGGCCGAGGTGCTCGAAATCATCTCGGTGGACAAACTCATCGCAAGGTATCGGCTGACACCCCGGTCGGGCGGGCGGCTGGCGCTGACGGGAACGGTCGACGCCCAGGTGACGCAGGAATGCGTCGTCACGCTGGATCCGGTTGCCTCCACTCTCTCGCTGCCGCTCGACGTCGTCTTCACGTCGACGCCGAGCCGCGATGACCTGACGGGCGAGAGCTCCCTCGATGACCTCGACAGCCCGGACGAGGAGCCGATCGAGAACGGCGTCGTCGACGTGGGACGCATCGTGCTCGAGGAGATGACGAGCGGTCTCGATCCCTATCCGCGGCGCCCCGACGCGAGCTTCGACTGGACGGACGCCCGAGACGAAGCCGCTGCCGAGAAGCCTTTCGCAGCGCTCGCCCGCCTGCGCAAGCCACTGTCCCCGGATTGATGACGCCCGCAATCGCCAGTCAGTTTTGCTCGATAGCCCGCGGATTCCAATTGTTTCCGTGCCGCGGAAGCGTATGTTCCCGCGGCCGCATGAAGCTGAGCAGTGCCTGGGGGATACTGGTGCTGCACCAGACAAGGCAGGACGGGCGGACGGCATGGCAAGCTCGATGATACTCGCGCTCGACGCAATGGGCGGCGATCACGGACCCGAGGTGGTTGTTCCTGGGGCTGCATTGTCGCTCGGGCGGCATCGGGAGCTGCGCTTCATCCTGACCGGCGACGAGGCGCGAATCAAGGCGTGCCTCGACGAGCACCCCGCACTGAGAGAGCGAACGCAGATCGTGCACACCGACCTAGCGATCGGCATGCACGACAAGCCGAGCCAGGCCCTGCGTCGCGGCAAGGGCAGCAGCATGTGGCTGGCGCTCGAGGCTGTGAAGAACGGCGAGGCCCAGGCCGCCGTCTCGGCCGGCAACACAGGCGCCCTGATGGCCCTCTCCCGCCTGATCCTGCGCCAGATCCCCGGCATCGAGCGTCCCGCCATCGCCGCCCAATGGCCGACCATCGGTCGCCCCTGCATCGTCCTCGACGTCGGCTCCAACATCGGCGCGAGCGCCCGCCAGCTCATCGAGTACGCCTTGATGGGAGCTGCCATGGCCCGCGCCCAGTTCAGCATCGAGCGGCCGACGGTCGGCCTGCTCAACGTCGGCGTCGAGGAGATCAAGGGCAACGAGGAGGTCAAGGAGGCCCACGCGGTGCTCAAGCAGAGCGATCTCGGGCTCCCCCTGGAGTATCGCGGCTTCATCGAAGGCGACCAGATCGGCCAGGGTGCCGTCGACGTCGTCGTGGTGGAGGGGTTTGCCGGAAACATCGCCCTCAAGACGGCCGAGGGGACCGCCCGGCAGATCGCGACCTATCTGCGCAACGCCATGAACCGGTCGGTCGTGACGCGCATCGGCGCCCTCATGGCGAAAAGCGGGTTCGAGGTCCTGAAAGGGCAGATGGACCCGCGCAATCTGAACGGTGGTCCGTTTCTCGGGTTGAACGGCATCACCATCAAGAGTCATGGGGGCACCGACGCGTTGGGTTTTGCGACGGCGGTCGATCTCGGCTACGAGATGGCCAGGAAGCGCCTCATCGACCGGATCGCCGCCGACATCGCCTCGATTGCGGGCAAACTCGATGCGCCGGTCGGAGAGGGGCAGAGCTAGTTTGCGGGGAGAGCCGCTGCGGACCGAACGGACCGTGGCCGATGGGGCACCTCGCGTCGTGAGTGAAGGTCGTGTCCGTGCGCGGGCCGGGGCGCCTCTGATGGAGCCGGCGGCCACATCGCGGCAGACCGCGAAACGGAAGACGAGAATGCAGAAAGAGGTTGCTCAGCGAGGTTCGGACGTGGCGGTCAATCGGTCTGTGATTCGGGGCGTCGGTGCCTATCTGCCGAAGCGCATCCTCTCCAACGAAGAGCTCGCCCGGCGGGTCGATACGTCGAACGAGTGGATCGTCGAGCGCACCGGAATACGCCAGCGACACATTGCCGCCGACGACGAACTGACGAGCGACCTCGGCATTGCGGCCGCCCGACAGGCACTCGTCCGCTCCGGCATCGATCCGGTCGACATCGACCTCGTCATCTGCGCCACCGCAACGCCTGATCGCACCTTCCCGGCAACAGCGGTGCGCATCCAGGCCGCCCTCGGCATCGTCAAAGGTGCGGCATTCGACGTGCAGGCGGTCTGCTCGGGTTTCGTCTACGCCTTGGCGACAGCCGACAACTTCCTGAAAACCGGCCAGTTCAAGCGCGCGCTCGTGATCGGCGCCGAGACTTTCTCGCGCATCCTGGACTGGGAGGACCGGACCACCTGCGTGCTCTTCGGCGACGGCGCCGGAGCTGTGGTGCTCGAGGCCCAGCCGCAGCGCGGCACGCGCGACGATCGTGGCATCCTCGCCACGCAGATCCGCTCGGACGGCCGTTTCGAGGATCTGCTCTACGTTGACGGCGGGCCCGGATCGACGAAGACGACCGGCCATTTGCGCATGAACGGCCGGGAGGTGTTCCGGCACGCCGTGCAGAAAATCTCCGGCGTCATCGAGGAAACGCTGGTGATGACCGGCTATGCCCCCGAGGAGATCGACCTCTTCGTGCCCCATCAGGCCAATCAACGCATTCTCGACGGGATTGCCAGGAAGCTCGGCATTCCGCCGTCCAAGATCATGATGACATTGGCGAATCATGGAAATACGTCGGCCGCCTCGATACCGCTCGCCCTCAATCAGGCCTTCGAGGAGCACCGCCTGCACGAGGGCTCGCTGGTACTGATGGAAGCCATGGGCGGCGGCTTCACATGGGGCGCCGCGCTGGTTCGCTGGTAGGTCGCGCTGCCGGCTGCCGCGACCTCCAGCAATTACCTTTACGTATCAGGCTGTTGGCGCTCAGCGCCGTTGACCGCCCGCCGCCGTCCGGCTAGCATCCGGGGAAGGGCACGCTGGGGAGGCATTTCGAAATGGGCGGCAAGACGTTGACTCGGGCGGATTTGGCTGAGGCGCTGGTGCGCAAGATCGGGCTGCCGCGCAACGAGTCGCAGGACCTTGTGGAGCTTGTGCTGGGCGAGATCTCGTCTGCGCTCGCGCGGGGTGAAGGCGTGAAACTGTCGTCGTTCGGCTCGTTCGGTATCCGGCAGAAGGGGCGCCGCATCGGCCGCAATCCGAAAACCGGCGAGGAAGTGCCGATAACACCCCGTCGCGTCCTGGTTTTTCGTGCCAGCAACATCATGAAGGCCCGCATCAACAACGCCCGCACGCGCAAGAAGGCCGCGGAGTAGCGTTGCCTGTCCGTCGATAAGCGCCCTGCGTACCGCCCCGCGCCGTTGAGCGAGCCCGGAGTCGAATCATGGCCAAAGCTGCAGAGGCATTTCGCACGATCAGTGAGGTTGCCGACGACCTCGGCATCCAGAAGCACGTGCTCCGGTTCTGGGAGGTCAAGTTCAGCCAGATCCGGCCGATGAAGCGGGGCGGCGGCCGCCGCTACTACCGCCCGGAGGACATGGAGCTCCTGCGCGGCATCCGGCAGCTCCTTCACCGCGACGGCTACACGATCAAGGGCGTGCAGAAGATCCTGCGCGAGCAGGGCGTGGATGCGGTCAAGGACCGGGCGCGCAGCGAGGAGGAGAAGCGTCTCGCTGCGGCAGCGGCCGCCGTCGCTGCCATGCCTGCGCCGACGCCAGCGACCCAGAGCAGCGGTCGCGCCAAGCCATCCGGCCGCAAGACGCAGCCGTCAGCAGCGGCCAAGTCCCGCAGCGCGACCCCCGCTCCCGTCGATCGCCGCAGCGTGCTCAACGCCGTTGTCGCCGAGCTGATCGCCTGCCGCGATCTGCTGACGGGCGAGAAAAGCGCCTCCCGCACCGTCGCGAAATCACCACGCACCACGCGCCGGTCGGCCTGATGGGTAGCGCACCCGCTCACCCCTTTGGGATTCCACCGCGAAACTGACGAGAACCTTAGTCCTGTTCGGCAGCGCATTGCATTGCCCTTTGCTGGGAAAGGTCTCCTGAGATCGGGATCAGCGAGGCAGTTCATCTTCCCGGTTCCTCTCCCCCTCGCGGGGAGCGGGCTAGGGGCGGCGGGCTTGGGGAGTGCGCGATCGCCGGTAATGACGCAAGACAACCGGATGGACAGCATTCCATCGTGAGCGAGGAAGAAAGACATTCACCCCACTCCCGCGTCCTCCCCATCAAGGGGAGGGGAGATGCCATCGCCAGCAACGGCCAGATGCTGGACCTGTGGCTTGTCGACCTGATCTCGGGCGCCAGCGTCCTCGTCAATTTCGCTCGGGAGCTTGACCTGATCCCGCTCGCCGAACCCGCAATCACACCGCACGGCACGGCCCGCGCCGCACTCCGCATCCTGCTGGCCGGACACGTCGGTCTCGACGTAGCACGGCAGCCCTTTGTCATTGCACCGGGCGGAAAACCATCCCTGGCCGGCGCCGCAAGCCCTCCGGTCGAGTTCAGTCTCGCCCACGGCGACACCGCCGCCATCGTTGTCATCTCTCGAGACGGTCCCGTCGGCATCGATCTCGAAGAGCCGCGCAGCGTCCGCTTGGCCGACGACCGCCGAGCGGCACTGATAGCGGCGGCCGCTTCGCTCGCCCCCGAGACGCCGCTTCCCGACGGCCCGGGTGACGCCCGCTTCCTGCAAGCCTGGACACGTCTCGAAGCCCTCGCCAAGGCGACAGGAGAAGGCCTCGGCCCACTGCTGGAGCGGGTGCGCCGCGACGGCTCCCCGGTCGCACGGACCGCGATCTCGGGTCACCCTGTCCACGTGCGGGACGTGCGGGTCCGGTCCTCCTTGGCCGTCTATGCCGCGGTCGCCGGAACCAGCGCATCCCTCGCATCCAGCCCCGCCCCAGAAGCCATGCCCCTTCCCCTCGACCGGACGTGGCTCGAGCAATGGCTCTCGGGCGACCCATCCAGCCCACAGCGCGCCGACCCGCCTTCATCCAAGATCTAATTCCCCATTCACGGCGTTTCGCTGTCGCCGCCGGCTGGTCTATAAGGCGGCCAGGACGAAGCGATCACCTGTTCAGCCCGCTCGCCCGGCCTGCAGCAGTAAGCATCGCGCGACGAGAGGACGACGCCCCATGTCAGCCCCGAAGGAGACAGCCCGCAAGACGGCCAATCGGCCCGAGGCCCGCCTTCCCAAGGGCTTCGTCGACATGGCCGGTGACGATCTGCGCGCCCTGAACCGCATGCTCGCCACCATTCGCGAGGTCTACGAGCTCTACGGCTACGAGCCCCTCGACACCCCCGCCTTCGAATACACGGACGCCCTCGGCAAGTTCCTGCCCGATCAGGACCGCCCGAACGCCGGCGTCTTCTCTCTGCAGGACGAGGACGAGCAGTGGCTGAGCCTGCGCTATGACCTGACGGCGCCGCTCGCCCGCTACGTTGCCGAGAACATCAACCGGCTCGCCCGTCCCTATCGTCGCTACGCCGTCGGCCCGGTCTGGCGCAACGAGAAGCCCGGCCCCGGCCGCTTCCGCCAGTTCATCCAGTGCGATGCCGACACCGTTGGCACGGACAACGTCGCCGCGGACGCGGAGGCGTGCCTCCTGATGGCCGACGTCATCCGCCGCTTAGGCATCGAAGAGTTCCGCATCCGCCTGAACAACCGCAAGGTGCTCGACGGCTTGCTCGAAACGGTCGGCATCGACCCGCAATCGGAGACCGACGCCGCGCGACGCCTCACGGTGCTGCGCGCCATGGACAAGTTCGACAAGTTCGGCACCGAGGGCGTCGCTCTGCTGCTGGGCAAGGGCCGCCGCGACGAGAGCGGCGACTTCACACAGGGCGCCGAACTTCCGACCGCCGCCATCGACACCATCGTGCGGTTCCTCGATGCCTCGTCTGGCGCCGCCATCGGAGGCGAGAGCCTCGTCCGCCGCGTCGCGCCGCTCGTCGAAGCCAGCGCCCGCGCCCGCGATGGCCTGGAGGAGATCAGCCGCATCGAGGCACTGGTGAGAGCTACCGGCGCCACCGGGGACCTGATCGCCTTCGACCCCTCCGTGGTCCGCGGCCTCGACTACTACACCGGTCCCGTCTTCGAGGCCGAGCTGACCTTCGAGGTGACGAACGAGGACGGCCTGCCCGTGCGCTTCGGCTCGGTCGGCGGCGGCGGACGCTATGACGATCTCGTCGCCCGCTTCACCGGCGAGCGCGTGCCCGCCACCGGCTTCTCGCTCGGCATCTCGCGCCTGCAGGCCGCCCTCAAGATCCGCGAGACGGCTGCGACCGCGCCCCTCGGGCCCGTGCTGGTGCTCGTCATGGACAAGGCCGAGATCGCCGGCTACCAGGCCATCGCCCAGGAGCTGAGGGCCGCCGGCATCCGCGCCGAGATGTACCTCGGCACCTCCGGCATGAAGGCGCAGATGAAGTATGCCGACCGCCGCAATGCGCCCTGTGTCATCATCGAGGGCTCGGACGAGCGCGCCAAAGGCGAGATCCAGATCAAGGACCTCATCGAAGGCGCCAAGGCCGCCCAGGCCATCAAGGACAACGCCGAGTGGAAGGCGGCGCGCCCGGCCCAGGTGTCCGCCCCTCGCGGCGGCCTTGTCGAGGCCGTCCGCGAGATCGTGGCCCGTCACGGAGGCTGAGCCGTGGAACCGCTGACCACGCCGTCGGGAACGCCCATGTCGTCGCGCTGGATCGAGGCGCACGGCCGCCAGTCGACCATCATCACGTCGATCTTCGCGCGCGCCGGCTTCGAGCCCATCGCCCCGCCCGTCATCCAGCCGGCCGATCTCTTCCTCGACCTGATCGGCGAGGACCTGCGCGCGCGCACCTACGTCTTCACCGATCCGGACGGCGCGGAGCTCTGTCTGAGGCCCGACCTCACCATCCCCACGACGCGCCTCTATCTCGACCGCTTCGGCGACACCGGACAGCCCGCGCGCCTCTCCTACAACGGCGTCGTCTTCCGCTATCAGCGCGGCGGCGGCAGCCTCGCCCGCCCTCGCGAGTTCACGCAGGCCGGCATCGAGTCCTTCGCGCCCGAGAACCCGGAGCAGGCCGAGGCCGAGATCCTGGCCCTCTCGGCAGAATCGATCCGTGCCGCCGGACTGCGGGCCTTCACGTTCCGCGCCGGCGACCTCGGCATCTTCGAGGCCCTGCTCGGCGCCATCGACATGCCCGACCGCTGGCGCACCCAGCTCCGCCATCACTTCTGGCACCACGCCGCCTTCCGCCGCCAGCTCCAGAAGCTCATGAAGCCCGAGGAGTTCGGCCGCGCGCTAGCCGAGCCGCTGTTCCAGGCCATCGAGGCCGCCCGCCGCGGCAGCATTCGCCATGGCGATGCGGTCGTCGACCTCGAGCGCCATCTGGAGGCGCAGGGCCTTGCCGTGTCCGGCACACGCACGCTCGACGAGATCGCCTGGCAGCTCGAAGGGCTCGCGGCCGACCTCAAATCGCCACCGCTCGACCCGCGCGCGGCGCTGCTGCTCGACGCCTACATCAAGCTCTCGACGCCCGCGCGCGCAGCCACGGATGGCATTCGCGCCCTGCTCAAGGGCACCAGCATCGACATCGAGCCGGCCCTCATCCGCTTCGAGGAACGCCTGCGTCTTGCGGCCCAGGAAGGCATCGACATCGCCGACGCTCCCTTCTCCGGCGGGTTCGGGCGGCAGTTCGAGTACTATACGGGCTTCGTCTTCGAGATCCTGTCACCGCTGCTCGGCGAGGAGGCGCCGCTCGCCGGCGGCGGCCGGTACGACCGGCTGCTCGAGGCCGTCGGCGCGAGGCAGCCGTTCGCCGCCGTCGGCTCCGCCATCCACACCGACCGGCTCCTGCTCGCCGTTCGCGGAGGCCGCCCATGAGTGAGGCGACGACAGAGAAGCTCATTCTCGCCGTGCCCTCGAAAGGCCGGCTGATGGAGGAGACCGCCAATCTGCTCGCGCGTGGCGGCCTGAAGCTCGCGCGCGCAGGCAACGAGCGCGGTTACCGGGGCGAGGTGCAGGGTCTCGCCGGAGTCGAGGTGGCATTCGTCTCTGCCTCCGAGATCGCCGACCTCCTCCGCAAGGGCGAGGTGCACCTCGGCGTCACCGGCGAGGACCTCGTGCGCGACCTTATCCCCGACGCCGAGACGGAGGTCGAGTTCCTCCGGCCCCTCGGCTTCGGTCATGCCGACGTCGTGGTGGCCGTGCCCGATTTCTGGATCGACGTCTCGACTATGTCGGATCTTGAGGAAGCCGCCCTCCTCTACCGCCGCCGCCATGGCGCCCGCATGCGGGTCGCCACCAAGTATCGCACGCTTACGCGCATGTTCTTCGCCGGCCACCGCTACGGCGGCGAGCCCCGCGCGGTCGACACCGTCACCATGTACCGGATCGTCGAGAGCCTCGGCGCGACGGAGGGCGCCCCCGCGGCCGGCCTTGCCGAGCTGATCGTCGACATCACGTCCACCGGCTCCACCCTGAAAGCCAACGGACTGCGCATCCTCGACGACGGCGTCATCCTCAAGTCGCAGGCGAACCTCGTGCTCGGCAAACGCGCACCGTGGTCCGAAGCCCAGCTCGCCTTGAAAGACGACATCCTCCGCTGCCTCGAGAAAAGCGGTACGGATTGAGACGCCAGCAGGCGCCCGCACCCCCGGACAAACGCGCCGGCAGGTGTGCGATTCCAACCCCATCACTTCGTCATCCCGGCCAAGGAGGCGCGTTGCGCCGACGCGAGCCGGGATCCAGCGGAAAGCCGTCCGAAGGACGCGGTATTGCGGTGCGCTTCGCACGCATTTTGCGCTGGATCCCGGACAGCGCTCGGCGTTGCCTCGCGCTTCCGGGATGACGGCCACGTCTTTTCCCGTGCCCCCGGACAAGCGCACCGCGAGATGCACGCGTAGATCCGAGGCCGTCCCAGATCTCAATGCGAGCAAGGTCTGGATTGACGCGCTTCGCGCCTTCGGGAACACACCGGAATTCAACCTTGCTCCTCCAGCGACGACCGCCATTCCTTTGACACCCCGAACGCCTTACTCTCAGCAGAGAATACCCGCTCCACCTTCGATCAGATCGGAGATCCCCATGCGCCGCGCCATCATTCTCGTGCTCGATGGCCTCCGGCGCGACATGATCGGCGAGGCGCTCACGCCGACGCTCGTGCGGCACGCAAGCTCGGCCGAGTCCTTCGTCCGGCACCGGTCGGTCTTTCCGTCGGCGACCCGTGTCGTCTCGTCATCGCTCGCCACCGGCTGCCATCCGGCCCGGCACGAGCTGGCCGGCAACAGCCTCGTGCTGATCGAGGACGGCCGTCTGGTGAAGCACGACGCGGGGCACCCGGACTTCCTCCAGCACAAGCGCCGCATGACGGGACGCTCGCTCGCCATGCCGACGATGGCCGAGCGGCTGAAGGAGAGCGGCGGCGCCATCATCTACTCGAACGTCTCCCCCGGCGCCGCCTACGCTCACGATCCCGACGGCCACGGCATCGTCTATCACCGCGCCGGCGCCTTCGGCCCGGGCCGCACGCCGCTGAATGACTGGCCTTACGACAGCATCACCGGTGACATCGCCGGAGACCACGCGCTGGCGCAACGCTTCGTCACGGATGTGATCGACACACGCAAACCCTCGCTTGGCGTCCTCTGGTTCGCAGAGCCCGACGCCTCGTCGCATGCTTATCCGCTCGGTTCACCGGATCACCTGGCCGCCATCAAGGCGGCAGATGCCAACGCGGCCATCGTCATCTCGGCCGTCGCGGCAGCGTGCGAGCGCGGTGAGGACATCCTGCTCGTCGTCGCCTCCGATCACGGTCATCAGACCGTTTCCGGCGTCATCGACGTCGACGCCGAGCTCGTCGCCGCCGGCCTCAAACAATCCGCGGACTCGGCGGACGTGCTCGCCGTCTCCAACGGCACGTCGGCGCTCGTCTACGTGCACCCCGACCATGCCGCCCGCATCGGCGTCATCGGTGATTTCCTGCGCCACCAGCCATGGGCCGGAGACGTGCTCGGTGCCGACCGTCTCGCCGAGATCGGTCAAGCCCCTCGGCAGGGCCTCGCCTATGCCGTCTCGATGGCCGCGACCGAGGATGCCAACCCGCACGGCATCCCGGGCTTGAGCTTTGCCGCCAAGCCGGACGCCGGCAAGCCCGACCGCATGGGCTGCGGCCAGCACGGCGGTCTCGCCCGCTTCGAGCAGTCTCCGTTCCTGATGATCCACGGCAGCGGCTTCACGGCGGGCGCCACGCGGGACGAGCCGACCTCCGCGGTCGATATCGCGCCGACGGTGCTCGCGCACCTCTGCGTCCCCTTCGACAACCTCGACGGCCGGCCGCTGCAGCGCGACGTCACAAGATAGAAGCTTCTCACCACAGGCCGCCATCACGATGTCCGACGAACTGATCAAGCTCACCGCCCGCGAGGCCA
>Ga0180220_1001540_pt1 | contig 16772 bp, 10 predicted proteins | sample eDN5th37CBELigBY_FD_151335 | JGI IMG/M metagenome (GOLD analysis project Ga0180220, IMG submission 151335) | Enriched backyard soil microbial communities from Emeryville, California, USA - eDNA 5th pass 37_C BE-Lig BY (version 2) (version 2) | ecosystem: Environmental > Terrestrial > Soil >...
TGAATCAAAAGTTCTTTCATACGGACATACCTCCCGCCCAAGGGCCGCGTGGCTCCCGACCGCCCCTCCGGGCGCGCGGGTTACTGGGGCGTTCCCGCGGGCTCGCGCCGCGCGTGGGCGCCGGTCCCGGCTATGGCGTTGCGCATCTCGGTGTCGGCCTGGATGTTGCGGAAGTTGTAGTAGTCGACGATCCCCAGGTTCCCCTTCCGGAAGGCTTCGGAAATGGCCAGCGGAACTTCGGCCTCGGCCGCGACGACCTTCGCCCGGTTCTCCTGAACCGAGGCCATCATCTCCTGCTCCTGCGCGACGGCGAAGGCCCGGCGCTGTTCGGCCTTCGCTCGGGCGACGCGGGTGTCGGCCTCGGCCTGGAGGGCTTGGAGATTGGCGCCGATGTTGTCGCCCACGTCGATTTCGGCGATGTCGATCGAGAGAATCTCGTAGGCGGTGCCGGCGTCGAGCCCCTTTTCGAGCACGCGCTTGGAGATCGAGTCGGGCTTCTCCAGCACCTGGTCGTGGGTGTCGGCCGAGCCGATGGCGTTGACGATGCCTTCGCCGACTCGGGCGATGATCGTCTCGTCGGTCGCTCCTCCGACCAGGCGGTCGAGGTTGGTCCGCACCGTCACCTTGGCCTTCACCTTCAGTTGGATCCCGTTGCGCGCGACGCCGTCGATCGTAGGCCGGCCCTGACTCGGGTCGGGACACGGGATGACCTTCGGGTTGACGCTCGTCTGCACCGCCTCAAGAACGTTTCGGCCCGCGAGATCGATGGCCGCCGCGCGCTTGTACGAGAGCGGAATGTCGGCCCGATTCGCCGCGATCAGGGCCCGGACGACGTTGGGGACGTTGCCGCCGGCCAGGTAGTGGGCCTCAAGCGACCGGGTGGTCAGTCCGTCCTTCTCCGAGAGGCCCGCCTGATACGCCATGATCTTCGAGCGCACGATGATGTTCGGATTCACCTTCCGAAACGACATTCCGACCAGTTCCACGATGCTGATGTTGGCGCGCGTCATCAGCGCCTGGATCCAGAGGTTGAAATACTTCGTGACGAAGATGCCGCCCAACAGCGCGATCACGCCAAGAGTGATGACGCCCAGCCAGAAGAGGGTCGACATGGGAACGCCCGGCGGATTCGCCTGCGCAAGCAGCGTGATAAGCATCGGAAGTCCTCTATAAGAAAGAAGGTTTCGGAGGTCGGCTCGACCTCGCCGCTGGAGAATGGCTCAACGAACCTCGACGTTCCAAAAAGCCGGCGGTTCGGCGCGCTCAGGCCGAGATGAGACCCTCCACGTCGTTTTCACCGTCGCCGCCCGCGTCCGCGCCATCGGCGGCCGCGACGATGCCGTCACCGTCACCTCCGCCCACCCGGGGACGCTCAAGACTTTGGACGATCACTTGTCCGGAGCGGGCCTGAATGACCCGGACCAGCGAGCCGGCGGGGATCAGCCCCCCATCGGCCAGCCCATCGTACCGCCGTCCCTCGATCTCGACGTGTCCGCTGGGCCGCAACGGGGTCAAGGCGCGCCCCGTGCTTCCCACGACGCCGTCGAGCTGGTGATCGGAATGCGAGACGTCGATCTCATCCTCCGAGGGGGGCGATAGTAGAAACGTCCGAGAGAGCGGCGACTTCATCCAGAGCCAGAAGGCCAAAACGATGGTCAGCGGCACGACGATCAGGTCGACCAGCAAAAAGGTCAGGCCCAGACTCGTGGATTGCTGGAACGCGTGCCAAAGGCTTAACCCCACGCACACCACGGCGGTGAAGCCGATGAATCCTCCCGAGGGGATGAACGCCTCCGCGACCAGAAGCATCAGGCCAATCACGAGGAAGAGAATGGGCCAGAAGGCGACGTTCATGCCTCTCAATATCTCGCGAATGATACCGAAACTCAACGCCGCCACCGCCGGCGGACGTTAATCCAAAGCTCGATTACGGTTATTCTACTCGATCCCGCCAGCCGGCATCCAAAGACTTCTTTTCCTCATTCCCCCTTCCTCTCCACGCGACTCCCGCTTCACGATTATGTTAGGCTTTTGAACGCGGGAGCAACCCCGCCGCGCCGAGGAGTTCGCCTGGCGTCCGTCGTTCCGCAACCGCGATGAGGAGTCGGTCTTGGTCGAGCATTCGTCCCCATCGAAACCTCGGGAGGCCGCTCCCCGCGCCAGCGGCGGCCCGGCCATTCGGCGCCTGACCCTGTTCCGGGTTGAGGTCCCCCTGAAAAAGCCGATCAAGCACGCCTCGCACGCCCGAAACCTGAGCGAGAACGTGGTCGTCCGCGTCGACTTGGATTCCGGCCACTCCGGTTACGGCGAGGGGGTCCCCCGCCCCTACGTCACGGGCGAAACGGTCGACTCGGCGTTCGAGGCGCTTGGGAGGGCCGATTGGGCCCGCGCGATCGGCCGGCCGGCCGATTTCGCCGAGGTCGTCTCCAAGCTTGAACAATTGAGTCTTCCCGAAATCGACGACGACCCGCGCGGGATGGCCGGCAACGCGGCTCGGTGCGCCTTGGAATTGGCGATCCTCGACGCCTACGGCCGGGCCTTCGGCGAGTCGATCGGCCGGGCGGTCGAACTGGCGGACGTCGAGGGCCTGGAGCGGTTCGCCTCGCCCCGCCCGGTTCGCTACAGCGCGGCGATCACGGCCGAGACGACTCGAAAAGAGATCCGATCGGCGATCAAGTTTCGGATCTACGGCTTCCGGCACGTCAAGGCGAAGGTCGGCGTCGAAGGACAAGACGACCCCGCGCGGCTGGCGAGGCTCCGTCGGATCCTCGGCCGGCGAATGGACATCCGGCTCGACGCCAACGAGGCGTGGAGGGCCGACGAACTGCTGGAAAAGGTCGAGCCGCTGCGGCGATTCCGCCCTTCGGTCCTCGAACAGCCGGTGGCCCACGCCGAGGTCGACGCCTTGGCCGACTTGCGGCCCAGGCTGGGCGTCCCGATCATGCTCGACGAGTCGCTCTGCGGCTGGCCCGACGGCCTCGCGGCGATCGAGCGGGGGACGACCGACCTGTTCAACGTAAGGCTCTCGAAGTGCGGCGGGATTTTGCCATCCCTTCGGCTGATCGGGCTGGCGCGTCGCAACGGTTTGGGGGTTCAACTTGGCTGCCATCCGGGAGAAACGGCGATCCTCTCGGCGGCGGGCCGGGGGGTCGCCAGTCGGGTTGGAGGAATCCAGTATCTCGAGGGCTCCTACGATCGCCACATCTTGAAAACGAACCTCACGCGAGACGACATCACCTTCCGCTATGGAGGCCGCGCTGGGCCGCTCGAAGGCCCGGGGCTGGGCATTACGGTGGACCCGGAGTTGCTCGACGCGATGGCGACCGAGAAGCGGGAGATTGACCATGCCTGAGGTTCGTCACGAAGAAATCGGCTTCCGGGCCTCCGACGGCTACGAGCTGCGAACGGCCGTCTGGCCGGCCGCGGGCGAGCCGAAGGGGCGCGTCGTCGTCCTCCACGGAGTTCAAAGCCACTCGGGCTGGTATCATCGGCTCGGCGAGACCTTGGCGGGCGCGGGTTACTCGGCCTCGTTTCCCAACCGGCGCGGCTCGGGACCACACCAACAAGACCGGGGCCACGCCCCTTCGTCCTTGCGGCTGCTCGACGACCTGGCCGAGTGGATGGACCACCTGAGGCAAAGCGAACCGTCTCTTCCCGTCGCCTTGGCGGGCATTAGCTGGGGGGGCAAGCTGGCCGTCTTGACCGCGGCCCGCCGTCCGGATCTGGTCGACGCCCTGGCGCTCATCTGTCCCGGGCTCCAACCGAGGGTCGGCGTCTCGCTGGTCGAGAAGCTTCGGATCGCCCGGGCGGTCTTGTTCAATCGGCGGAAAACCTTTCCGATCCCCCTGGCCGACCCCGCCCTCTTCACCGACGACCCAGAGAAACAGGAGTTCATCCGAAACGACCCCTTGAGCTTGCGGCGAGCCACGGCGGGGCTCTTGTTCGCCAGTTTCGTGATTGATCGGAGGGTCAAACGGGCGCCCGGCAAGATTCGTCGACCGTCGCTCTTGATGCTCGCGGGCCGGGATCGGATCGTCGACAACGCTCGAACGCTCGCGTACTTCGAGCGGATCGCCGCGGCCGACCGCCGGGTCATCGACTATCCCGACGGTTGCCACACGCTCGAATTCGACCCGGACCCAACCCGCTACGCCCGCGATCTCATCGATTGGCTGGACCAGCGGTTTTCCGAGAAGTCCGCGGTTCCATCAACGACCGCTTGAGCTCGAACCTCCCCGGCTCTTCGCGGTCGACCGCGAGGGAGCCTTTTGCTTCGTCGACGCCTTCGAGGAAGCGGGACTCGATTCCAGCTTGAGGGCCAGGGAGTTGATGCAGTAGCGGAGCCCCGTCGGCGCGGGGCCGTCGGCGAAGACGTGGCCCAGGTGGGCTCCGCAACGCGAGCAGCTCACCTCGATCCGGGGCTGGTACGCGCTTCGATCCAGCGACTCGGTCATCGCCTTGGCCGTCAGGGGACGCCAGAAGCTCGGCCAGCCGGTCCCCGAATCGTACTTCGTCCGGGCGTCGAAAAGCGGAGCGTCGCAGCAGACGCAGAGGAACATCCCCTTGTAATGGCCCGTGGCGTATTTGCCCGAGAAGGCCGGTTCGGTCGCCCCCATCCGAGTCACCAGATACTGCTCGCGCGTCAACAGCCTCCGCCACTCGGCGTCGGTCTTCACGACCCGCTCCGACTCGCCGTTATTCGGGTTCGAGGCGGCCAGCGGATCGTGACTCCCGCTGCTGGGCGGAGCCTCGGCGGGGGCCTCGAGCGCCATCGTGAACGAGGCGAACAACAAAACGGCCGGCGCGACGAGCAACAGGCCGCTCGGAAGGCGGAAGGCTCGTGATTCGGTCGGGATCATGGTCATCGTCATGGCGGCGGTCCCCCTGTCTTGGGGAGTTCGGGCGAATCAACAACCAGCGATCACAACAATCAATAAGGCGGCAAGCGGACGCTCATTGGCCCGGCGATCATTCCGGAAGGGCGCTCTCCTTGATCGTTCGGGACGGGGGCTTCAACTCGGTTTTCTTGGCTTCAAAGGCGGCTTCGAGGAGCGAGACCGACGTGCTCGCGGAGAACCCCTCGACGACCACGACGTCGGTCCCCCGGCGCTCGACAACCCGGCAGACCCCGTCGACGCATCGCCAAAGCGAGTCGGGGATCGTCTTGGGCTGGAACTTCTCGTTGTCCATGCGCGAGGTTTGGTAACTGATGAACGCCTCGGCGAACTCGCGGGCGTCCTCCTCGCCGTCCCAGGCGGTCAGCCAGACGAGGCCCAGACTTTCTTCGGGCCCCTCGAAGACCGCGTAACGGTCGCCACCCCACCCTTCGGCGGCGGCTTCGCCTTGGTGTCGGCGAAGCATGACGCCGATTTGGAACTCGCCGAGGACGTTGCGGCCCAGTTCCCTCCAGCCTTCGCCTGGTTCAAGTTTACCGAGGTCCACCAGGGTCGGGTAGTCGGGCTCCTCCCGGAATTTCCGGGGGTGGAGGATCTGCTCGGTCGAGAGCGGAGGGTTTCGGTAGGCGTCGTCAATCGCCTCCCAACCGCCGTCGTTGGCCAGCTTGGCGCAGAAGACCATCCCGCGAAGGTAGGGAAACATCATCGATTCGGCGATCACGGGAGGGGCTTCGCGCAGCGTCTTCCCGCCACCCATCATGGCCATGAACGGCGACATCAGGCGAAGGCCGCGGTCGAGGCGATCGGCGGGAAGATTGGTCGTCTTGGATCCATCCCAATCCTCCATCCCAGCGCCGATCATGGCCAGGGTCGCCTCGCCTTCGATGAGCGCCGAGACCGCCAGCGAGCGGTCGTCGTCGTGTTTGGCGTCCTCGTGCAGGCCCTCCAGGTCGAAATGCTGGTCGGAGAGGGCGTGGACCATCTCGTGGGCGATGACGGTCTTGCTCTGATCCTTGTCGAACTCGTCGGCCTGGCCAAAGAGCCGCTCGAAGAACGTGGGAGGATCCTTCTCTTCGACCTCGGGCTCCTCGATCATGTACATGGTCTTGGTCCGGGGATCGTAGTAGGCGGCGATCTCCTCCGAGTAAACCTGGATCAGGAACCGCTTCAGGTCCATGTCGAGAGGGATGAGGCCGAACGCCTTCAGGGCCTTTTCGTTGGCCTCGAACTCGGCGGGGGTCAGTTCCTCATCGAACTCCTTGAGCAGCATATCTTTAAGGTTCTCGCGCTTGGTGACGTCGCGCTTGACCTCGTGTTTGAACGGAATCCTTCGAAGGCCGGGGAGGATCCGCTCAAAGCCCTCCTTGTAGCGGAGTTGGGCCTCGGTCGGGTCGCCCTGGTCGGCGACTCGATCGCCCTCCTTCAAAAGCGCGGTTCCCGCCCCAACATCGGCGATGGGGATTTCCCCACGCGCGGCGACGGTCGACAGGAGGCACGCGAAACCGATGAGCGCCGATTTGACCACAAGCGGTGGCATGGAGTGGGTTCCGTTGAGCGCGGGAAAACAAGGGGGGCAACAACACGGGATCGACGGCGCTCCGTTCAGGCGATGGCCCGTCGCCTACCGTCCGGGGTGTCTCGGAATCGCGGAGGAGGCGCGGGCGGCGTCGACCTCGGTCACCGTTGGGCGGGAACGGAGAAGCCGCCGCGCCGCCATGACCCGGACCTCGTCGGGATTGCGCGGGCCGTTTCGGGAGTTGAGCGAAACCTTAACTCCATTGGCCAGAAAATCGAGGATGCCGGGCTCGGGAACGCCGAGCATCCGCAGCAGGCGAATCTCGCTATCGATCGAGATTCTCCCGTGGACTCGCGACAGGTAGGCGGTGACCCGATCTCGAATCTCGTCGCTGTAGTTCCGACCAAACTGGTTGCAAAGCGCGTCGATGCGTTGGCCGGCCTCCGGGCCCCCGGCCGAAACGATCTCGTGGAGAGCCCGACGGAAGGCGGAGCGCTCGTCTTCGATCCGCTGTTGGGCCTCGGCCTCCACCCTCGCCCGCGCCTCCTCCTTCTTCCGAAGCAACTCATCGCGCTGGGCGGCCTGGGCGACCGCCTCGTCTTGAAGGGCTTGAAGCATCTCGTCGCGCGTGGGAAGCGGCGGCTCGTCGGCGGGCGCCTTGGGAGGCTCCACGACGATGTCGGGGTCCGGCGCCAGGGCGATCTCGGCGACCGCTTCCGGCTCGGGCTCGGGTTCCGGCTCGGGCTTGGCTTCGGCCGCGGGCGCGGCGGGTTGGTCCCCGGGGCGCGCGAACCCCACGGCCAACGGCGGCGCGGGGGGCTTGGCCGGCTCCGCCTCGGCGACCGCCCCCGGCGCGTCTCCCGCGTTCGGGTCGGCCGGCTCGTTGTTTCCGGGATCGGGCTTCGGGGCGGATTCGACCGGAGACGCGACGACGACCGGCGGCTCGTCCTTGATGGAGGGTGGAGGGAGTTGGAAGCCGGGGGGCAAGGGCTGGCTCTCCAGGGTCAACGGCGTGGGAAGTCCCGCGAGCGAGCCCGGCGCGGACTTCGGATCGGCCGCCTCGCCTCCCCGCTCTCCCGGAAGATTGGATGACGCGACGGCGGCGGCCCGAATGGCCGCCATGCGAAGCTCGTGGTTTCTCGGCCTGACCACCAGGTAGTGATAGGCCGTGAACATCGCCAGCGAGATCACAAGCGCCAGGGGAAACATCAGGAACGGGGGGATCCCCCGATTCCGATATTCGATGACGACGACGGGAGGGGCGTCGGTCCCCGGCTCGGCGGCGGCCGCGGGCGCGGCCGTGGAGTCGGGGGCGGCGGGACTGGTTTCATCCTCGACGGCCGGGGGCTGGTCGGCGGCAAGCTCGGCGTCGAGGTCGGTCGGAAAATCCGCCTCAAGGTCGATTCGTGGCAAGTTGGTCATGATGCGTCGCCCCCGAGGATGCTGGTTGGCCGCCATTCATTGTCGCCGAGGAACCATCCATTCGGCCAGACACGTTCGCCTGGAATCAACATCAGCCCCCCGAGCCGGTCCCCCGCTCGGTTTGGCTCGTGGGATCAAGCAGGCGGTCCACCTCGTCGCTCGACGGGAACCCGCCGCGCGTCTCCAACGTCGCGGCCGACGCGGGAGCCCCCAGGCGCTTCTCGACCTCCGAAGCCGCGAGCCCCTCCAGTTCATGGGCGATCTCGCGGATGGTCCGTCCCTCATGATACGCCGTTTTGGCAAGGGCCGAAGCGTTGTCGTAGCCGATCCGGGGCGCCAGCGCGGTGCACATGGCCAAACTTTGCTCGACATGCTCGCGGCAACGCGCCTCGTCCGCCTCGATCCGAGCGACGCCTTGGGCCTTCTGGCCCGAGAGAAACTCGCGGGCGTCAACGCACTTGCGCGTCAGATGGTCGGCGGCGGCCGTCAAGAGCTCGATCGACTCCAGAAGGTTGTGAGCCATAACCGGCATCATCACGTTCAGCTCGAAGTTCGACCCCATCGCGCCGCTCCAGGCGATGGCCGCGTCGTTGCCCACCACCTGGGCGGCGACCATCATAACGGCCTCGGGGATCACCGGGTTAACCTTCCCCGGCATGATCGAGCTGCCCGGCTGCAACTCGGGAAGCTGAATCTCGCCGATCCCACAGCGCGGTCCCGACGCCAAAAAGCGCAGGTTGTTGGCGATCGTCGAGAGGCTGACGGCCACCGAGCGGAGCATCCCCGACGCCTCGACCACGGCGTCGCGCCCGGCCATCGCCTCGAAGAAGTTCGCCGCCGAGCGGAGCGGAAGCGACGTCTCCCGGCCAAGGGCCGCGACCATCCGGGCGGGAAACTCGACGTGGGTGTTGAGTCCGGTCCCGACCGCCGTGCCGCCAATCGGCAGTTCTCCGAGCGCTTCGGCGGCGCGTTCGATCCGCCGGACGCCGTGCGCCACCTGCGCCTCGAACCCCGAGAACTCCTGGCCGAGGCGAATGGGGACGGCGTCCTGAAGGTGCGTTCGGCCAATCTTGACGACCGAGTCGAACGCCTCTGCTCGCTCTCCCAGCGCCTCGCGAAGCCGCTCCAGGGCGGGGATCAACTGGTTTCGGAGGCCGTCGAGGCCGGCGAGGTGGATGGCCGTGGGGATCGTGTCGTTGGACGATTGGCCCATGTTCACCGAGTCGTTGGGATGGACCGGCGAGCGCCCCCCACGTTGGCCGGTCGCCCGCTCGTTGGCGATGCCCGCGATGACCTCGTTGGCGTTCATGTTCGTCGAGGTCCCGCTGCCGGTCTGGAAGATCACCAGCGGAAACTGGTCGTCGTGCTCGCCGTCGATGACCTCTTGGGCGGCGGCCTGGACCAACTCGCCGATTTTCGGGTCGAGCAGCCCCAACTCGACGTTCACCTCGGCCGCGCACTTCTTGACCTGACCGAGCGCCCGCAGGAAGGCCCGGGGAAACCGCAGGCCGCCGATCTCGAAGTTGCGGAGCGCCCGCGCCGTCTGCGCGCCGTAGTAAGCGTCAGCCGGAACCGCCATCTCGCCCATTGAATCGCGTTCAATCCGTTCAGTCGTCACGGGATGCGCCTCTCTTGCTTAAAATCCAAAATCGAGCGGGACCACCTCGGCCCGCTCGACCCCACCGGATTGCGGAGGAAAACTCCATGCCGCGCGGCGTGACGCGCTGACTTCGATAAACCCTCGAACCAAAATTGGGTTCGTTCGGTCGTTTTTTTAAGCTTGGTGAATCCTCGCCTGGATCTCGCTCCAACGCGGTTCGGCCGCCTCCGCCGCGGGGCCGCCCCTTTGGATCGAGAGCCCGAACCGAGAGGCGCATCACAAACAACCCCATGGCGCGAAACCAGTTACAACCACAACACAACCACGCGTTCCTCGCCGACCCGACAAGAATCCCAAAGTGCTTGATCCGCAATCCTCCACGGCATTCGTCGGTTCCGCCCGGGAAAAGCCTTCTGAAATTTGGGTTCGTTCGCGCGGGTTTGGCCTCACGCGGGCCGCCTTGGGGTAAACCAACTAACTCCGCGCGCACGTTCCCCGTCCAATTATGCCTCAAAATCGTGCGATCGAAGGATTTTTTTCGGCCGATTCGCGTTTCGCGCATGGCGGACCGCCCAAACCGAGGGCGCGCCGGCGTCAGACGCCGCTCGAGGACCAGGCGGCGTAGTGGGTCATCGCCGGGTAGTCGCGGACGAAGCCGAGTTCGGCGAGGCGGCCGGCGATCGGGCTGGAGAGGGTCGGTTGGCCGTTGTAGGTCTCGACCTTGAGAACGCGAAGGTCGGGCGCGACCAATTCCAGAAGGCGACCGAGCGCCGAGTCGATCTCAGCGCGCGAGGCCGAGGCCAGTCCGGTCAAGCGTTTGCCCCGACCTTCGATGATGAGGATGGGCCGACCCGCTCGGATCACCAGGTTGTTTCCGGGTGTTCGGCTCAACCGGGCCGAGCCTCCTTCGAGCAAGGGGATGTCGAACGGGGCGCCCGAACCGTAGAGGTTGGCGGGATCGGCGGCGGAGACGAGGAAGTCTTCCGCGCCCGAGGCACCGGCCCCAGCCAGCGCGGCGAGTTGCTCGACCGCGTCGCCGTCGGCGTACTGGACGCCGGATAGCCCCTCCACAAAGTACCCTCGTCGGATCTCCCCGCGCAGTTCCAGGCGAGAGAGGTGGGGCATCAGGTCGGCCCAGGATGGGGCCCAGGGCTCCAGCGAGAGGATTTCGCGGGTGAGAACTCCATAACGGGCGAGGAGGACCTCGATCCAGGCCAGGGCGCGGGTTCCGGCGTCTTCGGCGGCGGGCTCGATGAGCGACCAGCGCCCCTCGGGCCGTCCCGGCTGGACCCTTCGCGGCCTTGGGCGTCGGAAGCCGCCGCGAGCGGGCGCGGAGGCGGCTTCTCGGAGGGCGTCGAGCATGTCGAAGGCGCCCGGCCGCAGGGGGTCGAAGCGGTCGTTGGTCACGCTCCCCCGCTCCAAGAGCGAGCGAATGGCCCCCCGAAGCCGGCTCGGCTCGACTCCCCGCGCGCGAGCCAGATCGGCCGCGAAGCTCGCTCCTTTCGACGCGAGCGTTTCCAAGATCCAGCCTTCGATCTCGTCGGGCGTCGCCTCGCTGGGATTTTCGGGCCAACCGCCGGCGAAGTCGGGGGCGACGATCGCGGCCAAAAGGTCTCCGCGGTCGGCGCGCGCCGCGCGCCACCGCCACGACCCGCTCGCCAGCGCCTCGTCGAGCCGAGAGGGGCGATAATCGGTCACGCGACTGGGAAGAATCTCCGCCTCCCACAAGCCGGCCGTCGCGGCGAACCCTTGGAATTGCTCCAAGACTTGTTCCAGGCCCTCAATCCCCGCCCCTCGCTCGGCCGGATGAACGCCTTGACGGCGGGCCACGAAGTCGGCGAAGACCTCGGGCGCGACCGCCACGCTCTCCCGACGCCGGGCGGCCACGGTCAGGCGCTGGATTTCCGCGAGGTTCTCCCGCTCGGCCCATCGCGGTTCGTCGGCCTGGTCGAGACGGATGACCTCCTCGGCCTCCACCCAGCGTTCAAGCAGGTCGCGGGCGATCTCGGGGGCGATCGGGTAACGGCGGACCAGATCGCTCAGGCCAACCAAGGCGTGGGTTCGCAAGTACCGCCGGACGATCGTTTCAAGGGCCGTCGCGTCCGGCTTTTTTCGGTCGTCAAAGGCCGACTCGTAAAGCCCGGCCTCCTCGACCAAAATCCAGCGCCCGGGCTCCTCCACCCCGGCCAATTCGATCCAGACCGCCCTGCCCCGCTCCGCAAGCTCTCCGACGAACGCCTCCATCGGGCCGATCAACTCCGACGGCGTCAGGTCGCCCAGGGTCCGCAGCGTCTCGCTCATCTCCTCGATGGTTCGGGGCGGGCGTCCCCGTTGCCGGAGCCGGGTCTCCACGCGGCCAACAGCCCCCTCATCGAGCCCCCGTCCCGCGCCGAGGCCGTGGAGGAGCCCGTCGAGCAGGTCTTCGTCGACCGACGCCCGCGCCGGGCGTTCCCCGTTTCGGCGCGGTTCGTCCCACTCGTAGAGGTAGGCGGCGGTGAATTGGAAGACCAAGTCCGAGGCGAACGGCGAGGCGATCTCGCCCCGACGGGTCTCAACCCGAATGTCGCCCCGGGTGATGGCGTCGAGGAACTCGCGAACCCGGGGCATCTGTAAGTCGTCGTCAAGACACTCTCGGAAGGTCTCGACGACGATCGGAAAGTCGGGAAATTTGCCGACCACTTGAAGCAAGTCCTTCGCCCGCAATCGCTGGAGCCAAAGCGGCGTCCGCTTCGACGGGTCGGGACGGGGCATCAAGAGCGCCCGCGCGGCGTTTTGGCGGAACCGAAGGCCGAACAAGGCGGTGTCGGGCAAGATCTCGCGCACGAGGCGTTCGGCCTCTTCGCCGCTCAGGCCGTCGAGCAAGTCGAGCGGCGGCTCGTCGGTTTCAGGGAGGCGGAACAAGAGGCCGTCGTCGCCGTGCAGGCACGACGCGGTGATCCCATAACGCTCCCGGATCCGCGCCAAGAGGGCGAGCTTCAACCCCTGATGCAGTCGTCCGAACGGCGAGAGGACCGCCAGGGCTGTTTCCCCGGCCGGGTCGCGGAAGCTTTCGACCAGGATCGTTCGGTCATCGGGAACAACCCCGGCGAGCCGCTTCTGGCGCTCAACGTGGCGAATCAAGCGCCGGGCGGCGATCGGTTCAAGTCGACACTCGGATTCGAGCCGCGCTGGGAGGTTTGGGTCATCGAGCCGGCCGGCGATCTCGCGGGTCAATTCCCCGACGGCGGCGCCCAGTTGGGTCGACCGCGGGGCCGACTCTCCCCGCCAGAAGGGCGTGACGACCGGCCCCCCTCCGGCGGGGCTGACGATCATCTTGTGGACGTCGATGTGGTCGATCCGCCAAGCGTTGTTGCCCAGCATGAAGCTCTCGCCCACCCGTCGCTCGAAGACGAACTCCTCGTCCAACTCCCCCAGCCTCGGCCCTCCCTCGCCCAGATAAACCGGGTAGTGCCCCAGGTCGGGAATCGTCCCCCCGCCGACGAGCGCCAGGCGCGAGGTTCCGGGCAAGGCCGCGAGCCGATTGTGCGCGCGGTCCCAAACAACCCGCGCCCGGAGGTCTCGAATCGAGCCGGTCGGATAGCGGCCCGAGATCAAGAGGAGCACGCGCTCGAACGCATCGGCCGAGAGGTCTTCGAACGGATACGCCCGGCGGATCATCTCGTACAGTTCCCGGGCGTCCCACGCGTCCATCGCCACGCAGGCGACGACCTGTTGGGCGAGCACGTCGAGGCAGTTGCGCGGCACGCGCAGGGGTTCGATGTCGCCGGCGATCATGGCCCGGGCCAAGGCCGCCGTTTCCAGGAGGTCCGAGGGGGTCTTGGCGATGAATCGCCCCTTGCTCTCGCCTCCGACAAGGTGGCCCGATCGGCCGACCCGCTGAAGCCCCCGAGCCACGTTTCCGGGCGATTCGACCTGGCAAACCAAGTCCACCTCGCCCATGTCGATGCCCAGCTCGAGCGAGGCGGTGGAGATTACCCCCTTCAGATCCGCTTTCTTAAGCATCTCCTCGGTCGCCCGTCGCTCGTCGAGGCTCAGGCTGCCGTGATGGGCCCGGAGGGGCGGGATGGGCTCCGACCGATCCTGGGCGTCGCTCTCAACGCTCCGATCGGCCAACTCGTTGAGCCGGGCGGTGAGGCGCTCGACCACCCGACGGCTGTTGGCGAAGACGATCGTCGAGCGGTGTTCCTCGATCAAACCCAGCACGCGATCCTCGATTGCGGGCCAAACGGTCCCCTGGTCTCCAAAGAGTCGGCCCTCGCCGAAGGGCCAAATCACCCGAAGGTCGATCGGCTTGCGTCCACTCGCGTCGATGATGGTCACGGGGCGCGGCTCGAATCCGCCGTCCGAATTCGGCCGGAGTCCCCCGAGATAGCGCGCGACCTCCTCCAAGGGCTTCTGCGTGGCCGATAGGCCGACGCGCGCGAAGGGCGTGGAGCAAATCGCCTCCAATCGCTCCAAGAGCAGGGCGAGGAAGACGCCCCGCTTGTCTCCGCAAACGGCGTGGATCTCGTCGACGATGACGTGCGAGACGTTCCGAAGCGCCTCGCGCGCCCGGCAGGTGAGCATCAGGTGGAGCGATTCGGGGGTCGTGATGAGGATCTCGGGGGGCCTGCGCGCGATCTTCGCCCGCTCGCTCGCCGGGGTGTCGCCGCTGCGAACCGCCGCCGAGAGCGCTCGGAGCGGCTCCCCCATCGCCTGGGATTGAGCGAGGATGCCGTCGAGCGGCGCTTGGAGATTGCGCCTCACGTCCTCGTTGAGAGCCTTGAGCGGCGAGATGTAGAGGATCCGAACCCCTTCGCCGCGGCGGGGGCTTCTCCAAAGCAAATCGAGCCCGGCGAGGAAGGCGGCGAGCGTCTTTCCCGATCCGGTGGGAGCGGCGATCAGCGTGTTTCGGCCCGAGGCGATCGACGGCCATCCCAGGCGCTGGGGGAGCGTCGGCTCGCCAAGGGCCGAGCGGAACCAACCCGCGACGGCGGGCAGGAACAAGTCGAGAACGTCCCCCTTCCGATTCGTGGCCACCCCGCGCGATGCTCCAATACCAAAGCGGTTCTCTCGCCCACCACTCTGATTGTCAATTTGTTCAGGCCAAACGGCAATACGAGTCGAAACGCCGATGGATTTGTATCGCCTCCGCGTGGCCTCGAAAAGTTGCATCCGCCGTAGGGGCGGTCCCCCGTGGCCGCCCCGACATGATTCGGTTTCCTCACATGCTCGGGAGGATCGCGCGGGAGTCAGGATCCGAGGAATACGGCGATCGCCAGGATGGCGATGAGTCCAATGGTCAGAACGATCAGCGAGAAGTGGAGCAGCCATCGCGAGTCGCCCGAGCGAGACAACCGCGAATCGAGCCGGGGCGCGGGTCGGAGTCGAGCGGTCAGGGGAGACGGGGGCGCGCGATGTCGGGGCGCGTGCGAGGGCTGAGCCTCGCCCAGGTCGCGGAGGGAGACCAGGCTGGGGCCGTCGTCCAGGTCGGAGTCGAAAAGCCGAAGGTCGGAGTCGGCCAGCGCCGGCGGAGGGGGATGAAAGGCGCGGGCCGCGTCGGCCTCGACGCCCAGCAGCGACCGAACGAGCATCGGGTCGGTCCATCGGGCCAGGTCGGTTCGAAGCTCGGCGCAGTTCGCGTAGCGCTCGTCGGGATCCTTGGCCATCAGCTTTCGGACGATCGCGCCGAAGGCGACGGGAACCCCCCGGGCGACCCGCTCGATCGGCTCGGGATCCTCCATGCGCTGCTTGAAGATCTTGTTGATGGCGTCGCCCCCGCCGAACGGCGGCTCGCCCGCCAGCGCGAAATAGAGCGTGCAGCCGACGCTGTAGAGGTCGCTCCGAGCATCAACCCGGCTGGCGTCGGTGAGCTGTTCGGGGCTGGCGTAGTCGAGCGTGCCGAGCACCGTATTGGCGCGGGTCAGCCCCCCATCGTCGCCAAGCGATTTGGCCAGGCCCAGATCGAGGATCTTGGCGTCGCCGTCGGGCGTGATCATGATGTTCGAGGGCTTGATGTCCCGGTGAACCAATCCCAGCTCGTGCGCCGCCTCCAAGCCGTCGAGGACCTTCAGAAAGAGGCGGGCGGCGGTCGCCGCGCGGAGGGGGCCGTACTGGTCGCTCTTGACCATGTCGTACAGGCTCATCCCCGGAATGTATTCCAAGACCATGAAGTGGACGTCGCCGTCGTTGCCGTACGAGAGCGTCCGAGCGATGTTGGGGTGGTTGCACCGCATCGAAAGCTCCATCTCGCGACGGAACCTCGCCAGGCTGTTGGTCTCCTCCAGCGCCCGCTTGGGGGGCAACACCTTGATCGCCACCTGTTCGCCGCCGTGTTCGGGAACCGCCAGAAAGACCTTCCCCATCCCTCCTTCGCCGAGCGGCTTCAGGATGCGATATCCACCCAGGAAAAAACCGCGGGTGGCGCCGGCGAGCAGCTTGCGCGCCTGGTATCGCGTCAGCAATCCCCGGCGCACGAGCTCGCGCGCGGCGTCCTCGGCTCGGCGCGGCTCGTCGCGACCGGCCTCGTCGCGCAAGGGCTCCAGTTCCCCCGGCGCAACCAATCCCGATCTGGCGACGCCCGCCAGAAAATCATCCAGACCGATCATCAACCGACCTTCGCGAAGATTCCGAGCTGTCCACTCTCAATCCCACGTCGGCTTCGTCGCCCCCGACCGGGGATCGCCTCATTGCTGCGTAACGACGTGAATGATCAAACAGGTGATGTTGTCCTTCGAATCGTTCTCCAGGGCGATGTTCTTCAGCGCCACGGCGGCCTGCTGAGGGTCGTCGACCGAGCCGAGGACCCTGGCGATGACCTCGTCGGACACCACGCCGGTTAGTCCGTCGCTGGCCATCAGGAATCGGTCGCCCGCTTGGACGTCCATGACCCGGAAGTCTTCGGGGCCGCTCCGGGCGTCCTTGCTCCCCAGATAAAGATAGAGCACGTTTTTGAACTTATGATGGGGAAGCTCCTCGCGCGTGATGGTTCCGGCCTCGACCAAGGCGTCGGCCAGCGAATGGTCCTTGGTCAGTTGCTCGAGCGCGCCGTCGCGCAGGCGGTAGGCCCGGGAATCGCCGATGCCGGCGACGTACACCTTGTCCGGGCGAAACTGGGCCAGGACCACCGTGGTCCCCATGTTCGAGAACTCGGAGATCGCGCCGGAGCTGCCGAGGATTTCCTGGTTGACCTCGGCGACCGCCTCGCGGATCGCCTCTTGAACGCGCTTGGGGTCGGAGAGGTCGGCGGGAAGACGCTTGGCGATCTCGCGCGGGATTAGCTCGACGGCCATCAGGCTGGCCTGCTCGCCGGCCTGTTGTCCGCCCATGCCGTCGGCCACGATGAAGAGGTTCGAGGGCT
>Ga0180220_1001541_pt1 | contig 16766 bp, 20 predicted proteins | sample eDN5th37CBELigBY_FD_151335 | JGI IMG/M metagenome (GOLD analysis project Ga0180220, IMG submission 151335) | Enriched backyard soil microbial communities from Emeryville, California, USA - eDNA 5th pass 37_C BE-Lig BY (version 2) (version 2) | ecosystem: Environmental > Terrestrial > Soil >...
ATTGGATATCGTAAGAGACAGCGTTCTCGGGAGCCTCCCACGTAATCTCTGCGTTATGCCGCGTCGTCCCCTGGTGGAACGTGGCGTATTCGCTGATCTGTACGTTCGTGGGTGCGAGCTGAGCGCGCGGTGGAACGACGCTGACCGGCAACGGGTCCAGGCGCACGCCGTTGTCGATGGCGCCGAACTTGCCAGGGTGGTGGAATACGCCGGCGATGTCATAGATGATGCCGCCGTCGCGCTCCTTGACCGAAATCACTCTGACGTGCTGCGTTACGAGGTCATCGGCGTCCACCGCCCAGGACGCCTGAGCCGTAGGTGCGGCGCTAAACTCTGGACTCACCGTTATTACGCGGTCCGATACCAGCACGACAGGCCGGGATTCCGTCGTCCCGTTTGGCAGGTTCACGGTCAACGTGTTGCCAACCTGGATGGCATGATCGCGATCAACAGTAACTGTGGTCGTGGACGCCTGACGGATCAGGCCGCCGATGGCGCGGCCCGCGCGATGTTTGTCAGCGACCTTGACGATACTGCCGGGTTGGGGGATGACGCCCTCCAAGCCAACCGCGAACGCCACGCCGCCAGTCTCAAGGCGGGACGTGTAGAGTTGATACAGCCCAACTCGCTGTGCCTGGCCCCGGGTCGCGCATCCGAACGCCGTAACCTCGGTCTTGCGAATCCCATAGCGCTGGATGCCCTCGTCATCCTCCACCACATCCACCTTGGAGCGGTAGAAATCACTCGGGTCATTCCAGGACACCAACGCCACTGTCTTGCGCGTGGTGATATCTGCGCCCGTGTACTCGAACCGCCCATCAATGACCTTGCTGTTGGTGTAGGTGTACACCGGGTCGCTCGGCGCATCGGCTACCGCGACAACCTGTCCGTTGGCCCAATACGCCATACCACGAAACACGCTCGCCAAGTCGTTGATGACCTTGAGTGCATCGGCCTGGGACTGGATGTAGCAGTTGCACGTAAAGCGCGGTTCCTGCCCGCCCTGCCCATCGGATACGAGCTGGTCGCAATACGCGCCGATCTGGTACAGAGCGTACCTGTCGATCATCGACGCATCCACACGGTCCCCGAGCCCGTACAGTTTGCTGGTCAGGATGTCATAAAAAATCCAGGCAGGATTATCGGTCCAGGCGCGCTTGAACGTGCCGTCCCAAACTCCAACATAGGTCCGCGTCTCAGGATCGTAGTTGCTCGGTACGCGGATAATCTGCCCTCGCCATCGATACGCACGCGCGGGGATGCTCTGGAACTGCGACGCATCGATCTTGATGCCGACCAACGCCGTCATCGGATACCTGAATTTGCCATCGATGACTTCGGCATAGTTCGTCAGCATCATCGTGTCCGAGATGGCCGTGTTGTTTGCCTCTGGCGTGATCCGACGTACTCGCACCGTCCACCCGTCCTCCGTGGGCGGCAACTCAATGCGGTGCGTGCGGCTGTAGCCATTGACAGATTTTCCGTCAGCGCTCGTCGTAAGGACGTTCTCAAACGAGCCGCTGCCTACCGCCAGGTCGATTGCATATTCGACCTTGTAGCCAACACGGTCTCCTGCGTTCTTCCCCGACTCAATGGCGCGCATCAACTGCGGCCACTGCAATGTCACCCGCACCGCCGAGAGGTCAGGATTGGTCAACAACTGGGTCCATGGCTGCGTGGTTTTCACCTCCACACCAACCGAAGTCACGTTTGCCGAGGCCGGGAACCCTGGGATGTACTCCTGGTCCTGCGTGCCGTTTCGCGTTTCGACCTGCACGTTGCTGAAATTCAGGGACCCGTCCTCGTTCTGGATCGGCGTTCCATCCAGATAGATATCGCGCAGCGGCTGAAACGGGTGCGCCGGGCCATATACCTCGCCGTTGCTGATCACGTCCAACAGCGCGGCATAGGCGATGCTGTGCAAGCTGTCGGGCTGTTCTACAGGCGTGCGCGCGCTGCCGCCGCCGCCCTTCCCGCCACCGCCAGAGCCGATGATGCACTGGCCGCCGCGGCGATCTTTAATCTCAACGCTCATGCTAGGCAGCCTCACACTCAACAACTGGCGCAAATCTTGTGCGCAGCGCGGCCTTTACCCGCTCGTCATCGATTAGCTCCGCCCACTGGCAAGCAAGCTCATGCTTTCGGGATCGCCACGCAAGATGAGCCTCCGCTGCGTCATCAAAAAGACCAATATGCTCTCGCCTCGAAAGAAATGGGTTGGAGCACTGAGCAACCAGCCGACCCGTTTTCTTGTGCCTGCTGACCCCAACAGGAAGTCCGCGGTCCGACTGCTTCCCGTCGAGCAAAAACCTGTTTAGGTCGCGAGGAACAAAGGCGCACGTTTCCGGCGAGTAAATTTTGCAGCCAGCGCTGAGAATGTCTTTATCAAGTTCCAGGCCCGGCTGGTACCTTGGCCTGGCCCAGCGCATGAACCCGGAAAGATTTAGCCACTCATCGCGCACCGCGCAATCAGCATATGTTGGGTACTTGTTCCTATGCAGAGACGAACAGCATCTCTGGATCATGTTGTACCAAACGATATATAGCCCACGAACAACCACGTCCTTCGACCGAACAGAAGCGCCATCAACATCGTTCACGGCAACACCGCACACTTTTCTGATCATCCCGACCTCCTACTGTGAATCTTCGGAATAGAGGTCCCCCGATACCGTCACAGATCCGACGGTCATCTCGCCATAAAGCAGCGGCACCGGGTTGCCCTGGGCAGTCACATTCACGGGTCCATTGAACGAGTACGATGCCCCGTTGTCGGGGCTATCGACGCCAGTCAAGCCCTGTGGCTGTTTGGTCAGAAGTTGCGAAACCCCACCCAGCACCATTGAGACGCCCATGCCGAATACCATCCCGCCCAGAAGGCTCCCCGCCTGGAGCGCGCCACCCACCAGCGTCACGCCACCCGTCAAGAACGCCGCGCCGATCAACGCCGCCCCAAGAATCACCTGGAAGAAGCCCCCTCGCCCGGAGCCCTGGATGACTGGTGCAATGCGGATATCGTCGTTCCCAACAGGAGCATTCAACATGTCCTCGCCAATGTTCTGTTTGCCGATGAAGCAGGCGTAGGCAATGCCCTTGTCCTTACTCTCATACAGAGCCGCCTGAAATCCAGGAACCATCTGGCATAGCGCTCGAATAGCGCCGGCGGTGTCGTTACAGACGAAGCGGTGAACCCTCCCAAATGCCGCGCCAAGACGGCCATAGAGACGAATGGTCCTGAGACGGTCGGGCATAAAAAAACCCGCCGAAGCGGGTTGTGCGATGGCTGCGGAAATGCTCAAAGCAGACTCCTGTGTCTCACTATCATTCTGGTGATGTCCCGCCAGTACCCCAAGTACGAAACCCTCTCCGACAAGCGCGGCATCGCATGGTGCAGCATGGCGTTCGGGACCGGATGCAAACCGGGCTGAGATTTCAGATCGGCGTCACCGAGATAAACGCCACCATGGTTTGTGCGGTCGCTGCGATACTGCATGAGGATCACATCGCCATACCGCGGGCCATCGCTGACCTCCGAGAACCCGGCTTTGGAAAAGTTATTCAAGTAGATCTCGCCGTACTCCGGCTTCTGCCACCAGTAGTCCGGGCGCTCGAAGTCGGGCAGGTCGATGCCAAGTTCGCGCGCATAGAAATCCTGAATCAGCCCATAGCAGTCGAGACTGCCGTGGTGAAACGTCCGGCCCACCAGCGGCGCCTGGTAGCCCGACGGCTGGAAGGAATGCCACTCATCAATCGATGGGCCATCCTCCCCGGCATGCTGGCGAACGCTGACGATGTGCCAAGGCAACCCCGTTGCCTCGCAGCTCACAAGATCGGGCTCGCTGGGTTTCGCATCCCTGTCGATGTGCGAATGCACCACCGCCAACATCTGCCCCACCTCCTCGGCTGCCGCATAATCCTCTGCGGAGATAACGAAGTCTCGCCCATCTGCTGCCACGTTTCGGCAGGGGAAGTACACCTGCTTGTTTCCCTGGGCAAGCAAAAAGCCACAGCACTCCCGTGGATACTGTTCGAGAGCGTGGGCCTCGATCTCTTTGCGAATGGCTGCGCGCATCAACGAATCCTGTCTGCAGAGGCAAACCCGCCGTAAGACAAGGGTTGCCATTCTCCGAATCTGAGCTTGCAATCCGATGGCCTGCCGCCGCACTTGTCTTGGCTGGGATCATTGGTCGGCACGCCGTCTTTCGTAAACATCGCTGACCCTGTATAACCGCAGTACGCGCCTCGGTACTGCCCCTCTGGCCCAGCTATAGTCAGCCACCCGCATTTACCAGCAATGATCTGCCGGCGCGGAAGCTGGACTCCCTCAAATTGCAGCGGCGACCCGAGCACGAATGTCACCGATTCCGGCACATCGGTCTTCTTCTGCGTGATGATCCAAATCTCGTCCGGCAGATGCTCGTTCGGATCGGCGTTAGGGTTGCCGCCCTCGAAGTTCACCGCATCCAAGTATTTGGCAAACGTGCGGTGCCTGATTAATCGAGCGCCCACCAGATCGTCCATCGCCAAGCACAACGCCGTCACGACGCCCTCAATCGGGTTGCCTTCACCATCCTGTCCAATGTTTCCCACCGTGATCTCCGGCATCGGCTGCTGGCCATCGCCCGAACGCTCGAAATTCGTCGCCGTGATCGCCCAAGGCAAGTACGTGTTCCCCTGCCATACGATGGGACCAACGTTATGGTTGTGGTAACGCTCCACCGTTCCGCCGATGCCAGTGCAGTCGATCTCGTAGAGCGTCACCAAGTTGCCGGGGGTTAGCTTCTGCACGTCTTCTAGGATCACGGCTCGAACCTCTGGGTAAAAGTGACGCTCAGCGAGTAGGTTTTGTTTCCCTTTGGGTTGATGCGCAACCCAGTAGCTTCGTACAGCCCTTCCTCGCCAAGTGGCGGGGTCCATTTGAACGGCTTAAAGCCCTGATGTTCGCGTATGAACTCAATGACCGGCTGAACATCCCACTGCGCCCCGGCGAACTGCAATTGCCAGGACTGTGTGATGTTGTTGATCCCATCGCCGACAACTTGCTTGTAGCCGTCGCCAAACTGTGCCGTCAGAATCCGTGCGGAGTCCTCGCCGGTAGGCTCGACAAGGGGCTTCCAAGAAAAGGTCTTGTGTGCCATCAGAGCATCCCGTATTTGGCCTGCCACGCCGTCCCACCTTGACGGTAAGACTGCGCCTCTCGCTCCCGAATCCTCGCGTCCACAAATCGGCCAATCTCCTCAGCGAAATTCTGCCACCCAGCAGGCGCACTGGTTTCGGTTTTCCCTCCATTGGAGACATTGACCGTGACGTTCACGCCAGCCGCACTGCCTTGAGCGACCAGGCCCGCCATAGCGCCAGGACGCCCGGCGATACCGCCAGACGCATGACCTGGGCCTCGAATTGCACGGCGAAGTGCGTTGAACCCAGCTTCGCCGCCCAACGCGCGGATCTCTTCCTGGTTCAGCACGCCTTCGCCTCGATGGACAATGCCAGCAGGTTCGTACTTGCCCCCATTGCCGGTATAGCCGCCAGCGTCGAACTGAATGTTGTTCAGCAGGCCCCCACCCGTACCGCCAATGCCAGGAAGACTTGACCCGGACACTGATCCGCTGCTGGCTCCGCCAAGCAGCCCTCCGAACAAAGAAGCCAGCGGCCCTGTAATGTATTGCTGTGCGGCGATCCTGATCATGTCGCGGATGATGCTGTCCGCTAGATCGCTGGACGACAGCTTCCCGGTACGGGCAAATTCCACAATGGCATTCTCCATGCCCTGGAAAGACTGCGTTGCCAGATTGGATACAGACTGGAAGACGTTGCGCGCGTCATCCGAGTAGTTGGAAAGGCCGTGTGATGCCCCCAGCAACCAGCTTTCATGCAACTCATCCAGCGTCTGGTAGTAGTTGTTCTGCATCAGGATGCGCCGCTCAAGTTCGGCCCTGATCTTCGCCGTTTCCTCCGCGTACCGGGCACTGTCGATCAGTCCGCTCTCAGCGCCCTTGGCCAAGGATGCCTGATATCTCGCAAACTCCCGATAGATCGAGCGCATAGATTCCGCGCGCTCTGTCGCCTTGTCGCCCAATCCAAGCGTGTCGAGTACGCGCTGGTACTGATCATTGGCCGAAGCTCGCGCCTCGAACATCTGAGCGCTAATTTGAGCTGCACGCTCATCGAAGGCCAACTGCGCCTTCTTGATTTCGGCTTCGCGCTCAAGGGCGGCATTCAACTGGTACTGCGAGCGCAGCTTGCTTTCCAGGGCGAGGACTGACTTTTCTTCCGCCGTCGGGGTTTGCTTGGCCTTGATGTCGGCGATTCGCTGCTCGAACTTCGCCAGATCCGCCTGTGCCGACGTGAGCTTGTCCGTGCTGTCCAACTGCGCCCGAAGTGCTGCCTCTTGCTGGCGCAGGGATTCCAGCATGCGAATGCCGGCATCAACCCGACTACCAGATCCACCCTCGCGCCCCTTGTTCCTCTCGCGGTATGCGGCAATCTGCGCCTCGATCTCGGATTCTGCCTTTCCTGCTGCCAGACCGACTTGGCGAATCCGGGCAATCTCCTTCTCCATTTCGGCTTGCTTGGAGAGGTTGCGCTCAACGATCTTGTCGAACTCCTCCCGCGCCGCTTGCTCGCGTTTGATGGCATCAGCGCGTTGCCCCTCCTGTTTAGCGGTCTCCTGCTCCGCCTGCAACTGGTCTCGCAGGGACTGTGCAAGCGCCTGCGCGCGAGACAGCGCGGCGTATTCATTCGCACTCGGCGTCGCCCCCTGCTCGGCGGCAATACGCAGATTGTCCTGGATGGCGCGAACCTCACGCTCGGCGGCTCGGACCTTGTCGGCAAGCGTGTCCTCTCGACCAATGCCCTTCATCAAGTCCCACGCTTTCTCGGCCGCCACCCGGACAGCATTCCAGCCGCGCTCCAGGTATCCGAGCTTCCCCTCCACTTCGGACAGGCGCTCCTTCGTCACACGAGCATACGTCTCCTGCGCAAGCCGGGCCGCGTCTTGCGTCCTGCCCTGCTCTTCCAGTGCCCTGATTTGCTCGTAGGTCGCGCGGGTCAGGAAGTTGTAGGTGTTGTTGAGTTCGACCGCCGCCTTGGTGGGTTCGTCGGCCAGCTTGGCAAACTCGTCCACCACGTCGCTAATTTCCCGCCCGAGAATCGCATTCGACCGCAGGGCAACATCGGCCACCATCTCAAACTGCGTGCTGGCGATCTTGCCCGACTTCGCGATTTCGGTGATCGCATCGACCGCCTTCCCCCGCGTCACCCCGGAAAGGCCATCCAGGCGGGCGGCCATGTCGGACAGGCTGTCAGAGGTCAGTCCAACAGCATTGCCGGTGACGATCAGATGCTTGTTCAGCTCGTCCATCTCCGACGAGCCGGAGTACCACGCCGCCCCGAGTGCCGCTGCAACTGCCGCGGTTGCCGATATGGGCGTCACCATGCTCGCGAACGTCGAAGCCAGCGCCTGGGCCGCCGGCCGGATGCCGCCGAACATATCCTTCAATTGACCGCCCTGTTGGATAAGTACGGTCAGCGGTTTCTGCCCGCCTTGCAGGCTGGTCACGATGTCGGTGATCTGCGCTGGGACGCCGCGCATCGCCCATTCCATCTCCTTGGCGGACAGCGTTCCGGCCTTCATGGCATCCAGCCGCGCACGCTCCGCTGTCTCATGTGCGCGAATCTTGCCGAGCAAGGCATCCAGCACAGGGCCTTCCGCGCGCAAGGCGGCGTTGTAGGCCACCTGCTCGGTGCGTGTCATACCAAGAGTATCGACTTGACGGATCAGCGCATCGACACGGCGCTTCTCCGCTGCGGAAAGCTTCGAATAGTGGGCCTGGGCCTCCCTCGACATGGAGTCGATGCTTTTCTTGGCGCGCGCGACCGCTGCTTCTACGCCGCTCGCATCTCCGGTCAAGTCGATTCGCGCTACGCCGACAACCTCTGCCATTTCCTTCCGCCCATGAAAAGGCCCCGGTCAATTGCCGGGGCCAGATAAAATAAAACCCGCCGAAGCGGGTCAATCAAGAACAAAAACAGGCACCATCAGAGGGCTAAACAATGCCAGACTTTCCCGATGCTTATTCAGAAAACCTTGATGGATACTCCAAGCACTCGAAGGCTATATTCACACCGAACTCAACTGATGCCTTGAATTTTCTTGGGTTCGTTTCCTCAACCGGAACCGAGAATACTCTTTTAACGATTCTCAGCGCTGGCTCAAACTCTACGCCGTCAGAAATCTCTGAAAATGTAGCTCCGTGCTGGCGCATATCCATAAACTGGGATGCAGCCACAGACACGGTTCTGCACATCGAGATCGTGACGTCATCCGCATCAAGCGTTTTTGCAAAAGCGGCGCTATTGCCAACAAGCCCGATTATCAATGCAAGCAGAAACCGAGTTGAGCCGCCTCCCAATTGCTTTGAAGCAGCAATCAATCCAATAACAAGCCTCGCCAATGCCTTTCTCATCTCGCCTCCCTAAAGGTGACGAGATGATACCAGTGCGGCAAGGGCGTGGGCTACCTGTCCTTGTAGACCTGCGTCAGCACCGCATCCTCGATCACGCGGATGCCGTCCAGCAGTGACTCGCGCTCCTCTCCTTCGACACTTCGCCGATCCAAATCGGCAAACAAGACGGTGTAGTTCAAGCCAGTAGGCCCGCCAGGCCCCTGTATCCACTGCGTCCGGTATCGAAGATACATCTCGAAGGCCGGCCAGTTCTCGTCCCACACGGTGCATATGACTGGCGGGAAGTCCTCGGAACGCACGCCGAACTCCGCAAGCTCTGCGGCGCTCGGCGGCTTGTCGTAGAGGGCCTTCACCGCCTCGATCAGTTTCCCTCCAGTTTCACCCGGCGAGTCTCGTGAAACCCCTTGAGGATCGCGTCCAGGATGCCTGAGCGTTCATCTTCCATCTCGACAAGGCCCTCCACGGACAGCGAGTAGTCGGCATCCCACTCCTTCACCACGTAAAGCACCATCTGAGGCAGGAACGGTGCGGTCGAGCCTTTCAGCTCGTCGTACCGGGCCTGCATCTCGCTTGCCTTGCGGTTGTGGAACGTGACGTTCAGGGTGTTGGACTCGCCGCCGCCCACGATTTCCAGCTTGGCGGGGAAGGTCTTGGGCGCGTTGCCTTTCTTGATCGCCATACTTACACCTCGTACCGGGTGAAGCGACTGATTTGCGAGAACGTCGCTGTGTTGGTCATGTTCTCGTTCATCGTCAGCGACGGATCAGCGTCAAAGGACGGGTAGACGTAGTAGAAGATCAGGGCACCGTTGGGCAGCGCAGCGCGCAGCACCACGGCATCGCCAATCTGGTCCAGATGGTCCAGGGCCATATACCAGGCACGGGCCGGGTCATAGTCCAGCGTCACCGTCATCGACTTGGCCGACTTGAAGGTCGGGCGCTGCTTCTGCTGGCTGGACCTGTCTTCCAGGTATTGCCACTGGAAGAAGTTCTGATCGCCGCCTGTCTTGGAAACCTCGCGCACCTGGGACAGTTGAACCCACTGGTCAACCACAAGGATCGAGCCCTCTCCAGCGCCTGGCTGGAAGCGCGTCGTGTCGGTCGTATCAAGACCTTCCAAGGTCGCGCTCGAACCACTGGCAGCGGAGAGCCGGAAGACCCGATCATTGGCATCAGCCCAGTTCGTCTGCAACACCACAATGTCGTCGGTCGTCGCCGTGAACCCCGAGGAGTCAGCCGTTGCCACCGCCGGATTAGCATTGGTGATGTTGGAGATCTCGCCGGCCGGAGCAAGCGACGCGGATACTGAGAAGATCGTGCCATTGGGGAAGTAAGACGCCATTTGCGGCCTCCATAAAGAAAAAGCCGCCCGAAAAAGGCGGCAGAATTGAAAAACCCGGCACGAGGCCGGGTCAGGGTATGAGTGTTGGGTTGTTGGCGCTTGCTTCTAGCGGACCCTGAGCCAGAGCCCAAAGTCCTGCCGACTTCCGTACAGTTTCATGGCGTCGTCGTAGGTTCCAATCGATTGCCCGATCGTTTCGGCGGCGGCGAAGGCTGTGCCCTGCTCAATGATTCGCTGGCGGACCTGCAAGGCCAGTTCGCTTGCTTCGGCCCGGCTCCTCGCCCAGCACGCAATCTGCACCCGATAGTGCTCGCAATCGGGCAGCTTGCGCTCCAAATAGTCGTAGGCCGAGCCACCGACCGTCTGGTATACGATCAGCGGAAACAACGGGGCGTCCGGCGTCGCGTCCGGGTAGCAGCGACCATCAACCAGTATCTTCAGCAGACTGAACAGCGCCGCTTCCATTTGCGTATTGCTCCAAAATCTTCGGGTTCGCCAGCAGTTCGCTGGTGCGTTCGCGCCCCCGGTCCATGGCCGCCTGCATCGCAATGCTGATCGCGGCGTCGTAGGCCGGACGGAGAAATGGATACGCCGGAACCCACTTCGGCTCCGGCAACTTCGCCTTCTTCGGGTAACCACCCTGGATCGCATTGAAGCGCCAGTGCCCGAATTCCAGAAGGTGTCCGTGCGGCGCTTTCTTTGCGTTCCAGGAAACCGAGTACGTGTGCCTCCCAACCTCCGGCAAAGACCGCTTGTCGCTATAGGCCAAATAGATCGCTTCCTGAAGCAGTCCGGGCTGAGGCGGATTCGTAACGTTCGATCCACCCCTCAGCGCCGTCGATCCATCGAACACCGGAGCGCGCACCCTCGCCTCGTCCCGGATCACGGTTCCAGCCGCGACAAGCATTGAGCGCGGCAAGTGCTGTTTGGCTGCCCCGGCAAGCCCGTCCAGGCGCTTGTACACGTCCCCGAAGTCGAAGCTGATCTTGCTTTCAACCATGGGAGCCGCCTTCTTCGCATACGAGGTCAGTCCAGTCGTGGCCGGCCAGATCGTGGCGAACCTGCTTGATGGCAAAGGTCATGCCGCCGTAGACCACGCGCATGTCGTCGGTCACCGATGGCCGGTAGCGAATACGGAAGCTGTAGGCCACTATCGACCGCGCCACGCCATCTTGGGCGTCTGTCATAGACTTTGATGCGCTGACGCCGCTTTGCGTCTTGACCCAGGCCCAGGGCTTGGCGAAGTCCTCCCAGGAGTCGATGGGCTGACCTGCATCATCCTGGCCTTGGCTACGCCGCTGGATGGTGATCTTGCGGTTCAGGTTGCCGGCCTCCATCAGACCCCCCAACCCACGCGGTAAGGCGTCAACAGGCGAATGGCGCGGTCCGACAGTTGCGGCTGCACATTCGCTCCGGCCTCGCGGTTGGCGTACATGTCCGCCACGATGAACAGCACGGCCGCCGTGAAGGCGGGATTGGCGAGCATCGGCCTGTCTTCCGCCCGCTCGATGGCCGAGTCCACATCTTCCTGAGTCCCGTACACGTTGCGGTTCAGGTAGTCGGAAGCGGCTCCTTCCGCCGCATCCACATAGGCCGCGATCAAGGCATTTTCGCCCGCATCGTCATCGACGCGGAGATGACTCTTGACCAGTGCAAGATCAACGATGCTCACCCAAACCTCCGGAATGCGTAGGAACCGATGCCTTCGCGGCCCAAATCGGTTTCGGTAGTGTTGTGCTCGACGCACTCAAAGCCCTGGCGCTCGAACCAGCGGATCAGGCCGGAACTCGTGTGATACCAACAATGTTCATCGCGCCGGAAATGCTTGCTGCGAAGGACGTGCTCCGGCCCTTCGTAAATCGGCAGGCTTGTGAAAACCCATTCACCGGCACGCGCAACGGCGGCAGCAGCGTCGGGGATGTGTTCGAGCGAATCCCAGAACGTCAGCGCCCGGAACGACTCGATGTACATGTCTTGGTACAGTCCACGCTCTTGCAGCCATTCGACGGCAACCGGGTTTACGTCGTAGCCATAGGTAGGTTCGTCGCGCTCGACCACGAATTGACCCGCGCCGATGCCAACGTCCAGCACCGGTCCGCAATAGTGCCGCGCAACCAGGTCAACCCTGGCCTTCGTCAGCGCCCTGCCCATCGGGGTTTCGGCCTGACGCTGGTAGCGGGCGAAGTAGCTTGCGTCATAGGGCATGTCCGATTCGCGGACGTTGTAGTAACCCATGCCGAGCGCTGGAATCCACACCAGTTCGTTTTCCAGTGCTGCGTTGAAATGCTCGTCTTTCGTCAATTCCGTTCGCCCAATAAAAAGGGCGACCCAGTGGGTCGCCCTGCTGTCTGAACCTATTGCCCCTAAAGCCCCATCTCATCCAGCCAGCGCGAGAATTTCTCCTCGAACCCGCTGATTTCCTTCTTGCAGTCGTGCTGCATGTCGGTGCAACGACACGGCCTGTCGGGCCACGCCCAGCCTACGCGCGACAGGCCCATCATCCGGCTGTCTGTGATCTTCTCCGGCGCGTTGTGCCCAAGATTGCCCCCAAGGATGCAGTACAGCGGCACCTTCGCGCTGATGCAGGCCGGGACGATCCAGCCAACACCGCCCACGACCACGGCTGCCTGCTGTACCGCCGCCAGCATCTGAGCCACGTTCAACTCGCCCCTGTGCCACACCAGATCAGCCGGCGGTGGGTTTCCGACGATCCATTCCTCGCCGGCTTCCAGGTCGGCCAGCGACACCACGTAATAGCCTCGCTCGCGTAACTCGGCAGCGGCTTTCGCCACATACTCAGGCTTCGGATTCCTGGCAGTGTTGAGCCATTCCTTCCTAGCCGTCACAGGACGCACGATTGCAACCGGCTTTCGACTCCGAATCGGCGATGGGCCGAAGTCCGGCAGATCGAACACCGGGTCGGACACGCCAAACTGCCGAGCCATCGCGCTCGGAATTGACCCGACGCGAAGCTCCCTATGGCCGTATCCGACGCAAAGCACCGGAGCATCCCTCGGTTCTGCTGCCCATTGGTATGCGCTGGATCGCGCATTCTTGCGCTGGGTCCGTAGCCGTGTCTCCGGCTTGACGCACTGAACATTGCGCAGGTCGGCGAACAGCTCTGGCCACGGCGTGTCCAGGTACACGTCAGCGTCCAGGCGACGGATGAACGCCCGCTGGTAGATGCAGTCCCCCAGGCCGCGCATGCCGCGCACCACTACCCGCTTGCGCGCCTCGTCCAGTGTCTTGCCCAGATCGGCGCGCGGGAAACACGTCAGCGCGGTTTCCCGGCTGCAATTCACCACCTTGACGCCATCCAGCCGCTTTGCCAGCGCCTTGAAATGGCCCGGCCAGCGCTCGACCGTTCCTGCATCACCAAGGCCAGCCGGGTGCTTCCCATGCCAGTGAGTCTTGCCATTGGTGTGCTGGCAGTCGTACCCAAGCAGGATGATTCGCTTTGCCCCGAACCTCACCGCCGACGCTATGGCGCCAGCGCCGCTATTCGGAAACTCGTCCGTCCCAATCCTCGTTGCCCCGAAGCAGTGCGCCGCCGAAGTCAGCAGTTGTCCTGCAAAAGCCGCCTTGACCTCGTCGATATGGATGCGCCACCAAGCCGCATCCATCGCAAACAGCGCATCCGCCCACGGCGCAATCCGAAACGTGGTGTTGGTTACGACGACACGTCTTGCTTCTTCGGGCGCCCCCGCTTCGCGCCACCTTCGGACTCGCTCGACATCGGCTGCGGTGAGGCTTGGGCCGCTGGCGATGCAGACCGTTGTTCCCCAGCGGCCGGCGAAGGGTCGGGTGTCTGGGCAACGATCTTGAGCATGCCCATCGCCTCGAGTTGCTGGGCCGTGAGCCGGTCGATCAGGAATACCCCCTTACGGGGTGCCCGGACCGTGCCGCCATACTCGAAAGACTTCAGAGGCAACGCCTCCACTTGATCCACCATGGTTTCCTCTCAGAAGATGCGGGCGGCCGAAGCCGCCCGCGTTACCCCATCAGCTCGACGCCGACAGATCGCCGGTCACGAAGGCTTCGGGCCGATATACAGCGAAGGCCAGCCGGCGCTCGGCGCGGATGGTCACCATGTTGTTCTCGAAGTCCTTGTCGTTCTCGGTGGAAACCAGGATTTCGGTTTCCATGCGGTCGAAGATCTGCGATGCCAGGCGGAACGCGCCGACCAGAAAATCGCCCTGGACGATGGCCTGGGTTTCCACCACCGGCAGGTTCCACAGTCGGGCGGGGGTGCCGTCCTGGGGCCGCGCGATGATGTAGTTGCCGTTCTCGTCTTTGATCAGCTCGATCTGCGCCCAGTCGGTCGGGTGCAGGACGACGCCGGTCGCCGGGTACTCGGCCAGAAACGCCTGAAGGATCGCCAGCCGGATGCGGTCGATGCCTTGGACCTTCTCCGGATTGAAGGCCGGAACGAACGCCTCTGCTTGAGGGATGATGCCGTTCAGGTTGGCGCCAGTGCCGTTGCCGTACAGGAGCTGGGCTTCTTCGCGCAGATCGAGTCCGTAGGTGGCGCGAGCGTCGATATAGCTCGCCAAGCCGGATGCGTCATCCAGAATCTGCCGGCTGCCCTTGAACAGGTGAGCAATGGTGCGCACCGGGGCGTTAGCCAGGCCAAAGGTCAGTTCCGAGTACGGCTTCGCACCGCCTTCCGACACCATGGCAGCGTTGTTCGTGAAGCCCGTTTCCTTGACATACTCGATGTTATTGCTCTCGGTCGTACCAGGCGCCACCAGATCACGGATGGTAAGGCGACGGTTGGGCGGCGCCACGATCCCAGGGCGGCGGTCAGGCTGCACCAGGTCGCCACCGGAGCCCGTCACAGACGTGATGGCAGCCTGAGGTACGGCAACCCGATATGCGCCGCGCGAGGACGAGTTGACGTTCTGTTCGGCCAGACCGGCAGCCACCAGTTGACCGGCGGTCTTGGGCCGTTCCGGATCGTTCGGTTCGCGGCGAGCGCAGACCTCCTTTTCCAGTTCGGCGATGCGGGCCTGTGCTTCGCCGTGCTTGAGCAGAAGCTCGTCCACCTTGGCGCGGGTTTCGGCATTCACCTCACCCGCGTTTTTGGCTTCCTTGATGGCCTGCTCGGCCAGGGGTTTGATTTCGTCGCCAATACGCTTGATATTGGCGTTCAGGTCTTCGACCTGCTTCTGTACTTCGCTCATATGAGCCTCCATCGGATTGATTGATCCGGGGAGGCGGAGCGACAGAAGGGGCCATCAGGCGTGTTCTGTCAGCGTGCCCGGCTGAATTCGGGATTGGGGTACTACTGGTCTTTCTGCGCTTCCAGCCAGCGCTTCCAGGCCGCTATGGCGGCTTGGGCGGCGCGAAGCAAGGCTTCGTGAAGCGCGAGGGAATGGGCCTTCATGCAGCCTCCTTCATGCGAATTGCCGATGCCGTCTTGAGAGCGGCAGAAAGATCAATGACAGGCGGATCACCTGCACCGCGTTCGCCGGGATCGCCCTCGGCGCTGCCAGCGGGATCGCCCGCGCTGGACTTGAATTCGGATATCAGCTTCATGGCTTCGGACTTGGGCATGCCCGTCTGCCGCAATGCGGCCTCCAGGCGGCGCACGGCCGAAGCGCTTTTCTTTTCGCCCTGCTTCACCTGATCGGAAGGCAGGAGTTCGTCCGCAAAGCCCTGCTCGACAGCGGAACTGCCGCCGATCCAGGTTTCGCCGTCCATCTGCTTTTGAATGTCGGCCAGTTCCTTGCCGGTGCGGGCTACGTAGATATCGGCCATCGCAGCGTCAAACGGTTCGAGCTTTTCGGCAACAGAGCGTAGGTCATGACGATTGCCAACCGCCAGCACCCAGCAGTTGTGGATCATCAGGAAGCCAGCGCGGGCAATCTGGATCGTGTCGCCCGCCATGGCGATGATCGATGCAGCCGAAGCCGCAAGCCCAAGAACCTTGACCGTCACCTCGCCGTCGTGCTCGCGCAGCAGGTTGTAGATCGCCAGTCCTTCAAACATGTCGCCACCAGGACTGTTGATGTTGACCGTCACCGGCCCTGGCCCCATGTTTCGGAGTGCGGCGGCAACGCGTTTTGCCGTGACGCCATCTCCAGTCCAGTAGTCGTATCCGATCACGTCGAACACGCTGATCGAGCGGTCCTCGTCGGCGGCCGCGCGGATGCCGGAGTTCCATCGGTCCAGCGCGCGCGGCAGAATCGCGCTGCTGACGGCCGCGCACGGGCGGCCCTCCGGCGCGGCCGGAAGGTTTCTGACATGCATGGGTTACTCCTTGGTTTCGGCTTCTTTCAGCCAGTTGACGAGGGCAGCGCGTACTGCCCCCGCTTCGTTCGATTTGCCCAGTTTGTCGAGCGGCACCATGTTAGATTGCACCGTCAGGACATCGGCGTTGCCGCCCTTGCGCGGCAGATTTTCCTTGGTGCGTACATCGTCTCGGGTGTAAACACCGTTTTGCAGCATAGTCGAGTACAGTTCCGCGCGGGATTTGCTGTCCGCTCGAAGGAACCCCTCCAGCGCGTATTCGGAGTACAACGTTTGCCGCTCCGCCGCCTTCAGCAGCTTGGCGTTGACACTTTGCTGAATCTGGTTGGTGTAGGTCGAGATGACGAATACCAGGAACGAAATCATTTGCTGCTCAAGGCCCGTGCCCCAATTGCTACCCTTGTCGGTATGGCCGATCATCCAGGGCGGAGTGCCAAACCACCGGCAGATTTCCTCCACCGACCAGCCGCGCGATTCGAGCAATTGAGCGTCAACCGGGTTGATGCCGATCTTCTCGGCCGACATGCCCTGTTCCAAGACTGGAGGACGCCCCGCATTCAAGGCACCAGTCACCGTCCGGATGTACTCCTTAAACTCCTCGCGCTGATCTGGCTTGATGAAGTGCTCGATCTTGAACGCCACGGTCGGCATCATGCCGTTCTTGAATGTACTGTTGGCAGCATCCTCAGCGGACATGGCCGAGCC
>Ga0180220_1001544_pt1 | contig 16741 bp, 14 predicted proteins | sample eDN5th37CBELigBY_FD_151335 | JGI IMG/M metagenome (GOLD analysis project Ga0180220, IMG submission 151335) | Enriched backyard soil microbial communities from Emeryville, California, USA - eDNA 5th pass 37_C BE-Lig BY (version 2) (version 2) | ecosystem: Environmental > Terrestrial > Soil >...
GCACGGTGCGCTGCATTTCGGTGACTTCCTCGGGACGTTCGTCGACCAGCAGCACGATCATGGTCGCGTCGGGGTAGTTGGTGGTGATGGCATGGGCGATGTGCTGCATCATCACCGTCTTGCCCGACTTGGGGCTGGCGACGATCAGCGCGCGCTGACCCTTGCCCAGCGGCGCGAAGATGTCGAGAATGCGGCCCGTGATGTTTTCTTCGCTCTTGATGTCGCGCTCGAGCGTCATGACCTCGTCCGGATGCAGCGGGGTCAGGTTCTCGAACATGATGCGGTGCTTGATGGCCTCGGGTTGCATGCCGTTGACCTTGTCCACCTTGACCAGGGCGAAATAGCGTTCGCCGTCCTTGGGCGTGCGCACCTCGCCTTCGATCGAATCCCCGGTGTGCAGGTTGAAGCGGCGTATCTGCGAGGGCGAGATGTAGATGTCGTCGGTGCTGGCCAGATACGAGGTATCGGGCGAGCGCAGGAAGCCGAAGCCGTCGGGCAGGACTTCGAGCACGCCGTCGCCGAAAATCTGCTCGCCCTGCTTGGCGCGCTTTTTCATGATGGCGAACATGATTTCCTGCTTGCGCAGGCGGCTGGCGTTGTCGATGTCCAGGCTCGATGCCATTTCGAGCAACTGCGAAACGTGCAGCGCTTTTAGTTCTGTGAGATGCATGAGAAGAAAGAAGGGGATTCGTGCAAAGTGGGTGGCGGGCCCGTGAGGGGCCCGCGCGCAAGGCGGTGATTGCGATTAAACGGATTCGTCGAGGAAGGCGGCCAATTGGGATTTGGACAATGCGCCCACCTTGGTCGCGGCGGCCTTGCCGTCCTTGAACAGCATCAGGGTGGGGATGCCGCGAACGCCGAACCGGGCCGCGGTGTCGGGGTTTTCGTCGACGTTGAGTTTCGCAATGGTAACACGGCCTTCATACTGCTTGGCGGCCTCGTCCAGCAGGGGGGCGATCATTTTGCAAGGGCCGCACCACGCAGCCCAGTAGTCGACCAGAACCGGCCCGTCGGCCTGCAATACCTCGGCCTCGAAGCTGGCATCGCTTACGTTTCGTATTAATTCGCTCATAGTGATAAGGATGGATGTGGATACTAAAACTGTGCGGATGGACAAACCGTGTAATCCCCGTCCCGGTTTGCTTTCTGCTTAGGAAATGCGCATTGGCTGGAACCTGGCTGGGACCTGGCCGGAACGTTGTTCTATTGATGGGGCGCCGGTTTTTTGTCGATTTTTCCAAGCATACCACTCTCGAGCGGGCGCTGCATATGCCCGGACGCTGGAACCAAGGCGCTTTTGCGCCTATCCAACGCCTACCGATACAAGCGAGCGAGATCCGGCGAGTCCCTCGAGGCGGACTCGCGACGGGCCGCCTTGGCGGGCCGTTTTGTACGCGCTTCTTTTCACGCTGTTGACGTCCGGCCGGGCGATGTCCGTAAAATACTGTTTTTTCATCCACCGAAATTTGGGGACAATTTGGCTACATCACGTTACGACGAAGCGTCCATCCGGGTCCTGAAAGGCCTGGAGCCCGTGCGCCAGCGGCCGGGCATGTACACCCGCACCGACAATCCCCTGCACATACTGCAAGAGGTCATCGACAACGCGGCCGACGAGGCGCTGGCGGGGTATGGCAAGCAGATCAAGGTCACCCTGCATACCGATGGCAGCATCTCGGTCGAGGACGACGGGCGCGGCATTCCGGTCGGCCTGCATCCCGAAGAGCAGGTGCCGGTGGTGGAAATCGTCTTCACCCGCCTGCATGCGGGCGGCAAGTTCGACAAGAAAAGCGGCGGCGCCTACGCCTTTTCCGGCGGCCTGCATGGCGTCGGCGTGTCGGTGACCAACGCCTTGTCCTCGCGCCTGGAGGTCACGGTGTGGCGCGACGGCAAAGAGCATCAACTGGTGTTCGCCGGCGGCAACGTGGCCCAGCCCCTGACCGAGACCGATACGGTCGGGCGCCGCAAGAGCGGCACGCGGGTCAGGGTCTGGCCCGATCCCAAGTATTTCGACAGCGCGGCCATTCCGGCGGCCGAACTGATCCACTCGCTGCGCAGCAAGGCGGTCCTGCTGGGCGGCATCAAGGTCGTGCTCGTCACTGAAAAGACCGGCGACACCCAGCAGTGGCAGTACGAAGACGGCCTCAAGGGCTATCTCAACGAGGCCCTGGCCGACGCCGAGAAGATCGTGCCGCTGTTCGAAGGGCGCCAGTACGCCGGCGAAGACGACGAAAACTTCTCCGAAGGCGAGGGCGCGCACTGGGCGGTGGCCTGGACGACCGAGGGCAACGTGGTGCGCGAGTCCTATGTCAACCTCATCCCCACCCCCGCCGGCGGCACGCACGAGGCGGGCCTGCGCGAAGGCCTGTTCAATGCGGTCAAGTCCTTCGCCGAATTGCACGGCCTGATTCCCAAGGGGGTGCGCCTGCTGCCCGAAGACGTGTTCGCCCGCGCCAGTTTCGTCCTGTCGGCCAAGGTGCTCGACCCGCAGTTCCAGGGCCAGATCAAAGAGCGCCTGAACAGCCGCGACGCGGTGCGCCTTGTCGGCGGCTATGTCAAGAACGCGCTTGAACTGGCCATGCATGCCAATGTCGATCTGGGCAAGAAGCTGGCCGAGACCGCCATCCGCCAGGCGCAGGCGCGGGCCCGCTCGGCCCAGAAAGTCGAAAAGCGCAAGAGTTCGGGCGTGGCGGTGCTGCCCGGCAAGCTCACCGACTGCGAGTCGTCCGACGCCTCGCGCACCGAGATCTTCCTGGTCGAGGGCGACTCGGCCGGCGGTTCGGCCAAGATGGGCCGCGACAAGGAATTCCAGGCCGTGCTGCCCTTGCGCGGCAAAGTGCTCAACTCCTGGGAGGTCGAGCGCGACCGCCTGTTCGCCAACAACGAGATCCACGACATTTCCGTGGCCATCGGCGTCGACCCGCATGGGCCGGACGACAAGGTGGACCTGTCCAATCTGCGCTACGGCCGCATCTGCATCCTGTCCGATGCCGACGTCGACGGCGCCCATATCCAGGTCTTGCTGCTGACGCTGTTCTTCCGTCATTTTCCGCGCCTGGTCGAGGCCGGCAATGTCTATATCGCCCGGCCGCCGCTGTTCCGGGTCGACGTTCCGGCGCTGGGCAAGCGGCCCGTGCGCAAACTGTATTGCCTGGACCAGGGCGAACTCGATGCGGCGCTGGACAAGCTGCGCGCCGACGGCGTGCGCGAGGGCTCATGGAGCATCAGCCGCTTCAAGGGGCTGGGCGAAATGAGCGCCGAACAGTTGTGGGACACCACCATGAACCCCGACACGCGCCGCCTGATGGCCGTAAGCTGCGGCGAACTGGGCGTCGAAGCCACGGTGCGCATGTTCGACATGCTGATGGGCAAGGGCGAATCGGGCCAGCGGCGCAGCTGGCTCGAAGAAAAAGGCAACCTGGCCGACGTCGACATCTAAGAGAACATCATGGACACTACACAAGCAGGTTTATTCGACAGCGGCGACGACGGCGACAGCCTGGTGCTGGGCTATTACGCCGAACAGGCCTATCTGGACTACGCCGTTTCGGTGGTGCGCGGCCGGGCCCTGCCCGACGTGGCCGACGGCCAGAAGCCGGTGCAGCGGCGCATCCTGTACGCCATGGACGCCATGGGGCTGGGCCCCGGCGCCAAGCCCGTCAAGTCCGCGCGCGTGGTGGGCGATGTGCTGGGCAAATACCATCCGCACGGCGACCAGGCCGCCTACGACGCCATGGTGCGCATGGCGCAAGACTTCTCCCTGCGCTATCCCCTCATCGACGGCCAGGGCAACTTCGGCTCGCGCGACGGCGACAACGCGGCGGCCATGCGTTATACCGAGGCCCGCCTGACGCCTTTTGCGCGCGTGCTGCTCGACGAGCTGGGCGAGGGAACGGTCGACTTCATCCCCAACTACGACGGCAGCCAGCAAGAGCCCCTGCTGCTGCCGGCCCGCCTGCCCGTCATGCTTCTGAACGGCGCATCGGGCATCGCGGTGGGCATGGCCACGGAAATCCCTTCGCACAATCTGCGCGAGGTAGCGTCAGCTTGCGTGGCGCTGCTCAAGAACCCCAAGCTGCCCGACGAGGCGCTGCACGAACTGGTGCCCGGGCCGGACTTCGCCGGCGGCGGGCAGATCATTTCTTCGCCCGAGGACATCGCCCATATCTACGGCAGCGGCAGGGGCTCGATCAAGGCGCGCGCGCGCTGGCGCTTCGAAGAGCTGGCGCGCGGCCAGTGGCAGCTGGTGGTGTACGAGCTGCCGCCCGGCACATCGGCCCAGAAGATCCTCGAAGAAATCGAAGATCGCACCAATCCCAAGGTCAAAGCGGGCAAGAAGAGCCTGACCGCCGACCAGCAGCAGACCAAGGCCCTGGTGCTGGGCGTGCTCGATGCGGTGCGAGACGAGTCGGGCAAAGAGGACGCCGTGCGGCTGGTGTTCGAACCCAAGACCAGCCGGGTCGATCGCGACGAATTCGTCAATCTGCTGCTGGCGCAGACCAGCATGGAAGGCAGCGTGCCGATCAACCTGGTGTGCATCGGCACCGATTCGCGCCCGGCCCAGCGTCCCCTGCGCCGCATCCTGACGGAATGGCTGGGCTTTCGCACCGAGACGGTTACGCGCCGCACGCGCCATCGCCTGGACAAAGTCACCGATCGCATCCATGTGCTTGAAGGACGCATGGTGGTCTACCTGAACGTCGACGAAGTGATCCAGACCATACGCGAGTCCGACGAGCCGCGCGCCGCCCTGATGCAGCGTTTCGATCTTTCGGAAAGGCAGGCGGAAGACATCCTGGAGATGCGCCTGCGCCAGCTGGCACGGCTCGAGGGCTTCAAGATCGAAAAAGAACTGGCCGAGCAGAAGGGCCAGCAGCAGCGCCTGCAAGAACTGCTGGACAATCCCTCGTCCCTCAAGCGCATGATCATCAAGGAGATCGAGGCGGACGCCAAGCAATACGGCGACGAACGGCGCACACTGATCGAGGCGGCCGAACGGGCCGTGCTCGAGAATCGCGTGGTCGACGAGCCGGTTACCGTCATCGTGTCGCAGAAGGGCTGGCTGCGCAGCCGGCAGGGGCATGGGCACGACGCCTCGCAATTCAACTTCAAGGCCGGCGACGCCATGTACGACGCCATCGAATGCCGCAGTACGGACAATCTGGTGGCCATGTCGAACACGGGGCGGGTCTACACCGTGGCGGTATCCAGTCTGCCCTCGGCCCGCGGCGACGGCCAGCCCATCACGTCCATGATCGACCTGGAGGCGGGCGCCCGCATCGTGCAGATGGTGGCCGGCAACGAGAACCGGCGCTATCTGATCGGCACGCGGCTGGGCTACGGCTTCATCACCACGCTCAAGGACATGACCACGCGCCAGCGCGCGGGCAAGCAGTTCGTCAACCTCGAGAAGGACGACACGCTGCTCAAGCCGCTGGTGCTGGCGGACGACGATCTGCACCTGGCCCTGCTGACCGGCAAGGGCCGCTTCCTGGTGGTCGAGCTCGCCGAGCTCAAGACCTTGTCGGGCGGCGGCCGCGGCACGGTGCTGATGGGCCTGGATGCGGGCGACGGCATTGCGCAGTGGGTGGCGGCGGGTCCGGATGGTATCGTGGCCGAAGGCGTGTATCGCAACAAGCAGACCGAACAGCTGCTGGATGCGGGCGAATTGGCGCCCTATATCGGCAAGCGCGCGCGCAAGGGCAGGGCGCTGTCGCTGAAGGTCAAGCAGCCGGTGTTGCGGCGCGCTTAAAATGGCTTTTTCTATGGATGAGTGCGTAGTATGAGTTTCAAGGTCAAGGTGCTGCCCAGCGAGCACGAGTTCCAGGTTGCGCCGGGGCAGTCCGTACTGGATGGCGCCATGGAGGCGGGCATCGTGCTGCCTTACAGTTGCCGCACCGGGGCGTGCTCCACCTGCAAGGGCAAGGTGGTGTCGGGCGATTACGACGCCGGGTCCAGCCCGGCGCAGATTCTTTCGCCGGAAGAACTGGCGGAAGGCTATACCCTGTTCTGCCAGGCCAAGCCCACTTCCGACCTGGTGGTCGAGGCGCACGAGATCCGCATGGCCAGCGACATACAGATCCGCAAGATGCCCGCGCGCGTCATGGGGCTGGAAGACCTGGCGCACGACGTGAAGGCCATCCAGCTGCAGTTGCCGCCTTCCGAGCCGTTTCGCTATTACGCCGGCCAGTACATCGAATTCATTCTCAAGGACGGCAGCCGCCGCAGTTATTCGATGGCCTGCGCGCCCAACGAAAAAAACCTGGTCGAGCTGCATCTGCGCCATATGCCGGGCGGGGTGTTTACCGACCACGTATTCGGGGCCGGCGAAACGCAGATGAAGCTGCGCGAGATCCTGCGTGTCGAAGGTCCGCTGGGCTCGTTCTTTCTGCGCGAAGACAGCGACAAGCCAGTTGTGTTCCTGGCCAGCGGCACGGGTTTCGCGCCCATCAAGGCCATCGTCGAACAGATGATCGCCCAGGGCACGCAGCGCCCGGCCGTGCTGTATTGGGGCGGCCGCCGGCCGCGCGATCTGTACATGCACGACAAGGCGCAGGAATGGGCGCGCACGCTGCCCGGCTTCAGCTATGTGCCGGTGGTGTCAGAGGCCCAGGCCGAAGACGGCTGGACGGGCCGCACCGGCTTCGTGCACCAGGCCGTCATGCAGGATCTGCCCGATCTCTCGGGCCATCAGGTCTATGCCTGTGGCGCGCCCATCATGGTGGAAAGCGCCCGCCGGGACTTCACGCAGCTCTGTGGCCTGCCGGATGAAGCGTTCTTTGCCGACGCCTTCACTTCGCAGGCCGACGTGCATTAAGCACGGGCCGCGCGGTCCGCGCAGCGGCTCGACGTTTATAAGGTGAAAGCCATGAAAGTAGCGGTACTGGGAAGCGGAATCATCGGCACGGCGACGGCCTGGTGGCTGTCGCAGGCGGGGCACGACGTGGTCGTGATCGAGCGTGAGAACGGCCCGGCGCTGGAAACCAGCCGCGCCAACGGAGGCCAGATCTCGGTGTCGTATTCAGAGCCCTGGGCCAATCCGCGCATGCCATTGCGGATGCTGAAGTGGCTGCTATCGGACAAGGCGCCCATTTCGTTCCGGCCCCGGCTCGACCTGCGGCAGTGGGCCTGGGGGCTGGCCTTTCTGCGCGAGTGCCTGCCGTCCCGGCTGGCGCCGAACATACGCGCCATGGTGGCGATGTCCGAATACAGCCTGGCCACGCTCAAGCACATGCGCGCCGAGCTGGGCATCGAGTACAACCACCTCGAACGCGGCATTCTCAATTTCTACCAGGATCCGGTCGAATTCGACGCCTCGCAGGATGCCGCCGACCTGATGCGCGATTTCGGCCTCGACCGGCGCATCGTCACCGCCGACGAGGTGATTCAGATCGAGCCTGCGCTGGCGCCGGCGCGCGCCACCATCGTGGGCGGCGACTACACCGCCGAGGACGAGTCGGGCGACGTCTACCTGTTCACCACCGCGCTGGCCCGCTTGGCGGAACAGGCGGGGGTGGAGTTCCGCTTCTCGACCCAGGTGAGCCGCCTGCTGGCGGCCGGCGGCGAGGTCCGGGCCGTCGAGCTCATCGACTCGCAGGGCCTGTACCAGACGCTGCGCGCGGACGCCTACGTCGCCGCGCTGGGCAGCTGGACGCCGCAACTGGTCAATCCTCTGGGAGTGCGCTGCCCGGTGTATCCCGCCAAAGGCTATTCGGCCACGTTCGATGTCGTCGACGCCATGGCCGCACCCACCGTCAGCCTGACCGACAGCGCCCACAAGGTGGTGTATTCGCGCCTGGGCAATCAGCTGCGCATGGCGGGGGTTGCCGAACTGGGCGGCTATTCGCGTGCCCTGAATACAACTCGTTGCGAAAATTTGAGGGAGATGGCGCGCGCCTTGTTTCCAAGCGCGCTCGATTTTGATAATGTTCGTTTCTGGTCGGGACTTCGCCCGTCCACGCCATCCAACGTCCCTTTGATCGGCCGCACGCGCATCCCCAATCTCTATCTCAATACGGGGCATGGCACCCTGGGCTGGACCATGGGCGTGGGTTCGGGCCGCGCATTGGCCGACCTGATCTCCGGCAACCGTCCGGAGCCCGAGTTTCCTTTTCTAGGTTAGGTTAGTCATATGAAAGTACATCGTCTTTTCGGCACCCGGCTCCAGCGTATGCCGAAGGCGGTGGGCGGGGCGGCCGTGGCGGCCGCCCTGGCAGCCATGTCGCCGGCCGCTGCGGCAACCGACATCACGGTGTGGCACGCCCTCAACGCCCACAATTCCACGGTTTTCGAAAAGCTCGTCAAGCAGTTCAATCGCCAAAGCGGCGATGTCAAGGTGCGGCTCGAATCTTTCAACAGCCCCGAAGTGCTGGAAAGCAAGCTGGCGGGCAGCGCCAAGGGCGCCGCGCCCAACCTGGTGCAGCTCGAAGCCAGGCGCTCGCCCGACCAGAACGACGGCCACAGCAACGTCAAGCCCTTGTATTCGCTGCTGGCCAAGCATCCGATCAAGGATGCCAAGTGGTTCATCCACCCCGAAAGCGGCTTCGCCCGCGACGACAAGAGCCGCCTGCTGGCCTTCCCCTACATGGCCGAAGTGCCGGTCATGTACTACAACATCGGCGCTTTCAAGAAAGCCGGCCTGAAGCCCGAGGTGCCCAATCGCGCCTGGAGCGAGCTGCAGGGCCAGCTCGTCGACCTGGCCAACAAGGCCACCCGCAACTGCCCCGCCACCAGCGACCAGCCGGTATCGATCAATCTGGAGAACCTGGCGGCCGTCAACAACCAGTTCTTCACCTCGAACCAGAACGGCAAGGCCAAGGGTGCGCCGTCCTTCGCCTTCGATACGGTGTATGTGCGCCATCTGTCGCTGATGATAAGCTGGGTGCGCAGCGAACTGATGGTCAAGCCCGAGTTCGACAGCAGCGCCACGCAGCGCTTCGCCAACAACGAGTGCGCCGTGCTGCTGTCCGAGTCGGGCAACCTGGGCGCCTTCCGCGAGGCGCGTTCGCTCGACTTCGGCGTGTCGGGCCTGCCGTATTACCCGCAGGTCACCAAGCAGCCGGGCAATCCTTTCGTGGACGGCGCGGCCTTCTGGCTTACCGCAGGACAAAGCGCCGACCAGGAAAAAGCCGTGGCCGAATTCCTGGCGTGGCTGACCCAGCCCGAGAACGCCGCCGCCTGGTACCAGGAAACCGGCTTCCTGCCGCTGACCGAACAGGCGTTTGCGGCCACGGGCGACAGCTACTACCGCAATCTGGGCGACTGGCGCCATCTCGTCGCGGTCTACAATCAGAAGCCCGCGGTCACCGCCAGTTCGTTCAAGATCAAGAACTATCCCAAGATTCGCGCCATGTTCCATCTGACGCTGCAACGCGCCCTCAGCGGCGAGCAGTCCGCTCCGACCGCGCTCAACACCGCGTCGGCCCAGGCAACCAGGCTGATGCGCGAAAAATAGGATCTCCATGACCGATTTGTCCGCTTTCCCGATCACCAAGAAGTGGCCCGCCCGGCATCCCGACCGCATCCAGCTGTATTCGCTGCCTACTCCCAACGGGGTCAAGGTGTCGATCATGCTCGAAGAGACCGGGCTGCCTTACGAGGCGCATCGAGTGGGTTTCGAGAACAGCGACCAGATGACGCCCGAGTTTCTGTCGCTCAATCCCAATAACAAGATTCCGGCCATCATCGACCCGGACGGCCCCGGCGGCAAGCCCTTGCCCCTGTTCGAGTCCGGCGCCATCTTGCTGTACCTGGCGGACAAATCGGGCAAGTTCATTTCGCAGGACCCGGCCGCTCGCTACGAGACCATACAGTGGCTGATGTTCCAGATGGGCGGCATCGGGCCGATGTTCGGCCAGGTGGGCTTCTTTCACAAATTCGCCGGCAAGGACTACGAGGACAAGCGTCCCCGCGATCGCTACGCGGCCGAGTCCCGGCGCCTGCTGGGCGTGCTCGAGGGCCGGCTCGAGGGGCGCGACTGGATCATGGGCGAGGACTACACCATCGCCGACATGGCCGTCTGGCCCTGGGTGCGCAACCTCGTCGGCTTCTACGAAGCGGGCGAACTCGTGGGCATCAAGGATTTTCCCAACGTGACGCGGGTGCTCGCCACTTTCGTGGCCCGGCCGGCCGTCGCCAGGGGGCTGGATATTCCTCCGCGCAACCCGCCTGGGGCTTGATGGCTTTCTAGGCGTAGAATCCTTTCGAAAATCGCGTGAATCAGAAAGGAGACGCAATGAGCTATGAAGTCATCGTCGTGGGCGCGGGCCACAATGGCCTGGCGGCGGCCGTGCATCTGGCCGCCCAGGGCCGCAAGGTGCTGGTGGTCGAGGCCCGCGATGAGGCCGGAGGGGCCGTCAAGACGCAGGAACTCACGCTGCCCGGCTACCGGCACGACCTCTGCGCCATGAATCTTTCCAATTTCGCCGGTTCGGCCTTTTGCCAGCGCTACAAAGGCGAGCTCGCCGCACATGGCCTGGAATTCGTGCCCGCGCAGCACTGCTTCGCCTCGGTGTTCCGCGATGACACTGCGCTGGGCGTGGGCGTGAACCTGGAAGAGACCGTGTCGGCGATCCATGCGCTATCGCCCAGGGATGCCGTGGCATGGAGCCAGATGGCGGCCCGCTTCAAAGAGACCGCGCCGCATCTTTTCGGACTGCTGGGGTCGCCCATGCCCTCGTGGGGCGCGGTGCGCACGCTGTTCAACGCCTGGCGCGGGCAGGGCATGGGCGGCTTGTACGAACTGCTTCGCCTGGTGCTGGCCTCGCCGCGCGATTTCCTGGACCGCCATTTCGAAAGCGACAAGCTCAAGGCCATGATGGCGGCCTGGGGCCTGCACGTCGATTTCGCGCCCGACGCGGCGGGCGGCGCCCTGTTTCCCTACCTGGAGTCCATGGCGAACCAGAATTTCGGCATGGTCATCGGCAAGGGCGGGGCGGACACCATCATCCGCGCCATGACCGGGCTGTTGCGCGCCAAGGGCGGTGACATCATCACCGGCGCGCCGGTGCGCAGCATCACCGTGCGCGACGGCGCGGCCACCGGCGTCGTGCTGGAGGACGGGCGCGAGTTTGCCGCGGCGCGCGCCGTGGTGGCCAACCTCAATCCCAGGCTGGTTTTCGGCGGCTTGCTGCCTGCCGGGTCGGCGCCTGAATCCTTCGAGTCCAGGGTGAGGGCCTTCCGTGCCGGGCCGGGCGCGATGATGATACACCTGGCCACCGACGGCCTGCCCGACTGGAAGGCCGGTGCGCACCTGCAAAAGTACGCCTATGTGCATGTGGCGCCGGACATGGCCATGATGTCGCGCGTCTATGCCGAAGCCGCCGCCGGCCTGCTGCCTGCCGAGCCCGTGGTGGTGGTGGGCCAGCCCACGGCTCTGGATCCGTCCCGCGCGCCCGAGGGCAGGCACGTATTATGGCTGCAGGTGCGCGTCCTGCCGGCGCAGATCCGCGGCGATGCGCTGGGCCGGATAGAAGGCGCCGACTGGGAGACCTGCGGCCAGGCATACGCCGACCGCGTGCTCGAACTGCTGGAAAACTATGCCCCCGGCCTGCGCGACAAGATACTGGCGCGCCGCGTCATGACGCCTGCCGATCTGGAGCGCGAAAACCCCTGCCTCATCGGAGGCGACAGCCTGGGCGGCAGCCATCACCTCGACCAGAACTTCCTGTTCCGGCCTGTGGCGGGCTATTCGCGCTATCGCACGCCGATCAAGTCGCTGTATCTGTGCGGCGCGTCCACCTGGCCCGGCGCGGGCACGGGGGCGGGTTCGGGCTTCATGCTGGCCAATATGCTGGCGAAGTAAAATGGTGCTTTGAATCGGTACCATGCATTGGCGCGATATGGATTACGAACAACGCTTCATCGACATCGAGATAAAGCTCACCGCTCAGGAAGACCTGACGCAGCAGCTGAGCGAACTGGTCTACGAACAGCAAAAGCAGATACAGGAGCTGCAAGCCTTGTACAAGGCGCTGGTGCGCAGAATGAACGAGGGCGAGGCCGAAGGCCCCGACCCGTATGCCCAGGAAAGGCCGCCGCATTATTGATCGGCATCATTTATCCGTCCGTTGCCCCTTCTCCGCCGGAGGCCTCGGGCTATTGGCGTCCCTTCGAACGCTCGCGGTTCATTTCCATCGGGCGCCGGCGCTTCGGGCCTTTTGCGCCGCCGCCACAGGGTCAGGTAGACGGCGGTGTTTCCCGCGACCAGCAGCGCGGCCAGCCCGGCCTGCATGCCGCGGGTCAGGCCGGGCGGGTAGATCAGCGGCCACAGGTAATGCTGGATGAAGCCGCCGTCGTATGTGCCTTGGCCCGCCAGGGCGCGCAGATGATTCTCCAGCGGCGTCAGCGGGCATATCCATCCCATGGCGATGACGGTCGCGCCCCAGGCGAGGGCGGGCAGGTGCAGCCAGGCCAGGCGCCGGCGCCACAGCGCCAGCAGGCCGCCGAAGATCACGAAGGCGACGAAGAGGCCGTGGACGATCAGGACGGCGTCGGCGGCAAGGGCGTAATTCATATGGAGTGGACGTCGGGTTGCGCCGGTCGGGCGTTAAAATTGGCGGCATCATGACTCGTAACGATACCGACGATTACCGCGCGTTGTTTCTAAGCGGCCTACCCTTGATGGACGTGCGCGCGCCCGTGGAGTTCAACAAAGGGGCGTTTCCGGGCTCCGTCAACCTGCCGCTGATGAACGACGCCGAGCGGCACGAGGTGGGCGTGTGCTACAAGCGCAATGGGCCCGAGGCGGCCGTCGCTTTGGGGCACCGCCTGGTCAGCGGAGAACTCAAGGCCGAACGCATTGCGGCGTGGGCGGATTTTGCCGCATCCCATCCGCAGGGCTACCTGTACTGCTTCCGCGGCGGCCACCGTTCGCGCATCACGCAGCAATGGCTGGCCGAGGCCGGCATACCCTACCCCAGAGTGGTGGGCGGCTACAAGGCCATGCGCGGCTTTCTGCTGCAGACCCTGGAGAGCGCGGTGGCCGAATGCGGGTTCACCGTGTTGGGAGGCATGACCGGCACGGGCAAGACCGACGTGCTGGCGCAGCTCGCGCATGCGCTGGATCTGGAGGGGCATGCCCATCACCGCGGCTCCAGCTTCGGCAAGCGGGCGTCGGCCCAGCCGGCGCAGATCGATTTCGAGAACCGCCTGTCCATCGACGTGCTCAGAAAGCGCGCCGCCGGCCATGCGGGCTTCGTCGTGGAAGACGAAAGCCGGCTCATAGGCAGCTGCAGCCTGCCGCTTGATCTGTACCAGGACATGCAGCGCCGTCCCGTGGTCTGGCTGGAGGACACGCTCGAGAACCGGGTGCGGCGCATTGCGCGCGATTACGTCGTCGACCTGTGCGCCGAGTTCACCGCGCTTCATGGCGAGGACCCGGGTTTCGATCTATACGCCCGGCGCTTGCGCCAGAGCCTGGACAATATCAAGCGCCGGCTGGGCGGCGAGCGCTACGCGCGCCTGGCGGCCATCATGGACGAGGCGCTGGCCGAGCAGCGGCGCGGCGGCGGTGTCGACCCGCACCATGACTGGATAGAAGCCTTGCTGACGGAATACTACGATCCCATGTACGCTTATCAGCGCGAGCAGAAGTCGTCGCGCATCGTGTTTGCCGGCGACTTCGCTGCTGTGGTGGCGTATCTGCTCGATTCCAGCGCGGCGACGGGGTCTCAGGCCTCGCGCCTGGCGGTATAAGTCTGCAGCACGGCATTGGCGACGGCGAGCATGGGGCAGGCCAGGCCGGCTGCTTCGCCCCGGCGCAGCATGTCGCCCACCAGGTGGTCGCCCTCGATGGGCAGGCCGGCCCGCATATCGCGATACATCGACGAATTGAAGCTGGAATGGGGATTGGTGAGCGCGCGCTGGAAGCCCGCGATGTCCTGCGGATGCATGGGGTGGCCGGCAGCCTGCGCGGTGTCGGTGCATTCGCGCAGCAACTGCAGGGCGATGGCGCCGCCCGCCTGGCTGCGCATGTACTCGCCCACGGTGCCTTGCAGCATGCAGTTGGCGGCGCCCAGCGCAGCCATGCGGCAGAATTTGTCCCACATATCGTCCATGATGCGTTCGCTGAGCTCGGCGTCCACGCCGGCCTCGGACATCAATTGCCAGACGGCCCTTGCCTTGGCCTGCTGGCTTGCGATGCGGGCGCCCACGGTCAGGCTGCTGTAGGCATTGCTGACGCGGATGCGGGTGGGCGACACCTGGGTGGCGATGGTTTTTGCAATGCCGCCCAGCACGCGTTCTTGTCCGAAAGCCTGATCCAGGCGATCGAGATGGCGCAGGCCGTTGAGCAGGGGCAGGATGTGGGTCGCCGGGCCCACGGCCGCGGAGATGTCGGCGATGACGCTGTCGAGCGCGGGCGCCTTGTTGGCGAGGACGACGAGGTCGTAGCCGCCCTCCAGCCGATCGGCGGTGACGGTGTGCGGCTGGATGCGGCGCGAGCCGGAAGGCAGTTCGAGTGTCAGGCCTTCGGCGTCGACCAGTGCCTTGCGTGCCGGGCGCAACAGAAAGTGCAGCTCTGCGCCGTGCTGATGCAGGCTCGAGCCGAACAGCGCGCCGACCGCGCCGGCGCCAACAATCAAAGTCTTCATGTCGATACAGTAGCAGATGGAATTCGTGCCGGCGGACGCCTATCTGGACATGCCATGCCACAGAAGGCCGAAGACGCTTTGCACAGCATCGCGGCGCGCCAGCCTTCCAGAGCGTATCATGGTTGCGGCGCTGCGCAGCAGGGCCGACATGGATTCGACCAGCCAGGCGGCCGGAAGGTCGACACGCAATCGGCCGGAAGCCTGCCATTGCTGGAACAGGCCGATCAGCGACTCCCTGAAAGGCTGGGCCCGGGAAGCCACGGCATCATCGTCCCGCAGTTCTTGATCGATGTAGGCATACAGTTCGGCAATGGGCAGCAGCTCTTCGATCAGGCGCTTCACGCACTGTTCCACATCGCCCTCATCGGGGCGGGCGCGCGTCAACGCCTGCTCGGCCTGGCTGACGCCCGCTTCGAACAGGGCCAGCATCATGGCCTCGCGCGACGGAAAATGCCTGCACAGCGTGGCGCGGCTCAGTCCCACCATCGCGGCCAACTGGCCCATCGACGCACGCGGCTCGTCCGCCAGCGCATTGGCCAGGCTTACAAGCAATTGCTCTCGGTTCCGGAGTTTCGCTCCAGTCATATTCGCTCCATGCCGGCATTATTGAAGTTGGCCCGCGTGCCTCCGGCTTGCTGTCCGCGTCGCGGCCCGCACGCCGTTCGGAACATCCGGCTCACAGGCAGCAACGTTTCGCGTCTGGATTTTACTGAATGTTCCCGCGGATGGGGAGCCGCGGCTCGGGCCAGAAATCGTCGGGCAATGCCGGAGCCGGCATTTCGTCCAGCGGGCCGGGCGACTCTTCAGGCATGCATTGGCGCAGAGCCTGTTCCACGCGCTGCAGGGCTTCTGCCCCGTGGGCGCCCTCTGTGATGCGCTCCCACCATAGGCGGTGGACGTGGCGTACGCGCACGGGAATCGAAGGCAGGCCCAGGCGCTGGGCCATGGCCAGGCGATGCAGCCCGCGATCGATTTTAAGAATGCGTCCCTCGCGGGAAATCGCCACGTCCAGCGCGTCCTTGCCGCGCGCCGGGTCGAAGCCGTTGAGAGCCATGTCGTCCATGAAGCCGATATAGACGCGCAGGTAGTGCCGGATTTTTTCGGGTGTGTCGAGAAAGACGCCCTGCTGGTGGGAGGCCCATGGCTTGCCGGTCTCGATGCGGGCCAGAAGCTTTGCATACCGGGCGGTGTTTTCGAGGCGATGGCGGTTCTGGTCCAGTTCGCTGATCAATCGATAGCGGCTGCCCGTGCGCAGATCTTCGCGGCGCTCGTCCCAGGAGCCGTCCCAGATGAAGGCGAGGGGGGAGGGGCGCTTTTCGACATGCAGGGGCGCGTGGATGGCTTCCTGGATGAGCTTGCGCGGGTCGACGTGCAGCGTCAGGGCTTCTTCGCCCATCACTTCGCTCAGCACGTGGCGGGGCAGCCCCCAGTCTTCGACGAGACGGCCGCCGATCTTGCCGCGCATCCAGCGCTCGAGCATGGCGCGGCCGAGCGGCAGGCCGATGTAGTGCTGCGAGGCATGGCGAAGGCGGGCAAAAAAGTGGGCGATCAGGACGCGCTGTCTGATTTCAGGCGCCGCCAGGGGCGCGAGCGCTTCGTCGGCGCCGGGCCCTAGCATTCCTAGACCGGCGCCTGCATGTTCCTTCCAGAAACCTTGCATGGCTCATCCATAGAATTTGACCTTATTCGCGCCCAGCTCGTCATAGAGCCGGCGGCACGGCGGATAGCCATAGCGGCCATTGAGACAAAATCATATCATTTCAGACATTATTGTCTGTAACGATATGTATGTCACAACAGCTTGTCGAGGGTGATGGGCAGTGTCCTGATGCGTTTTCCGGTGGCGTGATAGAGGGCGTTGGCAATGGCCGCCGCGGTGCCCACGATGCCGATCTCGCCGACTCCCTTCACGCCCAGAGGGCTGGTCTGGCCGTCGGGTTCGTCGACGAAAATCACCTCCATGTCGTGCACGTCGGCATGGCAGGGTATGTGGTACTCGGCCAGGTTGTGGTTCATGATGCGTCCGAGACGATGGTCGAACAGGGCTTCCTCCTGCAGCGCCATGCCCATGCCCATCACCAGGCCGCCCAGCACTTGGCTGCGGGCCGTCTTGGGGTTGATGATGCGGCCGGCGGCCACAGAAGCCAGCA
>Ga0180220_1001545_pt1 | contig 16732 bp, 15 predicted proteins | sample eDN5th37CBELigBY_FD_151335 | JGI IMG/M metagenome (GOLD analysis project Ga0180220, IMG submission 151335) | Enriched backyard soil microbial communities from Emeryville, California, USA - eDNA 5th pass 37_C BE-Lig BY (version 2) (version 2) | ecosystem: Environmental > Terrestrial > Soil >...
CTGCCATGCGACCCTGGAGATCGACCGGCGCGACGGCCGCGTGCGCCTCGAGCGGCGCTTCGTCAACAGGACGATCGAGGAGCGCCTTGCCCTCCGCGACATCACGGCGATCGAGATCGAGACGACCGGGCGCCACGACCGGCAGCCCGCCTTCGCCGCGGTCCTCGCCCTCAACAGCGGCCGACGGGTCCGGCTTGGACCGTTGCGGCACGACCGGGCGGCGTTCGACCGCGCCAAGGACGCGGTCCGCGCAATCCTTTGATTCGGCCAGCGCTGGCGGCGCGCCTCAGGATGTGCTACGCCGCGCGCAATCCTTTCATGATGCGCTGCACAATTGCGCGCCCCCGGCCGTCGCCGGGCCACCCGGGACACGTCCATGAACCTGCGCAACATCGCTATCATCGCACACGTCGATCATGGCAAGACCACGCTCGTCGATGCGCTGCTGAAGCAGTCCGGCGCCTTCCGCGAGAACCAGAAGGTCGAGTCGCAGGCGATGGACTCGAACGACCTCGAGCGCGAGCGCGGCATCACCATTCTCGCCAAATGCACGTCGATCCTGTGGAACGACACGCGGATCAACATCGTCGATACGCCCGGTCACGCCGACTTCGGCGGCGAGGTGGAGCGCATTCTCAACATGGTCGACGGCGTGGTGGTGCTGGTGGACGCCTCCGAAGGGCCACTGCCGCAGACCAAGTTCGTCGTCTCCAAGGCGCTGAAGCAGGGCCTTCGCCCGATCGTCGCGATCAACAAGATCGACCGTCCGGACGAGCGTCACGACGCCGTGCTGAACGAGATCTTCGATCTCTTCGCCTCGCTCGATGCGACGGACGAGCAGCTCGATTTCCCGGTTGTCTACGGCTCCGGCCGCGACGGTTGGATGGCCGACGATCCGAAGGGGCCGAAGACCGATCTTACGCCGCTGTTCGAGCTGATCGTGCGCCACGTGCCGGCACCGAAGGTGGAGCCGGGCCCGTTCACGATGCTGGCGACGACGCTCGAGGCCGATCCCTTCCTGGGCCGGATCCTGACCGGCCGCATCCGCTCCGGCTCGGTCAAGCCGAACCAGCAGATCAAGGCGCTGCGCCGCGACGGCAGCCTGATCGAGACGACGAGGGTGACCAAGGTCCTCGCCTTCCGCGGCCTCGAGCGGACCGCGGTCGACAGTGCCGAGGCCGGCGACATCGTCGCCGTATCGGGCGTCACCGAGGCCACCGTCGCGGATACCCTCTGCGATCCGGCGGTCGAAGCGGCCCTGCCCGCGCAGCCGATCGACCCGCCGACGCTCGCCATGACTTTCCGCATCAACGATGGCCCGTTCGCCGGCCAGGAAGGCGACAAGGTCCAAAGCCGCGTCATCCGCGACCGGCTGATGAAGGAGATCGAGCGCAACGTCGCGATCCGGGTGCGCGAGAACGACGACAAGGACAGCTTCGAGGTGGCCGGCCGCGGCGAGCTGCAGCTCGGCATCCTGATCGAGAACATGCGCCGCGAGGGCTTCGAGCTCACCGTCTCGCGGCCGCAGGTCGTCACCAAGACCGACGAGCAGACCGGCCAGAAGCTCGAGCCGATCGAGGAGGTCATCATCGATGTCGACGAGGAGCACTCCGGCGTCGTCGTGCAGAAGCTGTCGGAGCGCAAGGGCGAGCTGCGCGAGATGCGGCCTTCGGGCGGCGGTCGCACGCGCCTCGTCTTCTACGTGCCGACGCGCGGCCTGATCGGCTACCAGGGCGAGCTGCTGACGGATACGCGCGGCACGGCCGTCATGAACCGCCTGTTCCACGACTACGTGCCGTTCAAGGGCGAGATCGCGGGACGTCGCAACGGCGTCCTGATCGCCAACGGACCGGGCGAGGCAACGGCCTACTCGCTCTTCTACCTGCAGGAGCGGGGCGCGATGATGATCGATCCGCAGACCAAGGTCTACGAGGGCATGATCGTCGGCGAGCACTCGCGCGACAACGACCTCGTCGTCAACGTCGTGCAGGGCAAGAAGCTCACCAACGTGCGCGCGGCCGGCAAGGACGACGCGCTGACGCTGACGCCGCCGATGCGCATGACGCTCGAGCGCGCGATGAGCTACATCGAGGACGACGAGCTCGTCGAAATCACGCCGAAGTCCATCCGCCTGCGCAAGCGCTGGCTCGATCCGCACGACCGGAAGCGCATGGAGCGCAAGAGCGAAGCAGAGGCCGTCTGAGCCAACCGATCGGCTGTCCGATCAACCGCTGCAAGCCGTTTGCTGCGCCGCCGTTGCCACGGCCTTGTTGTCAGCTCTCGACCGGGAGTACTGTCCACCCTGCGGAGGGTAATAGCCCCCGCATGGGGCAACGTGCCTTCGGCTCGTGGAGTCTCGATCGAGCTCGGTGAGCGGGTGGCGCTCGCGCCCCGACCTATCCGTCACGAGAAGTAACGGCCTCGCGCACGATATCCGTCAAAAAAAACCATCGGCGCGAGGGAGATAGAAGAAAGAAACGCGTCAAAGGGAACCAAAAGATGAAACAGGCACATGCTTTGTGCCTCCGCTTGGCATTGCTTGCCATCGCGGGGAGCACTGGCAGCGCATTTGCGCAGGAAAAAGAAATCGTCATCGGCATGCAGTGCGACCGCACGGGTCCGACCCAGATCGTCGGCACCACGCTCTGCCCCGCCTATCACGACTATGTCGCGCTGATGAACAGCCGCGGCGGCCTCGACGGCTGGCGCGTCAAGGTCCTGGAGATCGACCACGAGTACAAGGTGCCTCCCGCGATCGAGGCGCACGAGCGCTTCAAGAAGGAAGGCGCGATCTTCGAGTCGGTCTACGGCACACCGCAGATCGCCGCGCTCGCCAGGAAGCTAGAAGAAGACCAGATGCCGGCCACGTCGCCCGGCTTCGGATCGGCAGCGGCGGCCGACGGCAAGCGCTATCCCTATATCTTCCCGGTCGCCGCGACCTATTGGTCGCAGATGGCCGTCGCCGTCAAATTCGTGAAGGAAAAGCTCGGCGGCAACCTCAAAGGCAAGAAAATAGGCTACCTCTTCTATGACAATCCGGCGGGCAAAGAGCCGATCGGCGTGCTCGAGGACATCGCCGCTCTCGAAGGCTTCACGTTCCGGACTTTCGCGGTGCCCGCACCGGGCATCGAGATGGGCGCTCAAGTGCTCGATCTCACGCAGCGGTACAGGCCCGACTTCGTTATCGCCCACCTGTTCGGCCGTGCTCCGTCCGTGGCCCTGAAGGAATTCAAGGGCAAGGGCTGGCGGATGAACAAGATCATCGGGTTCGTCTGGGCCGCGTCGGAAGCCGACATCATCGCGGGCGGAGGGTTTGCGGCCGCAGAAGGGTACTACACGGTGCAGTATGCCGGCATCGGCAAGGACTACCATGTCCTGAAAGACATCCAGGCCCTCTACAAGAAGGAGGGCAAGGAGCCGCCGCAGGCCATGGACACGAACTCGGTGATGTACAATCGCGGTGTGTTCCAGGCCGCGATACAGCTCGAGGCCATCCATCGCGCGATCAAGGCCAAAGGTGGCCAAAAGCCTACCGGCAAGGACGTTCGGGATGCGTTCGAGACGATCGACGCATTCACGCTCGGCGGCCTCGCTCCGCCGCTGAAGATCACCGCCGAAGATCACGAGGGCGGCGGCTGGGCGCAGATCTGGCAGGTCAAGGGCGGCAAGTTCGTCAAGGTCACGGACTGGCAGCAGGCGTACCGCGACATCATCAAGAAGCACCTGGCCGCGGACGCGAAGAAGTAGCAACCCCGTAGGGGCCGCGACTTCGGAAAGGAAAATCAGTCAGTTCTTAACGAAGCAAGCAGGCCGTGTCCCCGGACAAACGCACCGGCAGGGGCGCGCAAATCCGGGGCCGCCACTCGTCATCCCGGCCAAGGAGGCGCATTGCGCCGACGCGAGGCGGGATCCAGCGGAAAACTATCCGAAGGACGCGATATTGAGGTGCGCTTCGCGCGCATCCTGCGCTGGATCCCGGATAGCGCTCGGCCGACGGCCTCGCGCTTCCGGGATGACGGCGCGGTGTTCAGAGCGTGAAACAACACAGTTGCCGGACAACCGCGTCGCGCGGCCTCCGGGAACTCGGTGGGTGAGTCAACGATCGGCCCGTCCACACGCGCGTCCGTCTGATGCGAATGCGCCTCAGCTCTGCCCGCGCTTGTCGACGACCCGCTTCGCCTTGCCTTCGCTGCGGGCGACGCCGCCCGGGTCCGTGACCGTGATGCGTGCGGTCACGCCGATGCTGCCCTTGATGTGATGGGCGAGCTCGGCCGAAGCCTTCTCCTTGAGGCCGTCCCCGGCCTCCGGATCAGCCAGCTCGACCAGCACCTCCATCTCGTCCATCCGGCCCGAGCGGGTCAGCACGAGCTGATAGTGCGGCGAGAGGCCCATGACCTTGAAGATCTGCTCCTCGACCTGGGTCGGGAAAACGTTCACACCGCGAAGAATGATCATGTCGTCCGAGCGGCCCGTGACGCGTGCCATCCGGCGCATGGCGCGCGCGGTGCCCGGCAGCAGCCGCGTCAGATCGCGGGTGCGATAGCGGATCACCGGCATCGCCTCCTTGGTCAGCGACGTGAAGACCAGCTCACCCAACTCGCCCTCGGCCACGGGCTCGCCCGTCTTGGGGTTCACGACCTCGGGGTAGAAGTGGTCCTCCCAGATCGTCGGCCCGTCCTTCGTCTCGACGCACTCGTTGGCGACGCCGGGGCCAATCACTTCCGACAAGCCGTAGGTGTCGACGGCGTGGACGCCGAACGACGCCTCGATCTCGTCGCGCATGGCATCGGTCCAAGGCTCCGCACCGAGGATCGCGACCTTGAGCGACGTCTTGCGCGGATCGCGGCCCTGGCGGCGGAACTCGTCGAGGATCGCCAGCAGGTAGGACGGTGTTACCGTAATGATGTCGGGCTCGAACTCGGCAATGAGCTGCACCTGCCGCTCAGTCATGCCGCCGGATACGGGAATGACCGTCAGCCCGAACGCCTCCGCACCGCCGTGATATCCGAGGCCACCGGTGAAGAGGCCGTAGCCGTAGGCGTTGTGCATCTTCATGCCGGGCCGGCCACCGGAGGCGCGAATGCAGCGGCCGATAACCTCCGACCACGTCTGCAGGTCCCGCTTCGTGTAGCCGACGACGGTGGGCTTGCCGGTGGTGCCGGACGAGGCGTGCACGCGCGCGAGGCTGGATTGCGGCACGGCGAACATGCCAAAGGGATAGTTGGCCCTGAGATCGGCCTTGGCGGTGAACGGGAAGCGGCGCAGGTCGTCGAGCGACGCGAGCTCATCGGGCTTCACGCCCGCCTCGTCGAAGGCGCGGCGATAGTGAGGAACGTTCTCGTAGGCGTGCTTCAAGGTCCACTGCAGGCGGCGGAGTTGCAGCGCGCGGAGGACCTCGGGCGGGGCAACCTCGATCGGGTCGAGATCCGTCCTTCGCGGGGTCAGGTCTTGCATTGGCGGCCTCCCGATGACCCGCTTCGGCGGGCTCTATTCCATGTCGGCCACGAGCTTACCCGGAATGCTGCGCACGTGGCCGCGAAACTCGGCGATCACTTCGCCGACATCGCTCCTCACCGAAACGTCGTAGATGGCGCTCCGCTCCGCCCTGTGCCGCTCGGCTCCCTCGGCGACGAGGCGCATGCCGAGACGCGCCGGGGCCAGCAATGTCATCTGGCTCGACTGGAGCACCATGCGCTGGTTGTAGCTGTTCGACGCGAAGGCGCAGGCGCTGTCGGCGAGGGTGAAGATGAAGCCGCCGTGGCAGATGCCGAGCCCGTTCACCATCGCCGGCGTCACGCCCATCGAAAGAACGGCGGAGCCCGGCCCAACGCGGTCGAGCCGCATGCCGAGGCCGCGGCTCGCGTTGTCCTCCGCCCACATGGCGGCGGCACTGGCACGGGCGATTGCCTGGGGATCGGCGTTGGAGGCCATCGGGATCTCCCGCCTATTTGCCGGTGAACTTCGCCGGGCGCTTCTCCTGGAAGGCCGTCACGCCCTCGATGTAGTCGGCCGAGGCCGCGGCCTGCTGCTGCAACAGCTTCTCGAGCGCGAGCTGGCCGCCGAGGTCATTGCCGGCGGCGGCCGCGAACGCGCGCTTCTGCAGGCCAAGTCCGTAGGTCGCAGCATCGGCAAGACGCTCCGCGAGGGCCGCTACCTCGGCGTCGAACTTGTCGTCGTCGACGGCCTTCCAGATCATGCCCCAGGCTTCGGCCTGATCGGCCTTGACCGGCTCGGCGAGCATGGCGTGCCCACGGGCGCGCGCCTCGCCGACGAGCCGCGGGAGCATCCACGTGGAGCCGCAGTCCGGCACCAGTCCGAGGCGCGCGAACGCCTGCAGGAACGTCGCCGAACGCTTTGCCACCACGATATCGCAGGCGAGCGCGAGACTGGCGCCTGCCCCCGCGGCAACCCCGTTCACCGCGCCGAGGATCGGCTTTCCCATGCTGCGCATGAACTCGATGATCGGGTTGTAGCGATCGAGAACCGCACCGAGATCGGGTTGCGGCCCATCCTTAACGTAGACCTCGTCGGAGAGCTCCTGGCCCGCGCAGAACCCGCGGCCGGCACCGGTCAGCACCACCACCCGGCACGTCTCGTCGTCCTCGGCGGCCGCCAAGGCGGGGCCGAGAGCCTCCGCCAGCTCGCGGCAGAGCGCATTGAGCTTGTCCGGCCGATTGAGCGTCAGCCGCGTGATCCCGCCGCTGCGTTCGACGATCAGCGTGTCGTTTGCCATGAGTCCGCTCCGCTCGGCCCTTTGTGATCCGCCCATATTGGCCGCAGCCGCCGCCGCGCTCAATGCCGCCGGCAGATACCGCCGGCCAATACCATCGGCATGTCGAGCGTTGACCGAACCGCGCCGTCATCCTAGGCTGATATATCACCAGTCGGAGACTAGAAACTTGCTGAAGGGTTTCGTCAGAGGGTTGCGCCGGTCGGGCCTCCTCGCAAGGAAGGGGCCGGACGAAGTCATCGTCCTGAACCATAATCCCGCGGACCCGAAAGTGCCCGGCGACGTGAGCTTCTTCGTCTCGATCGACGCCCTGGTGCGCGAGCTCAGGACCATCGACCTTCAGGAGGGCGGCTACTATGCCGTCGATTCCGCCGGCCGGGTCGTCACCATGCGGCCGCTGGGCGAAGATCCTGACGACAGGATCGAGGCGACGATCGCCCGCCACGCCTCCGAAGCCCAGCTCGCCCAGCGCATGATCAAGCATTTCCTGCTGTGCGAGATCGAGGAGGAGAGCGATCACGCGCCTGACGCCAAGCGACGGCATCTGATCGAGCGCGAGCACAACACCGACCGGCTGATCGAGCTGATACCGGAACACGCGATCGAATGAGACCGAGCGCCGACCCGGCCCGGCTCGGCAAACACAAGAATCGGCTGGAGGAAACAGAGCCATGAAGCTAACGGACGCCCAGATCGCCCAGTACGACCGGGACGGCTACCTCCATTTCCCCGAGTTCTTCTCGGCCGCCGAGGTCGAGGCGCTGCGCCGCGAGGTATCTCGCATCTCGCAGATCGACAGCGAGTTGGTCGTCCGCGAGGGCCCGCAGCGTGTCCCGAAAGTCATGTTCCGCATGCACGAGAGCGACGGCCCGACAGCGTCTCCCGTGTTCCATGCCGCCGTCCGCCTGCCGCGCACCCTGGGCATGGCGCAGCAACTCCTGCGCGATACGGCGCTCTACCTGCATCACACGAAGGTCAACATCAAGGCCGCGATCGAAGGCTCGATCTGGCCGTGGCACCAGGATTACGGCTCCTGGTACAACGACGGCATCGCGCGGCCGACGATGCTGACGATGATGGTTGGCCTCGACGTCTCGAAAGAGCTGAACGGCTGCCTCTATTTCATTCCGGGCACGCACGTCATCGGCCGCGTCGATCCCTATTTCGACACCTCGACGGCCTACAAGGTCTGGTCGCTGACGCCCTCCGACATGAAGCGCATCATCGCCGAGTATGGCGAGCCCGTTGCCATCACCGGCAAGCCCGGCTCGCTCACGGTGTTCGACTGCAATCTCGTGCACGCGTCCGGCCACAATCTTTCGGCGCAGGACAGGTGGCAGGCCTACTTCTGCTACAACACCGTCGCCAACCGCCCGAAGGATGTCGAGAAGCCGCGTCCGGACTACGTCCGCTCCCGCAACTGGACGCCGCTGGAGGTCGTGGCGGACGACTCGATGACAAGGGCAGCGATGGCCAGCGCGTGAGCCGCCCGCGTTACAGCGCGCCTTCCCGACGGATCAAGAACGAGCGAAACCAGAGACCACACGATGATCACCGATCGCCAGAAATCGTTCCGGCAGGAATACCGGTCGCGCATCATGGGCTTCTATGACGGCTACCTGCACATCGCCATCATCTACGCGATGGGGGCGGCGGCATTCTATATCTACTTCCAGCATCTCGATGCGCCGACCTGGGCGGAGCTCGCGACTATTCCCCTCACCTTCCTGTTCACCAATTTCTTCGAGTGGTGGATCCACAAGTACATCATGCACCGCCCGATCAACATCCGGGGCCTGCGCGCCATCTACGAGCGGCACACGCTCAACCATCACCAGTTCTTCACCGACGACGAGATGCGCTTCCGCGACCACAAGGACTGGCGCGTCACGGTGTTTCCGCCATATGCCCTCGTCGTGTTCATCCTGATGTCGATCCCGGGCGGCATCATCCTCGGCAAGATCTTCACGCCGAACGTCGGCTGGCTCTTCATGTGCACGACGACGGGCATGTACCTGATCTACGAGTTCATGCACTTCTGCTGTCATGTCGAGGAGAACTGGTTCGTCAGGAACTGTCCGTTCGTGAACACGCTGCGGCGCCATCACACCGCGCATCACAACGCGCGCCTGATGATGGAGACGAACATGAACCTCACGTTCCCGATCGCGGACTGGTTCTTCGGCACGTCCGATCTCGACCGCGGGCTCGTCGGCCATCTCCTCAACGGGTACGACACCACGCACCTGAAGGGCAACCTGCGCGGCCGGCCGAAGCGGCCCGACGAGGCTGCGGCCCATCCAATGGGAAACTACTGAGCCGCTCGATGCTCGCGATCCGCAAGGGCGCACGAACCGAGGCCCGGGGACACCGACATGCCCAACGACGTCAAGGCCATCCTGTCCGTGATCACGATCCTGGTCGGCATTGCGATCGCGTTGTGGGAAAGCTCGATCGGCAAGGGCCATCTCTTCTGGCTGGTGATCGGCTTCGCGGCGTTCGCCGTGGTCGCGATGTGGGTGTTTCCGGAAGCCCAGACGCCGAAGAAGACGTCCGTGCCGAAGCGACGCAACTAGCCCGGGCAGGTCCACGCGAGAGACGCAGGCCGTCTGCAGAGGGACGCCGTCCATCTCCCTTTGCCGTTGCATGCGACAGCCGGTATCCTCGCTGCAACTGCTTCAGCGGAGGCTCCCCCATGTCCGTATCCCCCACGCCCCACACCGCTCGCGACGAGATCGGCGTGCTCGAGGCCGCCCGTGGCTGGCTCGAGAAGGATGGCGCGGTTGCCATCGCGACGGTGGTCGACACGTGGGGCTCCGCGCCAGTGCCGATCGGTGGGCAGATGGCGGTCTCGGCGGACGGCCGCTTCAAGGGCTCGGTCTCGGGCGGCTGCATCGAGGGCGACGTGATCGTCGAGGCCGACGAGATCCTGGAGACCGGCAAGCCGAAGCTGCTTGAGTTCGGCGTCGCGGACGAGACGGCATGGCGCGCCGGCTTGCCGTGCGGCGGCAAGGTGAAGGTCTACGTCGAGCGCGTGAAGGCGGAGGACGGCGGCAACGAGCTGCTGTCGAAGGCCGTCGAGGCACAGCAGAGCCGGCGAGGCCTCGTCATCGAGACGCGGCTGAAGGACGGATCGAAGACGGTCTTCGCGCGCGAGGACGCCGGTGTGCCGGACGATGTCGCGAAGCGCTTCTCGACCGCGAAGAGCGGCCTCGTCGAGACGCCGGACGGCGAGGTCTTCCTGCACGCCCTGGTGCCGCCCGCGCGGATCATCGTGGTCGGTGCCTCCCACATCGGGCAGGTGCTGGCCGAGATCGCGCGGCTGTCGGGCTACGAGATCCAGGTTGTCGACCCCCGCAGCGCATTCGCAGCGCCCGACCGCTTCCCGGGCATCACGCTTCATGCCGAGTGGCCGCAGGACGTGCTGCCCAAGATCGGGCTCGACCCCTATACGGCAGTGGTCGCCCTCGCGCACGTCGGCCACATCGACGACGAGGCGCTTAAGCTGGCGCTGCGGTCGGACTGCCTCTACGTCGGGGCGCTCGGCTCGCAGCGCAACCATGCGAAGCGGCGCGAGCGGCTGCTGGCAGCCGGCATCACCGAGGAGGAGATCGCCCGCATTCGCGCTCCGATCGGCATCGACATCGGTGCCCAGACGCCGGCCGAGATCGCCGTATCGGTAATGGCCGACATCATCCGCGCCGTGCGTGGCCCGAAGCGGAAGGCGGGGTAACTCCGTTTTCGTTGCACGCATCTCCGTGTCATCGCGGGACTTGCTGTGTTCCCGCGATCCATCTCGCGGCGGGCGCAGCAGCATAAGGCAGGCGCACCACGGCGCCGCACGACTCGTCCAGCACGCTGCGAAATGAGTCCCGGCGACAAGCGCCGGGACGACACCAGCAAAAATATAGAGCCTACTCGTCCACCATGACCACCACGACCGTGGTGTTGTCCTGATGCGGCTCGTTCGCCTCGGTCACCGACCGGATCAAGGCGTCGGCGACGGCCTCGGCGCCATGCGGCGCATAGCTCGCAACCACGTCCCTCACGGCATCCGGCTCGAGCGTATGCAGGCCGTCGCTCGCGATTATGACGATGTCGCCCGAGGCCAGCTCAAGCGGGCGATCGGGGGCGTCGATCAGCTCGATCTCGTCGCCGGTCACGGCCGAGCGCAAATAATGGCGCCGGGGGTCCGCGCGGGCTTCCTCGGGTGACATGCGGCCCTGCTCGACAAGGCGGTCTATGACCGGCGCAAGCGAGTGGTCCTCGTTGAGCTGGACCAGCTCGCCGGCTCGATAGAGGTACATCGGGCTGTCGCCGACGCTGATCCAGCTCAGCCCGGCCTCGCCGATGGTGACGCCGACCAGCGTCGCGCCCATGCCGGCAAGCTGCGGGTTGGCCGCAACCTTCTCACCGATGGCTTCGTTGGCAGCGGCGAGACTGGGCCTCAGCCGCGCACGTCCTTCGCCGTCGGTCTCCGCGAACGAGGCAAGAAACGCGCCGCAGATCGTGCTCGACGCCAGTGCACCACCCGCATGCCCGCCCATCCCGTCGGCCAGGACGGCGACGAGGGAGATGCCTGCCGGCGGCTCGGCGATCCCGGCTGGCAAATCGACATCCGTCCCCGGCCAGACGACCGAGGCATCCTCCTGATAGGGCCGCGCACCCTGACTCGCGCGGCTGGCATGCTGGAACTTGAGCATCAGCCCTTCATCTCGGAGAGCTCCGCCCAGTCGAAGTCCTGCCCGCAGAACGGCACGAAGACCAACTGGGTGTGGCCCATGGTTATGACGTCCATCGCATTGAGCTCGACGGCCGTCGTCGGTTTGGTGTCGTTGACGGCGACGATATTCGTCTTTGCGAGATTGGGCACAAGGAGGAACCGGCGGTCAACCGAATCATATCGGATATACGCCTGTTCCTCGCTGGAGATGGTCTCGTCGCCGAAGTCGATGGCGATGCGCTGGCGCGGTGAGCGGCCGACGGTGTTGTTGCCTTCGTACACGGGGCGGAAGGCGCCGAGGCCCGGACCGCCGATCACGACGAGCCAGCCGACGACCGGGTCCTGGTGGAACTCCGTGCGCTTGACCAGGGTCTTGCCGCGCACGAGCTGGGTGCGCGAGCTGCCGTCGGGAGACGGCTGTCGGGAGACGCCCGGACGCATGACGCGCGTCTGCGGCGCCTCGCTGCTTTGCTCCGGGGCCGATGCGCGGATCTCGGCGACAGCCTGCGCCGCACTCGGGACCGTCCGGCGCTCGGTCGTCTCGGGCGGCGGCGTGACCACGGGCGGCGCCGGCGGCATCGGCAGCGCCTTCGGCTCCTTCTCGCTCGCAGCCGGCGAGCCCTCGCTTCTTGCCGCGGCCACCAGCGCCTCGCGCAGCGACCCGATCATCCGGCGATCTCCGCCTGCCATGTCATTTTCCCCGCTCTTGCTCGTCATTGAACCCTCTCCTCGGCTTCAGGCTGATCGGCTCGCGACCGAACGGCGACGCCAGCGCCCCTCTCCCACACCTAACACTCAAGCCATCTCAGGCGCCCTGCGTCTGCAACGGCATGGGCACCGCCTCTCCCGTCCTGAACACGAGGCACGCACTCCCGATCTCGATGCGGTCGCCGTCGCTCAGCCGGCATCTGCCCGACCGCGCGCCGTTGACCGCGAGGTACGCCTCGCCGCCGCTGACGTCGAGCAGGATGAACTCGCATTCCAACGTGCGCTGGATGAGGGCGCACGTACCGCCCGGTGCCGCGCCCGCTATGGCGAGCTCGCAGTCGTCCGCGTTCCCGATCCGGACCATCTCGCCGACCGCAACCGGCGGCATCCGCCGACCCGGGACCTCCAGCCAGGCGGACCGATAGGCTATGAGAGCGTCGGCCGGCGCGCCTGCGGCCGACGCGCGGCGCTGTCGCCGGCGATCGGCCAGGCGCAAGACTGCGGCAAGCAGCGCGACCAGGGGGACCGTCGATGCCGCAAAGGCGGCCAGCATCACGCTCGGATGGCGGTCGAAGCCCTGTCGCAGGAATCGATAAAGCTCGGTGTCGGGCAGGCCGGGGAGATTTCCTTCGCCGGCGCCGGCGGACGAGTGCATTGCCATGAAAGCCGAGATCATCAGGCCGGACAACAGGAGGCGGCCCACGTCCAGTGGCCGGCGCGCACTGGCGCATATCAGTGACCCTGCGTGCCGTGGCCCAGGCATGGCACCTCCGTCGAATCGTTTACGTTTGCCGTCCGATGAGGGCCACAACATGGCCGAATGGTGCAGCGTGTCGCGTGTCTGCAACGCTTTTTCTCATCCCTGCAGGAATGGCATCGTGCCCGCCGTTCAGGCCGGCGGTATGACCCGGCAGGGGGTTGCCATCTCATGCTTTTGCCATATTGATGGCGAGAGTGCGCAATCGTGGGAGTCGACGCGCCGGCCGACCCGGCTCAGCAACCGGCGGCAATACGGGGAGGGCAGCGTGATCCTGAAAGCGGGGACGAGCGCCGCCCGTCAGATGTCGCGCGAAGTGTGCCAACGCACGGTCGTCGCCCCATGAGCGATCTTGTCGCCCTGAAGCCCGGAACGATCCTCGCCGACGAGTACCGTATTGAACGGCCGCTGGGCGCGGGCGGTTTCGGCATCACCTATCTCGCCGAGGAGATCGCGCTCGAGCGGAAAGTCACCATCAAGGAGTATTTCCCTGTCGATTTCGCGGCCCGCGATCCGTCCGAGGACGTGGTGCCGCGCTCGCGCGACAGCGAAGGCGACTACTCGTGGGGTCTTGATCGCTTCCTGGCGGAGGCGCAGACTCTCGCCCGCTTCAATCATCCCAACATCGTGCGCGTCTATCGCTTCTTCCAGGCGCGCAACACGGGTTACATCGTTCTTCATTACGAGGAGGGCGAGAGCCTGAAGGGCTGGCTCAAGGGGCTTGGCCGCGCGCCGCGCCAGCCGGAGCTCGACCGCCTGCTCACGCCGCTGCTCGATGCCCTCGAGGTCGTGCACGCCGCCGACTACCTGCATCGCGACATCGCACCCGACAACATCATGATCCGGCGCGACGGGCAGCCGGTGCTGATCGACTTCGGCTCGGCGCGCGGCGACATCGCCAAGCATTCGAAGACGATCTCGGCGCTCGTCAAGCCGGGCTACAGCCCCTACGAGCAGTACGCGACCATCGCCAAGCAGCAGGGGCCGTGGACGGACATCTATTCGCTGGGTGCTACGCTCTACGAGGCGGTGACGGGGCGGCGTCCACCCGATGCGCCGTCGCGCATGGTCTCGGATGAGATGGTCCCGACGGGCGATGCCGCGCTGTCGTCGTATCGGCCGAAGTTCGTTGCCGCGATCGACAAGGCGCTGCGGCTCGATATGGGAGAGCGCCCGCGCAGCGTCGCGGAATGGCGCACCGAGCTTCTGGCGCCGGCGCCGAAGCGACCGGAGCCGAAGCGGAAGACCGAACCGCTGGCGGACGAGCCGGATCCAGGACCGAGCCCGAATGCGACGGCGACGTCTGCTTCTCGCTCCGGCGCGGCAGAGGAAGCCGGGGATGTGGCGGTGCTTTCCCGAGGCAGGGCGGCGGGACATGTGAGCGAGCGCCGCTCGGGAAGTCTGGCTGCGGCCTTTCTCGAAGGATGGCGCAGGGCGGGCTCGGTCGCGGAGGCGAAGGCGATCGCCACGCCCATTTCCGTCGCGCAGCCGGAGCCGAAGCCCGCCCCCAAGCCCGAGTCGAAGAAGCCGAAAGAGAAAGCGCCGCCCGCCGAGACGCCGGCACCGGCTTCGGCCAAGGCCGAGAGCAAACCGTCGAGCAAGCCGTCGCGTCCCCGATCCATCTTCTCGCGGAACAACAAGGCGCTGGAGCCGGTCCCGCGGCCTGAGCCGGGCGCACGCCGGGCGACGCCGCGGGCCTTCCGCAAGCGTCAGCGCGAAAGCCGCTGGCGGGGTTTGATGCTCCATCTCCTATTGGCGGTGCTCGTCGCGGCGGCGGTGGTGGCGGTGCAGGATCACATCCCGAAGGTGCGGCGCGAGGGCGGCGGCCTGCTCACCAGTCAAACCAACACCGACGTCGCACTGGTCGAGATCAAGGGCCACGCGGGCCCGGTGACGGGGCTCGCCTATTCCTCGGGCGGCCAGCAGATCGTGACCACTTCCGCCGACGGCACCCTGAAAGTCTGGAATGCCGGGCACGGGCGCCTCCTGCGCACGCTCGAGCTCGATTCCGGCGCGGCGAGTGCACTCGCGGTGTTCGAGGGCCGGGCAGCAACCGGCCATCAGGACGGCTCGGTTGCCATCTGGGACCTGACCTCGGGATCGAAGCTTGCGGTCCTGCGGCGCAACGAGGCAGCGATCTGGGCATTGGCCTTCCTGGGCGCCGGCAACCGGCTCGCGGCCGCCGAGCACGACTGGTCGGTCGCAATCTGGGACGTCAGCCGCACCCAGGCGCCCGCCAGCGTGCTTTCCGGACACGAGAGCGCGGTCAAGGCCGTCGCCTACGCCGAGCGAGGGCCGTTCATCGCCTCGGGCGCCGCGGACAAGACGGTGAAGCTCTGGCGAAGCGATACGGGACAGCTCGTGCGGACCTATCGCGGGCACGGCGATTTCATCTCCTCGGTCGCGTTCGAGACGAGGGGGCGCGCGCTCGCCTCGGCCAGCCTCGACGGCCAGATCCGGCTCTGGTCCACCTACCGCAACCAGCGCAAGGCCAGCTTCAAGGCACACGACGGCAAGGTGCCTGCCCTGGCTTTCCTGCCCGACGGCCAGTATCTCGTCTCCGGTGGAGCGGACGGCCGCATCAAGATCTGGAACGCCGGGCGCGGCAAGCTGATCAGGACGTTTGCCGGCGACATGGGCGAGATCGACACGATCGCGGCCTCACCGGACGGACGCCACATCGCGGCCGGTGGCAGCAGCGGCGCGGTCAAGATCTTCGCCGTCGACTTGACCAAAGAAGGCTCGTGAGCAGCGCAGAGTGCCGCCGGGACAGCCTTGCGTGAACGTTGAAGCTGCCCCGGGCTTGTCGCGCGCGAGAGTGGCGGCCTCGGAACCGTGAGGCTTTCGGCGAGCCAAATTGACCCCCGTCACCCAAAGGATATGGTCGGTACGGATGGCCCGGAACCGCGGGAGAACGGGATGCAGGCACTGGAGATCATCGACAAGGCGCAGTCCGGCCGGGCGGTCGACAATCTGGCGCGCACGCTCGGCATATCCGAAGCCGAGGCGCGGGCGGCGGTCGAGGCGGCACTCCCCGCGCTGACGCGGGGGATCGAGCGCAACACCCTGTCGCGGGCGGGTCTGGCCGACTTCGTCACGGCGCTCGGCCAGGGCCACCACGAGCAGATCCTGGATACGCCCGCCGCCTGGACCGATCCCCGCGTGATCGCCGATGGCGAGGCGATCCTCGATCACCTGACAGGATCGAAGCGAAATACCGAGAAGCTCGCGGCACGTGCCATGCAGGCTTCGGGGCTCGGGTCGGGCATCATCAAGCTGCTGCTGCCGATCCTGGCGCAGTGGCTGCTCGGCGCGCTGACGAAGTCGACCAAGGGCGGGCTCGGCGACATTCTCTCGCGCCTGCCGATACCGGGCGGCGGCACCGGCGCCGACACGGGCGCAAGGCCGCAGCAGCGGCGCCCGTCCCGTGACAGCGGCGGCTTCGATACCGGCGGCACGATGGGCGATAATTCAGGCTTCGACCTGCCAAAGTCGAATGTCCCCGCGGGCGGCTATCGCTTGCCGTGGCCAGGCAGCGGGGAAGCCCCGGCACAAGAGCGCGAGCAGCCCCGCTCCGGCTCCGGTGTCGACTTGCCGACCTCCTCGCCGCCCGCCGGCGGTTATCCCATGCCGCCCATCCCGCCGGCCCCCGAGGGCGACGACTACGGGGGTGGCGCCGGCTCGCCGCGTGGCGGCGGATCGTCCTTTCCGTTCCCGTGGCCCGGCTCCGGCGACCAGGGAAGTTCGGGCAACCCTTATGACGATCTGTCGGACATCCTGCGGCGCGGCGGGCGCTTGCCGTCCGGCGAGCAGG
>Ga0180220_1001546_pt1 | contig 16710 bp, 14 predicted proteins | sample eDN5th37CBELigBY_FD_151335 | JGI IMG/M metagenome (GOLD analysis project Ga0180220, IMG submission 151335) | Enriched backyard soil microbial communities from Emeryville, California, USA - eDNA 5th pass 37_C BE-Lig BY (version 2) (version 2) | ecosystem: Environmental > Terrestrial > Soil >...
AAGGCGCAAGGTGCAGGATCGGCCGTGCGTCCGCCTACACTCCCACGGCGGCCGCCGGCCACGAGCACGGCACCGGGTGGGACATTTTCAACCGCCAGATCTGGGGAATATTCAATCGCCGCTCACATCCGCCCCGATACCCGGCCCGCTCGGTCGCCGGCAAACCCCTCCCGCTTCAGGCCTTGCGCGCTGCTCCGGCCCTGCTCCACAGTTTTCCACAACCGAGCAGGCCCCGCCTGCCTCAACCCCCTCCCTATAGGATCGGCTTCCTGATTGGCCCCGTGCTGCGCCTAGCCCGCCGGATCCCTTTCCGGGCCTGGCTCGCCCTCGGCGTCTTCGGCCTGATGATCGGTTTCGGACTGTGGGTCGGGCACCTGTACGCGGAGGTGGTGCAGCTTGAGCGGGAGAACGGCCGGATCGAGGCAAACCACCGGGCCGCGCTGGATAGCACGCGGCTGGTCTATGAGGCCGCCCTGGCGACGGTCGAGGCACGGCTGGCGGTTCTGGTCTAGCTGACGGACGCCCAGCGGGCCGAGCTCGCCCGGATCCCGGGCCTCGAGAAGGCCCTGCGCGATGCGCGGCGCGAGCCGACCGGTGTGATGCGCCGGGAGGTCACGATTGACACGCTACACGCCGAGAGCACGCGCGGCTGGGCCCAACCGCAGGCCGAGCTCAGCGCCGCGATCGATCCGTGTAAGCTCACGGACGTGATCGGCGCCAACACCACGTCAGCTGAGCTCTACCAGCACGTCGAGGGCCGGTGCACGGAGCCGCCCGTCCTGCCTGCGACGCTCTCCTACGTCCCCGACCGCCCGTCCGTGATGCGCGACCGTCGCACATGGTACGGCGTGGCGGGGCCGGCGTGCTCACAGGAAACCTCGTGCACCGTTGAGTCCTGAACGCTGCCGTCCGGGTAGTCGATCACCCGGATGGCGCAGCTGATACGCGCTCGCCTTTAGCAGCGGCTCGGCCCCGTCGGCCGCTGGCCGGCTGGTGAAACGCGAGCTCGCCGCGCGTGGTGATTGATGTCGTGGATCTTGGCATGGCCGACCGTGCACCAACGGCGGCTGAGCTCGATCGCATGCGTGCCCTAGTACGCTCTGGTATGGAAGAAGGGGCGTTCGGTCTGTCCAGCGGGCCTTTCTACGCTCCTGGCAGCTACGCGAAGACAGATGAACTCGTCGAGCTGGCGAAGGTGGCGGCGCAATATGGTGGCGCCTATACGAGCCACATCCGTGACGAGTCGGATTATACGATCGGTGTCGTTGCGGCGGTGGACGAGGTCATCGAGATCTCGCGACAGGCCGAGCTGCCGGGGGTGATCACCCACATCAAGGCACTCGGTCCCAACGTCTGGGGATACGGCGCCGCGATCGCACATCGCATCGAGCGCGCACGGGAGCGTGGCATCGAAGTCTTCGCGGATCAGTACCCCTACGAGGCATCATCGACGGGGCTCAGTGCTGCCCTCGTGCCGAGATGGGCCCAGGCGGGTGGCCAGGACTCGTTGGATCTTCGCCTCGCCGATCCCGCGCGACGCGCGCAGATCCGCGCCGAGATGGTGCAGAATCTCGAACGTCGCGGGGGACCGAATGCGATCATGTTCGCGCGCTACACTCCGGATCCTTCCATCGAAGGACTGACGCTCGCAGAGCACGCGGCCCGACGCAATGTGGATCCAATCGACGCCGCACTCGAGCTCGTACGCGGTGGCGGTCCGAGCATCATCTCGTTCAATATGGCTTCCTTCGACATCAAGCATCTCATGAAGCAGCCCTGGACCATGACGTTCTCGGATGGCGATCTCGTACCGATGGGACGAGGAGTCCCACATCCGCGTGCGTACGGCACCTTCCCGCGACGCATACGCAAGTATGTCATCGAGGAAGAAACGACGGACCTGGCGCACGCAATCCGCAGCATGACGTCACTGCCCGCAACCGTATTCCGGATGAACGGGCGCGGCGTCATCCGTGAGGGCGCCATCGCGGATCTCGTCCTGTTCGACCTGAACCGGATCGGAGATGCTGCAACATTCCAGGAGCCGCATCAGCTGTCGGAGGGGGTGGTACACGTTCTTATTGGTGGCCAGTTCGCCGTACGCGACGGAGTGCCAGCATCGGCCAAGCACGGCAGTGTGCTGGACCGGCAGCAGTGAGTGGTCGGCCCGTCCGGAGCCGCCACTCGCCGAGAACGGACGACCTCCGCCGGGATGAGCAACCGGCATCCTCGCCTGGCTGCACATCGCACCTCCGGGCCACAGGTCGCAGATTGCCGGCGCCGGCAGCGGTACCTTCTCCCGCGCACTCGCCGAGAAGGGCATCGACGGCTTCCTCTTTGCGAACGTGCTCCATTACACCCGCACACCCGACACCGTGCTCGCGCAGGCAGCGGCCCTGCTGAAGCCGGACGGACGCATCGTTGTGATCGAGTACGAGCGTCGCATGCCCAATCTGTGGGTACCGCATCCGCTGCCGCTTGCGCGTCTCGCGGAAGTCGTGACGCGCGCGGGACTCACCACGCCGCACGAAGTCGCGCGACGTGCGTCGTCGTATCATCGGGAGATGTACTGTGCGGTCATGGAGGGTGCACGCTGAAACGACCGCAATCCAGGCAGGAACGGCAGAGCGATCCACCCTGATAGCACCTGATCGCTGAATCAGTGACCGTCAATCTGCGAACACCCCATCCGCCCAGTCTGACGAATCCTGCTATGGCCGGGCACCGCCGCCAGTCCAAGCATCGGCAGCAGCCGAAACGCGGCTTTCAGGTCCATTATTGACCTGTCGTAACACCCAGTGTTATAAGTAAGCAGCGACTTCCTCGAATTCGTCTTGAAGTGCTCCCCAACTTAGGTCCAGGAATTATGTCAGTCCGCATGGTTGGGGTGATTGAATTTCCTCCCCTTCTCGGGTGAGGTCGAGGGCCGGAGCGCCGAAGGCGCGGGAGGCCACGCTCGTTTGTTGTGCTGCGAACTCCGCCGGCGTCCGACCTCCGAGCGAGCTATGCGGGCGCACCTCGTTGTAGTCGCGCCGCCAGGTTTCGACGATGCCGCGCGCATCGGTCGGATTCCGGAACCAGTGGGCATCGAGGCATTCGAAGCGGAACGTGCCGTTGAAACTCTCGACGAAGGCGTTCTGCACGGGCTTGCCCGGTTCGATGAAGACCAGCTGCACGCCGCGCGCATAGGCCCACTGATCCAGCGTGCGACTTCTAAACTCCGGGCCGTTGTCGACCACGATCTGCTGGGGCAAGCCTCTCGAGGCGCGGAGGCGCTCGAGGACTTCGATCACACGCGTCGCCGGTAAGGACGTATCGACTTCGATCGCGGGACACTCACGCGTATGATCATCTACGATCGTCAGGGCCCGAAAGCGCCGGCCGCTGCTGAAGGCATCGCTGACAAAGTCCATGCTCCAACGCTGGTTCGCCGCCTCCGTCGCCGGGCGTGGTTCACGAATTCGTGCGGCTCGCCGCTTCCTGCGCCGCCGCTGTACGTGCAGACCTTCTTCTCGGTATAGCCGATAGGTCAGTTTCCAGTTATGGCGAAAGCCCTCTCTCAGCAGCAGACGGTGCAGGAAACGATAGCCCCAGCGTGTTCGCTCATCGGCCAACGCCCGCAGCCGTTCGCGCTCTACCGTGCGCTTCGGTCGCACCGTCTGATAGCGAATGACGGAACGCGCGTACCCCAGGAACCGGCAGGCCGTGCGCTGCGACACCGCGGCGATTTCAATCACGTGCTGGACGGCGGCTCGCCGCTGCGCGGCCGTCACCACTCTTTTCCCAGGAGCTCGTTCAGCACCTGGATGTTGAGCGCCTGGTCAGCGACGACGCGCTTGAGGCGGCGGTTCTCCTCCTCCAGCTTCCGCAGTCGCTGCGCCTCGCTCGGCTCCATGCCGCCGTACTTCCGCTTCCAGCGGTAGAACGTGGTCGAGGTGATGCCATGCTGACGACACAGATCATTGACCGAGGCGCCGGCGTCTGCCTGGCGGAGAATTCCTACGATCTGCTCGTCTGTGAACCGGCTCTTCCGCATCCAGTCCTCCTGTCGAGGACTGACATTATAGCTGGATCAGGTTCTGGGGAGCACTTCAGTCTGGCTGCCGACCGTTCGAACGAACGGCGAAAGACCTGTTAACGAGGATGATCGCCGTGACATCGAATTGTCACTCGTGGAGAACCCCGTGCGCGGTGATGTCATGCCCGGTACTGGAGGATTTCGCAAACTACGTTGGCGCGGACGAGGACGGGGGAAGCGCGGTGGATCTCGTCTGATCTACTTCTATGTCACGCATCGACAGACCATCTATATGGTCCTCGCGTACGAGAAGAGTGATCAGGAAAACCTCACTGAAGCGCACCGCGCGCAACTGAAACAGCTCGCTGCAATCATCAAGCACGGATCAGCATGATGGCCCGAAGCAACACCACCAGCTTTGCCGACCTCCTCCTTCAGGGCGCCCGAGAAGCAGCCGCCCACGCCAGCGGCGATGCGGCAGTGGCTCGCACCTCGCGGGTCACGCGTATCACGGCTCGCGACGGCGCGGGTCGTTCAAGTCGAAGTGTCAGCCCCGAATACTCGGACGCGGAGCTTGTGCAGCGCATCCGTCACGGCGACGAGGCCGCGTTCGAGGCACTCTTCCTGGCGTACTACGAGCCGCTCTGCCGCTTCGTCGCCGGGTACGTGTCCGCGCCGGACGTCGCGGAAGAGGTGGTGCAGGGGGTGTTCGTCCGGATCTGGGAGAACCGCGCGACCTGGCTCGTCCGGAGCGGGCTCAAGCCGTACCTCTTCCAGGCCGCGCGCAACGGCGCGCTGAACCACCTCAAGCACGAAAAGGTGAAGCGCAGCTTCGCCGAACGTGTCGTCCGCTGGGGCAGCCGGCCGGGCGCGGCACAGGCGGATCCGGGACCCGAGCTGACGCAGGAGGGCAGGGACTTCGCGGCGGCGGTCGCGACGTCGGTCGCGCAGCTCCCGCACCATTACCGTGACGTGCTGCTGCTGCGCGCACAGCACCAGATGACGCACGCCGAGATCGCGCGCGTGCTCGACCTGCCGGTCAAGACCGTGGAAACGCGCGCGCGCCGCGGGCTCCAGCTGCTGCGCGGCATGCTGCCGCAGTTCTTCTAGCGTCCCACCGCGTTCTCGCGCTGCTTCTGCGGCCGCCGGATCCCTGGTTGAAGGGTTCCGGGCGGCTGTGTTGTCTCACTCCTCGAAGCACCCACGCAACGAACAGGAAACGGTTTGGGAGACGAGTCCATCTGGACGGCGATCGAGCGTGTGCTCGGGGGCGACGCGACCGCTGACGACGAGCAGCGCGTCGGGCGCTGGGCGCAGGCCGATCCGGCGAACGAGGCGGAGCTGCGTCGGCTGGAGGCCGCGTGGCAGATCGCGGCGCGCAGTGGCCGGCAATACGACGCGCGGCGCGGGTGGACGGCATTGCGCGCACGGCTCGACGCCACTGGCGGCGATGCGGACACCAGCGTCGCGGGACCGCAGCGGAAAGGCGGTCCGCTGCAGAGTCCCGCACTCCGCTGGGCCGCGCTGATCGCGCTGCTGCTCGGTGCGGGCATGCTGGTCGGGCGCGCACTGCCGGATGCACCTGCCGCGGCGGTGCTGCTCGCCCAGCAGGTCTCCACCGGCGCCGGCCAGAGCGCCACGATCCGCCTGGCGGACGGCTCGAGCGTGGTGCTGGGGCCGCTCAGCACGCTGAACGAGGCGCCCGGCGCCAACGGCGAGCGGACCCTGGAGCTGACGGGCACCGCCTACTTCGACGTCGTGCACGACCCGAAGCGGCCGTTCACGGTCGTGTCGCAGGGCGTCGAGACGCGCGTGCTCGGCACGACGTTCGGCGTGCGCGGCTACGACGCCGACGTCGAGGTGCTGGTCGAGTCGGGTCGCGTGCGGGTGCGCGCGCGCGATTCCGGCGATGGCGTGACGCTGCGGCCCGGGCAGATGGGTACGGTGCACCAGGACGGCAGTGTCACGGTCCGCTCGCAGGTCGACGTATCCGCGCGGCTCGACTGGCGCGAGGGTCGACTCTTCTTCGAACAGGCAGCGCTGCGCGACGTCGCACGCGAGCTGGAGCGGTGGTACGGCATCGACGTCGTCATCACCGATTCCGCGATCGCGGCGTACCCGCTCACCGCGACGCTCGCGGACGGCAGCATCGAGACCGTGCTCATGATCGTGAGCCGCTCGCTCGGCATCGAGCACTCGTTCGACGGACACACAGCAGAGTTCCGGCCGTAACGCCCGCCCGGGCGGATCTGCCCGACGGGTGTCACTCCGATGGAGGACAGGCATGCACGACGCAATCTCCACACGATGGCTGCGCCCGACGCTGGTCGCCGCGGCGCTCGCGCTGGGCGCGGGCGAGGCGGGGGCGATGCAGCAGTACCCTGATGTAGCAGTGCGCGGGGAAATGCAGGAACGGATGACGCCGCCGCTGGAGCGCGGCATCGCCGTCCGCTTCCGTGACACACCGCTGGCCGACGCGCTGCGCACCGTCGCGCGCGAGAGCGGTGTCTCGATCGCGTTCAGCGATCGTCTGCTTCCCTCCACGCGCGTCACGCTCGAGACGGAGAGCATGCCGGTGCGCGGGGTGCTGCAGGCGCTGCTGAACGGCACGGGGCTCATGCTGGAAGTGCTGCAGAGCGGGCAGGTGCTGATCCTGCCGCGCACCGCGGACGCGCCGATCGTCGGCATGGTCCAGGGCCGCGTCGTCTCCGCGTCCGATGGCCAGCCGCTCCGCAACGCGGAGGTGCGCGTGATCGGGATGCCCGACACGCACACGGTCGGCACCAACGGGTCGGGCACGTACATCATCGCCGATATCCCGGCGGGCACGCACTGGGTGCGGGCGGAGGCGCTCGGCTTCGGCGCGGACAGCCAGCGCGTGACGGTGCGTGACGACGACGTCGCGACCGTCAACTTCCGCCTCGCCGTCGACGCGATCGCGCTGGATCCGCTCTCGGCGACCGTCTCGACGGGCACGCTGGTCGACACGGAGCGGCGCACGCTCGGCACGTCGATCTCGGTGGTGACGGCGGCTGAGATCGAGCAGTCGGGCGCGACGGAGCTGGTCGAGCTGTTCCAGGGGCGCGTGCCGGGCGTGACGTCGTTCACGCCGAGCGGCGCGAACGGCGCCGGCGGTCACATCCGCGTACGCGGCGTGTCCAGCATCATGGGCGACCAGGCGCCGCTCATCTACGTCGACGGCGTGCCGGTCGACAACGGCTCGTCCGCGGGCAACCGCGCGGGCGAGGACGTGCTGGCGCACCCGACAGTGACGAACGCCGGTGCCGGTGCGCACGTCCGGCTGCAGGAGATCCCGCTCGACCAGATCGAGCGGATCGAGGTGGTGAAGGGCTCCGCCGCGACCACGATGTACGGCTCGGAAGCGATCAACGGCGTCATCCAGATCTTCACCAAGCGGGGCGTGCCCGGCGACATGCGGATTACGGCGCGCGTCGAGCAGGGCATCTCCACGGTGGACCTGGACAACTCCTTCGTCGACCGCTCGCCGTACGCGGAGCAGATCCGCAGCCTGTTCAGCAACCCGCACACGCAGCGCTACAACGTGCAGCTTTCCGGCGGCGAGAGCCGGCTCGCGTACACGCTCGGCGCCGATCACGGCCGCGACGACGGCGTCGTGATGGGCAACGAGGCCAGCGAGACGTCGGTGCACGGCTCGTTCAGCACACTGGGCAGCGAGAAGCTGAGCCTGCGGCTGAGCGCGAGCCTGCTGCAGCGCAAGTACTCGAGCCTGGACTACAGCGCGCTGTTCGATTTCGTCGACGTGAACGCGGAAGTGCCGGCGCCGCCGGGCATCGAGTCGATGCAGGACGCGCTGGAGCGCGGCTCGCGCAGTGAAACGGACGTGCAGCGCGTGATCGCGTCGGCGAACCTGACGTGGCGGCCGCTGCCAATCCTGCAGAACCAGTTCACGGTCGGCCTCGACCGCTCGGACGAGCTGCAGCTCATGGCCGGTCAGCCGCTGCGCGACGCGTTCTCCTCGACGTTCCAGGCCGAGAACATCCGTCGCGACTTCGACCGCCTGACCGGTCGCTACGTCGGCACGCTGTCGTACCCGGCGGAGGGCACGTTCACGTCGACACTCAGCGTCGGTGCGGAAGGGCAGCACAGCGAGGTGCGCAACCTGCGCATCCGCGGCGTCGGCCTGCCGTCGCCGGGCATCTCGGGCCTCGACTTCGCCGAGTCGATCACGAGCGGGCCGTACGCGCCCCTCGAGCAGTACTCCGCGATCGCGACGGTCGGCTTCTTCGTGCAGGAGCAGGTCGGTCTCTGGAACCGGCTCTACCTGACCGGCGGGCTGCGCGCGGATGGCAGCTCCGCGTTCGGCGACGACTTCGGGCTGCAGGTCTACCCGAAGATCTCGGCGTCGTACGTGGTCGAGCCGGTCGAGTGGTGGTCGGGCAAGCTGCGCGCGGCGTGGGGGCAGTCGGGCAAGCTGCCGACGGCGTTCGCCAAGGTGCAGACCTACGCGCTCAGCCGCGGCACCTACTACGACCGGCCGATCATCTCGCTCGCCGACTACGGCAACCCCGACCTGCGGCCGGAGCTCGGCACGGAGATCGAGTTCGGCATCGAGAACTACTTCTTCGACAACCTCGCCTCGCTCGAGGTGAACTACTGGCAGCAGGAGACGGAGGACGCGCTGCTGCGCGGCCGCATCCCGATGATCGAGGGGTTCAGCGCGCCGCTCATGAACGTGGCAGGGCTCAAGTCGTCGGGCATCGAGGCGATCGCGCAGGTGACGCCGATTCGCACCGAGGACCTGTCACTCACGCTCGGCGCGACGCTGACGCACCTGATCGACAACGGCATCATCACGAGCCTGGGCGGTGACAGCACGGCCGCGCGCGTCGGCAACCTGTACCTCGGCATGGCGGTCGGCCAGTCGATCAATGCGGTCACGTTCACGTCGCAGATCAACAACCGCCGCGTCTACTACGGCAGCCGCGAGCCGACCACGTACGGCGGCGCGCACGCCGACCTGCAGTTCCGGCGCTTCCAGCTCTCGACCAACCTGTCGTTCGGCACGGGCGGCATCGGGCTGGACCACATCCAGGCGCAGGAGGACTTCGCGGCCGGCCTGATCACCAGCTCGTTCCGCACGTTCGACCCGCAGGTCGCCGAGGCGCGCTACCTGGTGCCGACGGACTACCTGCGCATCGACGCGATCCGACTCGCCTACGACGTGCCGCCCTCGCTGCTGCGCGGCGTCGAGTTCGCGCAGCTCTGGGTGCAGGCGCGCAACCCGTTCGTCTGGGATCGCTGGGCCAATGGTGACGCGACCACGATCTCGCCCGTCGGCACGGCCGGCGGCCAGGCGCCACTCTACCTGGCGGGCACACTCGAGCGCGGGTTCTCGACGCCGCGCAACTTCTCGCTCGGCGCGCGCGTGAGCTTCTGAGGAGCGGACCCATGAAAACGACACTGAACCCGAAGGGCTCGATGCCACGCGACACTGCCACACGCACGCGCACGCTCGCGCGCAGCCTCGGCGCCGCTGCGCTGATTGCGACCGTCGCCGGCGCGTGCGACCTCGACCTCGTCAACCCCACGATCCTCGCCCGCGACGAGGTCGACCCCAACCTGCTCGTGAACGGCGCGATCGAGCGCTGGATGACCGGCTGGAACAGCGGCGTCATCAGCGAGTGGTACGCGAGCGACGAGGCGATCGCGACGCCGGAGACCGACGTCGGCAACACACTGCTGGACGAGACCGGTGACCTGAGCGCGTCCGCGTCGTACTACTCCGGCTACGCGCTCTCCGAGATGCTCGATGGCCGGGAGTCCACGCGAATCGCCGTCGCCCGCGCCGAGGAGATGTACGACGCGGCGGTCGACTCGGCGCAGAAGGCGCGCGCCGCGACCGCACTGCAACGGGCCAAGGCGTACAACGCCTGGTTCGTGACCGGCATGGCGCGCCGCCGCGGCGAGCAGCCGATCCAGCCGGGCGGCGAGCGGCTGAGCGAATTGGCGCAGTACGAGCACGCGCTCGGTTACATGCAGGACGTGGTCGCGCTGGCGCCCGCGCAGACGGACAGCCTGCGCATCTTCGCGCTCGCGGGCAGTGCCCGGCTGCAGTGGATCCTCGGCCAGGCCGGCAACGATGACCAGCGGCTGCGCGACGCGATCGCCAGCGCGGAGGCGGCGCTCGCGCTCAGCCCGGACCTGGTCTGGGCGTTCGCGTGGCCGTACGCCTACATCACCGACTGGTACATCAACAACTGGGGCATCGCGCTGCCCGGGCCGGGCTTCGAGAACATCCCGATCCCCGCCAACGATGCGACCACGCCGCCGGGCGACATGTTCGTCGATGCGGACGCACTCTGGCTGATCATGGCCGACGCGCATCTCCGCCTCGGTGAGACGGAGGAGGCGCGGGAGGCGCTCGCGTCCACACCGCTGCTGGCGAACAACCACGTCGGCGTCGCGGGACGCGACCCGGAGGGCGCGCCACTGACGCAGGCCGAGATCGATGCGTGGGCCGCGTCGCTCGACAGCGACGGCATCCGTCACGCGATCGACGAGCTGTGGCGCGAGAACTTCTACCTGCGCGGACATCGCAACCTTTCCAACACGGGCGCTCCGATCTTCCCGGTTCCCATGCCTGACGAAGCGCTGGAGGTCCAGTAATGACGAATGGTGCTTTCATGCCGAAGCGCACGCGCATGCGGCGCGCCCTGGTGGCCGCCTGTGCCGGTGCGGTGCTGATCGCAGGGTGCAGCGATCCGCTGTCGCCCGAACGCGACTTCCTGATCCGCACGCCCAAGCGCGTGACGACGGCGGCGCGGCCGGCCACGTTCCAGGCGTCCGCGGCATCGACCGACATGATGCTCTTCGAGTGGTCGCCCGCGCAGGGCGCCGACAGCTACACGATCACCTTCTGGCAGGGTGAGAACGAGGCGGAGATCGAGCGGCTGGAGGCGGACTTCTCCACGACGCTGATGAGCTTCGAGGTCAGCTCGCCGCAGGTCACGGAGGTGCCGGTCAACCCGTCCAACCCGGATGACCCGCGCCGCGTCAAGCTGGTGCGCTACGAGGTGCCGCTCAGTGACGTCGCCGAGCTGCTCCAGGCGCAGGGGCTGCAACCGGGATCGGTGTACACGCTGCTCTCCGTCTTTGCGCGCAACGGTGGCGACGAGTGGCGCAGCTCGTCGCTCACGCCGGTGATCTTCCAGCTCCAGCCGTGAGCGGGCGCCGGACGCGCATCCGGGCAATCATCGGGGCCACGGCCGTGCTGACGGTCGTGGCCCCCGTCCGTGCCCGGGCACAGCAGGCCGACACGACGACCACGCCCGCACCGGGGGCGCGCGCGACGTCGGCGCTGCCGCTCGAACCGCGCAGCGTGCGGATCGATCGCACGGAGGGCTCGTGGATGTCGCTCGACGTGAGTCCCGACGGCCGCACCATCGTGTTCGACTACCTGGGCGACCTGTTCACGCTGCCGATCGAGGGCGGAGTTGCGACGCAGCTCACCTCGGGCCTCGCGCTCGACGCGCAGCCGCGCTGGTCGCCGGACGGAACACGCATCGCGTTCACGTCGGACCGGAACGGCAGCGACAACCTGTGGACGATCGCCGCGGACGGCAGCGATGCGGTGCAGGTGACGCGGCTGGACGCGAAGCGGGTGGAATCGCCGGAATGGACGCCGGACGGCGACTACATCGTCGCATCCATCGCCAACTTCCACGGCCACAGCACACCGCAGATCCATATCTTCCACCGCACCGGCGGCAGCGGTTCCGTGCTGGTGCGCGACGAGCGGCGCAAGGGAATCGGCGCGGCGTTCGGCGCGGACCCGCAGGTGCTCTGGTACGCGAGCCGGATGGGCGACTGGTCGTACAACGTCGATTTCCCGCTCTACCAGCTCTGGACGTTCGACTTCCGGACCGGTGCGACGAGCGAGCGCTCGTCTCGCTACGGCTCCGCGATGCGGCCGACACTCTCACCCGATGGACGCTGGCTCGTGTACGCGTCGCGCTACGAGAGCGAGACCGGCCTGGTGCGCCGCGACCTGCGCACGGGCGCGGAGACATGGCTGGCGTGGCCGGTGCAGCACGACGACCAGGAGTCGGCGGCGACGATGGACGTCATGCCGGGAATGTCGTTCACGCCGGATTCACGCTTCGTCGTTGCGACGTATGGCGGCGGCATGTGGAAGGTGCCCGTCGAGGGTGGAGCGGCCGAGCGCATCCCGTTCCGCGTTCGTTTCGACCTCGCGGTCGGCCCGCGCCTCGACTTCGATGCGCGCGTTCCCGATGACAGCGTGTTCACTGCGCGGCAGATCCGCAACGCGGTCGCATCACCGGACGGCCGATGGCTCGCCTTCGCGGCGCTGGACCGCATCTGGGTGTCGGCAGCGGATGGCAGCGACGCGCGCCGCGTGACCGAGGGCACGGCGTCGGAGCACTTCCCGGTGTGGTCGCCGGACGGGCGCTGGATCGCGTACACGACCTGGGACCGCGAGGGCGGGCACGTCTGGAAGGTGCGCGCGAACGGGCGGGACGCGCAGCGACTCACGTCGGAGTCCGCGCTGTACGCACAGCCCGCGTGGTCGCCGGATGGTGAGCGCATCGTCGTGCTGCGCGGGTCGGCGCGCGAGTTCCTGCGCGCGTCCAATCCGTTCTCCGGGCGCTCCGGCATCGACGAGATCGTCTGGATCCCGGCGGACGGCGGTGAGACGCGGCTGATTGCGGGCGCGGACAGCCGCATCGCTCCGCATTTCCGCGCGGATCAGCCGGGCCGCATCTACCTGCACAGCAGCGGCGACGGACTCGTGTCGATCCGCTGGGACGGGACCGACCAGCGCACGCACGTGCAGGTCAGCGCGACCTCCGGGTTGAACGACGTCACGCTGGTCTCGCCCGACGGGAGGCACGCCCTCGCCTCGCGCAACGACCAGCTCTACGTGGTGACGATCCCGGACCTCGGCGTCGAGGCGGCGACGATCAACGTCGCCAACGTCGCGAACGCGGCGTTTCCGGCGCTGCGCCTCACGGACGACCTCGGCGGCGAGTTCCCGAGCTGGTCGGCCGACGGCAGCACCGTGCACTGGTGGCTCGGCAACGTGCACTTCACGTACGACGTCGCTGCCGCGCTGCGCGGCGATTCCGTGACGGCGCAGTCCGCGCGGCTGAGCCTGCCGGTCACGCGCGATCGGCCGAACGGCACCGTGGTGCTGCGCGGCGCACGCGTGATCACGATGCGCGGCGAGGAGGTCATCGAGAACGCGGACGTCGTCGTGCGCGGCAATCGGATTGCGGGCGTGGGGCCAACAGGAACTGTGGCCGTTCCCGCGGACGCGGACGTCATCGACGTCGCTGGGGCGACCATCGTTCCCGGCTTCGTCGACATCCATGCGCACATGGGCGCCGTCTGGGGCGTGCACCGCCGCGACCAGTGGGCCTACGCCGCCAACCTCGCCTGGGGCGTGACCACGACGCGCGATCCGCAGACGACGCTGACCGACATCATCACCTACGCGGACCTCGTGGAGGCCGGCGACATCCTGGGCCCGCGCATCTTCCACACGGGGCCCGGCATCGACCGCAACGACGGCATCCGCACCCTGGACGACGCGCGCACCGTGCTCCGCCGCTACAAGGAGTACTACGGCACCAACACGATCAAGCAGTACACGGCCGGCACGCGGCTGCAGCGGCAGCTCATCGTCATGGCCGCGCGCGAGCTGGAGCTCATGCCGACGACCGAGGCATCGCTCAACTTCCGGCTCGAGCTGACGCAGAACCTGGACGGCTATCCCGGTCACGAGCACAACTGGATCGTGCAGCCGCTGTACGGCGACATCGTGGACCTGATGGTCGCCAACGGCACGACGTACACGCCGACACTGCTCGTCAACTACGGCGGCCCGCCCGCCGCCAACTGGTTCTACGAGCGGGAGGACGTGCACGACGATGTGAAGCTGAGGCGGTTCACTCCGCACGACGAAGTGGACCGCGCCACGCGTCGCCGCGGCCAGTGGACCATGCCCGAGGAACACGTGTTCGACGAGCACGCGCAGTTTGCAGCGCGCCTCGTCGATGCGGGCGGCCGCGTCGGGGTGGGCAGCCACGGGCAGACGCAGGGGCTGGGCTTTCACTGGGAGATGTGGGCGATCGCCTCGGGCGGCATGACGCCGCACCAGGTGCTGCGCGCCGCGACGCTGCACGGCGCAGACGCCATCGGCCTGGACCAGGACCTCGGCTCGATCGAGCCCGGCAAGCTGGCCGACCTGCTCGTGCTCGACGCGAGCCCGCTCGACGACATCCGCAACACGAATTCGCTGCGCCTCGTGATGAAGAACGGCCGCCTCTACGACGCGGACACGCTGGCCGAGGTGTACCCGCGGGAGCGGCCGGGGCCGACGTTCTGGTGGTGGGACGATGAACCGGCCGCGGGGCTGCCGGGGGTGCACGACCCGCACGAGTGACGTGCGCGTCGTGCGCTGATCACCGATCTCCCGCCGCCACTGCCCGGGGCGCGCGATCACGCCACCAGACGAAAGCAGCATCGCCGGCTTCCTTTTCGCGAACGTGCTCCACTACACGCCCACACCCGACATCGTGCTGACGCAGGCAGCGTCGCTACCGAAGCCTGAAGGCAGCGTCCTCGTGATCGAGTACGAGCGTCGCATGTCGAATCCGTGCGTGCCGCATCCGCTGCCGCTTGCAACGTCGGCGGAGGTCGCAGGACGCGCGGGATTCACGGCGCCGCGCGGCCTTGCTCGGCGCACGTCGGCATTTCATCGGGAGATGTACTGTGCGGTGCTGACGCGACGCGGCGAGTCCTGAGTCGGTCAGCTCAGAAGTTCAAAATCGAGAACGGACGGCCCCTACGGAAACGGCGACAGCTCCGCCCGTATCCCCGCCACCACCTCCGCCACGCCCTGACCCGTCGCCCACGGTGCCAGCAGGATCAGCAGCAGCGCCAGGACGACGACCCCGAACTGAATTCGCGTTCCGAGGGTCCATGGCTGTGCCCACGGCGGCTGCGGCGTGCCTTCGCTCGAAACCTGCGTCTCGGTGCTGATGCCGCGAAGTGCGATGAAGTAGGTGCCGACACGGGCGGCCTCGTCGGCCAGCAGGACGCCGCTCCGAACGAGCCGCTGCAGCGATGGAAGGCGACTTGCTGCGGTGCCCACCTGCGGGAACGCTCTCAGGCCGAGGATGCCGATGACCGCGTCCAGGTACAGCGAGACGGTCAGCGCGATGAGCAGCAGGACCAAGTCGAGCCGGATGCTCCAGAACGCATTCGCAGCGACCAGCGACAGCGCGTCGCCGCGGTGGCGGTAGAATTCCAGCGCGAGATGCAGCGTGACCAGGACGACCAGCCAGAAAAGGCCCGCGGCCAGGCTCAGCACTACGGAAAGTACGATGTAGGGAACGAAGAACGAGACCCGCTCGTCGTGTTCGATGCACCACTCTCGCATTGCGTCCGCGGGTTAAGTCCGTCGTCGGGCTCTTCGCCGTGACTCTGCGGCAGTGTAGCCTACTCGGGAAGCACGCTCAATGTTTCGTTGTGCATGTCGGCAACGTTGCGAAGGGAGATTCATTGTGAGACTTCGCCAGGCACGCAGAAACGCGCGCACGACATGAGCACGCTCTGGATCATCGCAGCCGTGCTGGTCGCGGGCGCCGGCGTCGTTGCGCGCCGCAGCATCCGGCGCGCCCGCGAATCACAGCTCGACGACGCCGCGATCCGCAGGATCGAGCTGGGGCTGCCCCTCGAGGTGGATGCGCCGCTCGACATGGACGACATCCGCGCAGCGGAGGAGGAGTTCTGGGCGGATCCGGAGGAGCCGGATGAGCTCGGTACGTAGCCCGGGCTGCTCCACGCGATCGTAATTCGCTCCACATCATCCTCACTCAGCCGACTCCCACCCACGCCGTCGCCAGCGGAAGGTCGAGCGCACCGTCCATGTTTACCGACCAGGCGCGGTGCAGCGTCGCCCGGAACCGTGTGAACGTGTTGGCAAGCAACACGTTACATGAGGAAAGCCCAAGGTTGCCGATCTCCACCCACGGGTCTGCTTGCCTAAGCCCGATCCGCGTAGTACCGTAAATGGAAATCAATTCCATTATATGGAATCGCACCGCGCTGCGTGGCGGTGCGTGTTGGACCTGCCTGACGCATACGAGCGTGGGTGGGCGGTCGCCGGAGGCGCCTGACGGGACTCCCGTCGCCTCTGACACCCACTCCTGACGGCCGGACGGAGTCCGGCCGACGTGCTCGCAAACGATATCTCGGAGGTGCCGCGGTCATCGGACGAGTCGACCGCGTGCACTGCTGACCCTGAATCGACGATCCGGTACGGCCGGATCTGCATCGCATCAGAAAAGAACGACGGCTGACTGTTCGCGCCGTCCGATCGACCGGAACTGCCTCGGCACGGTCGCACGCGCTCGACGCACGCTCCGTACGTGTGCACGGCGTGCACGGCGAAGCCGTACCGTCGAGTCGTACCTGAGCGACGCATCAACGTGCATTGCGGGTGAGGGCGACGTGTGTCACGTCGGCTCTCCTCGCTCCACCACGGATCAGGGAGAGATGTCAATGGCGGATGAAAATGTCCCACATGTGGCGACTGAAAATGTCCCACTCGGGCGGGGGTGACGAGCCTCAGGACGTCGGCACCTCCCGGCGGCCCCTTCTCCGCTTCGGCGGATCCTCCTCTC
>Ga0180220_1001550_pt1 | contig 16691 bp, 15 predicted proteins | sample eDN5th37CBELigBY_FD_151335 | JGI IMG/M metagenome (GOLD analysis project Ga0180220, IMG submission 151335) | Enriched backyard soil microbial communities from Emeryville, California, USA - eDNA 5th pass 37_C BE-Lig BY (version 2) (version 2) | ecosystem: Environmental > Terrestrial > Soil >...
GAACAGCCGGATGTTCTGGAAGGTGCGCGCGATGCCACGACGCGTGATCTGGTGCCGTTTGATCCGGCCCAGCGGCGCACCGTCGAACGTCACCGAGCCCGAACTCGGGCGGTAGACACCCGTGATGGCGTTGAAGCACGTGGTCTTGCCCGCACCGTTGGGTCCGATGAGACCGAGGATCTCGCCGCGACGGATGTTGAAGTTCACCGAGTCGAGCGCCACGAGCCCGCCGAACTTGACGGTCAGATCGTGCGTCTGCAGAAGGATCTCACCCTCGGCCGCGTTGATCTCCCGGTGGACGCCGGCCAGATCCTCGATGACTTCCTCTGCCACCTGGGGAGGCTCGGTCATGACGTGTGCTCCTTCACCGGGGTGGCCCGCAGCAGGTCCCGCGCCGCCTTGCCGTACGTCAGCAGATGCTGACGCGCGGGGAACAGGCCCTGCGGCCGGAAGATCATCAGCACCACCAGGGCGAGTCCGAAGAACAGGTACTTCAGGTCGCCGAGGTTGATGCCGAGGAACTCGACCCCGAGCAGGCGGTTGGGCAGGTAGACGATGACGAACGCACCGAAGATCACACCGAGCTTGTTGCCCTGGCCGCCGAGCACCACCGCACACAGGAACAGCATCGAGTTGATGATGTTGAACGTCTGCGGCGCCACGTACTGCACCTGGCCCGCGTACAGCGCGCCGGACAGTCCGCCGATGGCAGCGCCGATGGTGAACGCCCACAGCTTGAACTTGAAGGCGTTGACGCCCATCACCTCGGCGGCGTCCTCGTCCTCGCGGATCGCGATCCACGCACGTCCGACACGGCTGCGCTCGAGATTGCCGACCAGCAGCAGGATCCCGACGATCAGGGCCAACCCCAGCCAGAACCACCACGTGCCGTAGTTGGCGACGCCGGTCGAATTGCCGCTGGAGAACACCCCGTTCGGCAGCTTCTCGCTCTCGCCCAGTCGCGGATACGCCACCTGGTTCAGGCCGCGTGCACCGTTGGTGATGTCGGACAGGTTGTCCGCCATGAGCCGGATGATCTCGCCGAAGCCCAGCGTGACGATCGCGAGGTAGTCACCGCGCAACCGCAACGTCGGGGTGCCGAGGATCAGGCCTGCGATCGCGGTGATCGCCATTGCCAGTGGGACACAGGCCAACCAGGCCCAGTCGCTGCTGAGGAACTTGTCGACACCGACGATGTTCCACGGGCTCGACGGGCTGGTGAGCAGCGCGACGGTGTAGGCGCCTACGGCGTAGAAACCGACATAGCCCAGGTCGAGCAGACCGGCCTGGCCGACCACGACGTTGAGCCCGATCGCGATGATCGCGACCATCGCGAACTGCGCCATGGTGCCGCCGAAGCTGATGCCTGGCGTGTTCAGGAAGCCCGGGGTGAACAACGGCAGCAGGGCCAGCAGCCCGAAACCGATGACGCCGACGGCCCACTTGGCCACACGCGGCAACGTCGACCACTGCTCGCGGATGATGTCGCCGGGCGCCAACAGGGTTCTGACCAACGAGCTGGTGTTCTCCCCCGGATTCTGCTGTGTGTGCTGATCGCTCATACTCGCGCCTTCCCGAGGCTCTCACCGAGTATTCCGGTCGGCCGGAACAACAGGACCAGAACGAGCAGGACGAACGCGACCACGTCACGCCACTGGGTGCCGAACACCGCCTGCCCGTAGTTCTCCATGATGCCGAGCAGCAGACCGCCCAGCAGCGCCCCACGCAGGTTGCCGATGCCGCCGAGCACCGCCGCCGAGAACGCCTTGATGCCGAGCAGGAAGCCGCCCGAGTAGATGATGCCCTGCGGCACTTTCAGGGTGTAGAGCAGTGCCGCGGCGCCGGCCAGCAGGCCGCCGATGAGGAACGTCGTCATGATGATCCGCTCGCGCGACACACCCATCAGCGTCGCGGTGGTGGGATCCTGTGCCACGGCGCGGATCCCGCGCCCGAACTTGGTGCGGTTGAGCGCGATGTCGGTCAGCAGCGCGAGGATGAGCGCCGACACGACGATCACGAGCGTCACGTTGGACACCGTCGCACCGAACACCGTGAACTGGGCCTTGGGCTGCACCAGCGTGATCGGCTGCTGCGCGTTGCTGCCGCCGTAGCCCTTCATCAGCTTGGGCAGCACGAAGTGCACGAATTCCTGCAGGACGAACGACATGCCGATCGCGGTGATGAGGAAGGTCAGCGCGCGGGCGTTGCGTTTTCGCAGCGGACGGTACGCGATGAACTCCAGCCCGATCGCCGCCGATCCCGAGACCAGCATCGCGAACAGCATCGCGATGCCCAGATACAGGACCGTCAGCCCGATGCCCTTGTTGTAGGCGTTGCCGCTCGGGGTGAACCCGAGGATCACGTCGAGGCAGAAGTACGCGCCGAACATGCCGAGCATGAAGATCTCGGAGTGCGCGAAGTTGATCAGCCGCAGCACGCCGAACACCAGCGTGTAGCCGACCGCCACGAGCGCGTAGATCGCGCCCCACGACAGGCCGTCGATGGTCAACTGCCAGAAGCCGTTACGCAGCCCGTCGAGGTTGAAATTGATGTTGTCGGCCAGACAGATGTACTGGTCGACGCACTGGTGGATCATCCGGTGGCGGCTCCCTGATGAGTGGTGGGTAGCGAAACGCGCCCGGGGAGCGGCCCCGGACGCGTTTCGGCAGACGATTTACTGGACGTCGTACATCCAGATCAGGGTGGTGGTCAGCTCGCCGTTGTCGGTCCACTGGTACTTACGGGCCACGCCCTGGCCCTCGTAGTTGCGGACGTAGTTGAGCAGGTCGGCGCGGGTGATGGCGCCGGAGTCGATGCCCTTCAGCAGGATCGTGCCCAGGTCATAGCCCTCGGTGCTGTAGGTGCCGGGTTCCTGACCGAACTTCTGCGTGTACTCCTCGGCGAACTCGGCGGTGGCCGGGCCGCACGGGCACGACAGCAGCGCGCCCTTGGAGGCCTCGCCGGCCTGCTTGACGAACTCGGGGTCCTTCGTGCCGTCTGCACTGATGAACGTCGCCTCCACGCCGCCGTCCTTGAGCTGCTGCACGAACGGCGCGGCCTCCGAGTAGTAGCCGCTGTAGAACACCGAATCCGGTGCGGCGCCCTTGATCTGGGTGACGGCGGCCGAGAAGTCCTTGTCGCCCTTCTTCACCGAGATGTTGCACGAGGAGTCGGCGACCGGTCCGAGCGTCGTGCGCACGGCCTCGGCGAGTCCCAGACCGTAGTCGGTGCTGTCGTCGACGACGCAGACCTTCTTGTTCTCCAGCGTGTTCTTCATGTAGTTGGCCACCGAGGGACCCTGCACGCCGTCGTTCGCCAGGCCGCGGAAGAACGTGCGCCAGCCGTTCTCGCTCAGCTGGACGTTGGTGGCCGATGCGGTGGTCGCCACCAGACCGGCCTGGTTGAACACGTCACCGGTGGCCTTGGTCTCGCCCGAGAACGCGGGGCCGACCACGCCGATGATGAACGGCTCGTCGACGATCTGCGGTGCGACACCGGTGGCCTTCTGCGGATCACCTTCGGTGTCAAACGCTTTCAGCTGAACCTGGCACTGGGCGTTGGCGGCGTTGTGCTTGTCGATCGCCATCTGCACGCCGTTCTTGATGTTGATGCCGAGCGCGGCGTCGGGGCCGTTGAGGGCGCCCATCATCGCGATCATCACCGGCGGGCACACGGCGTTTCCGTCACCTGCGGGATCGGCGGGGGTCACATCGCCCGCGCCCGTCACCTCGGCACCGTTCTCGTCGATCTGCACCTTCTCGACGATCTTCAGGTCGGTCTGGGCTGCTTCCTCTTCGGGCGTCGACTGATTACAGCCGGCAATTGCCAGCGCCACCACTCCCGCACTACCGAGAGCAAATGCCTTTCGTGCCACGCGACCGCGCACGCTTCACCTCCGGGTCAAAGTTGTCAGCGACGCCGTTGGCGAGACCCGGGTTTCCGGGATGCCGCCGACGCTCCGGGTAGAACATAGCCAACCACCGCCCTGCGTGCGCGATGTTGAACGATGCGTTTCCGGCGCGTCGTTCGCTGTTCCGTATAAATGCCGGTGAAAACCTCGAGAACACCGCGTGTGCGTGAGCCCTGAAACGAACAATCAACCGAGGCGACGGGCGCTCACTGCTCAGGCGCCGGGGCCTGCTTGGTGTCGTCCAACGTCTCGAGCACCACCTCGGCCACCCGCTTCATCGTCGTGCGCCGGTCCATCGCGGCCCGCTGGATCCACTTGAACGCCTCGGGCTCGGTCATCTTGTGCTTGGCCTGTAGCAAACCTTTGGCACGTTCGACGAGCTTGCGGGTCTCCAGTCGCTCCGACAGCGTCGCGACCTCGGTCTCCAGTGCACTCAGCTCTGCGAAGCGGCTGACCGCGACCTCGATGGCAGGCACCAGGTCGTTGATGTTGAACGGCTTCACCAGGTAGGCCATGGCGCCTGCGTCGCGGGCACGCTCCACCAACTCGCGCTGGCTGAAGGCCGTCAGGATCACGATGGGCGCGATGCGCTTGGAGGCGATCTCCGAGGCCGCGTCGATGCCGTCGCGCCGCGGCATCTTGACGTCCATGATCACGAGATCCGGCCGCAGGCTCTCGGCCATCTCGACGGCCTCCTGGCCGTCTCCGGCCTCACCGACAACCTCATACCCCTCCTCGCGCAACATCTCGGCGAGATCGAGTCGGATGAGTGCTTCGTCCTCGGCGATGAGTACGCGGCGCGGTCTGTCAGCGTCAGTCGTTGACCCGGTCATGCCAACATTGTGTCGTGACAGCCGATGATCAGCGACTGCAGGGCATCATCTATGGTGGTATCCCGCAGGACGGAAACGGCCGCACGCCCTCGTATCCCAACTGGCAGAGGAAACGGATTCAAAACCCGTACAGTGTGAGTTCGAATCTCACCGAGGGCACCAGAAACACCTGATCACGCGCATTTTGCGCAGTCTTTTCGATGTGCTCGGCGTGGTCGCGGCCTGCGCGGGAGAACTCCAGATTGCACTGAGGGACAGATCCCGCTCGGGATCTGTCCCTCAGTGCAATCTCGATGTGAGATCGGGCGCGTCGCCTCAGATCAGCACGGGGCTCACGCCATGAAGCGCGCGATCTGCGGTGCGGGCACCGCCTGCGCGGCACGCGCGTGACGGACCCCGATCGCGCCGCCTGCCGCGGTGAGCAGCACGAGCCCGGCCATCCCCGGCAGCACCGCGAAGAGCAGATCCATGTTGTTCGCCGTGCGCAGGTAGTCCGCGTAACCGACCCGGAACGACGCCGGTACCGCGTTCGGTGGCGGGCCCGCAGGTGCCGGTGCCGTCACGGCCGGCGGGGTGAGGGCAGGGACGCTCGGCGTGGCCGGTGCGGCGGGTGCCCCGCCTCCACCGGCCGGCGCGCCGGGAGGCGCGACGACCACCGGGACGGGCGGCACCGGAGGCACCGCGACCGGCACCGGTGCGACCGGCGCAGCGGGAACCGATGGCGCGGAGGCGACCGGCGGCTGGGCACGGATCACGATGCTGCGGTTGCTCGGCGCGGTCGGCACCGGGGCGAGATTGGGTGCGCGCCCGGTGGTTCCGCCGGTGGGCACCCGGCTGACGCCGTTGCCGCCGCCGCCCGCCACGATCGCGGGAGGTGTGATGCGCGCACCCGTGATCGCCGACTCGGGCACGTCGACAGATTGTGCGGAACGACGGGCCGTCCCGGTCTGCTGGTCGTCGCGGTCGTCCGCTGACGAGGGCTGCCCCTGGCGGTTGCCTGCAGGCCCCGGGCGATCGGGGGCGCGATGGGCACCGGGCCGGCCACTGTGATCCGGGCCGGCATGCCGAGGGCCGGGCCCGAAACCCGGCGCGCGCCGACTGCCGCGGTCGCCGGCCTGCGAGGCGCTGCCGCCGTTCTGCTGGCCGCGGACGTTTGCGCCGCGCTCGGAGTGCTTCTTTTTCTTCTGGTCCTTGTGGTGGTCGAAGATGTCGAGGATTCCCCCGACCCCGAACAGATCAGCGGATGCGACCGCTGCGCCTGCCATGCCGGGGCCGGCAACCATCGCGCTACAGGCGATTGCACAACTGATCGCCGTCGTGCGCATCCACGATCGCTCGTCGCTCAAAATGCCCCCGGGATCTCGGTGGCGCCAACCCGCCACGCTCACTTGAAGCCTCCATTGTGCCACATGATCAGCTCGGCGAAGTTTGCTGGCACAGCGAAGCCGCAAAGCCGGGCGAACGTCGCGCCATCGACGATGCTGCGAAATCGACGACCGGGGCACACAGCGCGGGCATAGGCTTCGACTGTGGTCCTCAGCGACGGTCCGCGCTCGGTCTGCATGCCCGAACTGGCGCTCGACAACCGCGTGCCCGCCCGCACGCGGCACTACGCCGACAGGGTTGCCGGCAGACAACGCGTGCTCGCCGTCGCGACGTGGATCGCGGCGGCCGTCACGACGCTCTTCGGGATCTTCCAACTCGCGGTCGGCGCGGAACTCTGGCGGCTCGGTTTCCTCAACCTGGTCTTCGCGGGCCTGTTCATGGCGGTCCCGCTGCTGCACAGGTTCGGTGAACTCCTCGCGCCGTTGACGTTCATCGTCATCGCCTACGTGTCGGTGACGCTCATGTGTTACGAGATCGGCACCGACTCCGGACTCCAGTTCTACTTCCTGGTCTCGGCGTCGCTCGTCGTCCTCGTCCTCGGTGTCGAGCGGATCGTGCTGGCCGCGTCGCTCGTCGCGGTCGGCATCGCCGCCACCATCGCGCTGGAGTTCCTCGCGCCCGACGACCGGGGTCTGGGCCCGCACTGGACCTTGAGCGTCGGATTCGTGATCTCCACGGTGTCGGCCGCGGTGATGGTGGTCGCGACCGTGTGGTCGGCGCTACGCGAGATCGCGCGCGCCGAGGACGCGATGGAGGCCGAGTACCAGCGCTCGGAGAAGTTGCTCGCGAACATTCTTCCCGCCACGATCGCGACACGGCTCAAAGACCCGGCGCGCACCATCATCGCCGACCGATACGACGACGCCTCGATCCTGTTCGCCGACATCGCCGGCTACACCAAACGCGCCAGCGAGACCGCGCCGTGTGATCTGGTGCGGTTCCTCGACACGCTCTACACCGATCTCGATGCGCTCGTCGAGCAGCACTGCCTGGAGAAGGTCAAGACCAGCGGCGATTCGTACATGGTGGTCGGCGGCATCCCCGAGCCCCGCACCGACCACGCCGAGGCGCTCGCGGCACTCGCGCTCGACATGGCCGCGGCCGTCGCCGATCTCACCGATCCCGAAGGCAGGCGCGTACCACTGCGGATCGGCCTGGCCGCCGGACCGGTGGTGGCCGGGGTGGTCGGTGCGCGCCGGTTCTTCTACGACGTGTGGGGTGACGCGGTCAATGTCGCCTCGCGTATGGAGAGCACCGATGTCGAAGGGCGCATCCAGGTGCCCGACGACATGTGCCTCCGTTTGCGCCACGCGTTCGTGCTCGAGGAGCGGGGCGAGGTGGAGGTCAAGGGCAAAGGTGTGATGAGGACGTGGTACCTGGTCGGCCGCCGCGACGGCGAGCGCGCGCCGCTTCGGACCGGCGACGCGCGCTCGGAGTCCGTCGGCAACCCGGCCGGCGGTTAGACCTTCCGGTTCTCCGAGCGGATCAGCCACGCCTGCTTCTCCAGCCCGTCGATCAGCCCGTGCAGCAGATCGGCCGTGCTGGGATCCTCGGCGTCCACCGCGTCGTGGACGCGCCGGATGGTGTCGACCGTGGCGTTGATACGGGTGGTGATGAGGTCGACGACATCGGCTGTGCTGCGCTCGAACGCGGGGAATTCCGGCAGCGTCGTGGTGGCCGCCACGGTGTCGGAACGGCCGTCGGGAACGGCGTCCAGCGCGCGCATCCGTTCGGCGATCGTGTCGCTGCCCTCGCGCGCGAAGTCGACCAACTCGTCGAGCTGCAGGTGCAGGTCACGGAAGTTGCTGCCCACCACGTTCCAATGGGCCTGTTTGCCCTGCAGGGACAGCTCGATCAGGTCGACGAGAACCTTCTGGAGGTTGCCGCCGAACTCCGGTGTGGCATGGAAACCTTGGATATCTGATTCAGTCCTACGTGCGCTCATGACCAGTCCAACGCTTCCTTTTCTGGAATCATTCCAAATTTGCTCTTTGTGAGCCCTGCCACGTCACGTCGAGTGGGCCTCGTGATCGGTTCCCGGTTGCGCATCCGACCGGCCGTCGGACTGCTGGGCCAGAAACCGTGCATAACCCGCGCCCATTCCCAGCAGCACCAGCCCGCCCACGATGAACAGCACGACGCGGTACATGCCGTCCAGCGTGCCGAGGTCGAACAGGAACAGCTTGCCCGTCGCCGCGGCCACCAGCACCAGTCCCCCGCCGATCAGCACCGACCGCGATGCGCCCGGACGTCGTGCGGCGTATCCGAACGCCAGGGCCGCGGCCACGATCCAACTGAGCGTTGCGGCCATATGCCCGGCCAAAAAGCCCACCTCCGCCCCGCCCAGCGCCACCCCGACCGTCACGGTCAGCGCGGTCGCCGCGTATCCGATCACCGCTGATACCGCGACCCACACCAGGCGCACAACCTCGGTATCGGACACCGCCCGCGACCATGTCCAGCCGTTCGCGGCCGCGGCACCGATCAGCATCACACTGCCGATCACGACCGAGGCGACAGTCGGGCCGTCGAGCGGTGTCGCCTCGACGAGCATGGCCGGCGCCGCGTGGTCGAGGTAGAACATCGCGCCGATCAACGCGAAACCGATTGCGGCGCAACGCCCGACCGGATCGCGCTGCCCGCCCACCGCGATCGCGATCGACATCGCCAGCAGCACCGGCGCGGCCACCGTGCCGTCGAACGCCACGAGCACGGCGATCAGAGCGGCCGCCGCCGAGGTTGCGGCCCACACCCGGCGCACCGGCGCCCCGATGCCCGGCAGCCGGTCCCCGATGGCCGCGACGGCCAGCGCCGCGGCCGCCAGCCCGGCGATCAGCAGGACGGCAGGCACGCGGTCCGCGGTGGCCGAAACACACAGCAGCGGAACCGTTCCCAGCGCCGAGACCACGGTGGTCGCCACCGGCCTGGTGCTGAAGCGCGACACCGTCACACCGCCCACGAGCGCAGGCACCGCCGCCAGCGCACACACCAGGGCCAGCCGGAGATCCTCGCGCCCGCCGATCGCGGCCGAGACCAGTGCGACGAGCAGCGGGATCGTCACCGCGGCCGTGCGCGCGGCGTGCAGCCAGAACCAGTCCCGGCCGAACTGCACCGGAAGCGACGCCGCCGACAGCGCCAGCATGAAACCGATCAGCAGCAGCGTCACGCCGTCGGTGATCACCGGCGCCAACGCGATCAGCGGCACGAACACCAGCAACCCGAGTTGCTCGGAGCCCCACCACCGCGCCAGCATCAGGCCGCAGGCCCCGACGACCCCGGCCAGCGCCAAACCCACCGGGGCCGGGACCCATTCGTAGATGGCCGTCACCGCGATCACGTCCATGTACGCCGCGGCCACACCGGTCGCCGCGAGTGCGACCGCCCCGACCCGGCCACCGGGACGGCGGTCGAGCCACATCGCGACGGCCACCAGCGCCACGGCCAGGGCCGCCCCTGCCGCCACTCGCACCTCGGGGCGCAGGATGCCGGCCTGTGCGGCCAGCACCAGCAGCGACACCACGCCGACGAGCGTCACTGCGACACCGGCCACCGCCAGTACCTTGCCGATCCACCCTTCCGAGCGGGGCTTGGGCGGGGTGTCCGGTTGCCGGGCAGGCACGGCCACCGGGGCGACCGGCGCGACCGGTTGCGGGGTCCACTGCCGGGGCGGCTGCTGAGGCGCCTGCGGGGACCACTGCGGTGCGACGGCTTCGGGACGCGGCGCCGCGGACTGCTGGGCCACCAGCCGATCCAGAGTGGCCAGATCACCGGCCATCCGGTTCAGGTACGCCGAAACGGCCGTGAGATCTGCCGTCAACCGGGCGATGACTGCACGTTGGGGTTCGGTCATGCCGTCACACTGGCAGCAAAACCCGGCGATGAGATGAGTAGGACTACTCGTCCAGGCCGTGTTCTATCGCGTAGCGGGCGAGTTCGACCCGGTTGGCCACCTGGAGCTTGCGGAACGTCGCCTGCACGTGGTTCTCCACGGTGCGGTGGCTCAGCGACAGACGCGCGGCGATCTGCTTGGCCGTCAGGCCTTTCGCCACATACCGCAGGATCTCGGTCTCGCGTTCGGTGAGGGTGGGCGTCGCGGGCCCCTCCTGTGCCGGTTGTTGCGCGATGCGCCGATACTCCCCCAGCACCAGTCCCGCCAGACCGGGGGTGAAGACCGCGCGGCCCTCCGCGGTGGCGCGGACCGCGTCGGCGAGTTCGGTTCTCGATGCGCTCTTCACCAGATATCCCGTGGCGCCTGCCTTGACCGCCTGCAGCACGTCGTCGCGTTCGTCGGAGGCCGACAGCACCAGCACGCGCGACCGCGGCGAGACCGCGAGCACCTCGGCGGTGGCCTGCGCCCCGGACCCGTCGCCGAGTCGCATGTCCATCAGGACCACATCGGGACGGACCACCGCGGCACGACGGGCCGCGGATGCCACGCCGTCGGCCGTGGCCACCACGTCGAAGCCGTCATCGGCGAGGTCGCGGGCGACGGCATCTCGCCAGATCGGGTGGTCGTCGACGACCATCACCATGGGTGCCGCGTCGGCCATCACTGCCCCTTCCGTGTACGCGCGACGGTGAGTTCCCATTCGGTTCCGCTGTCCGGACCCGTCGTCAACACCGCAGTACCTCCCAACCAATCCAGCCGTCCGACAATGGATTTCGCGACGCCCATGCGCCCCTGGCGTTCCGCCTCGGCGAGCCGGCCCTCAGGGATACCCACACCGTCGTCGCGGATACTCACCGTGACCTCATCGCCCAGATCCTCCAGCAGCACGAAGGCCCGCGCGTCGGCGCCGGCATGCGCGGCGACGTTGTCCAGCGCGTTCTCGGCCGCCGCGAACAGTTCCCGCGCGACCGCATGGTCCAGCAGCACCGGGTCGGCAGGCACACTCACCGACACCCGGTCGGAGGCCCTCGTCCGCAGCAGCGCACCCAGATCGGTCAGCGGGCCTGCCAGGGTGTCGGTGTCGGCCGCGCTGACCAGACGGCGCAGGGCACGTTCCTGTTCGCCGGCGAGCTCGGCCAACTGCGCGGTCTCGCCACCGATCTCACGTCCGCGGCGCGCCACCAGGGCCAGCACCTGGATCGCTCCGTCGTGCACGCTCCGCGAGAGCCGTTCGCGTTCTTCCAGCGCCGCCGAGAGTCGCACGGCGCGTTCCAGATCGGCGTGCGCGCGCCGCGCGGTCTGCGCCGCCATGCCGACGGCCAGGCCCACCGCGAGTTCGATGACGATGGTGGCGTTGCGGCCGAGGTTCACGCTCACCTGCCCCTTGAGCAGCGCGACCGTCGCCATCACCGCGAGCCCGGCGGACATGCCCCCGATCGGGCCGAAGTGCAACGCCGCCGAGATGGTGGCGTTGGTCGCCCACAGCGTCGTCGGCCAGGACTGGTTGTCGGCGATCCACTGTTCGGACGCCACCAGCTCCGTCGACAGCATCAGCGCGACCACCACGACGAGCTCGGCGATCACCCACGTCCCGCGCCTGCGGGACCCGGTCAGATAGACCGTCGCGCATGCCGCGCTCCACACGATGAGGCCGGCGAACAGGACCCACCCGAGCACCGGACGCCGCAGATCATCGGTGATCGCGATGTGGAACCCCAGCGCATACAGGCAACTCAGCAGCCGAAAACCCTGCGCGGCACGCCACAACGGTGTGACCGGGTCGGGCTCGCGCTGCACGTGCTCAGCTTAAGGCGATCGCACGCCCGCTCAGGGCACCGATCGCCACGCCGTCTACTTCTCGCCGCGTGCCACCGGGCGGCCGGGATCGCAGACCCACTCCGACCAGGATCCCGGGAACAGCGCGGCATCGACACCCGCCGCGGCCAGGCCCGCCACGGTGAGCGCGGCCGTCACGCCCGAACCGCAGTAGGCACCCACTGCGGTGTCCCCGGTGTCGTCGACGCCGCGGTCGGCGAGAAGCGCACGCACCTGTGCCTCGTCACGCAGGGTGCCGTCGGGATTGAGCAGCCCGGTGCTCGGCAGGTTCACCGCGCCCGGGACGTGACCGGCGACGGGGTCGACCGGCTCGACCTCACCGCGGAACCGCTCGGGCGCCCTGGCGTCGATCAGAGCAGCCGCGGACTGCACGTCGTCGGCGGTCAGCGTGGGCAGCGCGCCGCGGTACAGATCGTCGTGGACGACGCGGACGTCGCCCGGTTCCGGTGTCACCGGACCGGTCTCGACACCGCCTCCGCCCGCAACCCAGGCCCCCAGACCACCGTCGAGGATGCGCACACCGCTGATCCCCGCGGCGGTCAGACACCACCAGGCACGCGCCGAACCCGCGCGGTTCCAGTCGTCGTACACCACGGTCGGGACACCGTCGCGCACGCCCCAGCGGCGCGCGGCGGCCTCGAGGTGACGTCCGGACGGCAGTGGGTGACGGCCGCGGCCGCGCACGGTGTGGTCGGCGAGCTCGTCGTCGAGCGACACGTAGACCGCGCCGGGCAGATGCCCGTCGAGATAGGCCTGTTCACCGTTCGGCTCGGCCAGGGTCCAGCGCACGTCGAGCAGGGTCACCGGGCCGCCTGCCGCGAGCAGCTGGATGAGCTCCGCGGTGCTGATGAAGACGTCGGAACGAGTTGTCGCCACCCGTCCGACGCTACCTGACGGGCTACATCACCTTGGACAGGAAGGCTTTTGTCCGTTCGTGTTTCGGGTTTGCCATGACCTCGCGGGGATCGCCGCTCTCGACGATGACGCCGCCGTCCATGAAGACCAGCTTGTCGGCGACCTCGCGCGCGAAACCCATCTCGTGGGTGACCACCACCATGGTCATGCCCTCGGAGGCGAGCTTCTTCATCACGCCGAGGACATCGCCGACGAGTTCGGGGTCCAGCGCCGAGGTGGGCTCGTCGAACAGCATGAGCTTGGGGTTCATCGCGAGCGCGCGCGCGATGGCCACGCGCTGTTGCTGACCACCCGACAGCTGCGCCGGGTAGGCCTCGGCCTTGTCCGCCAGACCCACCTGGTTGAGCAGATCGCGGGCCCGGTTGATGGCCTCCTTCTTCTTGACGCCCTTGACCTTGATGGGCGCCTCGATGATGTTGGCCAGCGCGGTGCGGTGCGGGAACAAGTTGAAGTGCTGGAACACCATTCCGACGTCGCGACGCTGTTTGGCCACGTCGGACGGCTTCATCTCGTGCAGTTTGCCGCCGCGTTCGCGGTAGCCGACGAGTTGTCCGTCGACGTAGAGCCGCCCCGCACTCACGGTCTCCAGATGGTTGATGCACCGCAGGAACGTCGACTTGCCCGAACCGGACGGGCCGACGAGCACCAGCACCTGTCCCTTCGAGACATTGAGGGTGACACCCCGCAGCACCTTGAGCGCACCGAAGTTCTTGCACACGCTCTCGGCGCGCACCATGTAGTCGCCGCTGGTGGCTTCCGCTGTGGTCACGGGTGTGCTTCTCCTACCGTCTGGGCCTTGGCGAGCGCCTCGAGCTGCTTGGTGGTCAGCTTCCGCGAGGCACCCCGCGAGTAGTAGCGCTCCAGGTAGTACTGGCCGACCATCAGGATGCTCGTGATCACGAGGTACCACGTCGCGGCCACCAGCAGCAGCGGCACGGGTTCGAAGATCCGGGCGGCGATCTCACGTGAGGTGATGCCGTACAGATCGAGGGTGAACGGCACCGCGGTCACCAGCGATGTGGTCTTGAGCATGCTGATGATCTCGTTGCCCGTGGGCGGGATGATGACGCGCATCGCCTGCGGGAGCACCGTGCGCCGCATCGCCAGCCCCCACGACATGCCCAGTGCCGTGGACGCTTCCATCTGCCCCTCGGGCACCGAGCTGATACCCGCGCGGATGATCTCGGCCATGTAGGCGGCCTCGTTGAGGGCCAGGCCGAGGATCGCCAGCAGGAACGGGATGGACAGCGACTGCAGGTTGAGGTGGAAGAACGACGGCCCGAACGGCACGCCCAGCTGGATGTTCTGGTAGATCGTCGGGAGCAGACCCCAGAACACCAACTGCACGTACACCGGGGTGCCGCGGAAGATCCACAGGTACACCCACGCCACCGACCGGAACACCGGGTTCGGCGACAGCCGCATCACCGCGAGCAGCACGCCGAGGACGATGGCGATGAGCATCGAGTAGATGGTCAGCTGCAGCGTGTTGAGCACACCGACCGTGAGGACCCGCTCGTTGAACAGGTACTCGAAGTAGATCGGCCAGCGATACGAATCGTTGGTCGCCGCGCCGTAGAGGAAAAGGGCCGCGAGTATGACGATGACGACCGCCGCCACCCAGCGCCAGGGGTGGCGCAGCGGCACCGCGTCAATAGCGGCCGGGGCCGCCTGTGGCGGCGTGTCGACATCTGTCACTGTGCGTTCCTAACTGACCGCGCCGTTGATGGCCGGCTTGTCGATGGTTCCGTCCTCGAGACCCCAGTTGGCGGCGATCTTCTCGTATTCGCCGTTGTCGATGAGGTGCTGCAGCGCCTGCTGCAGCGACTGCGCCAGCGGCGAGCCCTTCGCGACCGGCCAGCCGTAGGGCGCGGAGTCGAACACCTCGCCCGCCTTCTCGAGCTTTCCGTTGCTCTGCTTGATGGCGTACAGCGTCACCGGGGAATCCGCCGACATGGCGTCGACCTGGCCGAGCACCACGGCGTTGGTCGCGGCGTCCTGGCCGTCGAACGGCACGATCTCGATGGCGGGCTGACCGGCGTCGGTGCACTTCTTGCTCCGCGCGGGCAGTTCGTCGGTCTCCTGAACGGTCGTGGCCTGAACCGCCACCTTCTTGCCGCAGGCGTTCTCGGGGTCGATGCCGCCACCGACGCGCTGCGCCCACAGCGACCCCGCCGAGAAGTAGGTGACGAAGTCGACCGACTGCTCACGTTCCTTGGTGTCGGTGAACGACGACATGCCGACGTTGAACGTTCCACCCTGGATCGAGGGGATGATCTTTGCGAAATCGGCCTCGCGATACTCCGGGGTGAGACCCAGCGTCGCGGCGACCGCGTTCATCAGGTCGACGTCGAAGCCGACGATCTTGCCGCTGGGGTCCTTGAACTCGTTGGGCGCGTAAGGGATGTTCACGCCGACGATCAGTTTGCCGGAGGACTTGATGTCCTCGGGCAGGGTGTTGGCGATCTCGTCGACCTTGGCCCCTGACGCCGCCTGGGTCGACTCCGGCGACGATTCGCCTCCGCCTTCACCGCTCGCGCACGCCGACAGGGTCAGTGCGCCGCTCGCGGCGAGGACCACCGCGAAACGCCACATCTTGCCCCGCCGGTTCTGACGTCCAGCTCTCACAGGTTGCCTCTACTTTCTGCCTCGGGTCGTGTTCCGCCCCGTTCCAACCCGGAAACGTTAACGACCATGGACCCAGCGCGCACGCTGGTAATGGAACATTAACGACCGTGGAAATGCGCCACAGCGGTAACGTAAAATCCGCTGACCGCGTGTGCCGGTGTGCCACACTTCGGCCATGGAAACTACCGCTGCCCCAAGCTTGTTGCCGCACCTGTGGAAGGCGACGCTGGTTTCAGGTGTCCTCGCGGTCGTCCTCGGGGTGCTGGTCCTGGCCTGGCCGGGCATCACGCTGCTCGTCGCGGCGATCTGCTTCGGCGCCTATCTGCTGATCACCGGTGTCGCGCAGGTGATCTTCGCGTTCAGCCTCCACGTGTCGGCAGGTGGGCGGGTGCTGCTGTTCGTCAGCGGCGCGGCGGCGCTGATCCTGGCAGTGCTCTGTTTCCGCAGTTTGCAGGAATCCATTCTGCTGCTGGCCATTTGGATCGGTGTGGGCTTTGTCTTCCGCGGCGTGGCCACCGCGGTGTCGGCGATCAGCGACCCGGCGCTGCCCGGGCGCGGCTGGGAGATCTTCTTCGGGGTGATCAGCCTGCTGGCCGGCGTGGTGATGCTCGCGGCCCCGTTCGAATCGCTCGCGACGCTGGCGATCGTGGTGGGCGTGTGGCTCATCGTCCTCGGCGTCTTCGAGGTCGTCTCGGCGTTCGGCATCCGCAGCGGGGTCAGGAAGCTCGGCGCCGCCTTGTCGACCGGCTCACCATCGGCGCCTCCCGTGAGCTAACCCACCGCGCTACCTGCGTCGATCTCCTGGCTATCGCCGAGCATCGCTACTACACTCCGTCGTAGATCGACCTGGCAGGCTCGAAAGTAGGTCAGATGGACGCTCTGGACGTATCGCGGTGGCAGTTCGGAATCACCACGGTCTACCACTTCATATTTGTCCCGCTGACGATCGGGCTCGCGCCGCTCATCGCCGTCATGCAGACCGTGTGGGTGGCCACGGGCAACGACACCTGGTACCGCCTCACTCGTTTCTTCGGCAAACTTTTTCTGATCAACTTCGCGATCGGCGTCGCGACCGGCATCGTGCAGGAATTCCAGTTCGGCATGAACTGGAGCGAGTACTCGCGGTTCGTCGGCGACATCTTCGGCGCACCGCTGGCCATGGAGGGGTTGGCCGCCTTCTTCTTCGAGTCCACGTTCATCGGGCTGTGGATCTTCGGGTGGACGCGACTCCCCCGGTGGCTGCACCTGGCGTGCATCTGGATCGTCGCGATCGCCGTGAACCTGTCGGCGTTCT
>Ga0180220_1001553_pt1 | contig 16657 bp, 8 predicted proteins | sample eDN5th37CBELigBY_FD_151335 | JGI IMG/M metagenome (GOLD analysis project Ga0180220, IMG submission 151335) | Enriched backyard soil microbial communities from Emeryville, California, USA - eDNA 5th pass 37_C BE-Lig BY (version 2) (version 2) | ecosystem: Environmental > Terrestrial > Soil >...
GACCCAAAACAAGGCAGCAGTGCCGATTCAACCGCAAAAAAGGACAATCCGTCCAATCCCTTTAACCTGCATGCAGCTGCATTTAACACGGTGCGCAATATGTTGGCAGGGAAAAGTCCGGATTTTGCGATGTCCGCAATGAACAAAGCTGCCGAGACATTCCAGAAAACGCAGACGGAAATGTTGAAACTGTCTCAGAGCTTCATGTTCAAAAAAGATTTTCAGTCAACCAATCCCGATGGAAGCAGCTCGATAAACATGTCAAAAGTCGATGCGGCCGTCGAAAACCTTCAGTCATTCATTCGGCAGCAGTCGGCTTATTACGGAACGGATTATCACGAGCTATATCAAGTAGGCAACCTGGGGGCCGGCGTTTTAGAAGATCCTGTGGAAATCAAAAAATTCATTCAATTGACGGCCCAATTAAAAACGATCCATCCCGGGAGCAGCAGCATGAACATTGCTAAGGGGCTTGGTTCCGTAAAGTCGCAATTTGGCCTCGAAATGGCTGATATGCAGAAGCAAGTTGTTGAACCGCTGGCGATCGTCTCCAAGCTGACGAATACCCCCGTTGAACAACTTTTGAATTCGATCAAACGCGTTGGATCTACGATGGAGTCCTCGAAGATGAGCCCGATGAATGCAGCCGTATTGGCCGGAACCGCCATCAAGTCGAAGTCCTTTAACGAAGGCAACGTCGATCAATTGTACGGCAGCGTATTAAAGAAATTGCAATCCGAGGATGGCGTATCCATATTAAACCGGTTAGGGGTACATTCGTTTCATGAAAACTCCCGGACGGGGAAGACGGAACGAAAATCCGGCGAGGAAATCTTACAGGATTTGTCCAAGGTTCTAAGTCGGAAGGGCGAATATGATAAAGTCGCTGCTTACAATTCGTTGTTCGGCATTTCGGGTTCTTCCAAGGATGCAGCGGCAATGCACGAATTCATGAACAATTTTATGAACATGAATGAAGCGGTCAAGGCGTTTACGAAGGACGGGCTAGGCAAGAATTACGATGAATTGCTTCAAAACTCGCTGAACAATCCGGTTGTACTCGCAAATCGGGCGCAGCAGAAATTGACTATAGCGTTCGATGCGATCGTTCAGGAACTTACTCCTTCCATCAATCAAGTATCCAATGCATTCATCAACGTGGCCGGCTTTGTCGAGCGTAATGCGCAGTTGTTTGCAAGACTGGGCGAAGTTTTGTCCAACGTCATGATCGGGATGCTCATGTTGAAAGGAATTAAGTGGGGCGCAGGGAAAATTGGCAAGGATGTGGGGGCGAATTTTGAAACGGAACGGATGCGTTCCGGATTTCTGAACGGAATTTCGAGACTCGAAGGAACGGGGCTTGTAGGAAATGATCTCAAAGGGATGAGCCGCAGGTACGTCGGTCAACTTCAAAAAGATCCGCTTCTTGGGGGTTATGTCAAAGAAATGTACTCGATGACAGAGGAGCAGCAGAAGCATTTCAAGGACTATTTGACCTCCAAAAGCATTCAGGTAAAAGACCTCCCGACGCTGTTTACGGCCATGGAAGAAGCAAAAAACTGGACTGCGCCCGACCCGCTTTCCGAAGATGAGAAGTTTGACCGCCACAAGCAGTATAACAACCGTCTTGCAACTCGTCCGGACGTTACCAGCTTCCTTCATCCCGAATTTATCCAGACCATGCAAAGAGGGACTTCAACCCGGAATGCTTATGAAGCGAATAGACGCTCACAAGACTATTCCAATTTGTCCGACCGCATGACCCGTATGAATCCGCAACAATTCAAAGGTTTCGAGGACCATTTGGCGGAGCGAAGCCGGAACGGCCTTGCTCCCATTCGGAATTATGAACAACTGTCACAAGCGCTCAGCGAATTTGAAAAAGTTCAAAGGCAAGCGGATGCAGCCGTTCGCCAGTCAAGCCCGACATTTGGCAATTTGTCCAATGCAGTCAGAGGGTTAAATCAGGAATTATCGCGGTCGCAGTCTATGCGAAACGGGTTTAAGGAATTTCTCAAAGACATCCCTAACCTTGGAAGAGGGGCTGCCGTCTCCATTAAAAACCTTGCCGGAGGCATCGGCAAGCTGGCGCTTGAGATTGCGTCGGCAGTGGGGCTTGCAGAGGCCGGGAAGTCAATGATGGAGAACTTCACGTCAACGGATGATCAAAGGAAGTTGAATCAAGCCGATGCTCTCGACAATAATGTCAAGGCATTTGCCAATACGCTCCGAATAGACGGTAAAGGTAAAGCATTGAGCGGGGAAAGCATTGGCAATATGCTGTATTCCATGTACGGCTCGGCGATGAACGGAATATCCAGATTCTTTGGAGCTACCGAAAGTCATTATGGAGTTGGAGATCAGTTCGACCTGTATAACAAGATGATGAGTTACTACAACTTTAGTGGGAGCATGTACGATTTTGCCGAATACTTAAAGCAAAAAGGCGAGGCCGAAGGCAAAACCGCAGAAGACTACGTTAATGAGTGGTATGCCCAAAGCCAAGACGGAAAGGAAACTCAAAAACTCCGCGAACAAGCCGCCATAAAACAATACGAAGATGCCCAGCTAAAAGCGAAAGAAGAAGAAAAGCTGCAGCAGATCGCAAAAGAAAGCTATGAAAAAAAATATAAAAGCGCCGTTGATTTTAAAATGGTCGACGAGGATACCGTTAAACAACGGGTCACGGATAAATTATCCGAGGTTAAAAGCCAAAACAATATCGAAAATCTTCGCGCTTTGATGAGCGGAATGCAAACCGATTCCAATGAGTACATCGCGATGCGGAAAGGTCAAATCACGAAAATGCGCCAAGTTCTAGATGATGAACTAAAACTCATCGACCAATACATCTTGAACGCCAAAAACATCATGGAGACCGCCGATCCGCAGTCGCAGCAGTATAAAGAAGCTTCCGAAGCTTTAACCAAATTAAAGGAAGTCAGAAAAAACGTCGCGGATAACGGGGAAGCAGATATTTTGCAGGAAGAATACAACCAACGTCAGGAAGTTTTCCAAAAGAAAACAGGTAAAATCTCGAGAGAACTGCAGAAAATCGATCTCATTTCCCAGGCTAAAGAGTTGGCTGCGGCATACAACATGGATACTCAATCGCAGGCCTATCTCGACGCGATGAAGCAAATTGCATTAAACAAGATCAACTCCATGAAAGCAGAGTTGGCGAACCTGAAGTCCATCCAGGCATTAGGCGACCAATCCGAAGAAAAGGCGTTGCAGATTCTTCAGCTGCAGAATACGATTGCCAGCGAGAAATCGAAGATTAAGGAGTACGACTTGGCTTCCATCGGAATCGGTTCCCAGAAACTTCAAGAACATAACTCTGAACGTGAAAATCAGCTGCTACAGTTAAAACTCCAAGCCGGAAATCCTGACGATAACTCTCCGATTTTACGCAACAAGCGTATTGCAAACGCCAAATCCGAAGTGTCCGAAATCCAGACTCTCATTAGCAATCTGAAGCAGCAGCTAGCTGCAAACATCGACCCGGAAAAGGCAAACCGGATTCAATCGGAAATTCGCGACTTGCAAAAACAATCGCTGCAGGCCCAATTGGGCATTTTGGATGAACTGAAAAATTCGGCAGGTACGTTCAATCTTCCTGAAGGCGTAACGGCCATGACCCGTTATGAATATTTGACGCGCCAAGGAACACACAACACGATGACCGTGGGCATGGGGGACGTGACCGTGAATATCACTTTGCCGAACGTCACGAATACCACGAGTCCTCAACAACTGCAGACGATCGGCCAAGGAATCGGTCAAGGATTCGTCCAAGGCCGACTCGGAAATGTTCGTACCCAATTGGGCGGAAATCCGATGACGAATTATCGCAGCCGATATGCTCGGTAAATTATATGCCCCGCATTTGATGCCGGCGCGGGGCAAATTATTCGGGAGGTTCAAGTATGACGCAACAAAACACATTGCTATCCGAGGATGCGGTATACAAGAAAAAACTATTCTATGATAACGGATCAACATTTGTCGAAGTGAACGCGAAGCTAATAACCGAATACAAGCCGCCTTCTCCGTCCTTAAAAACGCATGTGAACCAAACCTTGGCTTCTTCGGCAGGGCTGGTTCAAAATGGAACGTCGCATTATAACGCGACGCTCACGTTATTGTTTTACTCCAAAAAGGAATATGCGGATTGGCTGCAGTTCATTGGTTCGCAGCATAAGTATTACGATGAAAAAGGGACGGTATACGTAGGGATCATTACAGGAGAACCGGATATTCGAACGGCGGAAGTCCAAACCAAATACATCGTCACAGTCGGTCTTTCTTTGGTGCGCAAACAAGATTTCGAGTATCGGTACAAAACGAAATTTATTGATATCGACAGTCATTGGGCACGAGAATACATCAATGAAATGCAGCAATTGGGGTTGATTGCCACCCATTGGACAAGCGACGGGGAGGATGTCGATTATTTTAGACCGGACGCTCCCATCACCCGGGCGGAAACCGTGACGCTGCTCATGCGCACTTACCGTCACGTAGACAAGCTTTTAAGGGGGTATTAAATTGAAACGTTGGATTGATGTAGATGCACTCGACTGGTTTTATCGCGATACGTTGGACATCACCAGATTGAAAGTGGACGCGGACGGATCGGACGTGCTGCAGGGAATGACATACAACGTATTTGAGAAAGGGCAGGAAAGAATCGTAAAGAGGTTTATCACCGTTGAAGGACAAAAGGAATTCCTTGTCCCCGAGTATACTTATCATTCGGAAAATCCGGTATACGTATTGGTAAACGGCGTCGAGGTCGTTCCCGAATCCATTGAAACCGGAAAAGTTACTTTGTCCAATCCGGTGTCCGCCGGGATTGAAGTCGTTTGCATTGCATACGGAACTCCCGCGTATAAAAGGGAGGGATGCATGGATACGCCGTATGAGGGATGTTCGGATGATCACCATCCGTATGCCGAATTAAAACATAAATCAACTTATTTCTTTAGCCAAAACTATCCGCCTGAGACGTGTACGGTTTTGGGAATCAAACTTAAGAGACTTATCGTGCATATCGCGGACAGCGACGATGCAAGAAAAAAAATCAGGAAGGCCCTTGGTTTTCAAAGAGATAAGTTTGTCATTCACAAGGGAATCGTTTACCTTCCTTATCAGTATAACGGGTTTCCTGCCGTCGTGGGCTATAACGCGAAGATCAACGGGGTTGCGAAACGTACGGTCGAGACGGTCATCGTAGAGTCTTCCTGCGTACGTTTAAATGACAGGTTATTCCCGAATGTAAGATTTCGCAGGGGCGAGTTTTTTGGGCTTTTGTATAATTTGCTTGCCAATATCCATCATCGCTTCACGGATAGCAAAATGACTCTCAATCCTTCGCCTGCCAGATATATAGCGGATGGCGCGGATTTGGACAGCCATTGGTACGGAAAGCAAGTCCGAACGCTTTTTGACGAGAAGTTTTTGGATGGTTGTTACGTTTTTCCGCTATATATCGATGATAAATTCGAAGGACAAGAATGCATGACGAGGGCCGAAGCGGTAACTTACCTCAGAAGATTTATAGAGTGGATCACTGAAAAATACAGATAGGAGGTGATGCAGATGGCCTACGTATCGAATCAAAACTATCCGTCGGGTCGCTTGCAGCAGGGCATCATGGAGCGTATAAACGCCATGGGCAATTCGCCTAAAGTCATCATCGAATTGGACAAGATGTCGTACGTGCCCGGTTTTCGGAGGAAATATGATGCCGTGCAATATGTGCAAGAAAGCGTGGTTAATGATCTTCTTTCCATCGATAAAGCCGAAAAACTGACGGATTATGTCGGGGGAGGATCGGTGGAAATCCCGACGGAACTAAGGAATTCGGAGATGTCCATGCCGATTCTTTCAAGCCGTACGATGAACGGGCATAAAAACGATGATCTGCACATTCAAGGTATGCGAATTACCGACTGGTTTGAGACGGACCCGAGGTGCTCCAGGAAGAAACATAAAGGGATCGATCTTGACCTTGCCATCGGCGATCCCGTCTATGCCGTTTGGGGCGGGACCGTATCCTATGCGCAGTCCAATGGCGGATACGGCAAAGTCGTGTACGTTGATCATGGCAACGGCTGGTCGACCCGGTATGCTCATTTAAGCAAGATCGGCGTTAATAAAGGGGATCGAGTGTCGGCAGGTTCCGCTATAGGCTTAGGCGGAAACAGCGGACATATCATTACCAGCGGAGGCGGAGACGGGTCCCATTTGCATTTTGAGATCAGAAAGGATAATGTCCCGCTAAATCCGGAACCGTTTTTGCGCGGTAAAAAAACGATCCAAACGCCATCCAAAGGGAAGGTGTCGAATGGGGCGGGATCTGCCGAGTATGTTCAGTTCCAGGTAGAAGCCACGGCATACGTAGCGACTTGCCCCGGATGCATTGGAATTACCCGCGGAGGGACGGATGTGCGCAAGTGGAAAAATTGGAAAATCATCGCCGTGGATCCGTCGGTCATACCGTTAAAAAGCACGATTGAACTTATTGTGGACGGCGTTAGTTGGGGCGACTATTTAGCGGATGATACAGGCGGCGACATTAAGGGGAATCGCATTGACATCTTAATGGAAACGACTTCTAAAGCCTTGCGGTTTGGGCGGAGAGACGTGGTCGTTCGCGTGAAGTCGTGGGGTGACGGGAAAGCAAGAACGAGTTCCGGCCCGGGTACTTCGATCGCGGCTGTACCAGTCCAAGAGCTGGTTACGTACCAGGTCAACAGGACGACAACGCAGCAGACCTATTTCAAAGACTTCAACGCAAGGCCGACGCTGGATCCGGCGAAGTACACGACTTTAAGCGGCTCATCCCAATTTTATGTTAAAGACGGGTCCAGCCAAATCAATGTATTGGGTTTTAAAGGGACGTCGGGAGCCGGAATGAAGAAAAGCATTGTTTTTGAGCATGATTGGTTTAAAAGCGGAAATCTTGGATGGGCGTATTATGCGGATCTTGATATGGAGGACGTCATCACGATTAAGGTAGACGATTACGTAATGGCTACGATCAAAGGAATATCCGCAAAAAACGGAATAGCATACCCTCCGTCCATTCCGATTCCTAAGGGGCATCATAAAGTCGAATTTTCGATAGCCAACCCTTCCAAAGCTTCTACCGGTATGTTTGGGCTTTTGTACCTTAAAGCCAAAGAATTTGACGTTGAAACGGTGGAACAGAAGCAAGTATGGAGTTATGAAGATGAAATGAATTCTGCACATCGTTGGGCTCCTTACGGCACGGTCATTCAAAAAGATCATGGAGATTATCAGTCGATTTCCACTTCCGGCGGGGAAGCGGGGATTGAACGCCTAGGGAAAATCAAGAAATTTCCGTTCACCATGTACTTTAAGGTTAAATCGATGCCGGGCACAAAAGGCAAGGTCGTCGTAAGCAATGGAAAAAAAGCATTCTTATTGCATATAACGGCTAACGACGTCTACTCCCAAGGCGGCGGGTCATACGACGTTGACAATACGAAAGAATTTGTTGAATATACGCTGGTTTGCCATGATGAAACGGATATGGACCTGTATATCAAAAAAAACGAAGTTTGGATTAATACCGGTATTCGCGGCGCAGCTTTCGACTATACCTACACAAGCAGGATCCTTTTTGCTGTAACGGCCGGTTCGCTTTTGATCGATGGCGTAAAGTACGCATTTAATGACTATGCCATTGAGCAGTTTTCGACTCATATCGCCGGTCTGTACACGGATAAATGGTATGAAGTCGGCGATTTTGTATTCGAGGAAATATTTACGCTCGATGCCGACGTCATAAGCTGGGAAGTCAACTCCCATCTGGATATGGCTTCGTCAACGGCAAGGATCACGTTAAACAATGCCAAAGGGATCTACTCCCCAACATGGGAAAGGAAACCGGAATTTCCGGAGTCCTATGATGTCATCGAATCCCCCCTGACATACTACGAGGAGGGGGAACTCCGGCATGTGATTAGTGAAGGCACGCCAATCCGAATCTACGCGGGGTACGGCGAAGAAGTCGTACGGGTGTTCACCGGCATGATAAAAGGAGAAATAGAAGAGGATTCGGAAAACCGCACGGTATCTTTCAATTGCGTGGACAGATTCGATATGATTGAAGAATTTGTCTTTTACAAGCCGATGTCATATCCGCCGGACGAAGCGTACGCAGGGGATAACGGGGCTTTTGCGTGGATGAAATCATCCATCGTAGAGGATATCGTGATTGCGGCAGGCATGACGAATTGGAAAATACATGAGGAAGATCTGACGCATCCCGATTACGTGATTGAGGATACCGTGTATATCGACGTGAATAAAGGCCGGAACACGTTCATGAAATTCAATAAGGAAACGGGAGAACTTGAAACGGTGAATCAACAGTCTCTCATGACCGTAGGCGGTTGGCAAAATCCGTTCGTTGCTTCGGTTTCATTCCCTGTCGGGACAAGAGCGTCGGATGCATTGCAGGCATTGGTACAAGATATACCTTATCGGACGTATTGCGATCGATACGGGACCTTTAGGCTGTCCAGGATGGATTTCCTCGATTCCCCTGACTGGGCCGTTCAAACGGGAACAAAGTGGGAGTTCATTGATGGGGAAAACCTCCTATCCATGACATCTTCCACGGATTACTCCGGCGTCAGGAACCATTTAATGATTTCCGGGTCGTCAGGAATGGTCGAGCATTTCTTCGACAAGAGCTTAATCGTCGCAACCAGAGGAAATATAAGAACGGCTGGAATCCAGCAGGAATGGATTGAAGAAAAGGACGGGGCTTCCATGCGCGGGGCCAAGGAAACCGTTGCCAGCAAAATATTTTTTGATATTAAACGCCAGGCCAGAACCAAAAACGTGATTATCAAAGGAAATCCGTTAATCGAAATACTGGATGCCGTCTATGTTTATGATAGTAAAACCTTTACTGCGAATTACTTCCTCGTCAAAGGCAATCGCATGGTCGGAAACGGAGACGGCATTGTCAATTATCTCGAATTAACATGGGAAACTCTATCATGATCCTGTTTTTCTAAACATCGAAAGCAAGGAAAATTACGTCTTGGACGATAATGTTTCCTTGCTTTTTCTTATAATGCAATCGAAATGAGGTGACTGCCATGGACAACCAGCAAAATTTTATGAATTCCAATGAAGTCTTTCCGATTATCGATCTCATCCGCAGAGAGTTGAATAAGCAGGGCCTGTACGCCGGAAATAGCGATGATCTGAGGGTCATTGATCGAAACCCGGCGGAGCCGGAGGTCGTCGATGTCGAGCTCCTGAGGGAAATGCCCGGCCATCCGTTCCTTGTCACCCAAGTCGTGTATACCTACGACAATGGCTCTGTCGAAAGATTAACGATCGAGCGGGACCAAAATCTTATCGTTTACGGATTCCTGATCGAAATCGAAGGACGATCCTTTGTTAACGAAGAGCTGGAGACGGAGTCGGATATTCGAACCTCTAGCTCGATCAAAGGAACCATTATAAGAGAACACGGTCTGATTAAAAATTTGAAACTGGAACATATAAAGGCGGTGTAAAAGATGTCCAAAGGAGCCAATTTTGCTAGCTATCTTGTCGGGGGAAGGCTGGATCCTCCTTTTATGCCCACGAAAACCACGCCTTTTATTGAAGGTACGATGTTTGAGTCCAGGGGAGGAAAGGTTGATAGCAAACTTGTGGTTGAGGAAGACTGCGAGTTGCTGTCCATTGCGGTTGGAGTATCCGATTATGAACCGAGGGATTACTGGAATCTGTATGTTGGAGACAAATTGGTCTGTAAACATATTTACACCAAGGATGTTCCGGAAGGAATGTATCTGACTGCAGTCATCCCGTGCGAAGCAGGGACGCAATTTCATATGGAATACTTCAACGAAGGCGGGAAGCCTAAATTCGTATGGGTGAATTTCCAAATGCTGAAGTAGAAAGAAGGTGTGCAAAAAAATGACGGATACGTCTTACCAGCCTACGCCCTGGATCGACACGGTTATTGAGGAAGGGCATTTTTTAGACGGATTAGTAGGGATATGCCTGAACAACGGCTGGACAAAAGTAGCTGAATTTACAAAAGTAACTTATCCCAACCGCCTCATTAAACCAACGATCAAAAGATTCTATCTGCCCTTGTCCAATCCGGTGGTCGAGATCCCGAGGACATTCAACGAAGCATATTATGTATATCTCGATGGAGAGGTATGTCCTACATCATATTATACCGTCACGCCAAAAGATGATAAGACGCTTGAAATAACATTTGATGCCGGGGTCAGAGGAATGGCTGCTATTTTTTATAGCACGGTCCAAGCGATGGACGTTTTCGATTTTTATGTCGCAAAACATTGCGTTGTCCGAAATGCTTCAGGAAACCTTTTTGGTTTTGCCCAGCTGGCGCATGTCTCCTCGCCGATGTTGTACACGGGGTGTAACGTCCCTTTTTCCATTTATGACCCGAATGCTGAATATGGCACGGAATTAAAGCCTCATGATGATGGCGTTTTTTCATGGGCCGTGCAAAAAGCCAATGAGGACGGATTGTTCGAAAGAAACGTCCTGTATACTTATCAGCTTGAAAAATGGATTGGTAATGGAAAAATGCTCACGGCCTGGGAGCATGATAAAGCATCGGAGTTAAAAAGACTGGCGCTTGACGTTGAAGTTCAGACTTCGATGTGGGGACTCGATGATTCAACGAATCTTCAATTCAAGATTACCGACAAGTTTCCCCAAATGTACCAGTCCCCAATCGTTACGACATACACCAGGGTCCCTCAACTGGAAAGCTTCGCCAAGATTGGGATGGTGGATGTAAAGTACACGAACTGGTGGGAGGATAGCAAAGTTACCGTTAAAGGATTCATTGACGGAAAATCACTGATGCTGATCATGTTAGCCGATACGGCTCCGGTTTGGGATCGGAATGCCGTTCCTGCCGTCCCGCTTTATATGGGGGATTTTGAAACGGATGAAACGCAGGAGGAAATCGTTAACAGGGACCTCACATTTGATTTTTATAAATCAACGGTCAGAACATCAACCATCATTTCAAGCCGTCCTATGGTTAATGAGGGTTCCCATGTCAAGGTTTGGCTGATGGGAGACGTGAACGGAGATTTTCCCGAGGAGTGGATTAAGCTCACGATTGCCGGTCAGGAAATCGGAACATTTCATGTATCGGGGGACTATGCCCCGACCGGGGATCGAAACGACGCTCAATTTTTGGGCCAATTCGATATTACGGACATCCAAGGCAAAAGCTCGGTAACCATCGAAGCGGAAAGCGGAGACGGGGTCAGCGGATTCAGTCCGGTTGGCGCCAGGATGTGGCTGGAGATAGTGATTCGCACGGACCATGCAGCTGATGGGGTACCGGCGGCTTTGTTTTCGGGGACGGCCTTGAGCAAAGAGAATGCCGATATCGAATCGGCGCTCAACGCTTCTTCCAAATTCGATTATGACGATGTTTCCCTTAAACAAGATGTTCTACTTCCCATGATGAAGGATTACGCGCATTACCCCAGCAACGGAATTGATTCGGTCATGGTAAAAAGAACAAAATACGGCGCCAGATATCAAGCGCATTATATATCCTGGGTAGTCCCTCCCAATTCCATGCCTCCGAGCAGGCATGACCCGGATGACCGCAAATATCCGCGAGCATGGAATCATTTTATGAACGACTCGTACAAGTTTCAGTTTAACCCTTCCAGATACAGCGGGAAAGCCCACTCTTCGACAGCCATGCTGGTGCATCCGGAAGACGGAAAATATGGAACGCTGAGAAATGTTATTCTCGTTTCTCCTTTGACTATAATGAATGGCGACGAGTTAAAGGCCAACAAAAAGAGATGTTCACCGAATGAGGAAGAGCGATTCGAAATCTATTCGTATTACCTTATAGAAGGGGTATCCCCCTTAACCAAAAAGCCTGCAACGCCGTTCAGGCCTGCAGGGTTAGGGATCCTCAAATCAGGGTACGAACTTCCCGAGATTCCTCCTCCTCCGCCTGCACCGCCTGAATTTTTGGTAACGATCGATCCTGCGTATTCCGTGATCGAGCAAGACGAAAGCGTCAAATTTACGACCAGGTACAGCAGGCATTCTCCGTTGACGAACTTTAGGTGGGAGGCTTCCAGCAACGTAAATCGGGGTGCTTACTCGGCGGAAAGCGCTATTTTTACTTTTAACAGCCCGGGTACATATGTCGTGAAGTTTACGGCATGGAATGAGTTAGGCCAATCCGGCATGGCTGTGGCGACCGTAGTTGTCCATGCCAAGCCAGTGCCTCCTCCTCCACCGCCGCCGCCACCGCCGCCAAACACACTGCAATGCGGACAGATCAACGATACGGGAGGCGGGCTCTATACCGAGAAATACCATGAGTTGGGAAATAAGGCTGGCAAAGTGCAAATCGAATATGATATGTACACGGCGCCGGATAAGATGGACGTCTACTACATGAACCAATTGCTGGCAACGACGAATGTAGAGGTGACCGGAAAAGGCACGCTGTCTTTCTCCTATACGCCGGTAAATGGAGTGACGCAAATTAAAGTGGTAGTTACAAATACTACTGGAGGCTCGGTTTGGGAATATTTGGTGAAATGTCCTGTTTGAGGCCATATTTGATTTCAAAAAAAGTAGAGGGGTGCGAATTTTATGCCTTTTATCGATACGACACCCGCTTCATTCACTCCCAAAGTGATTGAATCGGACTTGCAGCCGCGACTTGGAGATCTTCTTGCCACGCAAGGGTGGAAAGTAGTGGCTAATTTTAAGAAGGTCGTGTTTGATGCCAATACGCTAAGACCGAATTACCCTGGTAATCCGCAGTCGCAATTTCCGATCTGCGTTGCAGAGCATTTTATTTATGCCAATGCTGAAAATCATATGTTCGGATTAGCTCTTTTAGGTTACTGGTCCATGAGCCTGGGCGAGCTCAGGGCATTGGGGAAATCTCCGGATAAAGGGGCCACTCCGCTTCCGGATTTTGCGGAATGGGCGACCAATGAGTTCCGGAAGTACCGTTCGCCACAAACGATGTATTTCTATATCGTGGAGGATTTGAAGGGGCTTAAACCAAACCATAAGGATATTTGCCTCCCCTGGATTGATGCGACCGAAGAGGGATTAAAACGCGCGTCGCTGGATATCGAAGTGGAAACGTCGGAATGGATCACCAGTTCAGGAAGCGGCAGCGGCGTATTTACGATTACCAAGGCTGAAGGACAAAGGATGCAGTCTCCGATTGTTCCTGCCGGTATTCGAACAAAGCTCATTGAATCCTACTATGACTCCAACTATAACTCTGCCGTTCAGTATACGAACTGGTGGAATGACTCGGAGCTTTCGATCAAGGGAACGCTCACCGGCACAAACGCGTTTTTTATTATCCAAAGCGACAATGTGCCGGCGCCTGAAGGAAATTTAGTGCCTATTATTCCTTTTTATTTCGGTAAACTTGATCCGATTGAAGAGGGAGATGAAGCCTATGCCTTGTTTGCAGGTTCAGTCCCGATTGCTAAAAATATCCAAGGGGTGGCGGAATATGACTTTGATGATGTGACCTTAAAGCAACAAAACATTATGCCGTTGATCAAGAGCTATCCTGCTAATCCGGCCAACGGGTTGGATAATGTCATGATCCACCGGGCGAAACTGGGCGCGAGGTACCAGGCGAGCTATCTATCCTGGAATTCTCCGCCAAACTTAATGCCGCCGGCCCGTTCCTCTGCAGATGGCAAGCGGGATTATCCAAGGGCTTGGAACAACGCGGAAAATCCGTTGTATAAATATAACTTTAATCCATCCCGATACAGCGGAAAGGTTCATACTTCCAAAATATACGTCGTGCATCCTGAGGAAGGGGTTAGAGGCACGTTAAAGGATGCGATCGCGCTGGCCGCATTTTCTTTTAACGCCAATAAGCTTCGCGTGAAACGAGCGAATTGCCCTGACGAATTTGATGTTTACCGCTATTTCTTGGTGGAAGGCATCTCGCCTTTGACCAAGAAACCCGGCACGCAGTTCAGACCGGCCGGGATCGGTCTATATTTGAATACCGTCGATGATGAAGGAAACGAAATTATTCCTAGCCCTACCACGCCGTAACAGTAGGGAAAATATAACGAAGAGGTGAAGTATGATGGCATGGTTCGATAGCGATTCCACGATTCAATTGTTCCCTGAAGAGTTGGAGAAGAAATTCAATGCGCATGGTTGGGATACGTTCATTAAATATCGCGCAGTGACCGGAGACCCTAAAAACGTAAAAACGAAATTCGCGGATGTCAGGCTGTTCCGTTCCTTGGGCAGCGACGGCCAAGTACGCAACTTTGGCATGGTATTCGGTTACGGGGGAGCACAGAAAAAGCCGGGCGAGCTTGATTTTATTTCTCAGAATTCCGTGCTCGGGTCTCTTAAACCCATTGAGGGAGAAGCTAATAAATTTCAAATTATCGTAAGGCCGGTAGAGCCGGATTCGGAAATGGTTTATAAAAATGGTTCGCTTCTGCCAAAAACGGAGTACACCATCGATTACTATACGGGCGTAGTAAGACCCAACGATGCCCCGCAAGCGACGGATGTGCTCACCGTTTCATACGCGCCTGCAGTGAACGCACCCGGTATGCCCAAGAGGCTTTACTTTTTTACCTTTGATGATGTGCGGTCGGAAAAAATCGTCGAAGGGACAAGCGGTGCCGTAGGCGTTGGCGACCCGGAATCGATCCTTCCGGACGGGGACGGCACGAAAAGGACTTTTCAAATTCCTACTCCTACGACAATTAAAGCGGATTCTGTCAGACTTTATATCAACCAGGTCGAGATTCCTAACTCCGACTTTACGGTAGACTATAACGCAAACACGATCACCATCGCAAATACGCGGCCTGCTCCGGATGCAGGCGCTGAACTTCATGCGTCCTACGTACGGGTTCTTGCAGGTACGGGAACCGGCACCATTAACTATGGCGATATTAAGTCTCGCAACTTTGATCCCGAGAACGCAAAACAAATGCTTGACGCCGTATATTCCTGCATTTACTACATTTACCCATCGCTGCCGACGGCGATCTCCTTTACGCCGATGGACAACTTCGACAGAGGCTGGCAACGGGACTCGACGATGTATTATTGGGGAAACTTTACCAAAGATCGTATCGTGATGTTCCTTCGCCCAGACCCTACTGCCGGTCCGGAAAATACGTACTATGCTCCGCTCTATATCGGGCGGATGACGACGATTGGCAAGTCCCCCCGAAAAAATCACGTGATTTTTTCCGGATGCAGATCCAAGGACGAGATCGCTTGGGCCAAAGATATGAAATTGGGCGCTACGTTTATTGACTATGGAAATAATACTTCCAACGGAAATAGTTCGGTTCAGCTTCAACAGTCGATCGGGGGCACATATTATCAAAAGCATTACCTTGCGTTTATTACGCATGATAAACAAATTGACACCGGCGAATCCCGATTTAATCCATCCGTATATTCCGGCAAATATCATATTTCGCCTATGTACGTCGTACATCCAAACGACGGGTTTGTCGGGAAATTGGACGAAGTATATGCCGTTCACCCCAAAAATATCTCGCAGCTCGATGAACTTGAGGTGATTGAAACTTCGAAAGATGAGGATTTGGGTCCGGGCGACGGCCGTAATGCAATTTTTCATCTATCGCACCAACCGTCGCTTAAAGACGATGGAACGCCTTTCCATCTGGTCATTAAGGTCAATTGTGCGGAACAAACCCTTGGATCCGACTTTACGATCGACTATGCGACGAAAAAGATTACGTTTGCTTCGGATAAAATTCCTCCTGCCGACGCCGAGATTCTTGCAACTTACGAGTATAAGCAGATTTATCGCTATACTCTGGCGGATACGCCGGTCAGCCCTCTCACACTGGCTACGATCAGTCCGTTTGCTCCGATCGGCCTCGGGATCTTGAAGGAAACTTTAATTAAGAACAAGTAATACCTTAGATGAGGGAGGTAGGCGGTGATATGCTGAATGGTAATAAATCTTACCTGATCAGTTTCACCGCCCTTTTTTATAAAAAGGGCTATGAACTGGCATTCGGTGTAGACACGAAATTCGATACGGTGCGTGATACCCGGTACCATCTTACTGCCCCTGCATATAGTACTTACCATACATTAAAGCTGGATGTCATGAAAGACGCGACCAAATTCCCGTACACTGCCTCAAGCCTTCTAGGCGACGGTTTACAAGATGCTCTTATGGGGACCGACATGGAGGGGGTAGAAATGAATTCGGCTGTCGCAAGAATTTCATCCTACCTTTCAAGTATACATAGTTACTTGAGCGGGGAAACGAATTTAGATGGTTATCGCGATGACATTTTTCCTGGCAGTGCCGAAACCGTTAATCAGGGTGATCGTCATGAGATTCCTAATCAAGGCGAGATTCAAGGAGAAATAACGGAAGCATTTCCGGAAGGTCATTCGTTTGCTATGAACATTTTGAATGCTGATGCTGAGCTTGGATTCCTGCGGGGAATAACGGTTTTAAACGGAAGTTTTTTGAATGATGCAAGCGAAAGCAAAAATCTTTCAAACGAAAAATGGTTGGATTGCTTATGGACGGCTCCCCTTGGAG
>Ga0180220_1001554_pt1 | contig 16628 bp, 15 predicted proteins | sample eDN5th37CBELigBY_FD_151335 | JGI IMG/M metagenome (GOLD analysis project Ga0180220, IMG submission 151335) | Enriched backyard soil microbial communities from Emeryville, California, USA - eDNA 5th pass 37_C BE-Lig BY (version 2) (version 2) | ecosystem: Environmental > Terrestrial > Soil >...
CGACGGCCAGCATAAAACCGAACAAGATTCCCCCGAAAAACAGAAACGGATAAACGAATCCTCTTCCTTTTCTGCCCATATAATAATGCCCCAGCCCAGGGATGAAATTCAGTAAAAAGGCTGTCATTTTATTGCGGTAAGGTTCCACATTCATCTGTCCTTTCAAAGATTATCATTTCAAACGCCCATACATCCTTAACAACGGCGTGTTTTAGCGGCCTTGCGGTTTTAGCCGGTCAATCCAGCCCGTCGTGACTTTGACCAGCTCTTCGCTGAAGGAGGCCTCATTGGCGTGTTTTTCCACTTGCTCCGGACCGGGCGTCAGCTTATCGAACCACCCTGCAGAGAGGAAGATCAGCGTCAGGCAGGCCGCAATGGCATAATGAAACAAGCGATGTTCGTACCAGCGGCGCGTGTCATCCTTTGTTTCCATGTTGACGACTTTGGCTTGCTGCTTCCCGATCCGCGACATGACGTTATCCGCAAACCGCTCCGGCTGCCCCAAAACGGGAAGCTCGGCCGTTTCAAGCTCCAGTGCCTGCATGTACAGTTCCAGCGCATGATCGTTTTCAAGCAGGAGCGCTTCCATCTGTTCGACCTGCTCCCGAACGGACTCGTCCCCGCGAATATATGCGCCCCATTCTTCGAAGGTCGGCACCCTATTCCGCTTGTCATTCATTCCATTCTTCCTCCTTCCAGTGCTTCCGAATCCAGCTTCGCGCCCGGTAAAGCCTTGATTCAACCGTTTTTACCGCAATACGCTGCTCCCTGGCGATCTGGTCATAACTTTTTTCCTCTATATAAAATTGGACTATAATATCCCGGTGCTGGGCAGGCAAACCGTCCATTTTTCTCTCCAGCAGCTTCTGCTTCTCTTTGCGGACCAGCTGCCTCAGCACATCCTCTTCCGCCGACGGCAAGTGCTCGATGAGCTCCCCGTCGGCCATCTGCTCTTCCCGCCGCCTGCTTAGCTTGCGTTTGGCGTCGATCGCCTTGTTGACGCTAATCCGGGTAATCCATGTTTTGAACCCTTGGGAACGGTATTCCGGGAGAGATTTATAGACTTGCAAAAAAACTTCCTGTGCCGCATCTTCCGCTTCTTTGGCGTTTTTAAGCACGGAATAGGCGGTTTGGAACACATGCTGCGAATAAAGTTCCACAAGCGTTCGGAATGCAGCTTGGTCGCCTTGCCTGATTTGATCGATCAATCGTGCTTCGTCAATCTTTCTCTCCCCCTTCCCCGTAACAATAGACGACAACCGTTTTGCCAACCCTGCAACTTTTTCAAAAAAAATATTTTGTTTTAAAATACCGCTGCATATGGCGCAAAAAGAAAAGCCCTTCCCCGCAGGGAAAAGGCTTGGAACAGCCGGCGATTATGATCTTTCGGCAGCCAGCTGGCGGATCAGCGCAGGCAGCCAGGCGCGAAGCGGCTGGAACTGGAATCCCAATCGTTCCGCTTTGCTCGTGTCCATGACCCATGAATCGGGAACACCGAACGGGGATTGGTCTTCATCGCGAGGCTGCTTCGCCATCACGGCTTTTTTGCCGGTCTCTTTTTCGATCCAGCCAATCAGTTCGGACAGCTTTACTTCCCCTTGCGAGCATGCGTTGATTGCCCCTTCGACGCGCTGCTTTCTCAGCCAGGCGAGGAACGAAGCCGCTTCGCCGGAGGAAATAAAACACATCTCCGCTTTTAAGTTGGGGATACCGATCGGCTGCCCCTGCTTGATATGATCGATATGGAATTCAAGACGGCCCGTGTAGTCATCCTCGCCAAGCACGATCGGAAAACGTACCGCCGCTACAGGAAAATCGGCCTGTTGCAAAAATACCGCTTCCGCCAGCCGTTTGGCTTCCCCGTAGGAAAAATCGTCTTTTCCGCCAAGCGTTACCGGATAAATATACGGATTCACGTCATTTTCTTTATGCTTGCGCGGGGCCGGTTCGTACACGGACAGCGTCGAAGTCAGTATGTACCTTCTTACCTTGCCCTGAAACACTTCGCAGGCATCCTGCGCGGCTTGCGGAGAGTAACAGATATTATCGAAAACGGTGTCCCATTCCCGTCCCGCTTCGACCGCTTTCATCAGCGAAGTTTTATCGTTTCGGTCCAGTTGAATGCGTTCCACCTGGTCGCCAAATTCATCGTTCGTATTTCCCCGGGTGGCAATCGTCACCTTGAAGCCTTCGTCCAATAGCAGTCGGACAAGCCTTTTGCCGAAAAAGCGCGTCCCACCCAAGACCAAAATGTTTTTCATGAATGTCCTCCCACAATCGATTTTCTATCCATCGTCAACTTTCGTTTCCTATGTATTTTACCACAAAAGCGTGCCCTCCGAATGCAACGGAAAGACACGCTTTACGTGGAAAAGTAAGAGATCGGGATTTTGTAAAATCCTCTGACAATAAAAGTATCGTTTTTATGCCGATGCAGCCTGATCCCTCAAATAAAATATCCGCTCACCGCGGCTTGCCTTTTGCCAAAAATACGTCGGTAAACGCTTTTTTAAGCTCGTCCGCCGTTGCGGAATTTTTGGGTATAGGCTTTGGCATCGCTCACCGTCTTGACCCGGTTGCGGCTCCATTCCAGCAAAATTCGGTCGATGTACCGGAAATGCACTTTTCCGGCAAATACGGCTTCCTTTAACGCCATGCGGATCAATTCTTCCGGATAACGGTCCTGATCGATCCATCCGGAGATGGCCTCCAGTTCCATCGGCGACAAAGGGCGCCCGAATTCCTTCTCGAACACGACGAACAGATTACGCCCTGCCTCCTGATCCGGAGACGTTTCCGATTGCGGACGGGACGGCTGCTGCGGCCTGTTCTTCTGCTGATCTGCCAAAAGCATGCCCAGCTTTCCGAACAAGCCGGACAAATTATACCGTTCGTATTGAATGTTGCGCAGCTCGTCCAGCTCTTCGTCGATGCTGATTAGCCCTGCTTTAAGCAGCTTCTGAAGGCTTTGGGCGATCTCCTGGGCCGATATGCCCATGACCTCCTGAAGTTCTTCCAGCGTCGGAAAATCTTTGTGCTCTACCTGCTTGAAAGAAATCAGATGGATGAGCAATAACGCCTCTTGATCGCTCAGCTTCAGCTTGCGGTAATGCCGGAGCAGCACATACGGTATGACCGCCATGCCAGATCCCAGGCCGAAGGAAGCTCCCTCGGCCCATGTGTTCCATCCTGTGCCGTCCATGAGCTTCACCTCTCTTGATTAAGGGTAGAGGCGATACAATGTGCGAGGGAACGGAATCGTTTCGCGAACATGATCCAAACCGCAAATCCAAGCCACCGTACGTTCCAGTCCGAGACCGAATCCGGAATGCGGCACCGTTCCGTACGTACGCAAATCCATGTACCACTGATACGTTTCCATCGGCAGGTCATGCTCTTTGAAACGCTGCTCCAGCAGAACCGGATCATCGATCCGCTGCGAGCCGCCAATGATTTCCCCGTAACCTTCCGGCGCGATCATGTCCGCGCACAGCACGACCTCCGGACGGTTCGGGTCCGGTTTCATATAGAATGCCTTGATTCCCGCAGGATAATGCGTGATAAATACAGGCTTGTCGTATTTCTCGGCGATCGCCGTTTCATGCGGCGCTCCGAAGTCCTCGCCCCAAGGAATGTCGAAGCCTTCCCCTTGAAGGAACTTAATGGCATCGTCATACGTGATGCGCGGGAACGGTGCCTGGATGTTTTCCAGCTTGGAAATATCGCGTCCGATCGTTTCCAATTCCTTCTTGCAATTTTTCACGACGGACTGGACGACATGCGTGATGAACTGTTCCTGGACCTGAAGGCTTTCCTCATGATCGGTAAAGGCCATTTCCGGCTCGATCATCCAGAATTCGATCAGGTGGCGGCGGGTTTTCGATTTTTCCGCACGGAACGTCGGCCCGAAGGAATAGACTTTCCCGAGTGCCATAGCCGCAGCTTCCATGTACAACTGTCCGCTTTGCGTCAAATAGGCGTCCTCTTCGAAATATTTCGTGTGGAACAGGTTCGTCGTTCCTTCCGCGGATGTCGGAGTCAAAATCGGCGGATCGACCAGTGTGAATCCGTTTTGATCGAAAAATTCCTGCACCGCGCGGATGATTTCGCCGCGGATGACCAGAATGGCGCGTTGTTTCGGCGAACGCAGCCACAGATGGCGATGGTCCATCAGGAAATCGATGCCGTGCTCTTTCGGGGTAATCGGATAATTTTCGGTCAAGTGAATGATTTCAAGTCCCGTTACCGTCATTTCATACCCGGACTGGCTGCGCGGCTCCTCGCGAATGACGCCGGTGACGTACACCGAACTTTCCTGCGTCAGGCTTTTGGCATCGTTCCATACCTGCTCGGAAACTTCGCTTTTCACCACGACGCCCTGAATATATCCGCTGCCGTCACGCAGCTGCAAAAACTGGATTTTTCCGCTAGAACGTTTGTTATGAATCCAACTGCCGATCGTAACGGTCTCTCCTACGTGCTTATTCACGTCACGAATCACACTTTTGGTGGCCATGCCTAAATCTCTCCCTTTACAAATAACTTGCTTGAATTCGAGCCATCGAATCTACGACTTCAATCCCTGTACGAGGCGGTTCGTGTCCCGGGCAATGACAAGCTCTTCATTGGTCGGAATCACCAGAACCTCCACCTTGGAATTCGCCGAAGAAATGCGGCGCGGTTCGCCGGAGCGGATCCCGTTTAATTCCTTATCCAACTCGACGCCCAGATAAGTCAAATTTTCGCATACTTTTTCCCGCAAAACAACCGAATTCTCTCCGACGCCTGCCGTGAAGACGATCGTATCGACGCCGTTCATGACGGCCGCATACGAACCGATGTATTTGCGGAGACGGTATTCGTACATGTCGAATGCCAGCTTCGAATTGGCGTCGCCGTTTTGCATCCCTTCGGTAATTTCGCGCATATCGCTGCTGATGCCCGAGATCGCCAAAAGTCCGCTATGTTTGTTCAGCATCGAATTGACCTCGTTGACCGTCAGTTCTTCCTTGTTCATGACGAACGGCACGATCGCCGGGTCCAAATCGCCGCTGCGCGTGCCCATCATCAAGCCTTCAAGCGGTGTCATCCCCATGGAAGTATCGACCGAACGCCCGTTTTTGACGGCCGTGAGGCTGGCTCCGTTGCCGATATGGCAGGTGATGATTTTCAAATCCTCGATTGGACGGCCGAGGTAGTCCGCCGCGGCTTGGCTGACGTAATCATGCGACGTGCCGTGGGCGCCGTAGCGTCTTACTTTATGTTTTTTGTAAAGCACTCTCGGAATGGCGTACAGGTACGCGTGTTCCGGCATCGATTGATGGAAGGCGGTATCGAAGACGACAACCTGCGGAATGTTCGGCATGTTGGCTTCGGCGGCCTTGATCCCCATCATGGAAGCCGGATTATGAAGCGGCGCCAGGTCGAAGAGCTGGCGGATTTTGGACTTCACGTCGCTGTCCACGATCGCGGACTCGCCGAAATATTCGCCGCCGTGTACGACGCGGTGCCCGACAGCTTCGATTTCGTCAATCGAACCGATGACGCCGTGCTCAGGGCTTGTCAGCAGACCGAGCACTTTGCGAATGGCCGTCGTATGCTCCAAAATTTCGCTGACCTCCGTCACGTCGGCCCGACCCGCAGGTTTATGCGTCACAATGGAGGAATCCATGCCGATCCGTTCCACCAAACCTTTGGCGAGCACGGACTCGTCGGTCATATCGTACAGCTGGTATTTAAGGGAAGAACTTCCCGCGTTAATGACTAAAATTTTCATACCCGGTCACCATCCTTGTCATACTTGAAGAAGCCTTCGCCCGTTTTGACGCCCAAATGTCCTGCGCGAACCATTTTTTTGAGCACGATCGACGGACGGTATTTCAGCTCGCCGAATTCCCGGAACATCCGCTCCAGCGCCGCCAGGACGGAGTCGAGGCCGAAACGGTCGGCCATCTCCAGCGGGCCGTATTGGAATTGGTATCCGATGCGCATCGCGTCGTCGATATCCTCGGGAGAAGCCACGCCTTCCTGGAGAATATGCAGCGCTTCGTTGATCATGAGGCAAATCATCCGGCTGGATACGAATCCCGGGGATTCATACACCATGATGCCTTTTTTGTGGACGACTTCTTCAACGAAACGTTTGGTTTCCGTAAACGTCGTATCCGATGTTTTCAAGCCGCGGATAATCTCGACCAAATCCACTTTGCTTACCGGATGGATGAAATGCATGCCGATCACCCGCTCCGGATACATGGTCGAACTGGCAAGTTCGGTCAAGCTGAGCGAAGACGTGTTGCTGGCAAGGATAATATGGCTAGGGCATACTTGGTCCAGCTGCGAGAACACGACGCGTTTGGCGTCCAGGTCTTCGGAGATCGTCTCGATGACCATGTCGCAAGTGCCCAGCTCCGCAAGATGCACCACTTTATGAATTCTGCCCAAAATCAATTTTTTTTCTGCTTGGGTAATGGCCCATTTTTCAAGCTGTTTGTCCAAGCTGAGTTCGATCATGGAATAAGAGTAATCGAGTTTCTCCGGCGTTTTTTCCACGAGCAGCACGTCCAGGCCGCGCGTCGCCAGCATCTCGGCGATGCCTTGGCCCATCGTGCCCCCGCCGATTACGCCAATCTTTTTAAAGTACATGTTTCTCTTCCACCTTCCTATGGCCACTTTTTTGCGTATTTTCTATGTCGTACCCGTGTCTTTATTATTAGAAGGTACATGGTGACCCAAACTATAATAATAACTTAGCACAGAAAAAAAGTAAAAAAAAAGAACCAGCATCACAAATTATGCTGGTAATTGGGAATGTTCACGAAATAGTCGACGAAATTGATCTCCGGACAGCGTTTCTTCCTTCAGCAGGATATCGAGCGACTGCTCGTAAATCGTGCGGCGTTCCTCCAGCATCGTCCGTGTCCGTTTCATGAGTTCTTCCAAAATGGCATTGTTTTCTTTCATCAGCTCTTCTTTCGTCACCATGTCCAAATCGACGATGCCTAGCGACGTCAATCCGGATTTCATCATGGTCTGCACGATGTTCAGCGCCTGCTCGAAGTCGTTGCTCGAGCCGGTGCTGCGTCCGCCGTAGAAAATTTCCTCCGACGCCGCGCCGCCAAGGGCGATCATAATCTGTTCTTCCAGGAACGCTTTCGTGTACAGGTATTGTTCCTGCGTCGGATTATGCCGCACGTAACCAAGCGCTTTGCCGCGCGGGCTCAGCGCAACCTGGCTGACGCTGCCCGGGCGGACGAGCTCTGCCATGATCGCATGCCCGAGCTCGTGTATCGCGACCCGCTTTTTCTCTTCGAGCGTCGATTCGCGGTCGGTGCGTTCGCCCATCATCACTTTGTCGATGGACATGGACAAATGTTTTTGTTCGATTTCTTTTAACCCTTCACGCATCGCATAAATGGCGGCCTCATTCATGACGCTTTCCAGCTGAGCCCCGGAAAAACCGAAAGATTCTTCGGCGATTTTTCCGAGATCGACTTCGGCTTTGAGCGGCTTGTTCTTCGCATGAAGCTGAAGAATGTGCTCGCGTCCTTTTTTATCGGGCAAATCCACCTGAATATGACGGTCGAAACGTCCCGGACGGAGCAGCGCGCTGTCGAGCATTTCCTTGCGGTTCGTCGCGGCGATGAGCAAAATTCTCGGGCTGTCCGAAGAATAAATCCCGTCCATTTCGGTCAGCAGCTGGTTCAGCGTCTGATCGTATTCACGCTGTTGGCCGCCTTCCCGTTTGCCGCCGATCACGTCGATTTCATCGATGAAGATGATGGCGCTTTGTTTGTTTTCCTTCACGGCACGGTTGCGCGCTTCGCGGAACAGCTCCCGCACGCGTCCCGCGCCGACGCCGACGTACATTTCGACGAATTCGCTGCCCGACGAGGCGACGAACACGGAATCCGTATAATGCGCCGCGGCTTTTGCCATCAGCGTTTTCCCCGTTCCCGGAGGTCCCGTCAGCAAAATCCCTTTCAAAGGACGGATGCCGAGCTTGCGGATTTCTTCGTGTTTGATCAAAAAGTCCAGCGCCTCCATCAGCTCTTGCTTGGCATGGTCCTGCCCGCCGATTTCTTCGAACGTCAGCTTCTTGGGCCCTCTTTTTTTGCGTTTGCGTTCCGCTCCGGCTCCTACCGCCAGTCCGCCGCGAACGCTCGCCATAAACAGCAGCCCGCCGATCAGCAGCGCCGCAATGATCAAAGGAATGATATTAACGCCGATGTAAGCCAAAAATATGAGCAGAACCGGAACGAACCCGATCAGCACCTCTTTCGTCCATCTTGGCATTATTCCCACACCCCAATCTTGCCCGGGTTACGGGGCAGCACGATAAACTTGCTGGAATCGCCGTCGCTAAGGCTGATATATACGTTTTTCGTATCCATCTCCGTTTGGGTTTTGATGCCGGAATCTTTGGCAAGCTGCTCAAGCTTCGCCGGAATTTCGGTATATTTTTTGTTATCCATCGCTTCCGCTACGGAGAACATGGCCGAGTTCCAGAAGCGGTTCAGCTTCTCGGAGGAATGGTCCACGAAATCGAATTTCAGCGTGCGGTTGCCTACCACCGATTTGCCTTTGGTCGTAATTTGGTCTACAAGTCCCGATAAGTTCGTGTCCGGCTTCAAATCCAGCTTCAGATTGATCTGGTTGCGGCTAATATCGAATTGGGCGTTGTTGACGCCTTTGTAATTTTGAACGATCTTCTGCAGCGGTCCCTGCATCGTCGTTTGGCGATAGACGAACCATCCGCCGAACAGCACCGCCGCCGATATAACAACAGTAAGCGCAATTGGTATTGGACGCAGTTTCAAAACGTTTGTCCTCCTCTCATATTCGAAAACATTTTCTATCTATATCATACGAAAAATAGACAACCGCGGCAAAGGAGCTTTTAAGCCAAGCTTCTCAGTCACGGTCATTCAAACCTTCTTCGATCAACAATTATACACGACAGTCACACCATATTGAGAGAGTATATCTATGAATTACAATATAGAGTATATCACACTTGTATATACTAAATCGAAGGTAATGTGTGATAGTATTTTAAATATTATCCTGTGCACGCCAAAGAACCCCATTTTCATGAGGTTCTTTTCCATTTATTAGCTGATGATTCGCATCAATGACAATGACGACTTCTCGATTACCGGTTAGGCAGCGTAAACGGACCGCCGATGCTCTGGCCGTCGCTAAACCGGTAAAATTGATAGTAATAATGATCCTTTGACCAGTAAAAAAGCTGCCACGCATATTCGCCGTTATACATGCCCGGCATGACCTTCAGCTTTTCGACGTCCGGGATTTCCTTCATCGCCTTTTCCTTGATCTGATTCTCCGACATGCCGTTCGACAGCAGTTCCTCATGAACCGAGCCCTCTCCGGATTTGACTTTGCCGTTTTCGTCCATCGTCACCCACACCATGATCGGACGGTTGTCTTTGTCCAACCCTTCGATCGCCCAGCAGATCGTATCCCATACCGATTTTTGGGCTTCGGTCACCTTCACGAGGCTTGTCTCCTGTTTGGCCTTCAGAATGGCCGCCGTCTCTTGCGCGCGGATATCCTGCGTTACGTATATGTAATAACGGTAAAGCCCGAACACGATCAGCAGAAACGCGACGATGCCGAGAAAAATCCATTTCTTTTTGTTCTTTAGCATAAGTTCCCCTATCTTTGGCCGTTCTTACCGGGACAAGAGACCTTCGAACGCGGCTTGGGCTTCCCGGCGGATGCGCTCTTCGTCCATCGTCAGGCACGCGCCATGCTTCACGATCTGCTTGCCGTCCACCCACACGTGTTCGACGTCTTTGCCGCTAGCCGAGTAGATTGCATGGGAAATCAGATCGGTATGCGGGAGAAAATGGGCTTGGTCGGTATTCAGTGCGATAAAATCGGCTTTCATGCCCGGCGCAAGGGTACCGACGTCCTGCAGGAAAAGGGATTGCGCTCCGTATACCGTTCCCATTTTCAAGGCTTCGTAAGCCGGAACCGCCGTCGGGTCGCCGGACACCCCTTTATGGATGAGCGCCGCAAGACGCATTTCCTCGAACATGTCCAAATTGTTGTTGCTGGCCGCGCCGTCGGTGCCGAGCGAGACCGTTACGCCCGCTTTGAGCAGATCCGTCACGCGGGCCACGCCGCTCGCCAGCTTCAGGTTGCTGCCCGGATTGTGGGACACGGCCACGTTGTTGCGCGCCAATATGTCGATTTCTTCATCGGTTAAGTGAACGGCATGGGCGACCAGGGACGGTCTTGAAAATATGCCGAGCTTCTCCAAATGGGCGACCGGCCGCAAGCCGTAATCCCGAACGTTTTGCTCGACCTCGGCAATCGTTTCGGACATATGGGTATGCATCGGCAAATCCAGGTCAAACGCGGCCTGCACGAATTTCTCGATGAAATCCGGAGGACATGTATACGGCGCGTGCGGCGAAATCATCGTCGTGATCCGGCCGTCCGCCTTGCCGTTCCAATCCCGTGCGAACTGGATCGCCTCGTTCAGCTTGTGACGCTGAATGTCCTCGGAGCATAACCCGATGACACCCCGCATCAGGGACGCGCGGATTCCCGACTCTTCGGTCACCTTTGCGACTTGGTCCATATGGTCATACATGTCCAGGAAGGTCGTCGTCCCGCCCTTGAGCATTTCCAGCACCGAAAGCGACGTGCCCCAATAAACGTCGGAAGAGGTGAACTTGGCTTCCATCGGCCACATTTTCTCCTGCAGCCAGACTTGAAGGGCCAAATCGTCCCCGTAACCCCGCAGCAGCGACATGGCCGCATGTCCGTGCGTGTTGATTAGTCCAGGCATAAAAAACAGATGCGTGCCGTCGAATACGGGAACATCGTTTTCAAGCTCCGGCATCTCTTCCCCTATATAAGCGATGCGATCGTCTTCGATGACCATATAGCCGCGAATGACGGGCTTGTTTTGATGAGGTACGGCAAAACTGCCGTTTTTGATGATCCATTTATTTTTCTTGTTCTCCGCCATCAGCAGAATCGTCCTTTCCGTTATCCAAATAATAAGCCAGGCTCAACAGGTCGGTCGTAAAGTCCGCCGCATGAATCCGGATGTTGGCCGGCGCTTTCAGTATAGTCGGCGCGAAATTCAGGATCGCTTCGATTCCGGCAGCAACCAGCTGGTCCGCCACGTTTTGAGCTTCTACGGCCGGCACCGTAATGATGCCGATCCGGATATTGCGGTTTTTGATCGTATCCGTGAATTCTTCCATTGGCTGGACCGTCAGCGTATTGATTTTCTTTCCGATTTTTTTCGGATTTTCATCGAATACGGCCACGATTTTAATGTTTTCTCTCAGGTAAAAGTTATAGTTAGAGAGTGCTTGCCCCAAATTCCCGGCACCCACGAGCACCGCATTGATCTGCTGGTCCAGGTTTAGGATGTGGCGAATTTTTTCGATCAGGTAGGAAACGTCGTATCCGATCCCTTTCCGACCGAAATCCCCGAAATACGCAAGATCCTTGCGAATTTGCGCCGGGTTCAGGTCAAGTCGTTGGCCAAGCTCCTGGGAGGAGACCGTCGCTACCTCCCGCTTGTGCAAATCATTCAAATAACGCAAATATACAGGCAATCTGCGGACGACCGCTTCGGAAATTTTCTCCGATTTCATGCTTGTTCCCCCTATTTAACAGCTTAATTTCGATGGTTCAAATCCTATGCAAAGGGTCTTTCTAACCCTCTTGAAGCCATTCAGATATACGGGGAACCATTTTTTCCGTATTCATATGCTCCATCTTTGGCCCCGGCAAGGAATAGAGAAAATATTTCCCGTAGTAAGACTCGATTACGCGCGTATCGTAAACGATCACGATCCCGCGGTCGTTCGCCGTACGAACCAAGCGGCCGAAGCCCTGCTTAAAGCGGATGACCGCTTGCGGCACGGAAAGCTTCATGAACGGATTTTTCTTCTGGCGCTGCAAGAGCTCGGCTTTCGCTTCGTTCAGCGGGTGATTCGGCGGCTGGAACGGAAGCCTGACGATCGCCAGGCAGGTCAGCGCTTCTCCGGGAATGTCGACCCCTTCCCAGAAGCTGCTCGTGCCGAGCAGCACCGATGCGCTGCTGTCCTGAAAGCGGCGGATGAGCTTGGTGCGGCTGCCGCTGTCGACGCCTTGGCCGAGCACGGTGATATCGCTGCCCGCAAGGGCGTTTTTAAGCGGTTCATGCACCTGCCGCAGCATCCGGTACGAGGTGAAGAGCACCAGCATCCTGCCGTGGGTAGCCGCCGCCGCATCGGCCAGGGACTGGACGAGCGTGTCCACGAACACCGCGTCGCCGACGCTCCCCTTGACGCTCGGGAAATCCCGAGGTATGACAAGCAGGGCTTGTTCCCGGTAATTAAACGGAGACGGAAGCTGGACGGACAACAGCCGGCCGCTCTCCTGATCTTCCTGCAGGCCGAGATTGTCGATCATGTATTGGAAGGACTTGTCCACCGACAAAGTCGCCGACGTTAATATCACGCTTTTCTTTTTGTCGAAAAACAACTCCTTAAGCTGCTTGCTGACGTCCACCGGAACCGCATACAGCTGCAACGATTTGCTGCGGAAATGGCTGCTCGCTTCCATCCAATACACGCAGGTGTCATCGTTCAAATTCATGAAGGTCCGGATATCGTCCCGTTCCGAAGCCAGGTCCTTGAACAAGCCGCTTAGATCCGTAATGAGGCTGTCTGCGCTGTAATCGTCTTCGTGTTCCCTATATTCGGCCAGCATCTTTTCGCCCCGGCGCACGGCCTCGCTCATCTTGACATGGATTTGGTTTTCCAGCGCTTTCAGCGTTTCCCATTCCTGCGGCCATTTCGACGGCTGAAGCCTGAGCACGTACTGCCCGGCTTCGCCCGGCGCGGCGTCATTTCGCTCCGGCATCAGGGCAAATAGGGATTCGCTCAGCTTGTCCCAGGTTTCCTTGACATCGACCAAATCTTCGCTAATGCGGTCAATCGCGGCAATCCAGTCGCTTGCCCGCTCCTGTCCGGAGGACTGCAACTGCTGGCGAAGAGCGATAAGCTGTCCGCTGCGCGAGTCCTTGTAAAGGCGCGTTAACGTGTGAACGACGCTGAAATATTTCATATGCAGACCCAGATGTTTGCCCGCAACCTCCTCCAAATGATGAGCCTCATCGATGACAAGGCGTTCGTAGGACGGAAGCAGCTGATGCCCCGCCTTGACGTCCGTAAAAAGCTTGGAATGGTTCGTAATGACCACGTCCGCGATGCCCGCCTCATGTTTCGCGCGATGGTAATAGCATTTGCGGAACCAAGGACAGCCGCGGCCCAGGCAGGAATCCGAATCGCTGCTGACCGTTTCCCAGAAGTCGCCGCCTCTTCCGCCGAGATTCAGCTCCTCATCGTCGCCGTTTTCGGTTTGCGCAAGCCAAACGATCATTTGCGCTGCCGTAATCGTATCTTCCTTGGGATTAAAAAAGTCCCTTCTGTTTATTTTATGTTCAAATTTTCTCAAACACAAATAATGTTGTCTACCCTTAAAGACTGCCGCCTTAAAAGGGAACGGCACAACCTGTGTCAAAAGAGGCACGTCACGCTCCCGCAGCTGTTCCTGCAGGTTGATCGTGTGTGTGCTGATCATCACTTTTTGCTGCTGCTTGACGCTTTGGTAAATGGAAGGAATAAGGTATCCCAAAGATTTGCCGGTGCCCGTTCCTGCCTCGATCAGCAAATGCTTATCTTCGTTCAGGGCATTCATGACCTGATCGAACATGATCGATTGCGGTTCGCGTTCCTCGTATTGGGGCATGATATCTTTAAGCCGTTTCTGAATTTCGTTCAAATACTCCTTGAATTCCATTCCTGCGAGCGGATTGTCGTCCGTCTCGTCTCGCGGAGGTTTCATCTCCGTCCAATCCTCGACGGCCAACGCCAACTGGCGATAAAACGTATGGCTGGTTAGGTCCTGGATCGGTTCCTGCTCCTTTTCCTGGCACAAGCCGTCGAAAAACCATCCCAGATCGCTGTCTTCCTCGGCAAACAATTCGCTGAGGCGCTGAAGCGTGATAAGCGGAAGATCATTTAATTCGTCCAGGCATTTCAAAAATACATAAGCCGTGGCTAAAGCATCGCTGTCCGCTTGATGAGGCCGGTCATGCTGGATGCCGAAATGCGACGTGACTTGGCCCAATTGATAGGAAGTCAGGGACGGAAAACATATTTTAAGAAAATCCAACGTGTCGAGTATGCGCCCGGAAAACGGAAGATAACCGCAGCTGTCCAGCGCGTTTTGCAGGAAATTGAAGTCGAATGCAACGTTGTGTCCGACCAAAACGACATCGTCCAGCATCGGCACAAGCTCCATCAGCATCTCTTCCAGCGTCGGCGCATCGGCCACGTCTTCTTCCGTGATACCGGTAAGCCCCGTAATGAACGGCGGAATTTCCACCGTCGGCTTGACGTAGGAACCGTACACGCGGGAAATCGTCAAATCTTCTTCTATGATGGCAAGTCCAACTTGAATGATTTCATCGGCGGACTGGTTGCCTGTTGTCTCAAAATCCAGTACGGCAAATTTCATGATCTATAATTAATCCTTTCATTCCAGTCTCAATTACCAGCATAACAGAAGATTTCACATTTGAAAATTAAAGGGCAGCAAAAAGGCGATGCACGAGGCGCCCGACGAAAGCGCATGATGCATCGGCCTTTTTGCTGCTTCTTACATCATCGATATCAGCTGGCTGCCGTATTGAAGCTGGCCGCGGTTCTGTTGGCACACCTTCAAATTGATCAAGGGATCGGGCAGCGTCGGATCGCACTGCAAAGCGATGGTGAAAAATTCTTGGGCCTTGCTTGTTGCCCCATGCTTCGCGGCGATGCAACCCAAAGCATTGTAAATCATCGCTTTCAGCTTATGGCTTTGGGCGAGCGGCAGAATCCACTGAAAATTTTTTTGGGCTTCTTCCGTTTCGTCCAGATGCAAATGGGCCATGGCCAGATACATCCGTGCCAAAATGCTGTCAGGATATTGACGGATGACTTGGGTAAACTGCTGCGCGGCTTGGCGGTACATCAACAACCGGAAATACCCCTGCCCGCGCACGAACGCGCTTAATTCCATTTCGGGCGAGCTCTGATCGGAAAACAAGGTGGCAGGCACCTCGACATGCTGGCGGAATTCCCCCATTTTTTCCTCAAAAGACAACCATTCGTCAATAATGCCGTCACTCATCGTTTTCAGCATATTCCACTTTTGGATCAACTGATGTTTCTGGGTTTCCTCCGCCGTCGGGTAATGTTTCATGATTTCATCTAACATGTGGTTCATTTCCGCGAATACATGCTGGAACATCGCTGCATCCCACCCTTAAACTAAAAATGAAATCAGTGCGGTCACCTGCATTCATTTTTTGTTGAATGGGCTGTTTTCATTCTCCGCGGGGCCTGCCATTCCTTGTCTTCATGAACGTTTCCAATCCTTATATGATGGTCGCGTGAACTTCCTTGCTCATCGTCGTCAGCGGCCGGTTCGCCTCGTTGACGAATACCACCCTCGGCTTATGGTTTTTGATCTCCTCATCGGACATCATGGCATAGGACATAATAATGACGGTATCTCCCGGTTGAACAAGGCGCGCAGCAGCCCCGTTAAGGCAAATGACGCCGCTTCCCCGCGGGCCGGGGATCACGTACGTTTCAAGGCGTGCGCCGTTGTTGTTGTCGACCACCTGGACTTTTTCGTTTTCCAGCAAATCGGCGGCTTCCATCAAGTCCTCGTCTATGGTAATGCTGCCCACATAATTCAGGTTCGCTTCGGTGACGGTGGCGCGGTGTATTTTGGATTTCATCATCGTTCTGAACATGTCTCATTCTCCTTTCGGATAAAGCAGGCAATTGTCGATCAGGCGGGTTCTGCCGAATTTGACGGCCAGCGCCATTAGCACCGGTCCGCTTTGTTCAAAGATGCTCTCGCTGCCTGCCAGCGGCGTAAGCGCAGGAAAAGCGGCAACCTCGAAGTAATCGATGACGGCCAGCGGGGATTCGCCGATTTTCGCCATCAAAAACTGCTGTGCCTCGCCGGCAGTCCGAATTTGGCCGTTTTCAAGCGCTTCTTTCGCTTCGCGAAGCGAACGGGAAAGAACCAGCGCCTGGGAGCGTTCTTCCGGGCTGAGGTATACGTTGCGCGAGCTGAGGGCCAGCCCGTCCTCTTCCCGTACAATCGGGCAAGGCACGATCGTCACGTTAAAATTCAAATCGTAAACCATCTGCTGGATCACGGCGACCTGCTGGGCGTCTTTCATCCCGAAAAACGCGTAATCCGGCTGCACGATATTAAACAGCTTGCCCACTACGGTCGTCACCCCGTCGAAATGTCCTGGGCGGGACGCGCCGCAAAGCCCTGAGGTAACCTCGGATACGACGATTTTCGTTTTGGTCGGCTGCGGGTACATCGTTTCGACGGAAGGAAGGAACACGAGATCCGCCCCGGCCTTTTCCGCGGCGGCCAAATCCCTTTGTTCATCGCGCGGATACGTTTCAAAATCTTCCCCCGGCCCGAATTGGATCGGGTTGACGAAGATGCTGACGACGACGATATCCGATTTTTCCTTGGCCGCCCGGATCAAGCTCGCATGCCCTTCATGAAGA
>Ga0180220_1001555_pt1 | contig 16615 bp, 13 predicted proteins | sample eDN5th37CBELigBY_FD_151335 | JGI IMG/M metagenome (GOLD analysis project Ga0180220, IMG submission 151335) | Enriched backyard soil microbial communities from Emeryville, California, USA - eDNA 5th pass 37_C BE-Lig BY (version 2) (version 2) | ecosystem: Environmental > Terrestrial > Soil >...
ACGAGGACACCGAGACCTTCGACCTCCGCTTCGCCCGCCTGGCGGACGGCGCCGTGGTCGACGTGGCCCAGGGGGTGGTCGAGTTCGGCCGGCTGGGCCCGCGCTCGTTCGCCTTCGGGCTGGAGGACGGGTCGTGGCACTGGCTCTCGGAGGGCGCCGCGACGACCGAGCCGATCTGCGCGGGTGGCGAGATCATGGTCCGCGATGGGGGCCTGGTCTGCCAGGTGGGCGATCCGGGCGAGGTCCGGGTCGCCGACGACTCGGGCGTGCGCACGCTGACGACGTCCGCGTACTCCGTCAACTTCCTCTTCGACGACAACCTGCTGGCGTGGACGGAGCCCGGCGACGTCGATCGCTTCCGGGTCGCGAGCCTCTGGACCCTCCAGGAGCTGGAGATCGAGTGCGACGTCGTCTCGCACCAGGCCTCCTCGTATCCCCGCTACCTGGTGGGCTGCTCGGGGACGCTCCGGCTCTACGACGTCGAGGCGATGACCATCGAGGACATCGGCACCCTGGAACCCGTCGAATGCGACCTGACGGCGGACGGCGACGGCATCGTCTGCCTCTTCGCCGAGCCGTGCGACGACAGCCCCTGGTGCGTTCGAGCGTACGACCGCGCCTCCGGGGAATGGGCCGAGCACGGCGTCACGGCGGTGTTGCAGAACCGGATCGGCAGGGAGGGCGTATGGGCGCCGAGCGGCCGGGCCGTCGCGTTCGCCTCGCCCAGCTACCTGCTGCAGGTGATCTTTCCGGAGAGCGGGACGCCGGAGTTCGCCCGCTGCAACGCGTTCAGCGCCGGCACGATCCAGACGGTCGAGGACGACGGCACCGTCCTGTGGAGCGACGGATTCATCCACTCCATCTGCGATCCTGCCGGCCTGCCGACCTGGGTAGCCGGGGCGGGACCCGGGGCGCTCGAGAGGCTCGGCGACACCCGCTGGTCCATCCTCTCGGACTCCGTGGTCATCCACCTGGGCCTGCGCGTCTGGTACCCGGTGGATCCATTCACGGCCCGGTGGTGGTCACCGGCTGGCGGGGACGACCTCCTGTTGGCGGACGACCATGGCCTGCGGTGGTTCGACGAGAACGGGGAGACGGTGTTGGCGACCAGCGGGAAGGCGCTCGAGGGCTTCGAGACCCTCCGGCTGTACTGGGATGGCGACGCCGTGGGGCGGGTGTCCGATTCCGGCGAGCTCGTGCACGTCACCGACGCGGCCGCGGTCGACTCGGGGCCCTTGGGTGCCGAGCAGGCGTGGTTCGTCGCGTGGGACGAGGAGGACGTGGGGGAGGCCTTCGTCGCGTCGCTGACCACGGGGGAGGTCGTCGCGATCGCCCAGGGGATCGACCGGTGGAGCTTCGACCCGTGGATGGCCTTGGATTCGCTCTACTTCAACGGCGAGGTGGACGGCGCCACCGGCTTCTACCGGATGTCCGCGGGCACGAGCGGCCCGGTGCGGCTCCTCGATCGGGTGGAGCACGCCTACACCACGGACGACGGCCACACCTGGTTCCACGACGGGGCGATGTCCTGGCTCGAGCACGACGGCGTCGCCGTCCTGGTCCACGACGAGGCCATCGACGCCGACTCGATCACCTCGCCGTGGGGCCGGGGGTTCCTCTTCTCTCCGGAGTGGGATCAGGACGAGGTCCCGGGCACCTGGTGGTTCGCGCTGCCGTAGCCGTCACTTCGCGAGGGGATCGCCCGGCTGCGGCGCGGTCCCCTCGCTCGGCTGGCGCGCGAGCGTCCCGCGGTGGACCGGGGAGTCGGCGAGGGTCGCCGGCTGCGCGTGGTAGAGCGCGCGGTTGCGGAGGGCGACGAAGGCGATGCCCTGGGTGAGCATCAGCGGCACGATGAGATCGTAGTTCCCGGCCAGCTCGCAGACGAGCACCAGCGAGGCCAGGGGGACGTGGGCGATCCCGCCGTAGAACACGCCCATGCCCACCAGGGCGAAGGCCCCCGGATCGATCGTGGGGTCGACCAGGAGCTGGGCGGCCCGGCCGAAAGCGCCGCCGAAGAGCCCGCCGATGGCCAGGGAGGGCGCGAAGTCGCCGGCGCTCCCTCCCGAACCGATGGTGAACGAGGCCGCGACCAGCTTGGCCACCGACATGGCGGCGAGGAGCGCCACCGCGGTCCAGCCGTCGGGCAGCCAGTCGGATCCGGTGATGGCCACCTGCACCGCGCCGTAGCCGCCTCCGAGGATCCCGAGCCCCTGTCCCGGGGCGGGGACGTGGCCGGCGAGGACGACGAGCACGGGGGTGATGAGGGCGCCGAGGAGGAGGCCGCCGTAAGCGGGCCGCATCCACGTCGGGCCCGGCAGCTTGCCGATGATCCGCCTCGTCCCCCGGAGGGTCGCGAGGAAGAGGACCGCCAGGAGCGAGAGACAGAGCGCCATCAGCCCGTACCAGACCAGGTGCCGGGGCTGGAACGGGTAGGCGTGTGCGTGGGCGAAGAGGGTGCTCTCGCCGAAGATGGAGATGACGACCGAATAGGCGACCACGCTGGCGAGGATGGAGGGCACCAGCGCGTCCGACTCGAAGCCGTCGCGGTAGAGGATCTCGACGGCGAGGAGGGCCGCGCCCAGGGGCGTGCGGAAGACCGCCGAGATCCCCGCGGCGATCCCCGCCACCAGCAGGATCCGGCGCTCCCGGAGCCCCACGTGGAGGTGCCTGGCCACGAAGGATCCGATCGCGGCCCCGAGCTGCATGGTGGGGCCCTCCCGGCCGCCGGCGCCGCCCGTCCCCAGGACGAAGACGGACGCCACGGGCTTGAGGAGGAGCACCCGCCGGCGCACCCGCCCCTCGCCGCGGTGGAACGCATCGATGGCCGCGTCGCCGCCGCCGCCGGCGATCTCGGGTGCGAACCGCGCGAGCCAGCCGCAGACGAGGCCGCCGAGCGCCGGGAGGAGGAGCAGCACCCAGGGGCGGAAAGCCGTCTCGGGCATCTCCGCGAAGAGGTGCTCGCCGTGGGCGCGCAAGGGGCGATAGCCCGCCAGGCCCTCGAGCAGGTACCGCTGGGCGCCCTCCAGGGAGGCGAGGAAGGCGGCGCCTGCCAGGCCGGCTGCGAGGCCCACGAGCGCCGCGTGGAGGAGGGTCCGGCCCACGAGCCGGAGGTCGAGCGGCACGCTGTCCGTGATCAGACCGGGGATCTTCTCGATGTGGTGGCCGCGCAGCCATTGCCCGACCCGGTCCGGCTGCCACCACCACCCGTCGCTCTTTCGTCCGTTCCCTGCTTCCAAGCTCTCGTCAGTTCCCGTGGAGATCGATCGGCTCGAAGGGGGGCATGTTGCCATGAAACCCTCGAGGGGCCACGGCATTCATTCCCACGCCTCGACCCGATCCTCTCCTCGCGCCCCTTCCCCGGATCGGACGGCTGGATCGGCCCGCCGATCCGTGGCAGGAAGCCCAGGGCGAGGAAGCGGCCGAGGGATCCTTCGGCCGCTTCCCCCGGGAGGTGAGCATGGCCGAATGGATCGTCGAGGCCCGCGCGGAAGGGCGGGTCGAGGTCTGGACCATCGACGGCGCCGCCCGCCGCAACGCGATCTCGCGGGCGATGCGGGCGGAGCTCGAAGAGCGGATCGCCGCCGCCGCGCAGCGCCACGCGCTGCGCGCCGTGGTGATCACCGGCGCCGGGGACGCGTTCTGCGCCGGCGCCGATCTGAAGGAGCGCACCGGCATGAGCGAGGAGGAGGTGCGCAGCTTCCTCCTGGATCTGCGCCGCACCTTCCGGGCGATCGAGCGATCCCCGAAGGTCTTCCTCGCCGCGATCAACGGCCCCGCCTTCGGAGGCGGCACCGAGCTCGCGCTGGCGTGCGACCTCCGGCTGATCGCGCCCCGGGCGCGCATGGCCCTCACCGAGACCCGCCTCGCGATCATCCCGGGCGGGGGCGGCACCCAGCGCCTCGCCCGGCTCGCGGGGATGGCGGTGGCCAAGGACCTCATCCTCACCGGGAGGGCGGTCGGCGCCGAGGAGGCCCTGCGCCTGGGGCTGGTCAACCGCGTTTCGGAGAGCGACGACGTGACGGGCGCCGCCGTGACCCTGGCGGAGGAGATCGCGGCGGGCGGGCCGATCGCGCTGGCCGCGGCGAAGGCCGCGATCCAGGAGGGGTTCGACCTGCCGCTGGACGACGCGCTGGAGCTGGAGTTCCGCAAGTACGAGGAGACGATCTCCACCCAGGATCGGCTCGAGGGGCTCGCCGCGTTCCGCGAGAAGCGCAAGCCGGTCTACCGCGGCGAGTGAGGCGAAAGGGTTGACGGGAGGCGCGGCGCTGGATGAAAAAGGCCGACTTCCGGGAGGTTGATATCGTGAGCGCCGAAACGTCCCATCCTGTCCCGACGAGCCCCGACCAGGAGATCGAGGAGCTCGAGGCTCGGATCCGCCGGGGAGGCGCCCCCAAGCACCACGCCAAGAACGAGGCGGCGGGCAAGCTCTTCGCCCGCGAGCGCATCCGCCTGCTCCTCGACGAGGGCTCCTTCGTCGAGGACGGGCTCTTCGCCAACTGCGTGGCGCCCGACCTCCCGGCTGACGGGGTGATCACCGGCCTGGGGAAGATCGACGGCCGCACCGTGGCGGTGATGGCGAACGACTCCACGGTGAAGGCCGGATCCTGGGGCAAGCGCACCGTCGAGAAGATCCTGCGGATCCAGGAGCAGGCGAAGAGCCTCCGCTGCCCGCTCTTCTATCTGGTGGACTCGGCAGGGGCGCGGATCACCGATCAGGTGGAGATGTTCCCCGGGCGCCGCGGCGCCGGGCGAATCTTCCTCAACGAGGTGGAGCTCTCCGGCATGGTGCCGCAGATCTGCCTGCTGTTCGGGCCGTCCGCCGCGGGGGGCGCCTACATCCCGGCGTTCTGCGACGTGGTCGTGATGGTGGACGGCAACGCGTCCATGTACCTGGGCTCGCCCCGCATGGCCGAGATGGTGATCGGCGAGAAGGTGACCCTCGAGGAGATGGGTGGCGCCAGGATGCACTGCTCGGTCTCCGGCTGCGGCGACGTGCTGGTGAAGACGGAGCCCGAGGCGATCGAGTGGGGGAAGAAGTACATCTCGTACTTCCCCCGCAACTGCGACGAAATGCCGCCCATGGCGGAGGCCCGGCCCCCGAAGTCGAGCGGCAAGCGGATCGACGAGATCGTCCCCGGCGACCAGAACAAGCCCTTCAACATCAAGCACCTCATCGCCGAGATCGTCGACGAGGACTCGGTGGTCGAGATCAAGAAGCTCTTCGCCCAGGAGATCGTCACCTGCCTGGCCCGCATCGGGGGGAGGCCGGTGGGGATCCTCGCCAACCAGCCCAACTACAAGGGCGGCGTCCTCTTCGTGGACTCGGCGGACAAGGCGGCGCGCTTCATCCAGCTCTGCGACGCCTTCAACATCCCCCTCCTGTACCTCGCCGACGTGCCGGGCTTCATGATCGGCACCAAGGTGGAGCGGGCCGGGATCATCCGGGCGGGCGCCAAGATGATCTCCGCGGTGTCGGAGGCCACCGTGCCGAAGATCAGCGTGATCGTGCGCAAGGCCTACGGCGCCGGCCTCTACGCCATGGGGGGCCCGGGGTTCGCCCCGGATTGCACCCTCGCGCTCCCCCAGGCCATGATCGCGGTGATGGGCCCCGAGGCCGCGGTGAACGCCGTCTTCTTCAACAAGATCCAGGAGAAGCCCGAGGCCGAGCGCGCCGCCTACGTCGAGCAGCTCCGCAACGAGTACAAGGAAGACATCGACATCAAGAAGCTCGCCTCGGAGCTGGTGATCGACGAGATCGTGACCGGCGAGCGCCTGCGGGACGAGCTCATCGCGCGGTTCGCGCTCTACTCCGAGAAGCGCGTGGAGCGCCCCCGAAAGAAGCACTCCGTCTACCCCGTGTAGGGCCTTACCGGGCCGAGGATCGAGCCCAAGAGAGGATCATGGATTTCGAGTTGCCCGAGGATCTGGTCGCGCTGCGCAACACGGTGCGCGAGTTCTGCGAGTCTGAGGTGAAGCCGTACGCCCGCGAGTGGGACGAGACCGAGAAGTTCCCCGCCAGGACGGTGGAGAAGGTCGGCGAGCTGGGCCTCCTGGGGATGGGCATCCCCGAGGAGTATGGCGGGGCGGGGCTGTCGGCCCTGGGGATCGCCACGGTGATCGAGGAGATCGCCCGGTACGACGGATCGCTCGCCCTCACGGTGGCGTCGCACAACGGCCTCTGCACCAACCACATCTTCTCGTTCGCGAGCGAGGAGCTGAAGTCCAGGTGGCTGCCCAAGCTCGCCACCGGCGAGGCGATGGGCGCCTGGGCGCTCTCGGAGCCCGGATCGGGCTCCGACGCCGCCGGCCTGCTCACCACCGCGGTGCGCAAGGACGACGGCTGGGTGCTGAACGGCACCAAGATGTGGATCACCCAGGGCACGGTGGGGGGCGTCTACGTGGTGCTCGCGTCCACCGACCGGGAGAAGCGACAGAAGGGGATCACCGCCTTCGTGGTGGAGCCGGGGACCCCGGGCTTCCACACGGTGCCCGTCGAGCACAAGCTGGGCATGCGCTCCTCCGACACCGCCGAGCTGGTGTTCGAGAACTGCTTCGTCCCCGACTCGAACCGGGTGGGCGAGGTGGATCGGGGCTTCATCGACACCTGCAAGATCCTCGACAAGGGGCGGATCACCATCGGCGCCCTCGCGGTGGGCCTGGGGCGCGGGGCGCTCGAGGAGGCCGTGGCCTACGCGAAGGAGCGCAAGGCCTTCGGCCAGCCGATCGCCGACTTCCAGGCGATCCGCTTCATGCTCGCCGACATGAGGACGGAGATCGACGCCGCCAGGCTGCTCGTGCAGCGGGCGGCCACCCTCTGCGACTCGGGCAGGCCGTACACCAAGGAGGCCTCGATGGCGAAGGTCTTCGCCTCGGAGGCGGCCACCCGCGCCTGCAACAAGGCCCTGCAGATCCACGGGGGCTACGGCTACACCAAGGAGTTCCCGGTGGAGCGCTACCTCCGGGACGCCAAGCTCTGCGAGATCGGCGAGGGCACCAGCGAGGTCCAGCGCATCGTCATCAGCCGCGAGATCCTCAAGTGAGGGCCGCCGCCTCCACCGATACGATCGCCGAGCGGGTGCTGGCCGGCGACGTCCGCGCGGCCGCCCGGCTGATGCGCGGCCTCGACGATGGCGACGGCGCGGCGGTCGAGGTGCTGCGCAAGCTCTACCCCCACACCGGCCGCGCCTACGTGGTGGGGATCACCGGCAGCCCCGGCGCAGGCAAGTCCAGCATCACCGATCGCCTCATCGCCCACTACCGCAAGGAGGGGAAGACGGTGGGCGTGGTCGCGGTGGATCCCACCAGCCCCTTCTCCGGCGGCGCGATCCTCGGCGATCGCATCCGCATGCAGGACCACGCCCTCGATCTCGGCGTCTTCATCCGCTCGCTGGCGACACGCGGATCCCTGGGCGGCCTCTCCCGCGCCACCTCCGACGTCACCCGGGTGATGGACGCCATGGGCAAGGACGTGATCCTGGTGGAGACGGTGGGGGTCGGCCAGGACGAGATCGACGTGGCATCGCTGGCCCACACCACCATCGTGGTGGTGGTGCCCGGCATGGGCGACGACATCCAGGCGATCAAGGCGGGGATCCTCGAGGTCGCGGACATCTTCGCGATCAACAAGGCGGACCGCCCCGAGGCCGACCGCACCGAGCGGGAGCTGCGGGCCATGATCGAGCTGCGGCACGTCACCATGCCGGCGGATCACGACTCGCTTCACCGGTTCCACGCCGAGGCGCCCGCCACCGAGCGCAGGGACGACTACACCTGGGAACCGCCGATCGTCCGCACCATCGCCACCCGCAACAAGGGGTTCGACGCGCTGGCGGAGCGGATCGCCGAGCACCGCGCCCACCTCGAGTCGGCGGGCGGCCGGCTGGCGCGGGAGGCCACCCGGGCCCGCGCAGAGTTCCTGGCGATCCTGAGGGACCGGCTGGTGAAGTCCGCGCTCGAGCGCATCGGCCGCGAGCAGGGGGATCTGGACGAGCTCGCCACCCGGATCGCCCGCAAGGAGGCGGATCCCTACGAGCTGGTGGAGCAGATCGTCTCCCGCCTGCGCTGAAGCGAACCGAAGCCGCGCTGGGCTGCGCGGGCGCCGCGTCAGAGGCTGACCACGAGGCCCGCGGTGAGCAGCCAGTCGCTCTTGGCGAGGGGCGGATCCGCCGGCGGCGGCACATTGTCGAAGTGGTGGGCCGCGGTGATCTTCAGGGCGAAGCCCTCGGCCAGCGCCGCCGCCACGTAGACCGAGCTGTTCACCACCACGTTCGCGGTGTCGACGAAGTCCTGGATCACCTCCACGTCGAAACCGCCGCTGCTGTTCTTGCTGATCGCGTGGACGTAGGAGGCCGCCGCCCGGGCCGCGTAGATCCGCCGCAGGCTCTCCTCGAGGACGGCGTCGGCGGGCGACCGGGGCGGAAGGGTGAGATCCTCCCGGGCACCGTAGAAGCCGGCCTCCAGCCGGAGGCGGTTGGTGATGAGATCGTCCGCGGCGGCGTCCCGGGTCTCCCACGCGAGGAAGGCCGCGCCGAGCTGGCCCGAGAGGCGGCGATCGAGGCCGGCGAAGACGTTGCGCTCGATGGCGGCCGCCGCAAAGAGCGATAAGCGCTGGGAGAGGAAGCGGTCCGCCCGCTCCGACACCAGCCAGTTGTTCGCGGTCTCCTCCCCCTTCGACGTCTCGTAGAGGGCACGTGCGCGGGTCTCCAGCACCCAGTCGGCGCCGGGCGCGAGGATCAGCCTGGCGTCTCCGTTGATGTGGAAGACGTCGGTGTTGCCCTTGGCGAGCGCGGTCCCCAGCTCCGCGATGAGCTTCACCGCCCGATCGACCTCCGGCGTGCTCTCGGCGGGGCGCTGCGACCTGGTGCGATCCTCCAGCTCGTCGGTCGGGAGCGCGGCGGAGGAGAGGGCGGAGGCGGGGAGGGCGAAGAGGGTGACGAGGAGCGGGATCGTTCTGGGCATCGGGCCGGCGGGTCCCTTCGGGCGAAGTGTTCGGTGGACGCCCTACCACACCACCGGCGGGAGGTGGAACCGTCGCCTCCCGGAAAAGCGCCCCTTCTGGCCGGGCGATCGCGTAGATTTCCCGCGAGATGCGAGATCCCGTCGATCTGCTCGAGGAGCGCCTCGGCGTGCCGCTCCTCGACCGCCGCAACGCGCTCGTCGCGCTCACGCACAAGAGCTGGGTCAACGAGCACCCGACCGAAGGGGTGCCCGACAACGAGCGCCTCGAGTTCCTGGGCGACGCGGTGATCGACCTGGCCGTCAGCCATCGGCTGATGGAGCGGTTCCCGGAGGCGAGCGAGGGGACGCTCTCCCGGTTGCGGGCGTCGATCGTGGACGAGAGCGGCCTCGCCGAGGTGGCGCGGGCCATGGATCTGGGCGGCCTCCTCCGCCTGGGACGGGGAGAGGAGCGGACGGGGGGACGCGCGAAGCCCAGCCTCCTGGCCGACGCGCTCGAGGCGGTGATCGCCGTGATCTACCTGGACGGCGGCCTGCCCCGCGTGCTCGAGGTGGTGGATCGGCTCTTCGGCGAGGCCCTCGAGCGGGCGGGGACGCCCCCCGCCAACCGCGACTTCAAGACCCGGCTGCAGGAGATCTCCCACGTGGTCCTGGGGGGGCCGCCCAGGTACCGGGTGGTGGCGGAGCGCGGGCCCGATCACGCCAAGACCTTCGTGGTCGAGCTCTCCTTCGGGGATCGGGCGGTGGCACGGGCCGAGGGTCGCACCAAGAAGGAGGCCGAGCAGCTCGCCGCCCGCGCCGCCCTGGAGGACCTGCGGCCTGCACAGGATTGACCGGGGCGAGGTCGGGGTTTTCCTTGCCTGGAAGGTCCCCGCCGCCTAGAAGCAGGCGACTCGAGGGGCGGGCGCCCTTCACTGGAGGCAAGAGATGAAACCCAGAATGGACGAGACGCTGCACGCCACCCTCGAGACGTCGATGGGGACGATTCGCGTCCGGCTCTTCCCGCAGGACGCACCGAAGACGGTGGCGAACTTCGTGGGGCTGGCCACCGGCACCAAGGAGTGGGCCGACCCGAAGACCGGCGCCAAGACGAAGGCGCCGCTCTACGACGGCACGATCTTCCACCGGGTGATCCCCGAGTTCATGATCCAGGGCGGCGACCCCCTCGGTCGCGGCACCGGCGGCCCCGGCTACAAGTTCGAGGACGAGTTCCAGAGCGGCCGCAAGTTCGACAAGCCGGGCCTGCTCGCCATGGCGAACGCGGGGCCGAACACGAATGGATCCCAATTCTTCATCACCGAGATCGCGACCCCCTGGCTGAACGGCCGGCACACCATCTTCGGCGAGGTCGTCGACGGGATGGAGGTGGTGCGGGCCATCGCGCGGGTGGACGTGGGCCCCGGCGACCGCCCCACCAAGGACGTCGTCCTCGAGAAGGTCACCTTCTCGAACGAGGGGGCTTGAACGGCGGTGGAGAAGGTGAGGGGCTCCCGCGGGCCGCAGGCGAGCAGACGTGAGGGGAGCCCTCCCTCGAGGCGCATCCACGACGCCCCTGCCGGGAGCAGGCGCGATCGGCCGGAGACCGCCCATCGCGCGGGCTTCTGCGCGATCGTCGGCCGCCCCAACGTGGGCAAGAGCACGCTGCTCAACCGCGTGCTCGGCGAGAAGCTCGCCATCGTCAGCGCGAAGCCGCAGACGACCCGCAACCGCATGCTCGGGGTGCTCACGAAGCCGCACCTGCAGGTGGCGTTCTTCGACACCCCCGGCATCCACCGGGCCAAGGGCCACCTCAACCGCTTCATGGTCGAGCAGGCCCTCGGGATCCTGCCCGACGTCGACGTGGTGCTCTTCCTGGTCGAGCCCGGCCTGATCCGGGATCCCTCGGTCCCCTCGGAAGTCCGGGTGGAGATCGGCGAGGCGAACCGCTTCGTGGTCGAGAAGCTCGAGCAGGCCGCGAGGCCCGTGATCCTCGGGATCAACAAGGTGGACACCGTCCCCAAGGACGTGCTGCTCCCGGTGATCGCCGCGTGGAGGGAGGTCCTGCCCCGGGCCGAGATCTTCCCGCTGTCCGCCCTCACGGGAGACGGCATCGAGCAGCTCGTGGAGCTGGTGGGGGCGCACCTGCCCGAGGGACCGGCGATCTTCGCCGAGGACATGCTCACCGACGCGGCGGAGCGCTTCATCGTGGCGGAGTTCATCCGGGAGCAGATCCTCCGGGCCACCCACCAGGAGATCCCTTATAGCTGCGCGGTGGTGATCGAGAGCTTCGACGAATCCGAGCGCGAGGGGCGCGGGCTGGTGCGGATCTTCGCGCGCATCTACGTGGAGCGGGACTCCCAGAAGGCCATCGTGATCGGGAGGCAGGGGGCGATGCTCAAGAAGATCGGCACCGCCGCGCGCCGCGAGATCGAGCGCATGCTCGGGTGCCGGATCTTCCTCTCGCTCCAGGTGTCGGTGGAGCCGCGGTGGAGCGAGCGTCAGGACGCGCTGCGGCGCTTGGGGTACGGCAGGTGAGCGAGGCGCGCATGTTGCCGGTGGTGGCGATCGTGGGCAGGCCCAACGTGGGCAAGTCCACGCTCTTCAACCGGATCGTGGGCAAGCGGATCGCGATCGTGGAGGACGTCCCCGGCGTCACCCGCGACCGCAACTACGCCCGGGCGGAGCACGAGGGGCGGGACTTCCTCCTCGTGGACACCGGCGGCTTCGAGCCCGACTCGCCCGATCGGGTCATCCAGCAGGTCCGCGTCCAGGCCCGCCTCGCCGTGGACGAGGCCGAGGCGGTGCTGCTCGTGGTGGACGGCAAGGAGGGCCCCACCGGCGTCGACGCCGAGATCGCGGCGATGGTCCGCCGCAGCGGCAAGGAGCTCTTCCTCGTCGTCAACAAGATCGACTCCGCCCGCCGGGAGGAGGAGGGCTTCCTCTCCGAGTTCCACCGATTCGGGATCGGCCGGGTGCACGGCGTCTCCGCGGAGCACAGCCGGGGCATCGACGATCTGCTCGACGAGCTGGTGGCGGTGCTGCCGCCTCCCGAGCCCGCGCCCGAGGAGGGCGAGGAGGAGGAGCTCGACGAAGGGGCCGTGGGCGTCGACCCGTCCCGCCCGATCCGCCTCGCCATCATCGGCAGGCCCAACGTGGGCAAGAGCACCCTCGTCAACCGCCTCATCGGCGAGGAGCGCTTCGTCACCAGCCCCATCGCCGGCACCACGCGGGATCCGGTCGACGCCGAGATCGAGGACGGCGGGCGACGCTTCATCCTCACCGACACCGCGGGGATCCGGCGCAAGCGCTCCATCGCCATGCGAGTGGAGGCCTACTCGGTGGTCCGGGCGATTCGGGCGGCAGAGGCCTCCGACGTGGTGGTCGTCCTCCTGGACGCCACCGAGATGGCGGTGGAGCAGGACGCGAAGATCGCGGGGCTCGCCGTCGAGCAGGGCAAGCCGGTGGTCGTCGTGGTCAACAAGTGGGATCTCGTGGAGGCCGACCAGAAGAGGGCGGCCGAGTTCCGGGAGACCCTGCTCTGGAAGATGCCCTTCCTGTCCTTCGCCCCGACACTCTTCGCCTCGGCGCTCACCGGCGAGAAGGTGCGCCAGGTGCTGAAGCTCGCCGCGCGGCTCTACGATCAGGCGTCCGCGCGGGTGCCCACGCCCCGCCTCAACCGGCTCCTCGAAGACATCTCGAACCACCACGGCCTGCCGGTGGTGGGCGGCGTCCGGGCGCGGGTCTACTACATCGCGCAGGTGGGCTTCCGGCCGCCGACCTTCGTGATTCAGACGAGCCGGCCGGACCTGGTGCCGCCGGAGTACCGCCGCTACGTGGCCAACAAGCTCCGCGAGGCCTTCGGCCTGCAGGTTCCGCTGCGGCTGATCTTCAAGCGCAAGGCGTCGCTGCGCCCGCCGCCGAAGCGGGCGGCGCCGCCCAAGGCGAAGGCCCGGGCCGCGGCGATCAGGCGCCGGCGCCGGTAGGCGATCGCGCGGCCGGCGCCCGGTCGCCCGCACGGCGGACGGGCGGCCGGAGGGACGGGATCCGGGACGATCCGGCGTTCCGATCTCCGTTGACCGAGTTGCATGGATTTTCTAGGGTTGCGCGGTTTTTCCGGCGTCAACCGAGGAGGCGAAGTCCTTGTCGACCAAGATGACCAAGCGGGAGCTGCAGAGCCCCGACAAGTTCACGACGACGGCGGGCTCGTGGCTCGACTGGGCGACGAAGCACCCCCGCGAGACCGCGATCGGCGGGGTGGTGCTGGCGGCGCTCCTGGTGGCGATCGGCCTGATCGCCGGCGGCGGACCGTCGACCGATCCCAAGGCGGGGATGGCGCTCTCGGCCGCGCTGGAGCTCCTCGATCGGGAGGTGAACGCGAACCCGGCGGACGACGAGAAGGACAAGACCTTCCCCTCGGAGGAGGAGAAGCAGAGGGCGATCGCCGACGCCATGAAGGCGGTGCGCTCCGAGCACCGCGGCACCTCGAGCGCGCTCACCGCCACCCTCGCCGAGGCCGACGCCCGGATCGCGCTGGGCGAGCACGGCGAGGCCCTCGAGCTGTACGAGGCGTACCTGGCCGAGGCGCCGAAGTCGTCGGCGACGCGCTTCCTCGCCCACGAGGGCAAGGCCGCGGCGCTGCAGGCCAAGGGCGACCTCACCGCCGCCACGGCCGCACTCGACGCGATGGCCGCCGAGAACGACTCCCTCCAGGATCGAGCCCTCCTCGGCAAGGCCCGCATCCTCGAGGCGAGGGGTGACTGGCAGGGTGCCCGCGAGGCATACGAATCCCTCAAGAAGGAGTTCCCCGACAGCCCCGCGATCCGCGCCGCGAACGAGCGCATCGCCCGGATCGACTTCCGCCACCCGCCGGCACCCGCCGACGGCGAGGCGAAGTAGTCCGCCTTCGGGCGGGAGATCGAATCCGTGCGTGTTCGGAAGGCGCTGACCCGGGCGATCGTCCCGATCCTGGTGCTTCTCGCCGGCGTCACCGCCGAGGCGTCGCGCCTCCCGCCCACCCCCGAGATCCTGCGCGGGGGCGCGCAGCCGACCCGGTTCCGCGCCCTGCGCGTGGACTGGTGGCGCTCCTTGACGGAGCGTGAGATCCTCGAGTACCGACCTCGGGAGCTCGCGGGCCCCGCGGTCGACGACCTCTCCGGCGACGTGGTGGTGGGGAACCGCCGCGGCAACCTGCTGCTCCTCGACGCGGAGGGGAGGCAGATCTGGGAGACCCGGCTGGGCGCCGGGCCCGTGGGGACCCCCGAGCTCACCTACGAGTTCGTCTTCGTCGGCGACGTGGACGGGAGGTTCCACGGCATCGATCGATTCGACGGCACCATCCTCTGGTCCTCGAACCTCGGCGGCCAGGCGCTGGCGCGCTCCGCCTCCCGGGACGACGCGGTCTTCGTGGGAACCGACCACGACGCGGTGCACGCGCTCGATCCCGCCACCGGCGACACGCTCTGGGTCTATCGGCGGAGCACGCCGGCGGCGCTCTCCATCCGAGGGGGGACCGCGGTCACCCTCGAGGAGGATCGCGTCTACGCGGGCTTCTCCGACGGCGCCCTGGTGGCGCTGGACGCGGCGGACGGCCGCGTCCTCTGGCAGACCCCCGGCGCGGGGAGCTCCCTGCAGAAGTTTCCGGACGCCGACGCGGCGCCGATCGTGCGCGACGGCACCGTCTACACCACCGTCTTCAACGACGGCGTCCAGGCGTACGACGCGGACACGGGCAAGCTGCGCTGGCGCATCGACGCCCAGGGCGCGGCGTCCCTCGCCGCCTCGGGCGATCTGCTCCTGGTGGGCGGGGCGGGCAAGGCGATGGGCGTCAAGCTCGCGAGCGGCGCCGTGGAGTGGACGATCGATCTGGGCAAGAGCTACGTGACGAGGCCGGTGGTGGCGGGGCGGGTGGCCCTGCTCGCCGGCCCGCGGGGGATCCTCCTCGTCGCCACCGACACGGGCAGGCCGCTGGGGCGGTTCTCGCCGGGCTCGGGCTTCTCGTCGCCGCCGGCGGCGACGAGAAGCACCGACGTCTACGCCCTCTCCGACCTGGGCTACTTCTACAAGCTCGAGATCCTGGCGGGAACGCGCTGATGCGGGTCATCCGGGTGGTGGCGGCGCTGGTCTCCCGTGGCGATGCGGTGCTCGTGCAGCAGCGCCCGCCGGGCAAGAGCCGCGCGCTCCTCTGGGAGTTCCCGGGGGGCAAGGTGGAGCCGGGAGAGACCGACGAGGCGGCCCTGGTCCGCGAGTGCCGCGAGGAGCTCGACGTCGAGGCCTCCGTCGGCCCCAAGCTGTGGGAGACCGCTCACGCCTATCAGGACCTGCGGGTGGAGCTCGTCCTCTACCGCTGCGCGATCGCCCCCGACGCGGCGCCGCGCCCGCTCGAGGCGGCCCAGCTCGCCTGGGTGGATCGCACGAAGCTCTCCGATCTGCCGTTCTGCGAGGCCGACCTCCCCCTGCTGCCGCTCCTCGCCTCCGGCGAGCTCGCCTGAGGGCCGAGCATCCTCCGGGTGTACGGCCCCGCTACCGTTCCACGACTGGGAGAGACGGCCTGGGGGGCGTACCTGCTCGGTACGGACCGTCTTTGCCTCCCTCCCGCTGCGAAGAGGAGGCCCGGGTGGCGAACCCTCCTCCCCTTGGGATCGGCTGCCCCAGGGGCGCGCTGGGTCGATTGAATCTTTTCCTGGGGTGGGCTCGTCTAGGAGGCATGAACGCACGCCTTCTCGCCGCCATCCTGCTGCTGTTGCCCTCCCTCGCCGTCGCCGACCTGCGGGTGCCCAGCGCCCTCGAGGAGGTGACCGTCTATCCCGGGTCCGCCCTGGTGACCCGCCGCGGCCGGACCACCGTGCCCAAGGGCGAGGTGCGGATCCACCTCGAGGGGCTCACGCCGCGGCTGCTGGACGACTCGGTGCGGGTGGAGACGTCGGGGTCGGCCCGCGCTCGGATCCTGGGGATCCGGGTGGAGGCGGAGCCGCGCTCCGAGAGCACCTCGGCGCCCCTGCGGGAGGCGGAGAGCGCGCTGCGCGCCCTGGAGGATCGTGACCGCGAGCTGCAGGACGAGGCGGCGATCGCCGCCAAGACCCGCGAATTCCTGGACGCCCTCCGGGCGACCTTCGCCAAGGAGCGCAGCGAGAACCTCGGCACCCGGGCCGCAAACCCCAGGGAGTGGGCCTCGATGGTGGACTACCTGGGCAAGGAGTACGCGGCGATCCAGCAGCGGGTGCGCCGGGTCGAGGCGGATCGCCGCGAGCTGGCGCCGAAGATCGACGCCGCCCGCGCCGAGGTGAACCGCTTGCGGGCGACCGGCGCGATGGCCGGCAAACGGGTGGCGATCGACCTCGCGGTGGCGCGGGAGGGATCCCTCGCCTTCGAGCTGGTCTACCGCGTCCCCGACGCGTCGTGGCGCCCGGCCTGGGACGCCCGGCTGGATTCGGCCACGGGAAAGGTGGAGCTCGGGCTGCAGGCGGTGGTGGAGCAGCGCACCGGCGAGGACTGGCAGGGCGTGACCCTCGCCGTCTCCACCGCGAGGCCCGAGCAGCGCATCCACCTCGTGGAGCTGGAGCCGCTCTACCTGCGCAAGGCCCGCCCTCCCGTCGCCTACGCGGGCAGGCGGGGGGCGGCGCAGTCGAAGGTGACCACGAGCGAGGTCTACGAGTACGACGATGCGATCGATGTGGAGTCCGCA
>Ga0180220_1001556_pt1 | contig 16610 bp, 17 predicted proteins | sample eDN5th37CBELigBY_FD_151335 | JGI IMG/M metagenome (GOLD analysis project Ga0180220, IMG submission 151335) | Enriched backyard soil microbial communities from Emeryville, California, USA - eDNA 5th pass 37_C BE-Lig BY (version 2) (version 2) | ecosystem: Environmental > Terrestrial > Soil >...
GTGGCGGCAGCGATCCCGCGAAGGGCGGACGGTGCTTGAGCTGTTGAACTACGTCGTCTGGGGCAATGGAAGTGTTTCGGCCCGGCTCTGGAACGCGATCCGCAGCGACGACTGGGCAATTCCGCACATTGGCCTGAGCAGCCTCGGGGAAATCGTCGGCTGGGCGCGCCCAGACGAGTTTCCGCCAAGGAACATGCGCACGAGCAAGGGGCTGCGGGCGCTCGGCTACAACGTGAGGATCGGTGTTTGATGTGTCTGGCGCCCTGGACCAAGCCTTCAGGCGGAGTCAGTAAGCCATACGCATGTGGTTATGACCATGAAAAGCTTGTACTATTTTACCTACAATTGATCACGATTGGTCAGAACCATGACATCCAGTGCCGACGAGGGCGAGATCCTCACCCTCAGACAGGTCGCAGAATTCCTGAAGGTCACGGACCGGACGATCTACAGGCTGGCCGCAGCCAAGAAGATCCCCGCGTTCAAGGTTGGTGGGACATGGCGGTTCTCCAAGGCGGAGATCACTGAATGGATTCAGCAGCAAACGCAGGGCGGAAAAGCCGATAAGACGTAACCACAGGAGGATTTGATGACCCAGCAGGCCGAAAGCAGTGAGCAGATGGAGCAATCCCTGATCGACATCGCTGTCGAGAGTTGGCGTTTCTCGCGTCTGTTCGGAAAGGTCGTCAGCAAACTCGATGCGGGTGAGTCGGGTCGTTACGTCAATCAGCTCCGCTACTTCCAGAAGAAAGTCGAGGAGAGCCTCGACTCGAGTGGCCTCAAGCTGGTCAACGTCGAGGGGCAGCCCTACGATGCGGGCATGGCGGCATCTGCTTTGAATCTCGGGGACTTCGGCCCTGACGACGTGTTGCTCGTCGATCAGATGGTGGAGCCAATCATCATGGGGCCGAACGGCCTGCGCAAACAAGGTACGGTAATGCTCAGGAAGGTGGAAGCATGAAGTACGTCGGTATCGACCTGGGCACGACCAACAGTGCCATCTGCTCTTTCGACGGCGAGTCGATCCGGCTCTACAAGAGTCCAGAACAGCACGACGTCACGCCATCGGCCATCTTCATTGACCGGCGTGGCAACAAGTACGTCGGTTCGCGTGCTTACAACAATGCCGCCCGCAACCCAGACAATGCGGCGGTGCTGTTCAAGCGGCTTATGGGTACGAGCACGCCGGTCAAGCTGCCGGCGGTGAACCTCACCATGACGCCAGAGGAATGCTCTGCCGAGGTGCTGCGTGCGCTGTACGGCTACCTGCCCGAAGAGATCCGGGGCGATGGCGACACCGGCACCGTCATTACGGTTCCAGCCGCGTTCAATCAGATGCAGAAGGATTCGACGATGGCTGCCGCTGATGCGGCTGGGCTCGGGCGAGTGGCCTTGATGCAAGAACCGGTAGCCGCCGTGATGAGTGTCATGCGGCAGCGAAAGAATGACGGCGTGTTTGTTGTTTATGACCTCGGCGGTGGAACGCTCGACATCGCAATTGCAGAGAGCATTTCCGGCCGTGTGACACTTCTCGCACACGGTGGCATCGCCATGTGTGGCGGCCGCGACTTCGACCGGATTCTGTTCGACAACATCGTGAAGCCGTGGCTGCTGGAAAACTTTGATCTTCCGGAAGACTTGACGACCAATCCACAGTTCAAGTCCCTGCTGCGGATGGCCACGTGGGCGACAGAGAAGGCAAAGATCGAGTTGTCGCAGAAGGAAGAGGCCGTCGTCAGTCTGCCCGAGACCGAACTCGGTGTCCGCGATCAGGCGGGTGAGGAGATCTACATCGACATCACCATTGATCGCAAACGATACGACGGCCTGATCGGACCGAAGGTGGAAGAGTCCATCGTGTCCGCCCGCGAAACCCTCGAAAAGGCTGGATTGAGCCCACACGACGTCGAGCGTGTCGTCTTTGTGGGTGGCCCAACCCACTACAAGCCCTTGCGTGACAAGGTGGCCTTCGAGCTCGGTATTGCCCCGTCCACTGATGTGAATCCGATGACCGCCGTTGCGGAAGGCGCAGCGGTCTTCGCCGAGTCCATCGATTGGGCGTCGCAAAGCCGTGGACGCAAGAGCACCCGAGGAGCCATCAGCGCCGGTGGCGCGCTTGATCTGTCGTTCAACTACATCGCGCGCACGCCGGACTCGAAGGCAAAGATCGTCGCCAAACTGGGAAGTTCTGCTCCGGCTGGAGTCGAGTTTCAGATCGACAGTCTGGACACCGGGTGGTCCTCCGGACGCATCGCCCTGAAAGATGGCGCAGGGATCGAACTCAACCTCACCAAGCCTGGCGACAACACCTTCAAGGTGTTTGTGTTCGATTCCAACGGCGGGCCCGTATCGCTACGTGAAGACAAGATTGTTATTGCACGTACCGCCGCTAGTATCGATGCCATCCCTGCTTCGCACTCCATTGGAATTGAGGCGCGCAACAAGGTTGGAGGCAGGTCAATTCTTGTGAGTATTGTCAAAGAAGGGGATCAGTTGCCCAAGAAGGGAAAGGAGATTTTCAAGGCAGGAGAGTCTCTCAAGGCAGGTAGTCCCGGTTCCTTAAACTTCAAGCTGTGGGAGGGTGATATAAGCGACACCATCCACGACAATCGGTTCATTGGCCTGTTCAAGATCAATGGAACTGATTTTGATGATGGTGTTATCGCGGCAGGTGCTGACCTTATTTGTGAGTATGAGGTGCGCGATTCTGGGAACATCTTCTTAGAGGTTTCGGTTCCATCCATTAGTGGCTCATTCCAGAGTGGCCATAATTTCTACTCGAGCCAGGAAGGCAAGGTCGACTACACCAACCAGGCGAAGAACATCCAGGAACAGTCGGACCACACCTTGCAGCGGCTCGACGAGATGGCGTCCAAGGTCGATGACCCACGTCTTGAGCAGGCCCGCGAGAAGCTCGAGCAAGCGAGCACCATCAAAGCTGACGAGGCCGACCCCGAGACGGCCAAGCAGGCGATGGATCACGTCCAGGAGGCCAAGCGGCTGCTGGCGCTGACCCGCAAAGAGCACCTGAAGGACATTCGCCAGCTGGAACTGGACAAGGCAGTCGATTTCTTCGACAAGGTCGTGCGCCAGCATGCCAGACCCACCGAAGCCTCGTCTTTCGACAACTTGGTCAAGACGGCGCAGCGCGCGATTGACAACAACAGTGGCGACTTCGAGTCGCACCTGGATGATCTGCGCGGTCGCAACTTCATGATCCTGTGGCGTCAGGACTGGTTCGTCATCGAGCGCTTCAAGTGGCTGGCCGAGGATACCTACCTCTTCCCAGATGCCCGCGAGCATGCCCAGCTGGTGGCTGCGGGAGCGGAGGCGTTGAAGGCCAATGACATCGACAAGCTTCGTGCTGTAGTAGCCCATCTCGACTCCATCCGCATCGGTTCTGCGGGTGAGGACGACATGCTTGCTGGCGCGAACATCGTGCGGAGTTGACCCATGGCACTCGACGCGTGGCTTCCCATCGGTTTCAAGTTGCCCGACGGTGCGAAGGCGCGCGTCGCCCTGTTTGAAGGGGCGGACTGGCAGATTCTTGAGACCCAGGGTGGTGGGCGGGCGCTCGTTGTAAGCGAGGCGCTGGCTCAGCATTGGGTAGATGCCGGGCTGATCGATGATGGGACCTTCAACGTCTTCCAGTTCGGCGATCAGCAGCTTCGGTCCATCTCGTGTGGTCCGAGCCAGACGCTGTGCCCGGTCAGCGAGGCGAAATCACCCGACACTAAGGCTGAGGCGCTCGCCTTTGCTCTTGCGTTGAAGGCAACACGCGATATCGATGCGGATTCGGCGCTCCAGGATGCGCTCTACGTTGAGAAGATCACGCGGCTGCTGCCAACCTACAGCATCAGCTCCAGAACTGGCGATGATGTCGTGCTCGGCTACTGGCTGACGGGCGGCACCAGCATTCCGGCCACGTCCTTCCGCCGTCTCCGCCAGACCATGAGCTGGCTGGGCGCGAGCCATTTGAAGGATGTCGTGCAGGCGGCGGGCTTCGACGTCGCGGAAATCATCCCGTTGGAGCGCAAGCCAGCGGCTCCTGCCAAAAAAACGGAGGCTGCTCCTGCCGAGAAAGAGGAGGAAGTCGAACGCGCCGAGCCGGAGCCCAACAAGGTCTTCGAACTCGCCGGGCGTCCCGAACTGGCGACCTTCTTCAACGAGCACATCGTCGACATCATTCTGCACCGCGACCGCTACAAGGCGCTCGGTATTGAGTTCCCATCAGCAGTGATCCTGTACGGCCCTCCAGGCACCGGCAAGACCTTCGCGGTCGAGCGACTGGTTGATTTCCTTGGCTGGCCGAGCTTCCAGATCGACGCATCCAGCGTGGCCAGTCCTTACATCCACGAGACCAGCAAGAAGGTCGCACAGGTGTTCGACAAGGCGATGGAACACGCGCCATCAGTTCTCGTGATCGACGAGATGGAGGCGTTTCTCGCTGACCGCGAAATGGGATCGGGCCATCACCGCGTCGAAGAGGTGGCTGAGTTCCTGCGGCGCATCCCGGAGGCCGTGAAGAACGAGGTATTGATCATCGCGATGACGAACCGGATCGACATGATCGACCCCGCCATCCAGCGCCGGGGACGCTTCGATCATGTCATCAAGGTGGACTTTGCAAGCGAGATCGAGGTGCAGTCGCTTCTGGACAAGCTGTTGTCTGCTTTGCCAAAGGAGTCGGATGTGGACTCCAAGCCGCTGGCGCAAGAACTCGCTGGACGACCGTTGTCCGACGTTGCTTTCGTTGTGCGGGAAGGTGCAAGGCTCGCAGCACGCTCTGGCAAGGAAAGGCTGGACCAGGCCAGCCTGCTGGCGGCCTTGCGCACAACACCTGCGCGGGAACGTGAAGGCAGCGAGAAGCGGCGCATAGGATTTGTCTAAGGGAGACACTGGTGACAGCGGAGGAAGAAAACAACAAGAAAAATGAAGGTAAAGGCTTCGCCGGCCTTTCATCGCTCGTGTCCGACGTGGACACGGCACCGCCGCCCCCTGCGCCCAAGACGGAATCGGCCGGCTCTACAACATCTACCGGACGCCCAGCCTCGCAGGCTGCTCAACCGCAACCGCAGCAGCCGACGCAGCGTCAGACGTACCAAGAGCCTCCGCAACCGTCGTCTGGCTCGTCTGGGGGCAAATGGATACTGGGCATAGCTGCCGTAGTTGGCCTGCTTTGGCTCATCGGCCAGTCCAACAAGAACACTCCGTCTCCGGCTCCCGCCTACTCGCCGCCCGCGCAGAGTGCAGCGCCGAGCTATTCGCCGCCTGCTCAACCGCAAGGCCCCTCCGTGCCACAAGAATCAAAGCCGCCAGTTGGTCAGGACTTGGTGCTTTCAACGGCTCAGATTCGGTATTGCCTGGCGGAAGACATCCGCATGGAGGGCGCGAGGGCCGCTCTCAACAACTACAGCGACTCCGATGTCGATCGGTTCAACGCCATGGTGGCTGACTACAACAGCCGCTGCGGCAGTTTCCGCTATAGAAGCGGCGCACTGGAGAGCGCGCGCCGAGACGTTGAGCCGTATCGTGGCCAACTTCAGGCAGAAGGAAGGAGCCGATTCGCTCGCGGTCCATCCACTGGCTCCCTGTCGGCACCAGCACCAGCGCGTCCTGCTGCGGATGAGACGGTACGTGCCGTTCAGCAGAAGCTCAATGAGCTTGGCTACAGTGCCGGCCCAGCCGATGGGCTGATGGGAAGAGGTACTCGTGCTGCCATCATCGCTTTTCAGCAAGATAGGGGGTTAGCCGCCACGGGTGTCGCAGATCAAGCGTTGCTTCTCCAGCTTCAGCAAGCTCCTACCCGCTCGTCACGACCACAGCCAGAGAGCCGTCCAACCACCACATCTGTGCAGTTATCAGCTGCAGAATCTGCATCGCTAGAAGCGGCATGCTCGACTGGCAAATATGTGAATGGGCCGGCTGCTTATCGTGCATGTGTTGAAAGGCAGAAGGCAGCTTTGGCCGCGGGTGTAAGACGACCGAATTTAAGCGCCCTGTCCTCCGCCGAGCAGCAATCCATTGAGGCGGCATGCTCCACAGACAAGTACGTCAACGGACCTGCTGCTTATAACGAGTGCCTGGCAAATCAACTCGCAGCAATGTCCGGTCAGGGATCTAGGCGTCCTGATTTGTCCCAACTCTCATCCCCTGAGAGGCAATCGATTGAAGCTGCGTGCTCAACGGATAAGTACGTCAACGGACCAGCGGCTTACAACAGATGCCTCAACAATCAACTCGTAGCATTGGAACGACAGGGTGGGCGACCAGATTTATCAAGACTTTCAACTACGGAGAGAAACTCAATCGAGGCCGCCTGCTCAACAGATAAGTATGTCAATGGTCCGGCCGCCTACAACCGCTGTCTGTCTCAGCAGTTGGCAAGACTACGTAGTTAGCGGACGGGCACAGTCATGGGCATGGCAATATGTTTTAAATGTGGTTCAGAGAAGTCAGGCGCATTGCTCGCCTGCGGTGCATGCGGAACCACTCCTCGATTAAACAGCGAGCTGGCTTTGTCACTCGTGCTTACTGATCACCTTTCGTCGAAAACGCAGCTGGCACATTACAGCCACGAGCTTCGCAATCATTTGAAGCTTTCCGTGCCATCTGATGCATTGGCTCAGGCTCAAGAAGCCTTGAAGGACCCGCAGCTCATGGCGATGCTCGGCGCTCAACCAGCATCAAGCGCCTCGGCGGCGCCAGTGCCAACAGCGGCGCCCTCCCGCCCAACCGCTGTGCCTCCTGTGCAATCGGCCAGGAATACCCCATCTCCGCGAGCCCGAGCTCAACGCACACTGAAGACAACCGCGCTCCATCAGACGCCCTTCGCGATTCTCAATGTGACCACTCGCGACGACCGCAGGCGAATCGTTGAGTTGGCTGAAGAGAAGTCTTTGGAGCTGGACCACGATGTCTGCCAGAAGGCACGCTCTGATCTAACGAATCCACGCACCAGGTTGAGCGCAGAGATCGCGTGGCTTCCTGGTGTTTCTCCACGGAAGGCATCGCAGCTCGTTGAAAACCTGCTCCATGATCCTATGGCGGTCAGGGAGGAATCTGGCCTGCCCACGCTTGCACACTTGAATTTGCTCGCCGCCGCCTTCGAGGCGGTGGATGGCGAACACGATGCAGAAGACCTGGCCAGTTTCATTCAGGAGGTTGCTTACCTCGTGGATGAGATCGATCCCGAAAGTGTTCTGCGCGACATCAACGAGGACCGTGCCGTCTCCGGCTTTCCGGAGGTCCGAGCACTCGACCAAGTTGAAGCCGAACTGGCGGAACGTAAACGGTACTACCGCAGCGCCATCAAGGACGCCCTCGACAGGCTGCCACCGACGACGCTTGTGCAGGTCATGACGGACACGGTGGAGGGGGTTACGTTGGGCGGCGAGGATCACGCGCCCGAACTGATCGATGACCTCGTCGACAGCTACGAAGTGGAAACCCAAGGCTTCCTGCTGAAGGAAGCTGAGAACGTCCACAAGCTGATCAAAGCCGCCCGTGAATCGGCGAACTCGGGTGAAGCTGCCGTCAAGCCGTATGTGGACAAGCTTGATGCCGTTGCGCGCAATTGGGACAAGGTCGCCCAGCCTATCCAGCTGAGTGCCAAAGCGCGCGGCATCGATCATGAAGCAAGCCGTGACCTGGCCTACGAAATACGTAGCCTCGCCATCGACCTGTTCAACACGCATGACATGTTGACGCAGTCCCAACGGCTGATTGGCCTGCTTCAAGAGTTGTTTGCCGAGCTACCTGAAGTGTCTGAGCGCGTTGAGCAAGATGCGGATGCGCTTGCCGACATCTTCCATGAGCGGAAGCAAGCGGTAGCACGCAGAGACGAATGGGCGCGTGAGATCACCTACCGCGCTGAAATTGGTGTGATGTTCAAGGACACCCTGAGCATTTCGCCCGATGGCATCTCGTGGAAAGGACAGAGTTTTTCTCTGGACTCGATCACCCGAGTTCGCTGGGGTGGCGTGCGCCACTCCGTCAACGGCGTGCCGACAGGAACGACCTACACCATTGCCTTCGGAGACAAACGCTCCGAGGCGGTTGTCGAGCTAAAGAAAGAGGACATCTACAGCAAGTTCATTGACAAGCTCTGGCGAGCCGTGTGCGTCCGCCTGCTGGGTGAGATGCTGGAAGCGCTGAAGGATGGGCGGGACCTGTACTTCGGCGACGCACTCCTTCACGACGATGGCATCACCTTGGTGAAGCACAAATTTCTGGGTGCCAATGAAAGGGCGCGGTGCACGTGGGGGCAGGTGCAGATTTGGAGTGCTGATGGATCGTTCTACATCGGGTCCAAGGACGACAAGAAAACATATGCCGGCATTTCCTACATTCACGTCGCAAACACGCACATCCTGGAGCAGCTCATTCGCATGGCTTTCAAGAAGCCCGGACTGCGCCGACTGAGCGAACTGCTGCAATGACGTAACCCATTCGACTTTGGGGGCAGCTTATATGGGATTTTTATCAAACCTCTTCGGGGGCAACAAAGAAGACAAGGCGTTACGAGAGGCGCTTGCGCATATCCATCGCATCCTGGATGACGAAAAGTTCCAGTTGGAGCTCGTTCATCCAATGATGAAGGCGATGCTGGAATCTGCGCCTGCCTACGACAAGGACCCGAACGGCTCTGGGCCATTTGGCTTTACTGAGACGAACCCGATCCCGGTTAACGGGCCGATCGGTCAACTGGCATATCTATCCAGACTCGAAACGCAGTCGGGGCAGCGCATCCTTTTTCATCGCCTCGGGGCCATCGATAAAGTGGACGTGTTCGAGGCTGTGACATTCGACGGAAGCGGATGGTTCATCTTTTTCGTTGACCTCTACCATCCGCGGCGCTCGCGCCTGACCCCAGACGGCTTCCGATTCACGAAGGATGTCGCGCAGTTCTCCGGCTTCCACAAGTTCTGCGAGAACTTCCCATACGATTTCGTCGAGAAGAAGGCGTCTGAGCGGGAGTCTGGCTTGAGCATGGCGTACATCGCCATCAGCAAGGTGTCCGACCAAATCCAGAATCGTGTTTTCAACAGGCCATTGGCCCACAAGGCCAAGCTCGACCTCGTGAAAAGCCGCTTGTCGAGCTTCCAGACCCAATAGGCGGTGGTAATGAAGAAGACCCTGCTGGCCACGCTTGCCGCATTGATCACCCTTCAGGCCGGGCCAGTTCTGGCTGAAAACTATGAGGTGAGTCTGACCCGCAAGGGCAGCAACGTTTACAAGATCGACGGCAAAGACATCATCATCCAGACGCGCTACTGCTACGTCTATGCCTACTCTGAAGAGGCCATTTTCAAAGCGTCCGGCTACGGCGGAGAGCTGATCTTCTTCGACAGTAAGGACAAGTGCGATGTGAAGGCGGTTTTTGGCCTGTCGAAGCAGAAGCCTGGTAAGTACGTGGTGACGGTCAGTCGTGAAGATGATGATTGGTACGAGGTCCTCGGAACAGATTCGTACATCAAGACATCGACCTGTCTCTCCCTTGCGCTTGGCGAAGAAGCCTATCTGACAATGTCGGCGTCCGGTTTCGGACAACTTCGCTTCGAAGACGGAGACGACTGTATGGTCGAAGGCGTCTATACGAAGCTGCGGCTTTGAAGAGGACATGAAGAGCCGTGGCTGCTGACGACAAACAGAATGGAAACGCCAAGGGCTTCTCAGGCCTTTCGACACTTGTTTCGGATGTCGACGAAGGCAGTCCAGCCCGCCAGCCTACGTCGCAAGTAACTCCGCCGCCCAGCTCCGCTCCGGTTCCCGAATCGCCGCCCAGACAGGTCGAGGAAGCCCAGGCTGCCTCGACTGTTCTACAGCCGCCCAAATCAAAGAACGACGGCTCATCAGACGTGGCGACCGGCAAATGGATGGTCGGTATCGGCTTGGGCATCGGGCTTCTGCTCATTGCCTTCGTCAACTCGACCAAGAACGAGCCCACCCGCTCGGCGACGGCACCAGTTGCTCAAGCCCCCGTCACTGCGGTCCCGACATATTCACCGCCAACGGTTGCGCCAGTCACGCAGAGTCGGCAGGCTGCCCAAGAGACAGTTATCCAGCAACGAGCGGCTACAGTGTCGGTGAACGTGCTTGGTCAGCAGGTCCTGTTTTCGAATCCAAGTGGCTATTGCACGCCGGGTGAGTCGGCGCGCGAAGTCGAGCTCATGGACTTGGCAAAGCGTTCCCTCGGAGAAGGTTCGCGCCTCGTGCATGCAGCGGTCCTTTGTTCCGAGCTGGAGGACTACAGGATGGGGCGAAGGGACATGCTGGATCACTGGCTGCAAATCCAGCTTATCGGCCCGAAGGGGAATTTCCAGCGAATCGAGATGCCGCGAGAGGCATTCCTTTCCGGCCTTTCCAAATCGACGCCTCGGGTGAATTCCGCCGAGCTCAATCGACGGCTGAAAGCGTCGTTCGAGAATAGCGACGTCGCGCTAACAGACATGAAGTTCGATCCGATTGGGCGGGACGGGAACGCGGTCTATTTTTCCATGCGGATGAACATGAGCGTCGGGGAAAGCAGCCGCCCAGTTTCGGGAATCAGCGCAATCACGCTCCTGAACTCCCTACCGCTCTCGATCAATGTTTATGAAGGAACCGGTTCGCCACAGAGCCGGGGCCAACTGCAAGCTATCCAGCAGGAGTTGCTGAACAGCCTCCTCACCGAGAACTGATGATGAACAAAGCAAGAACAATATTCTCCGCCCTTTGCTTCTGCTTGTTCGCTGCGGTCGCCATGCCGATCGCCGCGCAGTCAGCCGGTTACACCAAGCTCAACGTCAAGGGGCGGGTCCAGCTTGAAGTGCCGAGCGACTGGACGATCAGTGATGCCGAACAGCGCAGGCGTGTCAAGGAATTCAGCGAAAAGATGACTGGCGTGGCTATTGATCATGTGGCGTCGCTATCGGTTCAGTCCTATCCAGCCCCCTCAAGAGTGTTCGTCCGGGTGTCATTCATTCCAATGGACCCGCCATTCACCCAAGCGGACGTTAGGCAAGAAGTTCAGGCCAGTAAGCAGCAGGTGTTGAAGGATTTGGCGGAAGTCTGGCGCGAGGAGTCTCCAACGATGTGGGCGGCGATGGCGAAGTACGGAATGAAGGAGGTCGGACGCCCCAGCTTTGCCGTTGAACCAATTGGAGGCCAGACCGCCCTGATCATTCGCTACGGACGTACATCATCGGCCAATTCGGCAGAGACGATGAGGGTAGCTCAGTACCACGTGCCGCTTGGCGCCGAGAAAGCATTGATCACGCTTTCTTACATTGAAGGTGATCAGCAGGCAATCGCCGCCCACAATCGATTGAAGAACAGCATCGTGATTCGATAAGAAGAACAGGAACAGCCAATGGCCTACGAAGACCCCAACGCACCGTCGCCAACCTTCGACAGGTTTGCCCAGGAGCCAAAATCATCCGTTGATCAGAGCAAGAGTTTTCTTAGGGGGCAACATCACCCATGGAGGCGACTGTTCGCGCGGACGGTGGACATTTGCACCGCAGGGTTTCTGTTGTTACTTCTGTTGATATTCGCGTTGAACGCGACGATGCCTGAACAGGCGGCCGGCTTCGCCAAGGCAATAGAGAATCCAATCATTGCCGGTATCGTGCTGTATCTGGTGTGGGTGCCTGCGGAATCAGTGTTTCTCTCGTTGTTCGGAACGACGCCAGCGAAATGGCTGTTCGGTATCAGGGTGGCCCATCCGAGCGGGACCCTGCTGTCCTTTCCAGAGGCGCTAAACCGATCTTTTCTCGTCTTTCTCCAGGGTGTAGGGCTTGGCATTCCATTCGTCGCATTATTCACGCAACTGTTCGCGTATCGGCGTCTCACGAAAACCGGCACGACGTTGTGGGATACATCCACCGGTGCAGTGGTGCTCCACAAAAAATGGGGAGTGGTTCGTGCGCTTGTGTGTACCGCCGCAGTCTTTGGCGTGCTGATTTTGATGAGCGCATTGAACGCCGCAGGAAATCGATAACCACAAAAGGAGAAGACTATGGCTTACGAAGATCCGAACGCACCGTCATCTGCGCCGGCGCCCACAACGACGCCAGTGGCTACGCCAGCAGCAGCTACGACCGAGAAGAAGTCTGGTTCATGGTACTGGCTTTGGCCGTCCATTCTGGCCGTTATCATCGTCAAGCTGTTTGGCCTTGTCGGCGGGTTGGTTGCCTTTGGCAGCTATTACTGGCTGAAACCAAAGCTGGGAACATGGGGGGCTGTCGCCGCTTCCGGTGTCATTGGCGTTGTTGTCGCAATTGGTCTCCTGGCGATGATTCGCTGATAGCTGTTGGCCCGATTATGAGAGGAGCAGCATCACTTCCGCCTCGGGCCGGGCCACGAGCTGCGTCTGCAGCCGCCCCGTGCGGAGGTTGAACGCGAGAACAGATATGGCTGCGAGCCGCCCGCCTCGCTCGATAGCCCGCACCGCTCATTGTTTTGCAGGTATCGCCCCCCTAATCCACTCCTGCAACGCCCTCAGTTGCTCGGCGTTTTCGTGGCAGGTCTGGTAGTTGGCAGCAACGGTTCCGGCGACGGCAGAGAGCGCAATGCCTGCGGCGGCCGCATCAGCATCGCGGGCGGGCTTGGGTAGCTCACCGGCGGCGGCAGCGTCGTGCAAGCGCACAAAGCCACGGTTGATAGTGCAAGCAGCATCGGCTTGAACGGGCACATAGACGGGAACCTCCTTGATGATGGTGTCGCTCTTCTCACGGACGACGCGGACGCGGTCGACGTACTGGGTGACGACCTTGATGGTGGCTTGCGCCTGCCGCTCGCGGATGGCGGTGGCCTGCAGGGTTTGTTGCTGGATGGCGGCATCCCATTGCGCTTGAACGTGGTTCGCCCCCTTGATCCAGCCAACGCCAACCAGGGCGACGCAGAGCACCGCGAGGGCCAGCAGCCGGTACGGCCATGGAATCACACTCACGACGCCTCCCCGATGCACTGCCGGTACTCGGCCTCGCGTCGTGTGGCCAACCCGCCGCACAGGCGAGCATTGGCGGGCAGCGCGCAGTCCTTACCCTGGAAGAAGCGCCAGCGCAGCAGCTCGGCACAGGCTCCCGCGTAGTCCTCGGCGTTGAGTTTTCTGACCAGCGTGGACTGGCAGAATGCGCGGCTGCCGACGTTGTAGGAGAAGCTCACCAGGGCGTCGTACTCGTGCTGGGCCAGCGGCACGGTAACGCATTGCTTGAGCGCTCCCTCGAATTGCTGTACGTCGGTGAGCGCCCGAGCCAGCGCCTTCGGCGGCGTGGTGGTGTCGCCCAGCTTCACCCCGGTGGTGGTACCGAACCCGATGGTCGGCACATCGCCTTTGACCGGAATCACCGCCTTATCGGTGTAGCCCTCGTGCAGCACAATGCCAACCAGTGCGGCGGCAGACAGCGTCAGTCCGGTCACCGTCCTGCGTATTACGGGTGATGATGGCCGGATCATTGGTGCATCTCCGGCTGCGCCACGATGCGAGCCACGGTTGCGCCGATGCTGGCGGCAAAGGCCAGCAGGACGAACGCGCCCCTTGGCATAACGTCTAGCAGTACGTCCCCGAACAGTGGCACCACCACTTCCGCCGCCGTGAAGGCAGCGGCCAGCAGCGACAAGCGGATGCTCCAGGCGCGTCGCAGCACGCGCCGCCAGTCGTCAAGAAGGCAGATCTTCGGCTTGGCAGTCATTGGACGCCTCCCATCAGCTTCAACTTGATGGCGGCACCGACCAGCAATGCGGCCAGGATGCCCGTGGTCAGCACCTTCACGAAGGTCTGCCACGCGGTGTGGCGGGCTTCACGCCAAGCTTCGAGCAGATCGCGCAGTTCGCGGATGTCTCGGGCGGCGTGGCCGTTTTCCAGGCCGAGGTGGGACAGGACACGTTCTGCGCCGCGCTCCGCGGCGTGGGCAAGCAGTTCGTCGAAGTCCTCCTTGCGCAGCAGGAGCATGTTCTCGACGAGCGCTGGTTTGCTGTCAGGTTCAGTCATAGGGTCTCCAGGTCAACAAAGTTGCGGCGAAGCCAAATGCAAAACCCGCCTGATGCGTAAACATCTGGGCGGGGTTCAGGGGGGGGCGAAATTAATGATCAGATGGCGAGGCCAGGGCTCCAGCCGGAGGCCTTGTAGGCTGAGAGCACGCCCTCGTCCTCGATGAAGCAGGTCCAGCCGATCTTCGGGGCGTAGAACGACCACGCTCCCTCCACTCGCGCGGCAATCTGCCCGGCCTTTCCGGCCCAGGCACCGGTGGGACTGGCCGCCACGATGTACCGGTCGCCGTTCACTGGTATGGTCGGCGGCGTGGCTTGCGCCCGCGACTTCACCGACAACTGCAGCACGGCGTCCAGCAGCTTTAGGTTGGCATCCATTCCGGTGTTCCAGCCCGACTCGCGGGCGGCCCAGCCGTAGTTCACGCCCAGGTTCGGGCCTTGCAGTGCAGCCATGTCATCCTCCTTGTTTCATTCCCCGTAACTTGCCCCGAAGAACATCCCGTAGCCTCGGCACTCGGGGATGTCGATTTGTTGGGTCTGCCAACTGGCGTGGCCGTCGCGTACTGCCTCGACCTTGACGGTCAGTTTCTCGTTCGGCCGATTCAGGCCACTCTCGGAAATCTCGGCGGCCATCGGATAGGTCCAGCTCGTGCCGGTCAGTCCCGTTTCGGTGTGCTTGAGCGTCCCCGCCTCGCCATAGATCCGCACGGTGTAGGTCGTCCCGGGCTCCGGCCCGATATTCGCTTCGCCTTGCGTCACCAGATAGGCGGTCTGTAGCACCCGGCTGCGGTGCGCCCAGCTGACCGTCACCTCCCCGGTGATGTAGCTCACGCTGTAGTCGAGGTTGTTGACCCGAAACTTCCCCGGTGGATACGGGCGGATCTGCCGCTTGGCGAATGTGTAGCTGATCGCTGGCGCCGACGCCTCTGCCAGAACGCCCATCCCGGTGGCGGGCAGCACCTTGGTCTGCACCGTCTCACCGCTCAGGTACTGGCTCGTGTTGTAGAACTGCCCGTCTTCAACGAAGTACAGCCGCGCACCTGCGGAATGCTTCGCCGGCACTGTGTCCAACACGCCCCGATCCACTGTCACCGTGCCGGCGGCCATATTGACTGCCTTCACCGCGACCAATTCGGCATCGAGCCGTGCGTAGGTGTTGAGCGTGACCAGATCCAGATCGACCCCGTAGAGCACGTTCAGCACCGTCTCGGTTTGCCCGATGTCGTTCGCCAGCACGCAGGACGGGATGAAATCACCGACGCCTATCTTCTCGAAGGCCGCCGAGCCCTGCCGGGTCAACACCGCGTAGTTGATCGCCGCATCTGAGGGGCGCACCGCTGACACGGACAGGAACCCGCCATTCGGATCAATCTCGGCCTGGGCGGCGGCCGACTCGCCCGTCATCTCATGAACAATTGTCCAGTACGGCAGTTCGCTCAACGACACGAAGTTCGCGGCGATAGGCGCTTGCCGTGGATCGACCCAGCCACTCTCGGCGGGCGCCAGATAAACGGCATCGGGCAGGCCGAACACATCCTCGACGCAGGTGATCCGCACCCGGCCGTCGGCCAGCGTCCCGTAGCCAATCTGCGCCACCCGCAGGATCAACTGCTCGATCCGCAGTTCGGGCCAGGAGAACCTGAACACGTCGCCGATGTTGAGGCTCGCGGCGGTGCGGTTGGCCACCAGCGTGATCTTCGCCAAAGTGGACGACAGCTGCCGCAAATCCCGCATTGCGAGGCGCGCGGCCAGAGCGCCATTGGCCACGCCCTCGTAGCTAACCTTGGCGTCCTTGATTTCCCCCAAGGATCGTTCAATGCCGGCAATGTCCTGCACCGAGATCGACACACTCTTGTCGGTCGTGCGGTCGTGATAGGACAGCGTGACCTGATTGACCAGTTCCTCCGGCAAGGTGCGCTCGAAAGACTCCAACCGGATCACGTTGGTCTGGTTCAGTTCCAGCAGCGTCGCCGGGTCGTAGTCGTCGCGGGTCAGCTTCAAGGTGAACAGCCCGGTGCGGGGGCTCACGTAGATCGAACCGTCGATGTGCTGCAGGATGCGCTCGATGAAGGCCTCGATATCCTGCTGCTGGTCCCACAGGATCGAGAGGCCGAAGCTCTCGGCGTAAAGCGTGTCGGCGGCGGCGCGGAACGAGGCGTCGTCGATCTCGGCCGAGCTGTAGCCCCGGCCCCAGGTCCGATCGGTCAGGCACTCGTAAATGATGTGCGCCGGGTTCATGTCACCGGCGATGGCCGCCTTGTCCGAGTACCACTGCGGCGAGCCGTCGGATCGCCGGATGATCCGCGTGAGCTCGGCGCTCCACGGCTTGATGTAAGGGTTCATCGCCGACAGTTGCGGCTGACGCAACACCAGTGACACTACTCCCCGGAAGGCCGGTACGTTGGCGCCGAGCTTGGAGGCGAGGTAGTCGTTCTGACCGTCCGAGGCGTTGCCCATCACCAGATCGACGGCGCCGACGATGCCGCCCTCGCGGTCGTCGCCGCCGAACAGGTCGGGCTGGTTGATGGCAATCTGGCCACTGGACGTCAGCGCCCCCGACCACGCCGTGCGCTCGCCGACCACGATCTTGTTGAGCGAATCGACCGGGCCGTGGCACAGCGCCAGATGCATTCCCG
>Ga0180220_1001557_pt1 | contig 16610 bp, 16 predicted proteins | sample eDN5th37CBELigBY_FD_151335 | JGI IMG/M metagenome (GOLD analysis project Ga0180220, IMG submission 151335) | Enriched backyard soil microbial communities from Emeryville, California, USA - eDNA 5th pass 37_C BE-Lig BY (version 2) (version 2) | ecosystem: Environmental > Terrestrial > Soil >...
GTGCCGCCGGCACCGGGGAAGATGCCGATCTTGACCTCGGGCAGCGCCATCTTGACCTTGTCGCTGTCGGCCGCGACCCGGGCATGGCAGGCGAGCGAAAGCTCGAACGCACCGCCCATGCAGGTGCCGTTGATGGCCGACACCCACGGCTTGCCGCAGGTTTCCAGCTTGCGGAACAGGCCGGTCATGTAGCCGGCGGTCTCGAACAGCTTTTGCGTGGCCTTGACCGGATCGCTGGCCTTCTCCTCGGCGAAGATCGACAGCATCTTTTGCAGCATGGTGATGTCGGCGCCGCCGGAGAACGTATCCTTGCCGGAGGTGATGACGGCGCCCTTGATGGCCCCGTCGCCGGTCACGCGGTCGACGATGCTGTCCAGTTCGCGCATCGCCTCTTCGGTGAACACGTTCATCGACCGGTCGGACATATCCCAGGTGACGAGGGCGATGCCGTCGGCATCGGTTTCGAGGGTGAAGTTCTTGTAGGTCATCTGTCCTGCCCTCCGATCAGACGCGTTCGATGATGGTGGCGGTGCCCATGCCTGCACCGATGCACAGCGTCACCAGCGCGGTGTTGAGGTCGCGCCGCTCCAGCTCGTCCAGCACGGTGCCGAGGATCATCGCGCCGGTGGCTCCCAGCGGATGGCCCATGGCGATGGCGCCGCCGGCGACGTTGATCTTGTCGTGCGGAATGTCGAAGGCCTGCATGTAGCGCAGCACGACGCTGGCGAAAGCCTCGTTGAGTTCGAACAGGTCGATGTCCGAGATCTTCATCCTGGCGCGCTTGAGCAGCTTCTCGGTCACGTCCACCGGACCGGTCAGCATCAGCACCGGCTCGGAACCGATATTGGCGAAGGCGCGGATGCGCGCGCGCGGCTTCGCGCCGAGCGCCTTGCCGGCCTTCTTGGAGCCGAGCAGCACGGCGGCGGCGCCGTCGACGATGCCGGAGGAATTGCCGGCGTGGTGGACGTGGTTGACCGCCTCGATCTCGGGATGCTTCTGCACGGCCACGGCGTCGAAGCCGCCCATCTCGCCCGGCATGACGAATGACGGGTTGAGGGAAGCCAGCCCCTGCATGTCGGTGTCGGGTCGCATGTGCTCGTCACGGTCGAGGATGGTCAGGCCGTTCTGGTCCCTGACCGGAATGACCGAGTTCCTGAACCAGCCCTTTTCCCAGGCATGCGCGGCGCGCTTCTGGCTCTCCACCGCATAGGCGTCGACATCGTCGCGGGAGAAGCCGTATTTGGTGGCGATGAGGTCGGCCGAGATACCCTGCGGCACGAACCAGCCGGGCAGGCCGACCGAGGGGTCCATGAACCAGGCGCCGCCGGCCGCGCCCATGCCGACTCGGCTCATCGATTCCACGCCGCCGGCGATGACGATGTCGTCGGCGCCCTGGGCGATCTTGGCCGCGCCGAAATTGATGGCGTCGAGGCCGGAGGCGCAGAAGCGCGAAATCTGCATGCCCGGCGCCTTGTCGTCGAAGCCGGCCTCGAAGGCGGCGGCGCGCGGGATCACCGCGCCGGCTTCGCCGACCGGATCGACGCAGCCGAAGATGATGTCGTCGACCGTACCGGTGTCGAGCCCGTTGCGGTCGCGGATCGCTTCCAGCGTCTTCGCAGCCAGCCGCACGGCCGGCACCTCGTGCAGCGATCCGTCCTTCTTGCCGCGCCCGCGCGGGGTGCGCACCGCGTCATAGACATAGGCTTCAGCCATGATGTGCTTCCTTCCCTGAAGATTCGAATACGGGCTCGACGCGAACGTCGGTCCTGACGGAATTGGCGATGAAGCAGACCTCATGCGCCTTGTGATGGAGGTCATCGAGCGTGGCACGGTCGGCGTCGCAGTCGATGCGCGGCCGCAGCGTCACCTTGGTCAGCGCGATGCGGCCCTCGGCGGTCTTTTCCAGGATGCCTTCCGCCGCATCGTGATAGGCGCGCACGATGACGCCGGCGCGGCGCGCAAGGTCGAGGAACGACATCATGTGGCAGGAGGACAGTGCCGCCACCATCAGTTCTTCCGGATCGACGGCCGTCGGGTCGGAATAGGGGCGCGGCACGACGCTCGGCGAGGCCGAGGCCCGCACCGCAAGGCCGTTGTCGAAGCGGATTTCATGCACGCGCGAATAGCGCCCGGCGGGGAAATTCTCTTCCGGATTGGCCTTCCACTCGATTTCCGCGACATAGGTCGACATGGGGTTCCTCAGAGGCTTCGTGCGATCAGCAGTTTCATGATCTCGTTGGTGCCGCCATAGATGCGCTGCACCCGGGCGTCGCGCCACATGCGCGCGATCGGATATTCGTTCATATAGCCATAGCCGCCATGCAGTTGCAGGCACTCGTCCATCACCCTGCCTTGCAGGTCGGAGAGCCAGTACTTGGCCATGGAGGCGGTGGCGGGGTCGAGCCCGCCCTCGATGTGGCGCTTCACGCAATCATTGTAGAAGACGCGGCCGATGGTGATTTCGGTCTTCAGTTCCGCCAGCTTGAACTGGGTGTTCTGGAAGGAAAGGATCGGCTGGCCGAAGGCCTTGCGCTCCTTGACATAGTCGATGGTCAGCGCCAGCGCCCGCTCGGCCATGGCGATCGCCGTGGTGCCGATCATCAGCCGCTCCTGCGGAAGCTGCTGCATGAGCTGGACGAAGCCCTGGCCTTCCTCCGCGCCCAGCAGGTTCGCGGTGGGCACCCGCAGGTCGTTGAAGAACAGCTCGGACGTGTCGTTGGCCTTGAGGCCGATCTTGTCGAGGTTGCGGCCGCGCTCGAAGCCTTCGGCGCCGTCCGTCTCGACCACGATCAGCGAGGTGCCCTTGGCGCCCTTGTCCGGGTCGGTCTTGGCCACGATGATGATCAGGTTGGCGTTCTGGCCGTTGGTGATGAAGGTCTTCGAGCCGTTGATGCGGTAATGGTTGCCGTCCCTGTCGGCGCGGGTGCGTATGCCCTGCAGGTCGGAGCCGGCGCCCGGCTCGGTCATGGCGATGGCGCCGATCAGCTCGCCGCTGGCCAGCTTCGGCAGCCATTTCTTCTTCTGTTCCTCCGAGCCGTAGTGGAGGATGTAGGGGGCGACGATAGCGTTGTGCAGGCCGATGCCGAAGCCGTCGACGCCGACATGGCTGATGGCCTCGATGATGGCACTCTCATGGGCGAAGCTGCCGCCCGCGCCGCCATATTCCTCCGGCATGGAAGGGCAGAGCAGGCCTGCTGCGCCCGCCTTTTCCCAGGCGGAGCGGTCGACGATCTCGTTCTTCTCGTAGGCCTCGTAATGCGGCGCGACCTCCTCCGAAAGAAAGCGGTGCGCCATGTCGTAGAGCATGCCGACATCTTCGCTCGCCCATTCGGGCTTCGGCACGGAGAGCACTTCGGCGGGGCTGGTCATGGTTTTTCTCCGATGCCTCCCTCGTTGGACCCGCTTACCCTAGAACGCCTCCGCCGGCAGCGCCATCATGGTGTCGGCGCCGGTGGAGATGCGGGCCAGATGCGCCGCGGTCTCCGGCATCACGCGCTCCATGAAGTAGCGGGCGGTGACGATCTTGTGCTCGTGGAAGGCGGCCGCGTCTCCGGCGCCTTCGGCCAGCTTCTCCTGCGAGACCTTGGCCATGCGGCCCCACAGATAGCCCAGCACCACGAGGCCGAAGAGATGCATGTAGTCGGTCGAGGCCGCGCCGGCATTGTCGGGCTTGGCCATGGCGTTCTGCATCAGCCACATGGTCGCCGCCTGGAGGTCGTTGAGGCCCTTCTTGATGGACTTGGTGAAGGGCGCCATGGTCTCGTCGGCGCGGTTTTCCTCGCAGAATTCGCCGACCTCCTTGAAGAAGGCCTGCACGGCGCGGCCGCCGTTCAGCGCCAGCTTGCGGCCGACGAGATCGAGCGCCTGGATGCCGTTGGCGCCTTCGTAGATCATGGCGATGCGGGCATCGCGCACGAACTGGCTCATGCCGTGCTCCTCGATGTAGCCGTGGCCGCCGAACACCTGCTGCGCCATCACCGCGTGCTCGAAGCCCTTGTCGGTGAGCACGCCCTTGAGCACCGGGGTCATCAGGCCGAGCAGGTCGTCGGCGGCCTGCCGTTCCGCCTCGTCGGCGGAGCGGTGGGCGATGTCGGAGTTGAGCGCGGTCCACAGCACCAGCGCGCGGCCGGCCTCGTTGAAGGCGCGCATGGTCATCAGCGCGCGGCGGATGTCGGGGTGGACGATGATCGGATCGGCCTTGCCCTGCGGGTTCTTCGGCCCGGAGAGCGAACGGCCCTGAAGCCGCTCGCGGGCATAGGCGACGGCGTTCTGGTAGGCGACCTCGGACAGCGACAGGCCCTGCAGGCCGACGCCGAGGCGAGCCTCGTTCATCATCACGAACATGGCCTTGAGGCCGCCGTTCTCGGCGCCGAGCAGCGTGCCCTCGGCCTCGTCATAGTTCATGACGCAGGTGGCGTTGCCGTGGATGCCCATCTTCTCCTCGATGGAGCCGCAGGACACGCCGTTGCGCTCGCCCGGATTGCCGTCGGCGTCGAGCTTGAACTTCGGCACGATGAACAGCGAGATGCCCTTCACGCCCTCCGGCGCGCCCTCGATGCGGGCCAGGACCAGATGCACGATGTTGTCGCTCATGTCGTGCTCGCCGGCCGAGATGAAGATCTTCTGGCCGGAGATGCGGTAGGTGCCGTCGCCGTTGGGCACGGCCTTGGTGCGCAACAGGCCGAGATCGGTGCCGCAATGCGGCTCGGTCAGGTTCATGGTGCCGGTCCAGCCGCCGTCGATCATCTTCGGCAGGAAGGTCTGCTTCTGTGCCTCGCTGCCATGGGCGACGATCGCCGCGATCGCGCCCTGCGTCAGGCCCGGATACATCATCAGCGCCATGTTGGCCGAGGACAGATATTCGCCGACGGCGGCGTGCACCGCATAGGGCAGGCCCTGGCCGCCATATTCGGCGGGCGCGGCCAGCCCCATCCAGCCGCCTTCGCGATATTGCTGATAGGCCTGGCCGAAGCCCTTGGGCGTGGTCACGGAGCCGTCGTCGTTGCGGGTGCAGCCTTCCGTGTCGCCGATGCGGTTGAGCGGCAGCATGACGTTCTCGGCGAGCTTCGCGCCCTCGGCCAGAATGGCCTCCAGCACGTCCGGCGCGGCGTCGGCGAAGCCGGGCAGGTTGGCATGGTTGGGATAGCCCAGCACCTCGTTGAGGAGATAGAGCGTGTCCTGGACCGGTGACTGGTAAATGGGCATGCGGTTCCTCCACCCGTGGGACTGATGCGGGCGCTCGCGGCGCACTGAATCCGATGATGGCACAGATATAGCAAATATTGACGTTTGCGTAAACGTCAATCTTGCAGGAGGCGCATGCCGCTGCGGAAATCGCCGCCGTGCCGGGCCAAGCCATGGCGTGATCGGCGGGAGGTGGCGGGCAGGCAGGTAAGGGAGCTGTCGGAAGGAAGGCAAGAAAGAGCCGCCGATCGTCGGGCGGCCGGGCCCGATCAGCTTACGGCGACCAGCGGCGGGCGGCGCATCAGGCTGCGCAGCAGGGCCAGCGTCGCGTCGGCATTGGCCGCCCTGCCGAACAGGAAGCCCTGTCCGGCCAGGCAACCGAAATCGAGCAGGCATTGCGCCTGCGCCTCTTCCTCGATGCCCTCGGCCACGACGTCGATGCCGAGCCCCTCGCACATCGACAATATGGCCCGGATGATGTGCTGCGAGGGCAGGTCGTCGAGCAGGGACGAGACGAAGGCACGGTCGATCTTGAGCTTGTCGAAGGGGAATTCGCGCAGCCGGCCGAGCGAGGACTGGCCGGTGCCGAAATCGTCGAGGGCGACGCGGATGCCATGGCGGCGCAGGTCGTCGATGATCTTGGCGACCGAGGCCGGGTCGCTCATCAGGCCGGTTTCGGTGATCTCGACCTCCAGCCGGCATGGGTCGAGGCCGGTGCGCTCCAGCGTCGCGAGGATGTGGCGGCCGGTGTTCTGGTCGACGAGCTGCGAGGGGGAAAGGTTGAAGGACAGGAACAGGTCCTGTGGCCAGGCGCTCGCCGTTTCCGCCGCCTTGTGCAGCATGAGCTGCGACAGCGGCCCGATGATGCCGCGCTCCTCGGCGATGGGGATGAACACCGCCGGCGACATCGGCCCCAGATCCCTGTCGGTCCATCGCGCCAGCGTCTCGAAGCCGATGATGCGCCGCGTCGCGAGATTCACGATCGGCTGGAAATGCGGTTCCACCTCGCCGACCGAGACCGCGCGGCGCAATGCCTGTTCGATATGGGTCACGCGCCGGGCCGCTTCCTCCATCTCGCGCGTGTAGACCATCACCTGCCCGCGCCCCGAGCGCTTGGCGTGGTAGAGGGCGGTTTCGGCCTTGTTCAGCAGGATCTCGGTGGTCTCGTCCTGCGAGTAGAACAGCGAGCAGCCGGCCGAGGCCGACAGCCGGGCCGTGCGTTCGCCGACGTCGTAGGGGGCGGACAGGATCTCGATCAGCGTGCGCGCCCGCTCCGACACCGCCTCTTCGCTGAACACCATGGGGCACAGGAAGGCGAACTCGTCGGCCCCGATGCGGCAGACCGAGGAGTGGCTGTCCATGGACGCGCGCAGCCGCATGGCGATCTGGGCCAGGATGTGGTCGCCGGCCTGGTAGCCGAACAGATCGTTGATCGGCTTGAAGCCGTCGAGGTCGAGTATGCCGATGGCGAAGGGGGCGGGATCGTCGGCCCGGTCGCGGATCAGGCGCTCGACGCGGTCGCAGAAGCGCCGGTGATTGCCCAACCCGGTCAAGGCGTCGGTCGAAGCCAGCTCGTTGCCGTCCCTGCTGATCTGCCGGCTGCCAAACGGCGTATGCATTGCGCTTCCTGGAAAGGGTAAAAAGAGGCTCGTGGCGGACCTTGGCAGCAAAGCCTTTAGGAAAAGTATCCGGCGAAATCATATTTCACGATTGCGAAATTCTTCGCCGGCCGCCGCATTGGCAGGGCCCGCCAACTTCCTTATATCTCACGCCTCGTACCCCTCGGAGACTCCCCCATGCCGCTCAAGATCGCGGTCCAGATGGACCATATCTCCACCGTGTCGATAGAAGGCGACACCTCTTTCGCGCTGTCGCTGGAAGCGCAGCGGCGTGGCCATGTTCTCTACCACTATACGCCCGACCGCCTGTCGCTGCTCGACGGCAAGGTGTTCGCCCGCATCGAGGAAATGACGGTGCGCGACGAGAAGGGCAATCATTTCACGCTGGGCGAGCCGGTGCGCACCGATCTCTCGGAAATGGACGTCATCCTGCTGCGCCAGGATCCGCCGTTCGACATGAACTACATCACCACCACGCACATACTGGAGCGCATCCATCCGGCCACGCTGGTGGTCAACGATCCGGCGTGGGTGCGCAACAGTCCGGAGAAGATCTTCGTCACCGAATTCGCCGACCTGATGCCGCAGACGCTGATCACCAAGGACCCCGGCGAGGTCGCCGCCTTCCGCCGCCAGTTCGGCGACATCATCATCAAGCCGCTCTACGGCAATGGCGGCGCCGGCATCTTCCATCTGCGCGACGACGACCAGAACCTGTCGTCGCTGCTCGAAATGTTCTCGCAGATGTTCCGCGAGCCGTTCATCGTCCAGCGCTACCTCAAGGACGTGCGCAAGGGCGACAAGCGCATCATCCTCATCGACGGCGAGCCCGTCGGGGCCATCAACCGGGTGCCGGCCGACCATGAATCGCGCTCCAACATGCATGTCGGCGGCCGTGCCGAGAAGACGGAGCTGACAAGCCGCGAACGCGAGATCTGCGAGGCGATCGGCCCCGCGCTGCGGGATCGCGGTTTCATTCTGGTCGGCATCGACGTGATCGGCGACTATATGACAGAGATCAACGTTACCTCGCCGACCGGCATCCGCGAGGTCAGGCGTTTCGGCGGCGCCGACATCGCCGCCCTGTTCTGGGATTGCGTGGAGGCGAAACGAAGATGACCGGCGACAGCACAAGGGAAGCCAGGGAAAAGCTGGCGCAGGCCCGCGAGGTCATCGCCTATCTGCTGGAGCGTGCCGGGATGGACGGCGCGGAAGGCCAGCGGGCGCTTGCCTATTTCGACGGCGACGGCTTCGACCGGGACTTTCTGCCGTGGCCGCGCCATGAGGGGGAATCGCTGCATCCGGACGAACTCAACGCCACCAATGACGATTGAGGACGGGGACGACTGAGCGCTTACTGGAAGGCGATCGCCTGGAGCGCCGAGCCGTTGCGTTTCAGCCACGCCTTGCAGCGTGGCGTATCCGGGCACAATTCCTCGCACAGCTTCCAGAATTTCGGGCCGTGGTTCATTTCGCGCAGATGCGCGACCTCGTGCGCCACCAGATAATTGATGACCGGGCGCGGCGCCATCATGATGCGCCATGAGAAGGACAGCGTGCCGTCGGCCGTGCAGGAGCCCCAGCGGCTCGACGTGTCCTTGAAGCGCACCGCCTTGGCCTTGCGGCCGACCGCGGCCGTGTGCTTGTCCACCAGCGCGCCGATCTCGCGGCGGGCCTCGCGCTTGAGGAAATCCGCCACGCGGCGCGGCAGGTGGACGCGCTCGCCATGGACGACGAGCACAGGGCCGGTCTCGTCCGCGCCGACGGCAACCGTGCCGCGCCTGCCCGGCTCGTGCACGATCAGGTGCGGCACGCCGTAGAGCGGCAGCTTGACGCCGGGCCGCACCTGCGGCCGGTCCGGCACCTTGGCCAGCTTTTCCTCCAGCCAGCCCTGATGGCGGTTGAGGAAATTGTCGACCTCGCCGACCCGCAGGCCCGGCGGCACGGTGATGCGCAGGCCCTGGCCGCCGGCATCGATGCGCAGGGTCAGGCGGCGCGCGCGCCCGTTCTCGACGATCCGCAGCGGCAGCGTGCGCCCGCCAACCGTGTGCTCGCGCAGCTCCACCGGTTGCGGCGCGGGCTTCGCGGTCCTGTTGAGATTGCGAAAGAAGCCGAAGGACATGGCGCTACCATAGGCGATTCGCCGGCGGGATGGATGGGGGATGAAAGGGTCTAAAGCGAACGGCGCCGCCGAAGCGACGCCGCCTGCAAATGCCGTGGGCCGGCAAGATCAGTCGTCGAGCAGATTATCGTCCGGCTTGCCGCGCTTCTTCGGAGCCTGCGTCGTGGGCGCGGTCGCGCGGTTGCGCTGGGCCATGAAGCGGTCGAACTCTTCCTGGTCCTTGGCGCGGCGCAGTTCACGCGCATATTCGTCGAACTCGTTCAGCATCTCGTCGAGCTTGCGGCGCTCTTCGTCGAGACGGGCCAGTTCCTTCTCGCGCCAGTCGTCGAAGGCGACGTTGCCGGTGCGGGTGTGGCCCCAGCGCTGTGCCTTGTCGGCGCCCCGGCGGCAGCCGGCGAAGATGCCGTCGGTCGCGCGGTTGACGTCCTTCTTGAAGCCTTCGAGCCGGTCGCCCCAGATGATGTAGGCGAGCATGGCAAGGCCGAGCGGCCAGAACACCATGAAGCCGATCACCATCAGCGCGATGGTCGCCGGCGTCCAGGCCGGGCGGATCAGTGCAGTCGTGTTCATTTTCTTCGCGTTCCTTCAGTTGGAGCCAGCCGTTCCGGCTGCCTGAAAACGAGATGGGAAGGCGAAAAAGGCGATTCAAGACAAAATCCGCGTCACCCGTATATGCGGTTGATGCCGTTGTCTTTTTTCGCGGGTCGGGCAGGTGGTGGAAATGCGCCTGCCTGCCTATGCCTCCGGCTGGCTGGCGCGGGCCGTCATCTCGCGCACCGCCCCGATCAGAAGCTCGATGTCCTGCGGCCGCGACAGGCGGTGGTCGCCGTCGGGCACGAGCGACAGCGTCACGTCATCCGCCGGCAGCAGGCTGACCAGCTTGAGCGCATGGCCGTGCGGCACGGAATCGTCCAGCATGCCCTGCAGGATATGGACCGGGCAGTGGGTGTCGATCGGGCCGCCCATCATGAGGTTGTCGCGGCCGTCCTCGATCAGCGCGCGCGTGTAGATATAGGGCTCGTCCGCATAGTCGGACGGTATCTGGAAGTAGCCCTGCTCGGTCAGGTCGCGGCGCTGGTCGCCGGTCATGGCCGGCTCCACCAGCACGGCGGTGAAGTCTGGCGCCGGCGCGATCAGCACCAGTCCCCTGACGCGGCTCTCGCCGGCCTTGAGCAGTTCCTGCACCATGCGCAGCGCGACCCAGCCGCCCATTGACGAGCCGACCAGAACCTGCGGGCCGCGGGTGTAGCGGGCGAACACCGCGAGGCTCTCGCGCAGCCATTTCGAGATCGTGCCGTCCTCGAACGCGCCGCCGGATTCGCCATGGCCGGAATAGTCGTGGCGCACGAAGGCCCGGCCCTGTCCGGCGGCCCACTCGGCCAGCGCCTCGGCCTTGGTGCCCAGCATGTCGGACTTGTATCCGCCCAGCCAGACCACGCCGGGCACATCGCCCTCCTGACGGCGCACGGCGATGGATGTGCCGTCGACATCCAGGAATTCGACTTGCGATGCGATCATGACAGGCTTCCTTCCGCTTGCCCTTGTTCCTCCGGCCGGCCCGCGCCGCCAGCGATCGGCGGTCCGGGAAACCTTCCCGCGATTTCTTCGTCCCATGCCGACAGATGCAATTCCGATGCAGGCACTTGCAATGGAGTATGGTGATTTTTGCTGTTCGCTGTGCTATTGACACCGCGCACGCGCTCCCCACATAGGCGCGTCCGTATGCGCAGATCAACAGTTCGAGGAGAATACGACCATTCGCAGACCTTTCAAAGCAGCAGCGCCCGTCAAGGAAGGGCCGCGCGCTAACCGGGACATCAGGGTCCCCCGCGTCCAGCTTATCGATGCCGACGGCAACAACCGCGGCGAACTTGCCACCAGCGAAGCCCTCATGCTGGCCGAAGAGGTCGGGCTGGACCTCGTCGAGATTTCCCCCAATGCCAATCCGCCGGTCGTCAAGATCCTCGACCTCGGCAAGCTGAAATACGCCACCCAGAAGAAGGCGGCGGAAGCCCGCAAGAATCAGAAGGTCATCGAGATCAAGGAGATCAAGATGCGCCCGAACATCGACGACCACGATTACGAGGTGAAGATGCGCGCGGCGCGCCGGTTCTTCGAGGACGGCGACAAGGTCAAGGTCACGCTTCGCTTCCGCGGCCGCGAGATGGCGCATATGGAACTTGGCATGCAGCTCCTCAACAAGGTGCGCGAGGAGACCGCGACCATCGCCAAGGTCGAGGCCGAGCCCAAGCTCGAAGGCCGCCAGATGATGATGGTGCTGGCGCCGCGCTGAACGTCACCCGCGGGCGCGCCGCTTTCTCTCCCCCGCCGGCCCGAGGCCGGATCAGGGGGAGGGCGCCTCTTTCCTGCCTCAAGGTCGTGTGTTCATGCGATCGAGGAAGCGCGATCCGGGGTGAGGTCATGGGCGAAGGCATCGTCAAGCAGCAGGCCGAAAGGCCGAACCTGAGCGGTTACCAGCGCGCCCGCCGCCGCATCCTCGCGGTCCTGGTCGTGCTGTTGTGCGCCCTGCTGCTGGTCGGCCAGTCCATCTATCCGCCCGAATCCGTCGTCCACGAAACCATCGAGATGTTCGGCATATTGCTGATCTTCCTCGGCATCGTCGGGCGGCTGTGGTCGACGCTCTATATCGGCGGCCGCAAGTCGGCCGAGGTGGTGACTGGCGGCCCCTATTCGATCACCCGCAACCCGCTCTATGTGTTCTCGACTCTGGCCGCCGCCGGTGTCGGCGCGCAGATGGGCTCGCTGACCGCCATGTTCGGCTTCGCGCTTTTGTGCGCCTTCGCCTTCCATTTTGTGATTCTGCGCGAGGAACGCTTCCTGAAGGAGGTGCTGGGTGCGCCCTACGAGGCCTATCTCGCCCGCGTCCCGCGCTTCATTCCCGACCTGTCGCTCTATGACGAGGGCGACACCGGTTCGTTCCAGCCGCGCCTGCTCAAGACCACGCTGCTCGACGGGCTGGTGTTCCTGCTGGCCATGCCGGTTTTCGAATCCATCGACGGCGCCCAGATGGCCGGCATCCTGCCGGTGCTGTTCACCGTGCCGTAAGGGGCGGTTTCGTCGCGCAGGCAAGGTGTTGCGCTTGCGCCCGCTTTGCCGTATAGACCCGCCGTTCAGGAAAGCCGCCCGGCAGGGCATGCCGTGGCGGTTTCTTATGCTTTCCAGGCTTTGGTCGGCCTGGAACGCCTAGCCTCGATTGTGAGGCATTCAGAAAAGGACAAGCAAAATGCCCAAGATGAAGACCAAATCGTCCGCCAAGAAGCGGTTCAAGATCACCGGCACCGGCAAGGTGCTTTCGGCTGCCGCCGGCAAGCGCCACGGCATGATCAAGCGTACCAACAAGTTCATCCGCGATGCCCGCGGCACCATGGTTCTCGCCGAGCCGGATGCCAAGAAGGTCATCAAGAATTTTCTGCCGAACGGCGGCGGCCTCTGAGCCGGTTGGAACGATTTAAGGAGATCATGACATGGCACGTGTAAAAAGGGGCGTTACCGCCCACGCCAAGCACAAGAAGGTCCTGAAGGCCGCTTCCGGTTTCTACGGCCGTCGCAAGAACACCATCCGCATCGCCAAGCAGGCGGTCGAGAAGTCGCTGCAGTACGCCTATCGCGACCGCAAGAACCGCAAGCGCAATTTCCGCGCCCTGTGGATCCAGCGCATCAACGCCGCGGTGCGCGAGCACGGCCTGACCTACGGCCGTTTCATCGACGGCCTCAACAAGGCTGGCATCGAGATCGATCGCAAGGTTCTGTCGGACATGGCCATTCATGAGCCGCAGGCTTTCGCCGCGCTGGTGGCGAAGTCGAAGACCGCGCTGGAATACCTCAAGGACACCACGCCGAACGCTTTTGAGAGCGCTGTAGCTTAAGCCAGCGTTTTCCCGAAGCTTCTGCAACAACACGATTTGGGAAACCCGCGCTGGCAGGGCTGGCGCGGGTTTTCTTATGGAATGCGATGAGCATGCACGCAAACGACAGCACAGGGGCGCTCTCCGCCGAAGGTCTGGCAAGCCTGCCGGGCCTTGTCGCGGCGCATGCGCATCTACGCGTGGCGTGCGTCGAGGTCGAGGGCCGGCGCCTCTGGATCAAGCGCTACGATGTCGAGCGCATGCCCTTCGGCAAGGTGCTGCATGCGCTGGCCTCGCCGCTGCTTCCGGTCTTCCTGCGCTCGTCGGCGCGCGCGGGGGGACAATCCGGGCTGGAGCGCGAGCGGCGCAAGACGGACCGCTTCCGCGCCGCCGGCTTCCCGGTCGCCGATCTCCTGCTTGCGGACAAGGCCGTGCTGGTCCTGTCCGATGTGGGCGAAAGCGCCCAGAAGCGCCTCGACGAACTGCGCTCCATGGATGCCGCCGCCCATGACGACTTGCTCGTCAGGCTTGCGCAGGGGCTGGGCGAGGCGCATCGCGCCGGGCTGTGCCACGGCAGGCCGCACCCGCGCGACATGTTCCTGGCACAGGGCCGCGTCGGCTTCCTCGACTTCGAGGAGGAGCCCGAGGCGGTCATGCCGCTGCCGATGGCGCAGGCCCGCGACCTGTGGCTGCTGTTCCTGCAAATATCGTCGCGCGCCGCCCTGCCGGGCGCGCAGATGCGCGCCTTTTCCGCCTGGCGCGCCGCCGCGCCCGCCGCCGTGGTGCCGGCGCTGGCGCAGCTCGTCGGCTTCTTCCACCGCTGGATGGCGCCGCTGCGGCTGCTGCCCGAAAGCCTGCTCGGCAAGGACGCGCTCTATGCGGTGCAGGCCACGTCTTTCCTGAAAAACGCGCTCGATGCCGCCGCGGCACCCGCGTCTTCCCTTCAAGCCACCGGCCGCGAGCGGCCAAGAGGACAATCATGACGGATATCGACCAACTCGAACGAACGCTGTCGGATGCGATTGCCGGCGCCGGCGACGAAGCCGCATTGGAAGCGGTTCGCGTCTCGGCGCTGGGCAAGAAGGGCTCGGTCTCGGAACTGCTGAAGACGCTGGGCGCGATGAGCCCGGAGGAGCGGCAGGTGAAGGGCCCGGCGATCAACGGCCTCAAGAACCGCGTCACCGAGTCCCTCTCCGCGCGCCGCGCCGAACTGCGCGACGTGGCCATCGCGGCGCGGCTGGAGGCCGAGAAGGTCGACGTGACGCTACCCGTGCGCGCCTCGCCGGCCGAGCGCGGCCGCATCCATCCGATCAGCCAGGTGATCGACGAGATCGCCGCCATCTTCGGCGACCTCGGCTTCGCCATCGCGGAAGGGCCGGACATCGAGACCGACTACTACAATTTCACCGCGCTGAACTTCCCCGAAGGCCACCCGGCGCGCGAGATGCACGACACCTTCTTCTTCCAGCCGGACGAGAAGGGCGAGCGCAAGGTGCTGCGCACCCACACCTCGCCGGTGCAGATCCGCACCATGGAGGCCCAGAAGCCGCCGATCCGCATCGTCATCCCCGGCAAGACCTACCGTCAGGATTCGGATGCCACCCACTCGCCCATGTTCCATCAGGTCGAGGGGCTGGTCATCGACAAGACCGCCAACGTCGCCAACATGAAGTGGGTGCTGGAGGAATTCTGCAAGGCCTTCTTCGAGGTGCCGCAGGTGAAGATGCGCTTCCGCCCGAGCTTCTTCCCCTTCACCGAGCCGTCGCTGGAAGTGGACATCCAGTGCGACCGCTCGCGGCCGGGCGAAGTGCGCTTCGGCGAGGGCAGCGACTGGATGGAAATCCTCGGCTGCGGCATGGTCCACCCCAATGTGCTGCGCGCCGGTGGGCTCGATCCGGACGAGTATCAGGGCTTCGCCTGGGGCATGGGCATCGACCGCATCGCCATGCTGAAATACGGCATGCCGGACCTGCGCGCGTTCTTCGACGCCGATGTGCGCTGGCTGCAGCATTACGGCTTCCGCCCGCTCGACATGCCGACCCTGTTCGGCGGACTGAGCAACTGATCGAGCGGCAAGGGACAGAAAAATGAAGTTCACCCTCTCCTGGCTGAAAGACCACCTCGAAACCGAAGCCACGCTCGACGAGATCGTCGAGCGGCTGACCGCCATCGGGCTCGAGGTCGAAAATGTCGATGACAAGGCCGCCCTCAAGCCCTTCGTCATCGCCAAGGTGCTGACTGCGGAAAAACACCCCGACGCCGACAAGCTGCGCGTTCTGTCGGTGGATGCCGGCCCAAGGGTCAACAATGGTGCGCCCGTTCAGGTCGTGTGCGGCGCGCCCAATGCGCGGGCCGGCCTGGTCGGCGCCTTCGCCGCGCCCGGCACCTATGTGCCCGGCATCGACGTGACGCTCTCGGTCGGCAAGATCCGCGGCGTGGAAAGCCACGGCATGATGTGCTCGGAACGCGAATTGCAGCTTTCCGACGAGCATGACGGCATCATCGACCTGCCGGCCGATGCGCCGGTCGGCACCGCCTATGCGAGCTGGGCGGGGCTGGACGATCCGGTCATCGAGATCAACCTGACCCCCAACCGTCCCGACGCGACGAGCGTCCACGGCATCGCCCGCGATCTCGCCGCCTCCGGCCTCGGCAAGCTCAGGGAGGCTCCGGTCGAACCCGTCGCCGGCAAGGGCGAATGCCCGGTGAAGCTGACCATCGAGGCGCCCGACCTGTGTCCCGGCTTCGCGCTGCGCCTCGTGCGCGGGGTGAAGAACGGCCCGTCGCCGAAGTGGATGCAGCAGCGGCTGCTGGCCATCGGCCTGCGGCCGATCAACGCGCTGGTCGACATCACCAACTACGTCACCTTCGACCGTGGCCGGCCGCTGCATGTTTTCGACGCCGCCAAGGTCGCCGGCAATATCACCGTGCGCCATGGCCGCGAGGGCGACAGGGTGCTGGCGCTGGACGGGCGCGAATACGAGCTGACGGCGGACATGTGCGTCATCGCCGACGACAATGGTGTCGAATCCATCGCCGGCATCATGGGTGGCGAGCATTCCGGCTGCGACGAGAACACCACCGACGTGCTGATCGAATCGGCGCTCTGGAATGCCTTGAACGTCGCCCGCACGGGCCGCACGCTCGGCATCATCACCGATGCCCGCTATCGCTTCGAGCGCGGCGTCGATCCCGAATTCATGGTGCCGGGGCTGGAACTGGCCACCCGCATGGTGCTGGACCTGTGCGGCGGCGAGCCGACCGAGATGCAGGTCGTCGGCTATGCCGGCCACACGCCGAAAATCGTCTCCTTCCCGCTGTCGGAAGTGAAGCGGCTCACCGGCCTCGACGTGCCGGGGGACGAGAGCCTGTCGATCCTCACCCGGCTTGGCTTCAGGCCGCTCGGCACTGGCGACGTGGTCGATGTCGAGGTGCCGTCCTGGCGGCCGGATGTCGACGGCAAGGCCGATCTGGTGGAGGAGGTGATGCGCATCCACGGCGTCGACGAGATCGCGCCGCGCCCGCTGTCCAGCCATGATGCGGTCAACGGCAAGATCCTCACCACCTTGCAGGTCCGCAGCCGCTTCGCCCGGCGCGCGCTGGCCGTGCGCGGCATGCTGGAGGCGGTCACCTGGTCGTTCATCCCGGCAAGGCACGCCGAACTGTTCGGCGGCGGGCAGGAGGCGCTGAAGCTCGCCAATCCGATCGCATCGGATATGTCCGACATGCGCCCGTCGCTGCTGCCCGGCCTGATCGCCGCCGCCCAGCGCAACGCGGATCGCGGCATGGGCGACGTCGCCCTGTTCGAGGTGTCCGGCA
>Ga0180220_1001558_pt1 | contig 16607 bp, 14 predicted proteins | sample eDN5th37CBELigBY_FD_151335 | JGI IMG/M metagenome (GOLD analysis project Ga0180220, IMG submission 151335) | Enriched backyard soil microbial communities from Emeryville, California, USA - eDNA 5th pass 37_C BE-Lig BY (version 2) (version 2) | ecosystem: Environmental > Terrestrial > Soil >...
TTCTCAAGCTCGTCGCAGGGATCGACGCCCGCGTTGTAGTAGCCGATGTTGCCGGTGTCGAAGTTCAGCAGGACATGAGGGTGGGCGACCTCGGACATCAGGGCGAGCATCGCGGCGGCGTTCTCGGTCGGCCCCTTGTGGGTTTCCAGGGCGAGCGTCACGCCCACGTCGGCGGCGACGTCCCCAAGCTTCCGAAGGTTGGCGACGATCAACCGCCTCTGCTCGTCGTTCTCCGGTTGCCCCGCGCCGGTGACGCAGATCGAGACGCCGAACCATCGCGCCGCGAACCGGATTCGGCGCTCGGTGAGGGCGACGCCGTCGTCGGTTCGCATGTCGGCGCCGCCAACGTTGCAACCGCTGACCGACACCTTGTGCTTGGCCAGGTGGTCGACGAACGACTGGGCGGTGGCGTCGTCGGCCTTCTCGGTGACGACCGCGGATTCCGGGATCACCAGGCCGCCCAAATTGTGCCCGCGAAGGGCCAATTCAAGATGATGGATGCCGGTCTCGCGAATGCGCTCGACGGCCGGCCAAACGCCGGCGGCGCCGTAGCAGTTGGAGAAGCAGCTCACGATGCGGGGCATTTTCAGGAGGTCTCCTCGGTTCGAATCGGCTCGATGGCGACGGGGTATTCGCTCAACGGGTCCACGACCCGAAGCGCGCGTCGACCGTTCAGCACGTCGAGCAACAGGTTCCCACACAGCTCGCCGCGCCAGCCCCGGGCCAGCGCGGGGCGGCGCGACTCGGGCCGGCCGTCCACATGCCAACGGATCAGGCTCTTGATGTCCGACGTGGTGGACACCAGGGAGCCGGCCACCTTGTTTTCCAAGCAGCACTGGGCCAGGGCCGCGGCGAGCATGTTGGCGATCGTCGAGGCCCCCGGCGCGTCTTCGGGCCGGTGGTGCGGCTCCGGCAAAAGCTCCTCGGACGTGGCCCGCGCCAGTTCGACCGCCTCAAGCACCTCGCGGCTTCGGCTCATCAGGCTCGGCCGGTTGAAATCGCGGAGCGCCTCCAGATCTCGGCGGCCCGTCGGTTGTCGCTTGGCGATGGCGACCAGCAGGTCGTCGCGCATCACTTGCCGAAGCGGGCGATTCTGCCGCCGGGCCTCGTTCTCGCGCCACTCCGACAACCGCCGGGCCGTCTCCAGGCCCCGACGATTCAATTGATGCAGCCCCGGCAGTCGACGCCACCGCTCCTCGTCAGCGCGGTCGGCGATCCCGGTCAGGAAATCGCGAAACTCGGCCTCGGCCCATTCCACGCGATCCAAGCGCTTCAGCTCGGCCATTAAAAGGTCTTGAAGCTCCAGCAGATGCCGCACGTCGTCGTAGGCGTAGCGGAGTTGCGCCGGAGATAAGGGCCGGCGTCGCCAGTCGGTGCGGGTCTCGCTCCCGGACAAGGTGATCCGCAACGTTTGGCCGACCAAATTATTCAAGGAGAGGGGGTAAGAGTACCCCACCAAACCGGCGGCGATTTGAACGTCGAAGATCCGCGAGGGCAGCGAGCCGACGCGCATCAGATAAATCCGCATGTCCTCGCCGGCCGCGTGCATCACGGTGTCGATCGCCGGGTCGTCGATCAGCTTCCAGAACTCGCTCAGGTCGCCGACCGTCTGGGGATCCACGGCCGCCAATCGCGAGCGGGTGGCGATTTGCAGCAGGCAGAGGACCGGCTCGAACGTGTCTTCCGAGACGAACTCGGTGTCGAAGGCGAACCGTCCCTCGTCCCGGATGTGACCGATCAACTCCCGGAGCGCGACCGGCGTGGCGACCAAACTTTCCCGACGCGACTCAGACTCAGACATGACGCACCATGCGCGAGTTCACTCCCTCGGACGACCGGACCGATCGACGAAACGGCGCCGCGGCCCAAATGGTCCGCCCCGCCCTCCCGAAAATCGTGGTCCGCCATCTCCAAATCAACCTGAATGAACCACCAGCCGCGGATTCCTCTTCGGATACATCAGCCCAAACCACCCAAAAACTTGAGGATGACCGCGTTGACCGCCTCGGGATTTTCGCAAGGAGCGAGGTGCCCCGCGCCGGGGATGACCTCAAACCGGCTCTCGGGCAACGCTTCGGCCATGGCGCGGGCCCCCTCGGGAGGCGTGATCGCGTCGTGCTCGCCGACGATCACCAGGCTCGGGACTTGGATTTCGCCCAGCCTCCCCGTCTGGTCGGGCCGGACGGCCATGCCGCGGAGCGCCCCGGCGACTCCCGCGGCCGACGTCTTCTCCATGAGCGCCCGAAACGAGTCGACAAGGCCGGGGTTTTCCTTGATGGTCGCCTCGGCGAACAACTTGGGGATCATCGCCTCGACAACCGAACCGGGATGCCCGGCTTCGAGAACCGCCTTCGCGGACTTTTCCCGCCCCTCGGCGGCCTCGGGCGAGTCGGCCTCGGCCTTCGTGTCGAGCAACATCAGCGCCCGAACGCGATTCGGGTGCTTCAGCGCCAGCGCCAAGGCGACATAACCGCCCATCGACAGCCCGCCCAGCGCCACCGGATCGTCGATCCCCAGACGATCGAGAAGTTCCACGACGTCGTCGGCCATCGACTCCATCGTGTAAACGCCGTCGGGCACCGGAGATTCTCCATGCCCCCGAAGGTCGGGCGCGATCACCCGGTAAGACGCGCTCAGCGCCTCGATCTGCCGGGCCCACATGACGCGGCTGAGCGGGAAACCATGCAGCGGGACGACGACCGGACCAATCCCCCGATCGGTGAACGCCAGACGCATCACCATCCCCTTTCCCGTTCTCGATTTGAATAATCGCGGCCGAAAACCCAGCGCCTCCTCATTCTACTGCCAGCGAAACCGAAACGCGAGCGCGCGACGACCGAAGCCAAAAGAGCCGAGCCTGGCGGTAAAACCATCGAGGTTGTACGATCTCGCGTTCGCGAACGCGCGCTGGTATTCGATTGATCCGCCGGTTATCGCTTTGGGACACGCTTTTGTCTCAGGACGCTGAATTCTCGCCTCATCGATCCGATTCAACCTATGACGTGGCGGTGCTGGGCGCCGGCGCGGCCGGCCTGGTCGCGGCGATTCGGGCCGCGGAACTCGGCGCGCGGGTGGTCCTGCTCGAAAAGAACCGTCGGCCCGGCGTGAAGATCCTCATGTCGGGGGGAACCCGGTGCAACATCACCAACGCCCGGGGGCTTCGCCGGCTGGAGTCCGTCTCCGGCCCGATCGATCCCGCCTTCGATCCCGCCCATTGCCGAGGAGTTCGCGCGATCCAGGACGCCTTCGGACCGGGCGGGCGGTTTCTCGGCCCCGCGCTCCGGAAGCTCGACGTCGATCAGACGGTTCGCCTGTTCGAGGCCGAGGGCCTGGCCGTGAAGATCGAAGGAAACGGCAAGGTCTTCCCGGTTTCCGACCGAGCCGTCGACGTTCTCAACGCCCTCTTGAAGCGGCTGGAACGCTCGGGCGCGGAGTCGCGCTGTTTGAGCCCCGTCCAATCGATCGAGCGACTCCGTTCGGCCGGCGGCGATCCCGAGGGCTTCGAAGTCGCCTCGCCCGACTCGCGCGTCCGCGCCCGGCGAGTGATCCTGGCGGTGGGGGGAAGGTCGTATCCCGGCTGCGGCGCGACCGGCGACGGCTACGCGCTCGCCCGGTCGTTCGGCCACTCGATCGTCGAGACCCGCCCCGCCCTGGTCCCCCTGCGCGTCGAGCCGGAATGGGTTTTGTCGCTTAAGGGGCTGAGCCTGCCCGATGTCGTCGTCTCGGTTCACGGGCCGACCGGCCCCGCGCTGGCGAAGCGCCGCGAGGCGATCCTCTTCACCCACTTCGGGCTGAGCGGCCCGGCGATCCTCGACGTCAGTCGGGCGGTCGCGCGTCACGAGGGGCCCGAGCGGCTTGAGCTGAAGCTCGATCTCCACCCCGACGTCGGGCGCGAGGAGATTGATCGGCGGTTGCAATCCGCGACCCGCCAGGGCCGCGCGACGGTCGCCTCGCTGCTGGCGGCCGAACTGCCGCGCAGGCTCGCCGATTGCCTTCTCGAAGCCTGTTCGATTCCCCTCTCAAGGGTTGGCCCCGACTTAACCCGGGCGGAGCGCGCGCGGCTGGTGTCGACCCTCAAGGGGTTGTCGCTGCCAATCGTCGGGACGCTCGGCTTCGAGAAGGCCGAGGTCACCAGCGGAGGCGTCGCGCTTGGGGAGGTGGACCCCAAGACTATGGAAAGCCGCCTGGTTCCCGACCTCTACTTCGCCGGGGAGATCCTCGACCTCGACGGCCTGATCGGCGGCTACAATTTCCAGGCCGCCTGGAGCACGGGCTGGCTGGCCGGCGAGCGCGCGGCCGGAGGATTGGAGCACTCCCCAGAGCGTTCGAACCTCGAACCCTCGGCTCCGTAGACCGGGGCGACGGCATGAATCGCGGGCGCGAGCGGCGATCCGCCGCCGCGCGTCCGGCGAGCAAAACAATTTGCGAAGTCCGCGAGCAACCCTTTTCAAGTTGCCGAAGTCGTGTTACAAGGGTTGGTATTCCGTTGCCGGATTTACCGGCCGGGGCATGAGCCCCCGCCTCGCGAACGCTTCGCGGAAACGCTCCAGTAAATGGTGCTCCATGCGTTCCGTTCTTCGCACGCTCCTGATCGCCACCGTGGCGGCTTGCCACGCGACCGTGCTGTCGGCCGGTCCCGTGCTGCACGGCCTGCTCGGGATCGATCATGGCCGGGTGGGCGCCACCTTTCCGGATCATGAGCGGTCGAGCGGACATCGCGGCGCTCTGACCGACTCGACGGACGACTGCGTCGCGTGCCACTTGCTCTCGCTGGTCCAGTTCAACCCGAAGCCGGGCCCCTCCCTATCGACCTTGCAAGTCGCCCGCGTCCTTTTGGACCCAAGCCCCCTTCCCCAACCAACCGACGCGCGAGGTCACTACGCGACGCGCGCTCCTCCCGCGGCCCTCGATCACTTCCGCGCCGCCTGACCCAGCGCGCTCTTCGCGCCGGATCGCCGCGAGTGATCCCCGTCACGCGCGCCCAAAACGGCCCCGGCTCATCCAGCCGGCGCGTTCGCTCGTCGATCGACGCGATTGAACTTCCGTCGACTTGCGGAGAACGCGGCTGACGACCAATCGACGCCCCGCGCCCCTGGCGGGAGTCCCCCAAAAACACGGCGCGAGGTCCGGCCCCGGCTCCCTTGGGCCGACCGCGCCACCGCGCAAACCGCCGAAATACCTCGAAACGGCTCCGCGCGACATGCTCGAAGCCAGTTCATCCATCCATACATAGGAGCCCCTCCCCATGGGAGTTTGGTTTCGAAAGCGTTCGTCCGGATTCACGCTGATCGAGCTATTGGTTGTCATCGCGATCATTGCCGTGTTGATCGCGCTGCTGTTGCCGGCGGTTCAATCGGCTCGCGAGGCCGCCCGACGGGCCCAATGCGTGAACAACCTGAAACAGATCGGGCTGGCGATACACAATTATCACGATGCTCAGGGCCAATTCGCGCCCGGGTATCTGATTCTTCCTGGTGGCGACGCGACCATGGGCGCTCCCGACCCACTGACGCGCGACACGGGACCGGGCTGGGCCTGGGGATCCTTGATCCTGCCTTATATGGAGCAGGCTCCGCTGCACGCGGCCATGAATTTCAATCTCCCGAGTTGGAACCTCGCCAACAGCACCGGCGCGCGGGCTTCGATCGCGGGATACCTCTGCCCGTCGACGAGCGACGCGACGACGACCTACAACGTCATGGACGAACCCGGCGCGACGCTGGCCACGTTCAGCCGGTCGCATTACGGGGCGAACGCGGGACGGCCGGAGGCCTGGATTTACGCGGTTGACGATTGGACCTCGATCGCGGATGGACCGATTTACCGGAACTCGCGGACTCGGGTCGCGAGCGTCACCGATGGTCTTTCCAACACGATCTTTTTCGGCGAGCACAGCTCCGTGCTCAGCGACAAAACGTGGGTCGGCGTCGTCCCCGGGTCGATCATTTGCCCGACGCCGCGGTTCGCCTTCTCGGAATGCGACGTCGCGGCCACGCAGACGCTTCTTCACAGCGGTCCGAACCCCGGCGAGGACCCTCCTCAGATCCACCCCCCCAACTCCCGGATCAGCAAAGTCTGCCAGATGTACGCCGAGCATCCCGGAGGCTGCAACGTGCTGATGGGCGACGGAAGCGTCCGGTTCGCCAAGGCGAGCATCAGCCAGACGGTCTGGGCGGCCCTGGCCACCATCGCCGGGGGTGAGATCGTCAGCTCCGATCAGTTCTAACTCGCGCTTGGAGCGGATTTTATGAACAGGCTTCTTCGAACGCGGCCGCGCCGGCTCGGCCCCCTCGTTCTCCCGATCCTGGCCGCGTCGATGATGATCGGCTGCGGCCGGGAGCCCCAAGTCTCGAACGCCAACCGCGAGATCGTCGTCTCCCTGGCGACGGCGGTCTCGACTCGCGAGACCAAATGGCTCGACTCCAACGCCGAGCTAATCGAAAAGCACCGCGCCGAGGGCGAATGCTCCGACGCCGAATACGCGGCGTTCCAGGACATCATCGCCAAGGCCCGCGCCGGCGACTGGGACGCCGCGCAGGCCGCCGCCTACGCCCTGCGCGACGCCCAGCAGCCCACCGCCGAAGACCTCAAAAACCTGACCGAACGGAAACTCCCCTCCGAGCACGGTTTGGCGAAGCCCAAGCCCGGAAGAGCGGGAAAATCGTAATGGGCGTGGCGGCACCGAAACCGGGTCCCGCCGATCGGGAGATCGGCGTTCCCGGGAAGGGCGCGAAGACGGCCGATTCGTGGACCAATCCCAAACTGGTTGGGCCGGCGGGCAATGCCCGCCCTACGAAAACCCTTTCCCAGCAAGGTCGTAGGGCGGGCATTGCCCGCCGGGGGATAGCCATCGAATTCGAGTTGGCCGTCCAGACGCGGCTGGGGAACATTCCCTTAATCCAACGGCGTCAATCCGACCCGATGGAACTTGTAGCGGCAATCGTAAGCGCCGAGGAACAGCGCGTCGCGCGGGGTTTTCCAGTAGTCGGAGAGACTGAGTTGGTCGGGGCGTCCCTTCCAGTCGATAACGACGTTGCCGTCGACAATGACGCGGACGCCCGTTTCGCGCACGGCGCAAACGATCTTCGAGGGTCTTCCCTTGCGGAGCAGGTTGTCGCGAAAGGTCGTCGCGTTGCCGACATTGTGGCCGTCGACGTTTTCGATCGCGCTGGCCCTTGGATCGGAGTTGGCGAAATCGAGTAGGACGAGGAACCGCCGACCACCCAATCGCTGGCCGAGGATCAGGCCGTTGGGCTCGTCGAGCGGTTCGGCGATGACCGTCAGCAGGTACTCCTTGGGCGCGTCGCCGGGCAACTCGATCCGCGCCGCGTACTGCTTCGGCGATTCGAGCTCGCCATCCTGAAGCGTCCAGGTTCCCGCGACCGCGTCGCGCGCGGGGTCGAGCCGCTCCAGCAGGTCGATTTCCCGGTCGACCAATTCCGCGCCCAGCGCGATCTCGGGAGGCGCGACCGCTTCGTCCTCCAGGATCGACGACCGAACGGACTCGGTGGGCTCGGGGTTGGACTCCGGGTCGGATCGGACTTGGAAGTAGCCCCAAAGCTCGACCGAGTCGCCGTCGACGGTCGAGACGCGGACGCGGTAGCTTACCGGCGTGGGACGATCGAACGCGCCCAGGGGGATTGATCGGGGCGGCTCTCCGTCCTGCCCCAGTTCACATGGAACCTCGCTCCAGGCCCCGAAGAGGTCGGTCTGATACTCCACTTTGCACGACGCGAGCTTGACGTCCTCGGGCCAGTCGCACGCCAAGGCCACGGGCTCGGCGGGCCGGGGAACCTTGGGGTCGGGCAGGGAGCGGAAGGTTGAGAAGAGGTCGCGCGGCCGATCCAAGGGCGCCTTCGGCGGCGTCCAGCCAAGCCGGCGCTTCTGGTCCTCGTCGACCCACGACTCGCTGATCCAGCCCCGATACTGGCCGAGGCTCATCACGTTCCCATCAGCTTGGTCCGTGTGGGGCAGGCCGATGGGATGGCCCACGCCCTCGTGGTACGCGACGCAGTCGGAACCCCGATACGGGACTCGCCAACCGTCGGCGCTGACGAGCCCCCAGCCGACGCCTCGACCCGACAGGTAGGTTGCCCGAGCCCCCCCGGATTTCGCGCCGGGGACGTGCAGGTCGCCGGCGTATGAGCCTTCGAATTCGAGGTCGCCGTTGGGTCGAGGGCTCAACCGATAAAAATCATCAAGCGGTCGCCAGTTGATGTCGCTTAACACCAGGAGGATCGGAAATGCGCCGTCGTCGCTCCGACCGAAATCCAGCGCCTCATCCACCTCGCGCAGCGTCTTGAAGAAGATCCGGTTGGCGTCGCCGACGCGAAGCTCCGCCGTATCGTGGTTCGATCGAAACGGCTCGTCTCGAACCCGGGCGGTGAGCTTCGATTGACCGTTGAATTCCCGCTCGTGGAACCGCTCGATCCGCCGGGCGAAATAGTCCACCCGCTCCCGCCAGTCGGGAAGCGGCCGGCGATCCCGGGGCACGAAATACACGACCGTCACATCAATGGCCCGGATGGAATGCCGCCCGTCCCAAGTCTTGAGGTCCGGGGAATCGGACGTGGGCGCGCTCGCCAGAAGGGCCGGCAAGAGCCCGAGTTGCAGGATCACGGACGACATGAGCTTCCTTCTTCTTCGTGGTCAACTCTTCGGGAGGGACGGGCGGAACGCCGTAAGGGTCTAGCGTCCTCTTATCTCCTCCCCCCCGGGAACGCCAATCTCCCGATTGGCGTCCGGGCCAACCACCGATGGGGAGAAGAGCCGATCGGGAGATCGGCGATCCCGGGGGAGGATCAATCCCGGGATCGCCGACCATTTGGAACGGACGGGCAAGAGCGGCCTTCATCGGACCGCCCAATGCAATCGCCACAATGCGCGCAATCCGCAAACAACCGCGCGGAGATTTTCAGAATTCTGAAATTTCGAGTCCCCTCCCGCTGATCGTACGACGCGGGAGGGTCTCGCTTCCCCTCGCTCTTTCACAATTCGGAAGTCACGATGCGCGGCGATTGCCGAAATTTCGTCCGAACGAACCCAATCGCCGGCCATGGTTGAACGATGCAAGTCTTTGGAGTTTTAGGATTTGCGCTTGGGGGAGCCATCCAGCCGACCGCGCCGAACGAACCCAATTTGGGATCGTTCGGCGCCGGGTTGGCGTTAGAGGATGTAGCGGCTGAGGTCTTCGTCCTTGGTGATTTCCTCCAGCCGCTGGCGGACGAGTTCGGCGTCGACGACGACGCGCTCTCCCTTGCGGTCGGAGGCCTGGAAGCTGATCTCCTCGAGCACCCGCTCAAGGATCGTGTGGAGCCGGCGGGCGCCGATGTTCTGGGTGGACCGATTGACCTGAAAGGCCAGGTCGGCCATCGCCTCGATCGCGTCTTCGGTGAATTCGAGCTTGAGGCCCTCGGTGGCCAGAAGGGCTTCGTGCTGGCGGAGCAGCGACGCCCTGGGCTCGCGGAGGATCCGGGCGAAGTCGTCGCGGGTCAGGTCGCTCATCTCGACCCGGATCGGGAAGCGTCCCTGAAGCTCGGGCATCAGGTCCGACGGCTTGCTGCTGTGAAAGGCGCCCGCGGCGACGAAGAGGACGTGGTCGGATTTCACCGGCCCGTATTTGGTGTTGACCGTGGTTCCCTCGACGATCGGCAAAAGGTCGCGCTGAACGCCCTGGCGGGAGACGTCGGGACCGCGCGAACTTCCCTCGTCGCCGGCGATCTTGTCAATCTCGTCGATGAAGACGATGCCCGACTCCTGGGCCAGTTCGACCGCCGCCTGGTTGATCTTCTCGGGATCGAGCAGGGCCTCGACCTCTTGTTGCATGAGGATCGGCCGGGCCTCCCGGACGGGCAACCGTTGCGTCCGGGAGGGCTTGGGCATGATCTTCTCGAACATGTTCTGAAGATCCATCTCCATCTGCTCCATGTTGCCCGCCCCCAGGATGGAGACCGGCGCCATGGAGCGTCCGGGGATGTTTAGCTCGACCTCGCGGTCCTCAAGTTCTCCCGCGATCAGTTTGGCCCGGAGCTTCTCGCGCGAGCGGCGTCGGCGCTCGGCGGCCTCGTCGGAGGGCGGAAGCTCCTCAACGTCGCTCCAGGGAGCCGGCGAACTTGGAACCCCGGCGTCGGGCAGCAGCAGGTCGAGCAGGCGCTGTTCAACCCGTTCGCCGGCGCGCTGCTGGACCTTCTGGCGCTCGGTCTCGCGGACCAGGAGGATCGCGGCCTCGACCAAGTCGCGGATCAGGCTTTCGACGTCGCGGCCGTAGTAGCCGACCTCGGTGAACTTGGTGGCCTCGGTCTTGACGAACGGAGCGCCGACGAGGGAGGCGAGCCGACGGGCGATCTCGGTTTTCCCGACCCCGGTGGGCCCGATGAGCATGATGTTCTTGGGGGTCACCTGGGGGCTCAGGTCCTCGTCGAGCCGACGCCGACGCCAACGGTTGCGCAGGGCGATCGCCACGGCCCGCTTGGCGTCGTCCTGGCCGACGATGTCGCGGTTCAGTTCGGCGACGATTTGCCGGGGGGTCAGCTCGTGCTCAGGCACGGAAGTTCCTCCACCGTCAGGTTGTTGTTCGTGTAGATGTCGATGCCGCCGGCGATGCTGAGAGACTCCCGGACGATCTCCGGCGCCGAGAGTTTCGAGTGGGCCACCAGCGCCCGGGCCGCCGCCAGCGCGTAGCCGCCGCCGGAGCCCGTCGCCAGAAGGCCGTCGCTGGGCTGGATCACGTCGCCCGAGCCGCTCACAAGGAGGCTGTGGCGCGAGTCGACGACCAGCAAAACCGCCTCGAGCCGCCGAAGCATCCGATCGGTTCGCCAGAGCTTGGCCAACTCGGTCGCCGCCCGAGGGACGTTCCCCGGAAAGTCCTTCAGCTTTCCCTCAAACCGCTCCAGAAGCGCGAAGCCGTCGGCCGCCGAGCCGGCGAAGCCGACAATGACCTGGCCCTCCAGAAGCTTGCGAATCTTCACGGCGTCGGCCTTCATGACCTGGGTCCCCAGCGTCACCTGACCGTCGCCGCCGATTGCGACCTTCCCCCCTCTTCGAACCGAGAGGATCGTTGTTGCGCGCCACTTCAAAGAAGTCATCCTCCGTCGTCATCCATTGGGCTCGATCATCCCGCAAGCATACCGCCCCGCGCGATTCATGCCAATCGATCGGGGCGGTTCAACGGGCCCGGGGATTGGCGGCGGTCGAACCAACCTCCGGGGGAGGCGAATACCGCTCGTCGCGTGATGCCTCGCGAAGCTCGGCGCGGACCTCGGCCTGCTCTCGGGTGTATTGAAACGGGAGGGCCGCGAGCTGGTTGTTCAAACGGAAGATCCGAACCCGGCGAATCAGCTTGCCGGCCCGCTCAACCCGGAAATCGTCGAGGGCCTCGCAACTCTCAAACCATCTTAGGTAGGAGGTGAAGGGGGTGTAATCCTCGTTGATCATCACCAAAACGCCGTCGCGGCCGACCCACTCCTCGGGCTCGCTCCAAAACGCGAATCCGCGCGGGTCGTCCAGGTTGTAGCAAAGCACCGGACGCCTCATCTCCGTCGCGTGGGCGAGCTGGGCGCTCAGGAACCAGTTGCGCGTGAACAGGAAGACGCGGGGATCGTCCAAAAGCCCCAGCCGATCCAGCCGCGCCGCGACCTGGTCCCACCCATAGACATCGGCCGTCGGGTCGGTCGTCGTCGTCAGAAAGCCGAAGCCTCCGTCGTCCCCGCGCTGAAGCCAGCCGAGGCGGTAATGACCCAACGCCACCACCACCAGAACGAGCGGAAACGCGCTGGCCAAGAGAAGCCTGCGCCGGGTTCGACGGGGCCGCTCCACGGCGCGTTCGGCGATCCAGCGGCCCAGCATCGGAAACAAGGACGCGAGCCCGATCAATCCCCAGTGCGGCAAGACCGGCTGAAAGCAGGCGACCGCGGTGAACGTCGCCAAGGGCGCGACGCAGAGGCAAAGCGCCAGTCGCTCGGACTCGGTCTCGAGGCTCCCCCACCGCCGAATCGAGCGAAGCCCGATCCAAATCAACGGAACCCAAAACCATGGAAAGAGATACGCCGCCTGAGCCCCCAGCGCGCCGGCGAGATAATCGAGCCGGAACGTCGCGCTCCCGACCGCCCTCCCCCCTTGAAAGGCGAACGAGACCCACTCGTGAGACGCGTTCCATACAATCACCGGGCTAAAGACCAAAAGTCCCACCCCGATCGCCAAATACGGCCCCGGCGCCAACAGCCAACGCCTTCGATCGGGACGGAGCAGCCAATACAGCGCGGTTCCCATGGGGAGGAAGACCGCGTGATATTTGCTCAACAAAGCGCAACCCCAGGACAGGCCGACGCTTATCCACAGACTTAGTTTCCGCGGTTGGTCGAGCGCCAGGCTCACCCGATCGATCGTCAGAAGCCAGAAAAACAGGAGCGGTCCATCCGGCAACGCGAATGTTGACGCGGCCAGCCCGTAGTATCCGGTGAGATTCAGGGCCAAGGCCGCGTAAAAGCCCGCCCACTCGCCAAACCAGCGCCCGGCGATCCGCCACATGAGCCAGGTCGACCCGGCGAACAGGAGGACGAACCCCACCCGAAGCGCCAACCGCGAACCGAAGTCTCCCAGGCCGTACAGCCCGAACATCTCGACCCAGGCGACCATGGGTGGGTGGTCGTAGTAACTCGGGGCCGGGTTCAGGGCGTACAGAAGGTGATACGCCTCGTCGTTGCCCAGCCCCAGAACGGAGGCGACCAACAGCCTCGCCGCCGAAGAAGCCGCGATCAAGACCACCAAAGCGCGTTTTGGAGTCATGAGCGTCCTTGCCCGTTGAATGCCTCGCCAACTCCGACGCCAAACGTCCTCCAGGTCCGCGCCGACACTTTGTACCCTTGGTGATGAACCCCGGCGAGACCAATCCTCCGAGAATGCCTCGACGCGCCGGCTCGTAAGATTTCCCGTGCAAGTCTTACCAAGATTGACGGTCGAAAGGAGAGTCCGCGACGAGGAAGCGGAGGCCCGAGACCGCGACGATCGGCGGATTTTTCCAGACGCCCGCATCAGGCGTCCGGTCTGCGGTTTGATCGTCCATCCGAACTAAACGGTAAAGCGTATGTTATTGACTCAAAGTAGCTTGCGTCAATGACGCCGGATCCGGACGTTGGGGGGCCATGGGCCCAACCAACGCGCCTTGAAGCGGCGGAGACGGCGGTTCGCTCCGAGCTTGATTTTCGGAAAAACCGTCGTCGCGCGGCGCGGACGGCGCTTTTTTTGCTCTAGCCAAGAATCGTGGCCGTGCGGATTCTTGAGAAAACGAGCCCCCGGGGTCGTTGCCTTGGCCGCCGTTGGGCTAAACTGAATGGAAGCGGCGAAAGCCGCCCGCAAGAATCTTCTTGGAGGGCGCGAACTCGTTCGCCCTGTAGTACGTCTAGAATTGTGGGACGCGCCCGAATTCAAGAGATTCAACATGTATTTCTCACCGGCTTCGAGTTTGATCATCGCGGCGTCCGCCGGAAAGCTCGAGGTTCGCTCCCCGACGGGGTGTGGATTGAAACGCGTCGTGACAAGTGACGCCTCTTCACGATACGAGGACTCGCCATGACAACGAAATTGGCTGATACCCAGCTCTGGCAGCACAACCTGGTGTCGCTGATCCGCTCGGGCCTATTCCTCAGGGCCGAGATTGGCGAGTCCAACGGTCTCTTCACGGTGGTCGGCGTCTACACGGACGAGTCGAAGTCGGCGCCGTTGGCGAAATACTCGGATGAACGTCGGGCGAAGGATGCCGCCAACATCGTCAACCGCCTGGCCTTGGTCCCTCCGGCCGTGGACGCCAACTGACTGGCCAGGCCCTTCTCCTTGATTCGATCAAACTCGAAACCAGCCGTCGCCCGCTCTTTGAGACTTGGGACGACGGCTGGTTTTTTCGTGGATGAAAGAGGAAGCGAGGCGAAAGCGCCTCCCCCTTGTCGTTCCCACTTTGCTAGAATCCTTCATCGAAATGAATCTGGTCGCCGCTTGACGATTCAACAAGGAGGGGTTCGTGGACGATCGAAACATCGCGCGGCCGTCTTCGTCGACGGCCTTGAAAATCCTCGTGGTCGACGACAAGCCCGACAACGCGAAAATGCTCAGCCTCCTTCTCCAGCTTGACGGCCACGACGCAAGGGCGGCCTTCAGCGGCGCCGAGACGATCAAGACGGCCGAGGACTTCACTCCCGACGTCGTCTTCCTCGACATCGGCCTGCCCGTAATGGACGGGTACGAGATCGCCGAGCGACTCAGGAAAATGACCGCCCTGGAAAACACGATGCTGGTCGCGCTGACCGGCTATGGACCCGGCGAGGGCGGAGAACGATACCGCCAAGCCGGTTTCGATTACCACCTTCTCAAGCCGGCCGAGCCCGAAGTGCTTAAGGACCTGCTCCTTGAGGCGGCCGAGCGGAAGGCGGCGAACCGGGAATTGTAGGCTTGATCGCGGCGTCTCTGGCCAGCTCCAAAGCGCCGTGGACCACAACCTCTTCGCCCAGGGCCGCGGGAACAATGTCGAAGCTCCCACGGAAGGGAGCGAAGACCTCGGCGTCGACCAACCGGCGAAGGGGTTCGAACCAGAGCCGCTCGCCGATTAGAGAAACGCCGCCTCCAAGGATAATCCGCTGAGGGGCGATCAACGCCACCGCCTGCCGTAAGGCGAACGCCAAGGCGCGCGCGGCTTGGTCCAGCAGCTTCAGGCTTCGCTCGTCCCCACGCTCGGCGCCCAGGGCGACCTGGACCGTCGTGATCTCCTCGACCCGGCCCCCCGCGAAGACGTCGAGGACCTTCCAGCGCTCGCCTCGACCGGCCAATTCGGCCGCCTCTCGCCGCGCGGCGCGGGCGATCGCCCAACCCGAGGCGACCTGTTCCAACTCGGGGAAGTCGGACGACCCATCGACCGCCGGCACGTTCAAATGGCCGATCTCGGCGGCTCCCCGTCCCGCCCCTCGGTAAATCCGGCCATCGAGAATCAGGGCCCCGCCGATGCCGCTGCCGATCGTCAAATAGAGGAGCGGCGACCGCCCCTCCCCGGCGCCGAGACGAGCCTCGGCCAGTCCCGCGACGTCGGCGTCGTTGTGGATCGAGACGTTCGCCGGGCCAAGCTCGCGTCTCGCCCAGTCGGCCAAGGGGAAGTCGGTCCATCCGTCAATCTGGAACGACGTGCGAACGCGGCCCGAATCGGCGTCGACCGGCCCGCCGAAGCCGATCCCGACCGCTTGAACGTCCGAAGCGCGAACGCCGCCCTCGTTCAAGAGCGCGGCGAAGCCTTCGCGGATCTGGTCGCGGATGCCTTGGGCCCCCCGCGCCGGGTCGACGTGGGCTCGCCAAAGCGCCCCGATCTCGCCGGGTTCGCGGCCCAGGCCGAGTTGCAGCTTGGTTCCGCCGATCTCGATTCCCAGAAGCCAATTACCACTCATGAGTCATTAGGCCCCGGCGCGAGCGCCGTTGTCGGAGGCGATCCCGGCCTTGTCCGCGAACCGGCGGTTCAGGTCGTCGATCAGCCAGTGAAAAACGACTTGATGGAGCGACTCGGTGATTCCCATGTCGTCGATGCCGACGTGGAGATTGTGCTTGGCCAGGGTCTTCAACTTTCCACCGGAGAACCCGGTGAAGCCGACCGTTTCCAGCCCCTGGGCGTTGGCCCATTCAACGGCCTTGAGAATGTTTGGGCTGTTGCCCGATCCAGAAATCGCCAGCAGCGCGTCGCCGGGCGACGCCAGGTTCTTGAGCTGTTCGACGAAAATCCGGTTGTAGCCTTCGTCATTGGCCCAGGCCATGATGCCCGCGGTGTTGTCGGTCAGGCTGAGAACCTTGAGCCGCTTCTGGTTCTCGAAGTCGCGCAAGGTGCACTTGGCCAGGTCTTCGGAAAGGTGCGAGGCGTTGGCGCCCGAGCCGCCGTTGCCGATGATGAAGACGAATTTCCCGGCGTCATAGGCCCGCTCGATCACGTCGGCGACATTGACGACCGCATCGACGTCCAGTCGCTCGATCTCCCGGCAAACCCGGGCGAGGTAATCCCCCGCGGAAAGCGTCGTCCCCAGCATCGTTGTCGCTCCCTCCATCTCGGCCCCGGCGCGGATCCGTCGCGCCCCTTCCCCATGATTCACCGCCCGCCGCCAGCGCCGGAATCATAACAGCATCGCTTACGACGTGCAAAGCGGGAACCGCTCAGGACAACGGGATCGCGCTTCGCTTGGAATGGTGGTATCGTGTAACGGATCATCGGAACCTGGACATTCCCTCGGCAACGCAACGCGGGACGCCGAACGATCCGAAAGATTGGGAACGAGACGGCGCATGATCGGCTGGCCCTGTTTGCTCTTGAACGGCCTCTTGTTCCTGGCCGCGTGGTGGATCGCCGCGTTCGGACTGCGTCGAGAGCGGGGCGTCGACCGCGTTCTCGCCGCGGCGGTCCTCGCCTGGATTTGGTCGACGCTGGGGATGCAGGTTCTTGGGACGCTCGGGCTGCTTCGGGTCGAGTGGCTATTCGCCTGGGTTGCGCCGGCGCTGGTTGTTGGGGCGGTTTGCCGAGTTCGCCGGCCGCCGGATGTCGCCGGCCCGAACACGTCGGACCCAAGCGAACCTCCGCAATGGGAGGGGATCGC